>Ga0209257_1002215_pt1 | contig 20029 bp, 18 predicted proteins | sample AraplaCvi_mCL_r2_FD_184277 | JGI IMG/M metagenome (GOLD analysis project Ga0209257, IMG submission 184277) | Arabidopsis root microbial communities from North Carolina, USA - plate scrape MF_Cvi_mCL_r2 (SPAdes) (version 2) | ecosystem: Host-associated > Plants > Roots > Endosphere | place: USA...
CCAGTCAAGATATCCAATGCCATTATGTCCACAGTCTCCGTTGTGGACACAGACTCCTTCATTCGATTTTCAATGAACAGGTGCCGCGAATTGTGCGCTTACGATCTATCTCATCTTTGCGGCGCTGAACCTGTTCCTCTGGATTCGCTCTCGCTTGAAGAGCGGATAAGGCTCCTGATGAGATTGGAACCGTCCACCCGTTTGCGTAACGATACATCAGCATGGGATTATTAAATTCTGGCAATGATTTTGAATCTGGGAAAGACGGAGCAACGAACCGATAGCCGTCATGGCCGCGAGATTGTGCGGTCGGCACTCATGTAAGCAATCACTCCATTTGGAGAACAACCATAATGTCAATGAAGCCTCCTAATTCGCCCTATTCAGGTTGAATCGAGTGACGAGATTACGCTGCGAAGTGAGACGCTCTGTTCAGCCTCAAAATCGAATTGTTACCGTGATGTTGCTAGCCTGGCAGGTGCTAACGCCCTCTCATGACTTTGTTGAAATCAATGTCATACCCGGCGGCGTCGAGCTCTTTAGCTAATGAGAGCTTCCAAGCGCCGCCGTCGTCCCATGAAACGTAGACCACACCGACATAATCGCTGGGGATCTCCAAGTCACCTTTCAGCAGGCCGCATACCTTATCCCGACCTAGCCTCCCTACGAAATAACCAAGTTCAAGGATAACGTTTTGTCTAGCGCGTGCCCTCTCCTGCTCATCGCTTTTGGCCCTCCCAAAATCATCGGGTGTGAGCAGAACTACGGCAAAGCCAACATTTCCGTATTTTGCAAGCTTTTCCGGGATCGTCATCCCTCCGCTGGCCTTTTCGTGCAATATGACTGCCTCAAGTCCAAGCTGCTCAACAAAACGGGCAAGCGTCTCGCGCGGCCCTTCGTCATGTCCGTGAACGATGAAAACCTTCGACTTATCAGCTGGGCGCGTTTCCGATAAAGCCATTGGCAATTGTTCCTGGACATAAGCTCTGTAATCTCGCCCGAACGGAGCTAGGACGGACTTCGTCATCTTGCGGATGCCGGCGATCAACTTGTTGCCGTCGTAAAACCACTCGTGGCAAAAATTCATCAGCCAATTCGGATCTTCTGCACCTTTCTCAATCAGTATGATGGTGAGGCCAAGTTCCTGGGCTTTGTCAGCTGGCCAAGTCAAGCTAGCGCTGCCCATCATCGAGCCGCCCTGTTCCGAGCCATCGATAAAGGCATCAAAGTCTGCGGCGTTTTTCAGCCTTTCGTTGACCTCTTTTAGCTCATCGCTCTGAAGTGCTTTCGCTAGCTTCCGCAAGGGGCGGTCGTATGTATTGTAATCAGCCTGCTGAAGATCGAGGAGAGCGTTATTTAAATCATTCAAAGCGGACGCAACGGTCATTCCAAATCTCCATTAAGCCTAGCCGCGGCGGCCCGGGCCAAAATCTGATCGCGGACGCTTTCTTTCAATTGCTCTACAAGAGAGACAATCCAATCATTTCGTTCATAAGCAACGGCTTTCTGCTCGATAGCGTTATGCGCGTCTTGGATAGCAGCCTCTATGCTGACCGGGTCGGTGGGATCGAATGAGACATTCGCCAGCTCGCCATCGATCGCTTTCGAGAAGTTTGAAAGCTGGTCCGTTTTCTTTTTGAGGTTGTCGAGTCCGGTGATCTTGAACATTTGCTTCGTTCCATCGTGCAAAGCGTTGCGCTCAATTGGAGACGGCCTGGTCGCCTGTTTGGTGCGTAAATTAATTTGAGTTTGCTGTCCTGTTCGAATTCGGAGAAGAGCCAATGACGACTTGTTGCTTCAGCAAATGGCCTGAAGTCGGCAGCCGAAACCGCCTATTGGCAAACCCTGTATATTGCCTCCGCTAGACTATTGCTATTCCAGTTGACCATCTCAGTCGCCTGACGCTCTAGCTCGGCTGGCGTTCTTTGCTGATTGCGCCTTCTGATGCCAATGATTGGCTTAGGGTATATGAATGCATTGAGCGCCAAATCGATCTCAGTTTGTATCCAGAAACGATCATTGACGTACATTCCGGCAGGAACGATGACGCAACTAGCCTGGCGGATCTGTTCTTTCAGCCTCCCTTTCAAAACCGAGTTCCGCACGGTTTCGTTAGGTGCAATAATAGGCTCGTTTCGGGGAACGCTGTAATCCCTGTACGAAAACCAAGGGAGGTTGCCGGACGCGATATCCAGCAAGCGAATGACACCCAAGTAACGTTCGCTATAGCTCCAAGCATGGCTGATGAAGACGTCGTATGTCATTTTGCGATTAGTTTCCAAGCAATTCGTTGATGATATTCTCGACCCAAGGCCGATCCGTCGATTCCGCCGGTAATGCATCTTGAAGCATTTTCAGATTCTTCGCAGTCGTCTTCGGCTCCCAACCTTCTCGGATGTGACCAAGTGTGTCGGCGAGATTGGTTTCGCTTGAAACCTGATCCTTCGCCAAGACTGACAACTCCAGTAGGCTTGCGTAGTCCCAATAGTCGGCAATCCCGCTGGCCATCTTCCTTCGAACCGCGTACTCGACCACGGATCTCAATTCAGGAATCCGCTTATCCGCCTGATCTTGGACGGAAATCAGAGTGAGCGCGTTTATGCCCGGGTATGCATCTCTCCAATCTGCTTCAAAACCCTTTAAATAAGTTTCGATAGCGTGCCGAAGATGACCCTTCGCCTTGCTAGTTTTTCCGTCTTCCCTCGCCTTCAGCCAGCGGTCCTTGTAAACGCGGCCAAGTATCCCGTACGTCTCGCTGCTCGGACCTCTCTCATCAATAAGCTGCAGCAAGACCTTTTCCGCTTCCTCACCGTTGCCATTTCGGTTGAGGGCCATCGCATATTGTTCACGTAGCAAAATTGTGTTGCGCAGCGTGGCATCCACTTTGGAAAACATCCGAACCATGTCCTCCCATGCCTCGAGACTGCGATACGAAATGAACAGATCGACTATGACCCCCGCTTCTTCATCCTCAAGACTTCCGAGCGACTCCTCGATGGCGTAAACAGCGTCCCGACCCTCTTTTCGAGCCGTGCGAAGCTTCGTTTTCAGCTCTTCTCCGTAGGCCACTTGCTCGCGGAAGATATCGGTCTTTTCGTGAGCAAGTTTTGTCTCAGGATACTCGTCGATCAATTGGAATAGCGGGCTATCCTTATCCACCGCTGTTCTCGCGGCTTTGAGTCGCTCAACCAGCAATTCGATTGATTTCGGCTTCTCGATGGGACCGCCTCTTTCTCCAATCGAGTAGGGCATCGCCCGCAAAGGAGCGACGTCGAATGGCAATCGTCCCTGATCTTTCGCGAAGAGAAGCACCGTCGTTCGCGGCTTTGCGGCGTGTCGGACCCCGAGCTCATAGAACACATTTGCATTGGCGGTCGTTAGATCGGCGATCGCGTATTCGCAGAGAACAAGCCGTTCGAACATTGGCTTGTGAATTATACCGCCCGCCTGTTCCTCATCGGCGCGAATGGGATCAAGCCCAGCTTGCTCGATAGCGGGCTTGATGAATTCATCGTAAACAGCGTCAAAATTGATCGGCTTTTCGCCGCCGGCGGATTTCGTGCCGAAGGGCATCAATACAAAGCAAAGCGGTTTTCGTGCCATTGAACGTCTCCGCACCAATCGTTGTTCTAGAGGATGCCATTTAGGTCGAAGCGAAGCCCCGCCGCCTTGAACTCTTTCACGAGAGGTATTAGCCAGGCGCCCGACGTGTCATATTCAATGGTGACAACGCCTGCAAAGTCGCTCGGTAGTTCAAGATTGCCAGCCTTGAGGATGGCGATTTTGGATGCGCCCAACCTTCCAAGGAAATATCCAAGTTCCAAAATCGCATTCTGTCTTGGTCGATACGATTTCTCGCCGCCCTTGAGCCCCCCGACGTCATCCGGCGTCAAAATGACCACGGCATATTTCACGTCAGCCGATAGATCGAGAAGCTTTGAGATGACCGTGTTGCCAGCGCTGGCCTGCTCAGCAAGTACGATCTCCTCTAATTTCATCTTATTGATGAACCGAGCGATATTGTACAGTGCGCTTTCGTCGTGACCATGCACAATGAAAACTTTGTCTTTCTGATTCCCAGGTTTCGCGACGTTTTCAGCGAAATCACGGAGTTCGTCTTCCACTTTTGGTGCCGTAACAGTCTTGTAAATCTTCTCTTTCTTCAGCACTTCTATTAGGTCGACTGGCTTCAAAGCCCAGTGGGTTCGATAGTTCTCGCCAGGTCGGATTTGCAGCTGGTCGGCAATGCGAAAGATTTCACGCGCATTGATAGGCTCCACGCCTTGATCGATCTCGAAAGTGATATCGACTTGTCTGCCTAATGTCTTGATCTGAACGATGCGGCCAATGCGTGACGGGGACGGCAGGTCAGCGTCATTTGCCGATAATTTCTTTGGGTACTCGTAGGTAAAAAGGGTCGGCAATGCTAGCAGGCGATCGATGGCCTCTTTAGTTTGCGGCGCGTATGCTTTCCCGAGCTCCGGGTCGGTGTATTCGAATACCCGGTCCCACCCAAATGTCGTCTCGTTTGTATCGGTCCAGTAATCCTCAGCGCCACTCATCAGCAAGTTGAACATTTTCTTCTTCCTATCGCGTTTTCAGGCTTCGGGCGCCCTACCAGGCGAGGCTGAGGGACGTTTGATTAATCCAGCAAACGCCACTTCGTCGGCGGCCACAGCAGAGCGGCCGACACCCAGAATGCGGTCAAATGTGCTGTTGTCGAGCTACCCACTGCGTATGCTCCCGTGAGAATGCTTGCTCCGCGTCAACAACGAACTTGGAAAAGTCGTCTTCGCTGGAGATATCCGAGATTTTGGCTTGGATGATACCGATCTCGTGCGCCGTGAGCGTATAAGAGGACGCCAATTCGTTGAATTTCTTTATCTGCACCCAGCCAAGGATGGATGAGGCCACCACAATCACCGGTTCGACAGGCCAATATGCGAACGCGGGCTCCGTAATGCGGACAAGGCTTATTAATATCGCGATACCGTATGCGACAACACTCGCGAACATCCAAGCCTTGCTGGCCCTCCTGTTAAGACCAGCCTTTTTCGCATACCACGCCCGTTGGTCCCTCACCCGATGCCTGTCGTAATATTGCTTACGGTCTTCGAGAGAGAGCGCTCGCGTTGTCTCCATTGAAGTCGTGATCTGGTCCTCGGCGGCATTATCCGGCGGCAGGCGATCTCCGATCAGGCGATTGGATCGCAAAATCTCAATCAGGTAAGTCCGAAATTCGGCGCGACGTTGAGCGAGACTGTCTTCCGAGCCGAATGGCTCAGCCCTCATGCAGTATTTCCAGCACGACGTCTTGATGGACTCTGCTAGGGCTCGGCCCCTATACCAGTCCTGCTCGGGCTTTTGCAGACTTCGAAAAATCAAAACGATCAGCGACGCGATCAAAATAATGGTCGGGATTATGAAATATTCAGGCGTGGCGTAAAAATTCATGGAGAACACAGCTGCCAAAAACAGCAATGCGTACTCGCCGCGCACCAGCCAAAGAAAGTGGCTTTGCGATGTCGCCGACATCTTTCCGGCCGTTTTATAGAGGGCGGGATAGTCGAATTGCTCAGTTTCCATCGCCGTCCTGCCCCACGCCGTGCTACCGCTCTATCGTCGCCGGTCTGGTCGATAAGTACCACCGCCCTTCCAGACCATTATCGCGGTGTTCATTCAACCTCAAGACGCAGTGCGATGCTGATTTCAGTTATCACCAAAATGTTCACGCTTGTTTTTGCATCGAATTAGATCATTGCTTGGAATAACAGCCTGGTAGGGACGGACGAGCTTGGAGGCATGAATGCACGTTGCCGGTGGGGTCTATAGAGAAGTATGCGAGACCCCGCAGTGGAATGGGATCTGGGGGTCCGGCCTGCGAGCGGCGTCGGCGATCAGCCGTTTGAACGCTGACGTCACCCTACACTGCTACGATAGGCAACCAGCGGCGGACACGGTCGCGTTTCTGGAGCAGCTTGGCGTGGCTTTCAAACCTCGACCAAGAATGCAGGACATCGCCTTCGCCTATTTTCATCCCCTTTCAGATCCTTTCGTTGAGCCTCATCCAGATGCCATAAAGCAATGTAAGCCGATCGAGATTGACGGCCGCAGTATCCTCCGTTTCGGAATGCTTGAAGGCACAGCCCGCGTTCGGGGGGAAAGGGTCGTCTATGATCCGCAATCTCCTCGTTCCGCGGAACCCTTCGCCGTGAACGGCTCAACGGCGCGAGAACTCGCTCTCGTGATGAACCAGGAAGAGTTCCAAGCCTACACAAGGAACGACGACATCTCGGATGGAGCGTCGAAATTACTCGTGGCGGGCGACGCTGATGTCATTGTAGTCAAGCGAGGGATCTTCGGAGCCTTGGTCTTTGTGAAAGGTATGTCGGCGGCAGAGATACCCATGTACAGATCACCAACCACATTCAAGATCGGGACAGGTGACGTCTTTTCAGGCGTTTTCGCTCACTATTGGACGTCCGGGTCATGTCCACCACAGCACGCGGCTGATCAAGCGTCGCGAGCCGTGTCTGTGTACTGCCGCAACCCAACCGAGCCGGTTGACGAAACCGTTTTATCCACGGCACGCCCGTTACCGAGATCGTCGCAAGAAGAAATCGAAGTAATTGGAATCGGCAACACCCTTGGACGCCGCTACTCCCTGCAGGAGGCCGCTTATTGCATCCGTAAACTCGGTCCAGCGGTGAAAACGATTCAAGAACCCAAGGCGATTGAGGAACCTAGGAAAACCGCACTCATCATCGCGGACGGACTCACGGATGAAGCAATTGCGATGGTCTTGGAGAGCAGGATCGCGGGCGTCATTTTAGTGGAGGAAGACCGCCCTTCCTTGTTCGCTCGATTTCCGGCGGGGGTCAGCCGCGACTTCGCTTCCGCCGTCTATCAGGTTTGCACTGACGCCCGTAAGTTGAAATAGCGACAAACCGCAGTTGCAAAAAGCTCCGGGATCGATAGCATCCGGTGGTCCCTGGGAAGAGAATCAGCGCATGTCCGACGTCTATGTTATCCACGCGAGCGAGGATGACATCATAACAGGTGAAATCGTTACCCTATTGAAGAAGCACTGGGCGGTCTGGTGGGACGACACGTTAGTTGGCGATTTCGTCAAAGTCGTTCCTCAGCAAATTGCCAAGGCAAAGTGCGCGGTCGCGATAATGTCGGCGCATTCGGTGGTCAAGGAAACGGTTATAGACGAGATGCGGCTGGCGCGAGACGCAGGGGTTGAAATTCTGCCTCTGATGCTCGACGACGCAAAGCTTCCGTACACTTATGGCAGTCTGACGCGGGTAGATTTCCGGCTTTGGGATAAAACCGAGGGCCACCCGCTGTTTCAGAAGCTGCTTCGGAAAATCAGTACAGTCATACCTCGGGGCGTGCCGACGACAAGACCGCCATCGGTCGGTAACACTTCCCTTTCGTTACCAGCGGTTTTTCTTTCAGTTTCGTCGCATGAAACCCAACTGGCGCCCATGGATGCGGTCAGGGCATTGCGCGTATTTGGGACCCCCACGGTTCTCGTGTCCGCTTATGATCTTTGGAAAGAGCGTCGACCGGAAGGTATCGAGCAGGAATTGCAGGCCATCCGTGAAGCCGACGGCATTGTTCTCATCGATTCCGGGAACTACGAGGCGACCCGTCGGGGCGACGAGGAATGGGTTCCAGAGCGATTTCACGAAGCCCTTGACGGTATTCCGCACGACTGGTCCTATTGCTTCGACGTGATGGAACCATCGCCCGACCCCGCGACGGCCGCCCAGGAGGTTATCGAAGCGGTCCGTCGTGACGCGCGAGCGACAGGCTCCCATGTTCTTCCGATCGTGCACACACACCGCACGCCAACTGGATTTGTGACCGATCAGCTACCAAATGTCGTGAAGACCGTTGCGGAGGCTTTGACGCCGCCCATTATCGCGGTCGCCGAGCGAGAACTCGGTCGAGGCCTCATTGAACGCGCCGAGACCGTCCAAGCCATTCGAAGATCGCTGGATCTTCTCCCGACATATCAAGCTCTGCATTGTCTCGGAACAGGAAATCCGTGGAGTATCGCGCTTCTCGCCGCCGCTGGCGCCGATAGCTTCGATGGCCTAGAATGGTGCAGAATGGCGATAGATCATGCGACAAACCGTCTAAATCACTACCAGCACTACGATTTTTTCATGTATCAGACTGAACTTTCCGACTCGCAAGTTACCTTGGCCGCGATTGATGACGACAGAGTTGGATATGCTGGCAAGGTTGCCTTCCACAATCTCGACTATTATCGATCTTTCGCGGCGAAACTGTATGAGCATGCCCATACTAGCAGGATGGAGGCGTTCGTTTTGAAGACCCTGGGAGACGGCGCCACAAACCAGATCACTGCTCAATTACCTGGGATATTCACAAAATGACCCATGCCGAACGCCTGGAACGAGCTGTCGCATGCATCTACCCGGACATAAGGAGCCGGGTCGCCTCCTCCCAGACCACGGCAAGTGAAACCGTGCTTTGGAAAGAGCTGTCATGCTGCATATTGAGCAGCCAGGTCAAATACTCGCTAGCCGTAGCGGCGGCGGAACGGCTGGAACAGGAGAGCCTGCTTTCAGGGCCCTCGAAGGTTTGCGAAATCAGGCTGGAGAACGCTTTGAGGTTGCCGGTGATGGTGGAGGACAGACTTCAGCGGTATAGATTTCCTCAGGTAAAAGCACGTCAACTCAGCGCGACGCATCGCGTCGTCCACACGAAGGCACGAGGCTTGAGTGCGCTCCTGGAGAGCTTTTCCGACCCCGAGGAATCGCGGAGCTGGTTCGTTACCCACGCCGCCGGGGTTGGACCGAAACAGGCTAGCATGTTTCTCCGCAATACCGGAATGAGCTACGACTTGGCGGTCCTGGATCGCCATGTCGTAGACTACATGGATGAGATCGGTCTTTCGTCCAAGAAGACGGCGGAACTTTCGAGCTTAAGCGCATACACGCGCCGAGAACATATATTGAGATCATATGCCGCCGGTTTAGGAATGGCCGTCGGTCTCCTTGATTGGGCTATCTGGATCGTCATGCGCGCTTTTAAAGAGCGGGAGATTTGGGCATGAGCGTGGTCACCTTGGTTTCCGGCGGTCTCGATTCGACGCTTGTGGCCTATCTCGCAAAGGAGGAGGGACTGCAAATCCATCCTCTTTTCGTGAATTACGGCCAGCGAGCGCTGGAGCGCGAGCTGGCTGCCTGTAAGAGAGCGATGGCGAAACTTGCATTGGACAATCTGGAGATCGCGGATCTGCCGGGGTACGGTGCGCTTATCCGCTCCGGCCTCACTGATCCGAACCAGCGGATCATCGAAGACGCGTTCACACCAGGTCGTAACATGCTATTTCTACTGGTAGCATCTGCGCATGCGTTCAAGGTTGGTGCGGACGCAGTCTCCATTGGGTTGCTGCACGAGGAGACCGCGCTGTTTCCAGACCAGACGCCCGGCTTCCTCGAGGAAGCGGAGAGCTTGATCAGTCGCATCATGGGCAGAAAGATCCGCGTGCTCGCGCCCTTGGCATCCTTCCATAAGGATGAAGTGATCGCTCTCGCGCGACTGAAGGGGATAGAGGGTACGTATTCCTGCCATATGGGTGACGAAGAGCCCTGTGGGAATTGCATCGCTTGCAACGAATTCAAAATTGAGGAGGCGTGAATGGGAGGGGGCAGCGGCGGAAGTTGGAGCCGTCTTGGCGATATCCGCAGCCTTGAGGAGAAGGCGAAGCAAGCCTTACAAGGCGGAAAGCGCAACGTTTTTATAAGCTTCGCGACAGAGGACATGAACGAGGTCAATCTCCTCCGTGCTCACGCGAAAAATGAAAACAGCGATATCGAATTCAACGATCACTCCGTACGAGAGCCCTACAACAGCGATCGCGCAGCTTATATCAAGGAAAAGATCGCCGAACGCATCCAGCGGTCATCGGTTTGTGTCGTCTATGTCTCTGACAGCACGAAACAAAGCGCCTGGGTGAAGTGGGAAGTCGAGGAAAGCCTGCGCCAAGGGAAGAAGGTGATTGGCGTTCATCCACGGGGAAAGGCACCTGCTTCAAACCCCGATTGGGTGTCGAGGCACCGTATCAAACTGGTGAATTGGGGCGATCTTCCGAAGGAGTTGAAGTGATACCGAGGCTGCCTGCGCTTATATCTCAAGATTGCTACTGCGGCTCTCACCAGTAAAATCAGTTTCGTTCGCTTTCAAATCGTAGAAGCAAATGCGTTCAAGCAGTCATCGGGCGAAAAGGTCCAAGTCTTGGGGATGGAGCTGGCAGCCGATCGGTTCAACGATCAAGCTTTCTGACTGTCAACCGGCGCGGAATGCCGGTTCTGACGCAATCTCGATGACATTAGGGTGCTCCCACGATATGTGCCTTGAGCGAATCGAGCTTCCCGCGCCCATACATCTGGCGCTTGATGAATCTCAGGTTGGTGATCTGACCCTCTGTCTGGCGGTTTGACCAAACTGAAGTGATTGCATTCTGAACCGCTGCTCTGTCGCGGACAACGCCGCTGGCGAATGACGCGACCAAGCTTGCTGCTGCGCCGACTATCCACGTATCCAAAACTGGGCCATACTTGCTACGCAGTCTCGCCAAACGCCTCTCTAGCCGTAGCGAGCTCCTTTTCGAGCAAGGTCCACACGTAGCCGCCGACATAACGTTTGCGTTTCTCCACCTCACGGATCGCATTCTGGTACTCGGGAGATTTCACACGGTGGAGCCGGGCAAGTTTTACACAGTTTATATAGTATTCCGCCAAGTAAGATTTATAGATGCGGGAAGTAGACGATCCAGCCAATGCTTTAAGGACTAGACTTCTGCTTGCGACGGATTTCTCCATATATTCAAGGCACCCGGAATGGTCGCCCAGCATACTCATTGTGATTGCGACGTTTGAATAGGCGTAAGCCAACCATATTTCGCGAGTTCGATCATCAATCTCGGCTTGGCTAAAATATGTTTGCGCTTTGCGAAAATGCTCCAAAGCGTATTGCAACAACCTTTCTTTAGTATCAACATCGTCCTCGCCTTTTGCCAAAAACGCCTCGTGGCGAAGACACAATCCCATAAAATTCTGTGCGACTGAGGCCAGAAATTTGTCACTGTAGCCCGAAATATCAGAGAAACGCCGCTTGATATCAGTGAAATCTCCGGGCACAAAGGTTCTGTCGCTTCTTACCGTGGTAAGATATTCAGCGGCAGACTTTGCCATCGTGACATATTCGTTTTCCCCATTGTCAAGTGGATCGATGAACCTCAAAAGACGCGAATATTTCTCTAGCTCTTCGGAATACAACGCTGGGGCGAAGGCGCTGACCAATACGCGCCCAAGCAATTGAGGCTGCGGCGCCTCATCACCAGTGAGCTGGCGCTCGATGAACGACCACCATTTTGGCCAATCCGCGAATAGGTCGAATGCGATGAATTTCGCGCGGTTGTCTTTTTGCTTGAACACCTTGGCTATGTATGAAGCTTTGCTGGCCTCGGATTTAATATTCTCTGGGATCACAAACGTAGTCGCGCCGTGCAGATCGGACGGGAGACCAGACTTGCCACCCTCGGTTACACATACAGAGATGTTCGTCGGAGATAGCCGATTCAAGAGATAACCAAATTCGAACATCAAGTTCTCGCGAAATCTGTCACGCTTTCCATTGTACGCTTTTTCGGGCATTGCAAGGATGATCGCATCAGTTGCATCTTTCATTTGAGCGATAACTCGCGCTCCAACATGAAACTCATCATCGGTTGCTAGGTATTCGCCCCCTACGATTACATCGATGTGTCGGTCCCGGACGAGTTGCGCCACCTTTATCGCAAGCTCTCTATTGCCACCCCAAGCGATAAAAACGCGTCGTTTGAAGCTGTATCTTGTGTCGGGCATGAAGTTCCTCCAAGTAGAATTTAGCGTAATATTTGTGAGCCAAGCGGCCTCAAGTCTTAGCGATTTCGGCAAGACCCTGCAGTCAAATTAGGCGATTCAGTATCACACCCAACAGAATGTCACGACATTTGCTGCACATCTTCTGCCTCGATTTTCGCCACTCCCTACTTGAAGGGACAGGTCTCAGCCAAAGTTTGATTGCATGTTAAAGTAGTATTAACCGAGCGCTTAATGCTTGAACAGCAACGTGGTATTGGAAACCATAAAATCGTATTGAATCGCATTCGCGAACTAGTTCCTAAATTATTCCTTGTCTCGACAATCCTGACCCGCTAAGCGCACACCCGATTTCAGCATCATATGTCCGTTCCTTTCCAGTGATGGAAGGAGCGTTTTTTGGAAGAGCGGGGCTCAAGGAGGCTCGTATTCGCGATACCAGTTCCTCAGCGCATTCTTGGTCGGATACCCAATTGCCGGATCGCCACCTTAACCCACTTGCCGAGCATGATATAAAGCTCAACCGCGCGAATTCTGTCTGCGTGGAATTACATGAACTACCTCCTGGTGGCCCAAGTTTTCGTCCTCATCCCCTAATTCAAAGGTGGGCTCCGTCAGAGATCCCTGACGACAAAGTCCACAGCCACGATGGTCACGCCTCGGATGGAGTATCGCCTGATAGCCGAGATCGCTGGAAAGGTGGTCGGGATAGGCGTTCTGGAAACTACCACGAGGCATATCCTGGCATGCTACGTTTCCCCTGACATCGGTCGCAATGGCCTTGGATCTCGCCTGCTCGCGGCCCTCGAAGAAAAGGCACGAGCAATTAGCCTTAGCCGACTGAACCTTGATGCATCCTTGAATGCCGAAGCGTTCTGGTCTCGGCACGGCTTCGTCGCGACCTGAAAAGGTGTGCACACTCTCAGGACCGGTGACAAAAATGCCAAGCGTGTACATGGCAGAGAATCTTGCGATCAGATAACTCACCCGGCGAGTCCGCCTATTCGAGTTCAACTGCGACGAACCGCTCGTTGGCTTTCCGGAAGGCCCAACACCAGTCGCCACCGTACTCCTCCTTCAAAACATCAAGAAGCTCTGGTAAGGTACTTACACCTTTGTAGGAACGCGTCCATTTCACATTCTCATTCGTGAAATGAAGCTTGAATTGTCGCCCCTTGTTCACCATCACCACAGCCTCAACGGTCTCCGGATCGGGATTGTCATATTTGCCGTTCGCCGAAAACACATAGTGATCGGCGGGGAAGAACCGCAGAAAGACCTCGGGATTGTTTCGGCTACTGCCGTGATGAGGCACCTTGAGGAGATGCACATGCTGTGGACCATCCGACATTTCGATAGCTTTCCACGCTTCGACAATATCCTTGCCTTGAGCGTCTCCAGTCAGAAGCATCGTCTTGCCGCGGATGGAGACCAACATGACGATGGAGGACAAGTTAGGGATTGCCGTGTCGAGCTTGTTGTCGGGAAGGAAAAGAGAAGCTATCTCCGCCTCCCGCACCGTCTTGTCTTTTTTCTCCAATGCCGCGATCCACTTTTTCCGAAGCGCTTCAAGCCTCTTTTCGAGTGGCCCGAGTATGGTCACTTCCGCGCCACCTTTAATTTTGATGGGTTTTTCGCGCTTCGTCGCAACGATGGTACCTTTAAACGGCGGATTGTCCTGCAGCCTCAAAGTCTTTAAATCACTGGATAGAGATATCCCTTGGGGTATGCTCTGGATAACGGCATCTCCGTCTGGATCATCGACCTGCCCCGCCAGTATGGTAGGAAGGCTCGCGGTTTCCAAGCCCTGCGTTTCGGTGGTGGTTGAGCCCTGGTGATCAACCAGCCGTTCGAAGGAGTTGAACCAGAACTTCAGAAACTTCACTCTCGCGGGATTGTCGACGCGAACGGAGGTCAGATCGTTCATGATCTTCTCCATTCCGTTGATGTGATCATCATCAATGTGACTGACCATGCCCAGGTCAATGGGAACCGGCCGCTCCTCGCTTATCTCTTCAAGACGTGGGAGAAGAAATTCGGACCATGTCGTTACAGACTGACCCGCCCACTCCGACAGCCCCGGCCCGCCGTCGATGACCCACAACGCCTCTCCGACTTCATGGCTGTATCGAAAGATAAGGCAGTCACCATGCATTGCGTTCATAGCTTCAAGCCGGATCATCGCGCTCCCCTTAGACCGATTGCATTGCCCTCAAAATGTCCACGAGCCCAGCACCCTGAAACGCTGGCTCGCGCCCAAGATCCGTAGCCGTGTCCATCAGAATTTTCTTTATCCTTCTCGGTTGGCCAATAAGCTCGGGATACCTGGCCATGAGAAGCGCTGCAGCGCCAGCCACATGCGGCGCGGCCATTGACGTACCGTCCAATCTCTTTGAGCGGTTCCCTCGGATTGTTGAGGTAATCTTTTCGCCAGGCGCAAGGATATCCGGCTTGCGGCGGCCATCACCTGTTGGACCGCGACTAGAAAAGTAGCTTACGCCATACGCATGCGGATCACGTCGGTGCGTCGATCCGACGGTTATGACGTCCTCTGCATTGCCGGGGTCGGTGATGCTGACAGTGCGATACCCGTTTCCCAGGCTCTCTTTGTTGGCCCCTTCAAAGCCCATGTTGCCAGCGGCAACCACCACCACCACGCCAGACCCGACCAGCTGGTTGCAGGCATCACAGACCGGGGTACGGCCGCAGCCGAAGCTGTCGACATCGTGTTTGATCGCGAGCGACATGTTCACGCCGTGAATGACAGGGTTTTCACGGTCGCGGTTGACCCACCGGACGAACTCCAAAGCCATGAGAATTGCAAATTCGTCCCCCTGGCCTTCGGCATCGAAAACGCGCAGGTCGTACAGGGATATCTTCTCGCAGACTCCGATGATGGGCTGCGAGCTATCGGACGACTTGAAGCTTGCCCCCAATATTCCAGCCACATGGGTTCCATGGTCTTGTGCCGGACCCACATAGGTCGCGTCATGCGTGCGGCGTATGAGCGGCGATGCGAGCGCCCAGTCTAACCCTCGTCCATCGCCAGCACGGTCGCTCAGGTATTGTAAAGATCTCTGAGGATCAGCCTTGACCGCCGAAGGGTTGTGCGTGACGAGATAATCGTGCGCCGATGACACGTCGCTCGCCGCCTCCGCCAGCAAGTCGCGGAGAAGCGAGAAATCGTATGTAGCGCGAACTCTTGATGCCCATCCAAAGTCGGCGTCTTTGAATACGTGACGTTCATTTTCCAGCAGCGCAGACTTCACCCGCGGCTCATCCCTGTCGAGGAAACCGACGTGGTTCAAGTCGATACCGTTGTCGATGACGGCAAACACAATGCCTTTTCCATCGGTATCAAACACCTTCTGTGCTGCATCTGCTTTGACAGTTTTCCTTGAATCGAACATCGCCTGTGACGCTGGCCGGTTTAAATTCACCAGCCAGATCCGAGCGTCGATGTCCGGGCTCTGGTCCGGATCGAAAGACCAGTCGGTCCCGTCGGCAAACCAACCCATCAACGTTTTTATATCGCGCGTTGCATCCCGGTCCTTTGACGAGAGCGGCCGGTGCCCGTCGATGGGATTCCGTCCGACGTTCCGCGCGACGTTGTAAATGTTTCGAAGTTGCGAAATGGTGGTGGCCGCTTCAAGTGCAATGATAACGGCGACCAGCGCGGCAAACCGGATAAGTTCGAGACGCTGACCGCCGTCGAAAGGCGCGTCGGACCGCTCCCTGGTAATCGAAAGGATTTCAGGGTCGTCACCGGTAAGGTCCCGCCACCAACCCGTCAGGGGTATCACCAATTGCATCAGTGACCCGAAATCCAGGCTCGCAACCACGCGTGTGGAACTCGTCGCGATTCTCGCAGCCTTGACGGATTCAGGGGCCAGCCGTGAAAGGTTCGAGCGAATGGTCTGAGCTATCCTTCCGGGGTTTGATCCGGTCCAGGGCGTGATGATCAGGTCAACCAGCTGGCTTCCCGAAGGTTTTCTGTCTTGCAGACGTGACCTTGCTCGCTCCTCGGCAATTCGAATGAAGCTAATCCACACATCTGGAACAATGGGGCTGTCCTGTGTCCAGCGCGCGTGACCGAAGGTTCCCAGAACAAGTCCCCTTAATGCCTCGTCGGTCAGTTTTGGTGGCAGCCTTTCAGCCATTTGAATTCACCTGTTGCAGTAGGTCTTTGGAAAATTGTCGATTATTGGTTTCGGAACCGGTCCGGTGCGGTTTCGAGATCCGCCAAATCCAATTCGAGCATCGTGCCATCTTGCGTCACGAGCGCTCCCACTGTGAAAGCGCCATAAGCCTCGGTGTGAAGCGCGACCTTGCCACCGCTTGGCTTGAGTTTTTCGACTGGATGGAGAAAGGAATCGTGCAGATGAAGCTCGACGGGACTGGTCAGCTTCTTACTGTCGTCAACCGACCGCACTTCGATGTCGATTGCGTACCAGTCTTCCTCAATCTCGTTCACCGTGGCAGCTAGCTGCCAGCCATTGCTGATTGGCTGTCCGCCCCACTGGCCCTTTTGAGGGTCCGCTGCATTGACTTTGCGCCTGATGGTGCGGCCGTCTGATGACGTTGGAGGAAGAGGCGGCTGCGAAGGCAAGGCGGCTCTGTAGGAATGGATCGCCGTAAGTCGCCTGGCCAATCCATCGAGGTCGGCAAACAGTCCCGCGTGGTGGATCCCGCAAGCATCCAGCTTTTGCCGAAAATCGGCCTTCAAATCATTTCCTATCACGAACTGAACCGCAATGTCCGCGAGATAAGGGCTCTCCGGGTCAGGATGAACAGTGAAGACGCCGCGCTGCGACACAAGACGGGGCGTCACATATCCCGGATAAAAAAACTTTACCTCTTTCTCTTCGAAAGGACTTATCCCGAGGCGAGGCGTCTCCTGAGGCCGGTTGATTACATACAGCCCGCAATCCTCAACGTTGTTACCCCAGACTGCGAAGAACAAGGAGACATAGGGGGATTCTGACCAGTCCAACAATCTCGTCGGGACGCCGTGGTGTTGCGCCAGCGCAAGCCATTCCCAATCGTCGGCAGGCCGAGATCTAAGAAATGGCAGAGCTTCTCGCTTGAACTGGTCGAAAAGCGCCGTCTCATATCCCCTCGAATACCTTTGCTCTGCTCGCGCCCTCCCCACGGATGGGGTCAAGGTGTGGCGCACATTCGTTACGCCACGAAAGAATGAAGCGCCGGTGAGGTAATCGCTAATCACCTCTTGGAAATGACGCCAATTCTCTATGCGAGTGCGCGGCCAGCGGTCGTCTTTGTCAGCCATAAGCCTGTGAGTTCCTATGTTTTGATGCTGCGGGAATGCCGGCCCCTGGCTCACTCATGCTAGGGAACCAGATCGAATAAGGCTTTGCTGATTTTCGCCATACGAGACGGCTTCACCGTGCCGGAGGCGATCGGCGGACCGCCGACCGCGGAGATTGCATCCGGATAGTATTGGCGCATCCGTGAGTCACAAACGTAGTACCCCCAGTTGACCAAATACTCTGTTTCAGCCGCGCCCAGAAAATGGAGGTAAGTGCCAATTGCCGCAGGCTTTACGGGCGACGGGGGTATCGGAAAGGAAGCATAGTCCGACAGATCCTGAGCGCCGCTGCTGATCGACCAGTAAACGCCACGCGTGCGGGCGTTCAACGCGCGCCGTGTCGCAGCATCCAGGCCTATTTCCTCGGCCTTCTTGCTGGCGGTGAAGAGGTCGACGAGGGTCCGTCGCCGAAGCGAGCGCACCTGGTTGTCGGTCGTATCCAGAACCCTCTTCAGCTGGCCGATGTAGTTCCAAAACGACTTACTGGAATATTCCCATGGCGCTCCCGCGTCGCTCACGAGAACACAGTCACATCTTTTCAAGGTCGGCTCGATACCGTGATTATCGTAGACCCCACCATCGGTGAGAACGGCGCGCCCTGGCGGAACCGGATCACCGATAGATGTGTCGATTTTTCCGTTTTTCCATTCGAACTTTGACAGATCGATCCTTAGCGGTGAAAGGACTGGCGGGAATGCAGCCGATGCGGCAATCGCTGTGGCAAGTGGCAGGTCTGCTTTCGGAGCGTATCCGACTCGGTAATCAGCCACATATCGATTGGACATTCGAAATAGCGAGCCCGTGCTCAGGTTGCTTGAGCAGAAGACGAACCACGGCTTCTGCGGAAGCGACTTCAGCGAGATATTCGATCCATCAAGCAATTTCGCGTCGAGAACTTTCACCGCTTCTTCGGCGGCGCTGCTGTACGGGTTGAAAATCCCCTTTGCGATGCTGGGGGCGTCAGCAAATATCTGGCTGAAGGATAGTATTCTGCCGAGATACTCCTCGCGGAAATTAGTGGCGACGCCGTCTTCGAATTTCAATTTTTGCCAGACATATGCAAGCAAGCCTGAAGCGATTGATCCTCCGGAGACGGATGAGATCATATCAATACGACTGAGCAATCCTGCGTCGTTTAAACGAGCTAAAGATCCGGCATGAAACAACATTGCTCGGTATCCACCTCCCGAGAGGCAAAGGCCGAGCGGATATCGTTCAGCTTCGTCAGCTTGAGCTTCCACACCCCCCGTTTGGGCTGTGCTTGCTAACCGTTCAGACGGAACGCTTTCTGTCATTGGAGAGCCGCATTGATCATGTTGCGAGTCGTGCTAACGAGGCTTCAGAACTAAAGATTTGGTGGCTTCGCGGTTACACAGATTTACGCCATGCACTTCTATCGTTGCCGATGGTAATATCGCGATATAAGTGAGATTGTATGTTTCCGATCAACATACACGCTTTCGTTGTTTGGTAAAGCCTAGCTTCATCAATCGCCAAGGCTTAACACAACGCGGATATAGCGCCGCCGGTTGTTTGAACTTGCTCGATTACAAGGTCTGTGGTCGGCACTACGGAAGCCCATCTACAAAATCCCCCATGCCCGAAACCTCCCCCTCCCGGTCATCTCTCTGAGACCCAGCTCCCCGACAACCCGCCGCGCCGCCTGCGGCGTCACGTCCAGCGTCTTGGCCACCATCCCGGCCGACACCAAGGGTATTGCCATCACCAGCTCGACCAGTTCCGGCAGCTTTGACGAGGTCCGCCGCCCTTCGAGCTTGCGGTCCATCATTGTTTTCGCCAGCGCCAGCCGATCATGCTCTTTCATGCCGATTTCGGCGGTCGCCTTAAAACCCAGGGCGATGGCGAGCAGCCGCGTTTCGCGATCACGATGCCGGCGCCGATCGACAGGAATGGTTTTCAGGCCAACATTGATCGCGGCGAGGTGGGCGCCGGACGTGATGCCGGCCTGGCGCAGGATCGCGGCGGTCAGCAGTCGGCCAAGCCAGGGCGCATGCTGCAGGACCTGCAAAGAATTCCAGGCATCGAGGGCGATGATCGCCTGCAGCGCCGCCGGCAAGTCTTGCGCCTGCCGCAGCACGTTGCGCCATTCGTCGAGCCGGGCATCTTCGTCCCAGTCGAGATCGTAAATCATCGGATCGGCTGGAGCCTGGCCAGGCTTTTTGGCTCGTTCGATCGCGGCGTTAGAGCGCGCAAGGATCGCATCGATGGCGGCGTAATCGACGCCAGGGAGATTTTCGATGGCGTCGGCATCATCCCCCTCCCTTTCTGTATCGGTTGCGAATGCACGTCGAGTGGCACCGGCTGTCGCCACCTCGGCCGCGTCGGGCGGCGTGATCTCCGCGGTTTTCCGCAACGTACGAATGCCCTCGGCCGACAGCGCCCAGTCCGGTGACTGCGCCGCGATGCGCCGGCGGGTTCGTAGCACGTCCCGGGCGATCGTCAGTTCGTGGGTCGGCGTGCGGACATCACGCAGCCCGTCATGCAAAACAAGATCTTCGAGATGCACGAGTTCGCCGTCAATCCAGAGCGAGGCGCAAGAATCGGTGAACTGGGCTCGTTCGATGAAGCCTGCACCGACCGGCGAGCGGGCAATGCGCTCGTCGAGCCGGGTCAGCGCGATACCGGCGTCGAATGCCGGCCGCATCAGCTGCAGTAGTAACTGGAGCAAATCCGGTGGCAGGAGGGATTCCTGTTTTCTGTAAATCATGATTCACTGCCTTTATGACGAAGCGCCGCCTTCCCATGGTCGAGCATGCCGATACGCTGTCGC
>Ga0209257_1002217_pt1 | contig 19994 bp, 27 predicted proteins | sample AraplaCvi_mCL_r2_FD_184277 | JGI IMG/M metagenome (GOLD analysis project Ga0209257, IMG submission 184277) | Arabidopsis root microbial communities from North Carolina, USA - plate scrape MF_Cvi_mCL_r2 (SPAdes) (version 2) | ecosystem: Host-associated > Plants > Roots > Endosphere | place: USA...
ATGTCATCGTCGGCCGCCTCATCCCGGCGGGTACCGGCGCTGCCATGAACCGCGTCCGCGTCACCGCGTCGTCGAAGGACGCCGCGCTTCGCGCCGCCATGCGCGCCGCGAACCCGGACCTGATCGCCCCGGCGAGCGCTGCCGACGAGCATGCCGCCGAACTGGCGCAGGGCCCCGAAGCGGCGATCGGCGACGATCCGCTGGGTGCGGTCGAGGGTGAAACCCACGGCACCGACGCCGATGCGGGCGATTACCTGATCCAGAGCGACGGCGAATAATCTTCGCCCCGCTTTCGGGCTCAACGAACAGGCCCCGCCGGAGCGATCCGGCGGGGCTTTTTCTTTGGCTTCGCGAATGCGCTTCCGGGCCCGGTTCCCGGGTAACGGACTTTCATGGATTTTCCACCTGTGCCGTTTAGGAGCGACGAAACGGTTCGATTAAACAAGGCCTTGGCGATGCGCTGAGAAACCAGATTCCATGCCCTCGACGGTATCCGGGGCGTCGCGGCGCTTGCGGTTGCCGCCTATCATTTCGTCGGCGGGTTCCCGGGGTTTCTGGCGGTCGACCTGTTCTTCGTGCTCAGCGGCTTCGTGATCGCGATGAGCTATTCTGAGCGGCTGAAGCAGGGGCTTGGCGCCGGGGGTTTCATGATTCTGCGCCTCGAGCGCCTCTATCCGCTGTGGCTGCTCGGCTGCCTCGTGGCGGTGACGGGCTTCATCGCCAACGGCGCGGCGGCCGCGGCGCCCAAATGGTTCGCCGGTATCACGCTGGCCAATTTGCTGATGCTGCCCGCGCCAGCCGAACGCTGGACCTTTCCGCTGAACATTCCGGGCTGGTCGCTGTCGTTCGAGGTTCTGGTGGGGCTGGCCTTCGCGCTCGGGCTCTGGAAGCTCAGGACCGCCGCGCTGGCGGCGCTGACAGTCGCGGCGGGCGCCGTCCTGATCGCGATGGCCGCGCCGCCGCACTTCTTCGACCTGGGGGCGGACTGGCCGACCATTTGGGGAGGGATTCCGCGCACGCTCTATTCCTTCCTCGCGGGCGTGCTGATCTTCCGGTCGGGCGTCGCGGCGACCCGGCGCGTGACCTGGCTGGCGCCGGTGCCTATCGGGCTGTCGCTGCTGATCCTGCTGTGGACGCCGCCCGCGGCGCTGGCGGGCGCAGCGCAGGGGCTTGCCATCATGCTGCTCTTTCCGCTGCTCGTGTGCCTCGCGATCCGGTGGGAGGTGCCGCGGGTGCTCGAACGGGCGGCCGGCCTGCTCGGCGACATTTCATACCCCGTCTATGTGCTGCATGTGCCGCTGCTGTTCATCGGCGAGGCGGTGAAGGCGGCGACCGGGTCGGTCGCGGCGGGGCTGGCGGTCTATCTGGTCAGCGTGACGCTGCTCGCGCTGCCGGCGGCAATGGCCGATCGTGCGGTCAGGGGATGGCTGCGCCGGCAGCGCCTGTCGCGGGGCATCGCCGTGGTGCAAACATCCGCGAGACAAGGCGCGCAATGAAAAGGGCCCACCGGTCCGACCGGTGAGCCCTTGGTCCTTTGGGAATGTGCGGGCCGGTGCGACTGCGCCTTGAAGGCGGCCGGCCCGGGCTGTCCTAGGGCGCGAGGATCGCGACGGCGAGGTACAGCAACAGAGGCAGGCCGAAGCCGAGGAGCGTCAGGGCGACAAAGGCGACGCGCGTCCACAAGACATCGATGCCGAACTGGTCTGCCATCCCGGCGCACACGCCGAAGATCATCCCGTTGCGACGATTCTTGCGAAAACCCTGGTTCATTTCTTTCCTTTCGATCCCGGCCGTCAGGCCGGCGTTTTTGGCTGGCGACGGGGGCTGGTCAGGCGACCAGCCCGCCGAAGTGCGCAGCGTTCGGGCCGACAGCGGCAAGGAACATGAGCGAGCAATAAGCCGTGGCAACCGCGGCAACCGCGTAGCTCTTGAACGAGTCGATCGAGAAGTGGGCCATCATACTATCCTTTTTTATCCTCCATCCGGACCATCCGGTGGATGCCCGATGTAATGCAGGAGGCGTGCCAATTTCATTCATTGGCGGTTAACTGCCATTTTTCGGATTCAGAAATTATATTTCAAAGCGATTTTTGCGAGCAGGTGGGGAAAATTCCCGATTATGGGAAAATTTTCATTCCGGAATCGGGCGCGGTCGGGGTGGCATCGCTGCAAAGGCTGCGGTAGGCGGAAAGGAGATGACGCTCGCCCGCCTTTCGCTGACCGATTTTCGCAACCATGCGGGCGCGGACATGGCGGCCACGCCCGGCCTTGTGGCGCTGCACGGCGACAATGGCGCGGGCAAGACCAACATATTGGAAGCGATCTCGCTGCTTGCGCCGGGGCGCGGGCTGCGGCGCGCGGCGCTGTCCGACATGGTGCGCGACGGGGCGAGCGGAGGCTTCGCGATCTTCGCCGAGGTGCTGGCCGGAGCCGGTCTGGCGCCGGTCGCGCTGGGGACCGGGATCGAGCCCGCACATCCGGGGCGGCGGATCGTGCGGATCAACGGTGCGCCCGCCGCGGCGGCCTCGCTCGGCGAGTGGATCGCGGTGCTGTGGCTGACCCCGGCGATGGACCGGCTGTTCGTCGAGACCGCGGGAAACCGGCGGCGCTTTCTCGACCGCCTCGTCTTGGCGCTCGATCCGCGGCACGCGCAGCACAGCAACCGCTACGAAGCGGCGCTGAGGGCACGGGGCAAGCTGCTGGCCGATCCGGCGAGCGCCGACCCGCAATGGCTGGCAAGCCTCGAGGTGCAGCTTGCCGAGCATGGTGCGGCGATGGACGCGGCGCGGCAGGCGACGCTTGCGGCGCTGTCGGTGGAGCTGGCTGGGCAACCCGATGCGCCGTTCGCGCGCCCGCTGCTGACGCTGGTCGACAGCGACGGCGCCCCGCGAGCGGCGCCCTATGACGCCGCGGCGCTGAAGGCGCTCTTCGCGGGCCGCCGCCGGATCGACGCCGCTGCCGGCCGCGCGACCGCGGGACCGCACCGCGACGATCTGAACGCGGTCCACGCCGTCACCGGCCGTTCGGCGGCGCGCTGCTCGACGGGCGAGCAGAAGGCGATGCTGCTGTCGCTTGTTCTTGCGCATAGCGACTGCGTCGCGCGGCTGCGCGGCGCGCGGCCGGTGCTGTTGCTCGACGAGGTTGCCGCGCACCTCGACCCCTCGCGCCGCGCCGCGCTCTACGAACGGCTGGCGAGGCAGGGCGGACAGGCGTGGCTCACGGGGACCGAGGCGGCGCTGTTCGATGCGATGCCGGGGCCGGTGACGCGCTTTCACATCGCGGGCGGACGGATCGGGCCGGGATAGGCGGCGGGCGGCCAATTGCCTATAGTGCGGCCGGCGATATGGCCGGAGGAGAGGCGGAATGCGGTCGGGATATGCGATCCTGTTGGCAGCTGTGCTGATCACCGGCGTCGCCGCCGCAGAAACTCCGGACACGCCGCAGGATGTCGAAGCCTATGGCCATCTGAAGAATCTCTACACCTACGAGCCGACGAACGATCCCGACGACTGGCTGGGGCATGGCTGGATGACCGCCGAATTCCGTGTCCAGCGCGTGCTGAGCGGCCCGAAGCTGCCGCGGGTGATTACCGTCCGCTATTTCGGCCACACCTTCATTCAGGACAAAAGGAAGGTGCGCCTGAAGCTGCGGCGAGGGGAAGACGGCGTTTACCTGCTTTGCGTTCCCGCCGGCAGTGCGGGGATTCAATGCCCCTGATCCGCCGTCGGGCAGCGCGGAGGTTCAGCTCTTCGGCTTGACCGTCACCCAGATGCTGATCGGTGCCGCGAATTTGCCCGGGGCGGGCTTTCCGACGTCGATGCGCTCGGCGGTCACGAGTTCGCCGGTCTCCAGCGTGAAGCTGGCCCAGGGTTTGGGCATGCGGTTGAAGCTCATCTTCTGGAGCGGCTGGCCGGTGGCCGTGTTCATGATCGTTGCGATGATTCCCATGCGCGCCGGGTAGCGACGGGCGCTCGATTCTGTCCACCCCGACCGGCGGTCAAGTTTAAAGAATCTCGCGCACCAGATCCTGAGGGCGGCAGTAGCGGACGCCCTTTTCGGTCTCGACGAAGGGGCGATCCACATAGGCGGGGTTCGCCACCATTGCGGCGACGATCGCGTCCTCGCCGGCGTCTTTCAGCCCGCGTTCCTCGGCGTCGGTGCCGCGCAGGCGGAGGGCGTCGCGAGCGGTCAGGCCGGCGTCGCGGAAAAGCTGGCGGAGCTTGTCGGCGGTGTAGGGGGTCTTGAGATATTGCACGACCTCGACCTCGATCCCGGGGGTCTCTTCGAGAATCGCCAGCGTCTTGCGCGAGGTGCCGCAGGCGGGGTTGTGCCAGATGGTAGCCTTCATTCCGCCGCCCTAACGGGAGCTTACCGCAGCGTAAACCCGCTATTCATGGCATATATGGCACATCCTGCGGCATGAAGGGGAACCACCAGCTTGCCTTTCCCGGTCCGGACAACGACTTATGCAAAGTCGAGGGACCGCCAGAGGCGGCCATTGCGGGGTTGCTGTTTACGTGAATGAATTGATTGATCGGCGGAAGCTGCTGGCGACAATGGCGGGCGCAGGTGCCCTGGCCGCGACGTCGGCGCGTGCTGCACCCTTGTCCGACTGGATCGCCCAGACGTCGCCGTCGGCATCGCTGCCGCCGCTGGCGCCGGTGCCCGCGCCCGTGCAGGCGCCGGTCGACTATCTGGCCGTCGCGAAAAGGCAGCTCGCGCTTCAGTCGCGCAACATCCACCAGAGCGACCGCGTCGGCATCGTCGATTTCGGCCTGCCGTCGTCGCGTCCGCGCTTCGCGCTCGTCGACATGGTCGCGGGCAAGATCGAGATGTTCCCCGTGACGCATGGCCGCGGGTCGGACCCGCAGCATGACGGCTGGCTCAAGCGTTTCTCGAACGCACCGGGCTCGCTCGCTTCCTCGCGCGGGGCCTATCGCACCAGCGACTATTATTGGGGCTCGAACGGATCCTCGATGCGGCTCGCGGGGCTGGAACCCGACAACAACAACGCCGACATGCGCGCGATCGTGATCCACGGCGCGTGGTATGCCGACCCGTCGCTGATCGCGACGCAGGGCAAGCTGGGGCGTAGCGAAGGCTGTTTCGTGTTCGGCGAGGAACTGCTGCCGATGGTGCTCTACAAGCTTGGGCCGGGCCGCCTGCTGTTCGCCGACAAGCTGAGCGTGCCGCCGCCGGTTCCCCCGTCAGCGCCGTTCCAGATGCCGCCCAACGATCCGCTGCCCGGCAGCGAGAATCTCATCCGGACGAGCGCGGGCACCACGATCCCGAAGACCGCGGACTAGGCCAGCCGGATATGGCGAGTTTTCGCGTTCCCGCTTTCGCGGGAACGCGACGTCATGTTCAATTTCCGCCCGTCGTGATCGGAGCGCCCATAGTCGGCACCACCGCCGGCGGGTTCGGCGAGATCAGCACCGCGGCATTGCGACCGGGCTTGGCGAAGCTCGCCACCACCGGCGCGTCGCGGCCATAGATGTCGGCAAGCTTGCTGACGCCCGTTCCCGCCGCATTCGGAATCACCGTCCAGTAAGCGACATAGACGGGGAAGGGCTGTTCGAAGGTGAACTTCGTGGTCTTGCCGCTGGCGATCGCCTCTCCGAATTCCTCGGGGCTGCGGCCGGCGAAATAGACCGCCATCAGGCCCGAGAAATGCAGGGCCTTGTCGGTGCGGATACAGCCATGGCTGAACGCCCGCGCGGCCGACGCAAAGGCCCCCTTCGACGGGGTGTCGTGCAGGTAGATGGCGTGCGGGTTGAGCATCTCCATCTTCATCACGCCGAGCGCGTTGCCCGGGCCGGGCTGCTGGACGACCGAGAGGGTCTTGCCGCTGCCGGTCCAAGTATAGCCCTGCGCGCGCGCCGCGGCGGGCCGCGAGGCGATCGTGGCGCCGATGCCCTCGGCGATAATGCTCTTCGGCAGCGTCCATGTCGGGTTGACGATGACGCCGGTCGCCATCGGATTGAGCTGCGGCGTCGGCGTCGTCGGCTTGCCGACCACCGCCTTGTGCGTCGCGATGATCGCGCCGCCATGAACCACGCGGGTCAGATATTCGGGAACGTTGCTGACGACATAGCGATCGCCGAGATCGCGCGGCATCCAGCGCCAGCGTTCCATGTTCACGCGGATCGCGTTCGCGTCGGCGGGTGTCTTGGCCGTCTTGAGCGACGCTTTCAGAACGGCGAAATTCTTGTGGATCGGATCGAGCCCGACGAGCGCCTGCGGCACCGTGCCCGAAACCAGCGCTGCGGTGAGGAGCGGGATCAGCGGCGTGTTCTGCTGGTCGCCGTCGGTCATGAACCACTGCTTGCGCGCGGCGTTCGGGGTGCGGCCGTCACGCATATGCGTCGCGAGCAGCAGGAAGCTGTCGGTCGCGACCTTGTCGATTTGCGCCTGATTCCCGCCGTCGATCGCGGCCTTCAGCCCCTCGGGATTATAGTCCTTCGCGAACAGCCCTTCGTCGCCGATGCCGTTGATGACGGCCAGGAGGGCTTTGGCGTTGGCAGCCGACCAGCTCGGCAGATTGGCTTCGCCGATGGTTTCGACCACCGGCGCGTCATCCTTGACCTTGTCGGGTTGCAGGACGACCGAATCCTCCTTGACCGCCTGGGCGAAGGCAGGCGCCGCGAGCAGCGTCAGGGGGAGCATCAGCGCCGCAGTCGGGCGCAGCGAAAGGAGAGACTTTTTGACCATGACGAAGGCCATAGCCAAAAACTCTCCCTAGTTAAAGTGAGCTAGCGCACACTCTACCGCTTGTAGGCGAAGGTCAGGCCGCGCTGTCCTCGTCCTGCCGCGCGAGCCATTCTTCCAGCCACTTGATCGTATAGTCGCCGTGGATGACGTCGGGATCGGCGAGCAGCGCCTGATGGAGCGGAATGTTCGTCTTGACGCCGCCGATCACCATTTCCTCGAGCGCGCGGCGCATCCGCATCATGCAGCTTTCGCGGCTGCGGCCATAGACGATCAGCTTGCCGATCATGCTGTCGTAATAGGGCGGGATCGAATAGCCGGCATAGAGCCCGCTATCGACGCGGACGTGCATGCCGCCCGCCGCGTGATAGTTGGTCACCTTGCCCGGCGAGGGCAGGAAGGTGCGCGGATCCTCGGCATTGATGCGGCATTCCATCGAGTGGCCGCGGAATTCGAGGTCTTCCTGTTTGACAGACAGGCCCGCGCCGCCGGCGATGCGAATCTGTTCGCGGACGAGATCGAAGCCGGTGATCATCTCGGTCACCGGATGCTCGACCTGGATTCGCGTGTTCATCTCGATGAAGAAGAACTCGCCATTTTCCCACAGGAACTCGATCGTGCCGGCGCCGCGATAGCCCATTTCGGCCATCGCGTCGGCGCAGACCTTGCCCATGCGGGCGCGCTCCTCGGCCGAGATGATCGGCGAGGGGGCTTCCTCGAGCACTTTCTGGTGGCGGCGCTGGAGCGAGCAGTCGCGCTCGCCGAGATGGATGGCATTGCCCTGACCGTCGCCGAACACCTGGAATTCGATGTGGCGCGGGTTGCCGAGATATTTTTCCATGTAAACGGTCGGATCGCCGAAGGCGGCCGCCGCTTCGGACGAGGCCTGACCCATCAGGCTTTCGAGGCTGTCCTCGTCGGGAACGACCTTCATGCCGCGCCCGCCGCCGCCCGAGGCGGCCTTGATGAGGACGGGATAGCCGATTTCCTGCGCGAGCCTCTTCGTCTCGTCGCTGAACGTCACCGCGCCCGGCGAACCCGGAACGACGGGGAGGCCCAGCTTCACCGCCGTACGCTTTGCCTCGACCTTGTCGCCCATCGTGCGGATATGTTCGGGCTTCGGCCCGACGAAGATCATGTCGTGCGCTTCGATGATCTCGGCGAAGCGCTCGTTTTCGGAGAGGAAGCCATAGCCCGGGTGGATCGCGTCGGCGCCGGTGATTTCGGCGGCCGAGATGATCGCGGGGATGTTGAGATAGCTGTCTTTCGCGGCCGGCGGCCCGATACATACGGCCTCATCGGCGAGGCGGACGTGCATCGCGTCGGTATCGGCGGTCGAGTGGACCGCGACGGTCTTGATGCCCATTTCGTGGCACGCGCGGTGGATGCGCAGCGCGATCTCGCCGCGGTTGGCGATCAGCAGTTTCTCGATAGCCATGGGATGGATCAGCCGATGGTGAACAGCGGCTGGTCGAACTCGACCGGCTGGCTGTTCTCGACATGCACGGCCTTGAGCGTACCCGATGCCGGTGCGACGATCGGGTTCATGACCTTCATCGCCTCGATGATCAGGATCGTGTCGCCGGCCTTCACGGCCGAGCCGGCGGTCGCGAAATTGGGGGCGCCGGGTTCGGGCGAAAGGTAGACGGTGCCGACCATCGGCGATTTCACCGCGTCGGCGAAATTGTCGGCCGCCGGAGCGGCGGGTGCGGCTGCGGGAGCGGCCGGCGCGGAGGCGGGTGCCGCAACCGGCGCGGGCGCATAAGCGACGGGCGCGGCGGCAGCCGCCGTTACCTTGCGTGCGACGCGAACCTTGCGGTCGCCGTCCTCGACTTCGATCTCGGTAAGGCTGGTGTCGTCGAGCAACTCCGCGAGCGCGCGGACATAAGCCGGATCGATATTGATGCCATCGTCTTTATGGTCACCCATGAGAATTTTCCTGTTGTTGCGGCGTTGCGGTTCCAACGCCCGGACCCCGTTTTTTGATGCGCCCTCTTGTCAGAGACGGGCGGCGGCGTCCAGCGCCAGCGTATAGCTGTTCGCGCCATGCCCTGCAAAATGCGCCACCGCGGCCATGCCGACATAGCTGATGTGGCGGAATTGCTCGCGCTGCATCGGGTCCGACAGATGAACCTCGATCACCGGCACCCGGATCGACTTGATCGCGTCGTGGATCGCGATCGAGGTGTGGGTATAACCGCCCGCGTTGAGCAGCACCGCCTTGGCGCCCGCGACATAGGCTTCGTGCAGCCAGTCGATCAGCACGCCTTCATGGTTCGTCTGCCGGCATTCGAGGTTGAGGCCGAGCCCGGCCGCCCGGGCCTCCAGCCGCGCATGGATGTCGTTGAGCGTGTCGTGGCCGTAAATCTCGGGCTCGCGCGTGCCGAGCAGGTTGAGATTGGGTCCCGAGAGGACATAGACGATGGGCTTGTCTGTCAATGCGCGGTCTTTCGGTTGCTACGCGATGCGCTCCCCCTATATGGGCTGCTCGGCAAAAGGCAAAGCGAGGCGGATTCCGGCGTGATCTCGGTCATTCTCAACGGCGAACCCCGGCAGGTGCGCGAAGGCAGCATCGCCGACCTCGTCGCGTCGCTGGGCCTCGACGTGAAGAAGGTCGCGGTCGAGCGCAATCGCGAAATCGTGCCGCGCTCGACGCTGGCCGACGTCGCGCTCGCCGAGGGCGATGCGCTGGAAATCGTTCATTTCGTAGGAGGCGGGTGTTGACCGACAGTTGGAGTGTTGCCGGGCGGAATTTCACGTCGCGGCTGATCGTCGGCACCGGCAAATACAAGGATTTCGAGCAGAACGCTGCGGCGGTCGAGGCATCGGGGGCCGAGATCGTCACCGTCGCGGTGCGCCGCGTCAATGTGTCGGACCCTACCGCGCCGATGCTGACCGACTTTATCGATCCGAAGAAGATCACCTATCTGCCGAACACCGCGGGCTGCTTCAACGCCGACGACGCGATCCGCACCTTGCGCCTCGCGCGCGAGGCGGGCGGCTGGGATCTGGTGAAGCTGGAAGTGCTGGGCGAGGCGAAGACGCTCTATCCGAACATGCGCGAGACGCTGGAGGCAACCGAGGTGCTCGCGAAAGAGGGCTTCCTGCCGATGGTCTATTGCGTCGACGATCCGATCGCGGCGAAGCAGCTCGAGGATGCCGGCGCGGTCGCGATCATGCCGCTGGGCGCGCCGATCGGGTCGGGGCTGGGGATCCAGAACCGCGTGACGATCCGCCTGATCGTCGAGGGCGCCTCGGTGCCGGTGCTCGTCGATGCCGGCGTCGGGACGGCGAGCGATGCGGCGGTGGCGATGGAACTCGGCTGCGACGGCGTGCTGATGAACACCGCGATCGCCGAGGCGAAGGACCCGATCCGCATGGCGCGCGCGATGCGCCAAGCGGTCGAGGCGGGGCGCGACGCCTATCTGGCGGGGCGGATGGGGCTGCGCAAATATGCCGATCCGTCGAGCCCGCTGGCGGGGCTGATTTAGAGCACTATCCCAAAGAGCACTATCCCAAAGCGTTCGCCCTGAGCTTGTCGAAGGGCCGTTCTTTCTTTCGACGTTCGGAGGAAGAACGGTGCTTCGACAGGCTCAGCACGAACGGATTTGGGGGCTACGGCACCCGCTTCACCGGCGGGACCAGCCAGCTGCCGTCGGTCGCGCGGCGCTGCGGCAGATAGAGCCGCAGGTTCATGCTGAACGGGCCGGCGGGGGCGGGGAGCCAGTTGGCTTCCTTGTCGGCGCCGGGCGACGCGTTCTGGATATAGAGGTCGAGCGAGCCGTCGGGGTTGAAGGCCAGCTTGTCGCGGTCGCCGATCGCGAAGCGATTGATCGGGTTCGCGACGAAGAACTGGTCGGCGCCATACATGGTGAGCGACCAGAAGGCGTCGGCGGGCGGAATCTGGTCCTTTTCGAAGTGCAGGACATAATTCGAAGCGCCGTTGAGCAGCTTGCCGTCGCTGTCGACGGGTGCCATCGGATAGATGGCTTCCTCGGGCGGCAGCGCACCGAGGCCGGCGAAGCCGATGAACGCGCGTTGCAGATAGTCGTTGCCGTAGACGCCGATGTTGGCGCCCATCGAGCCCCAGCCGTTGCGCGTAAGAGGGATCACCTTGCGGCGGTTCACGATGCGCGGATAGGCTTCGGCGGCGGCGCGGGCGAGGCCGCGCTGGACGGCGGGATCGGCCTTCGACAGGTCGAAGCTCTGCCCCGGAACGATGCCGAGGCGCTCCATCCGCAGCACGATCGAATTGTCGCTGGCGTGCGGCGGGTTGCGTTTCATCAGTTCGGCAAAGGTGGCGAAGAAGGCCTGGGGAGCCATTTGCGCAACCTGATCGACCGGCGGGGTCTTCATGTCGACCGACAGGTCCGCCTGCGGCGCCGCGAACACCGGGCTGGGCTTGCCCCAACCGGACAACGGCGTCGCCCACAACCCCTTCTGGAGTGCGTGGACATGGTCATAGTCGGCGGGCCCGTTCGTCTGGATGCGACCGATGATCCAGCCCATTTCGGTCGGGCTGCGTACCATCCGCATCCCGTCGGGCAGCTTGCCCTGCCAGTGCGGACCGACGATCGCGACGGTGCCGCCTTCGTTGCCCGTCGTCCGCGTGCCGAGCGTTGCGAAGACATCGGTCCACATGTCCATCAGCGGGATGACATGATAGCGGCCCTGCGTGTTCGGCAGCTTCAGGACGAGCGGTTCCTTGCCGACGTCGAACCACAGCGAGGAATAGAGCGTGTCGGCGTTGGGACGCACGACATCCTTGAACGTCGCGTCGGGGTAGGATTGCATGTTCGCGAACCGGTTGACCGGCGCGCGGAGGCGGCCGGGAACGCCGGCGTTGGTCGACACCCGCCGCGTCGTTTCCATCAGCACGAGCGGATAGGCATAGGTATAGGCCTCGATACCGATCGCATAGGCTTCGTCTTCGGTGACGGGCGTTGCGTTGGCGGGGGCGGCATTGGCGGGGCCGGCCAGAAAGGCGACCACCATCGCAAAAAGGGCAAGCAGGCTCTTCATCGCATGCGACTCCTGAAAAGGGGACTGCGGCGCGTTAGATGGAGCCTCGCCGCCAGTCTGTCATCCGGCCGACAATCTCTTGGGAATTTTCCCGGGCGCGCGTAAGGCCGGAAACGGGAGGAGCGGCGGTTATGGCGACACGGCCCGGGGCATGGTCGCAGGGGGAGCGGCAGGAGGTACTGCGCCGCTGTCCGCTCTTTGCGGGCTGGCCCGATGCGCCGCTCGCTGACCTCGCAGCGATAGCGCGTGCCGAACATTATCCGCGCGGCGCTGAAATCTATGCGCACGATCCCGAACGACGCGAGGCCTTTGTCATCGCGTCGGGCGAGGTCGAGGTCAGCCGCGGGTCCGCGGCAGGCAAGAAATTCGTGCTGAGCGTGCAGGGGCCGCCCGAAATCCTCGCGATCGTCCGCCTGCTCGTCGCCCCGCCGATCCATTATGTGTATAGCGCCTATGAGGACAGCGTGTTGCTGCACCTGCCGTGCGACGGTCTGACCGCGATCCTCGACGCCCATCCGATCCTTTGGCGCGACGTCGCCTTGCTGATGTGCGCGCGTCACGGCGACAGCCTGCGCCAGCTCAACGACCAGAAGCTCGGCTCGCTCGAGCAGCGGATGGCCGCGACGCTCGCCGACCTTGCGCGTCTTCACGGTGTCGCCGGCGCGGCGGGGACCGAGCTTGGCCTCCGCCTGCCGCAGGAGCAATTGGGGGCGATGCTGGGGGTGACGCGGCAGAGCGTCAACAAGCTGCTGCGCGGCTTCGAGGAAGCGGGAGTGATCGCGGTCGATTACAATCGCATCACGATCCGCGATCCGGCCGCGCTGGACGGGATCGCGGCGCGGCACGACTGAACCTCGATCGGATTGTCCTTTCCCCTGAACGGTTTGTCTTGCGGGGCCGGAACGTCCGAGCGCCTCCGCCCGTTTCTCCTGCACGAGGCTGCTCCCCCGCCTCGATAGCAAGGAGAACCCCTGTGGGTGAACTGAAAGACAAAGCCAAGGGCCTCGCCAACGAAGCCGCCGGCAATGCGAAGCAGGCGATCGGCAAGGCGACCGACAACGAACGCCTGCGCGTCGAAGGCGAAGCGCAGGAACGCAAGGGCGAAGCCCAGAACCTGAAGGGCAAGGTCGAAGGCGCGCTCGGCAATAAGATCTGACGCGTTTCGTCGCGCATGAAAAAGGCCCCGGGGTTCCCTCTCCCCGGGGCCTTTTCACTGTGTTCGTTGTGAGGGCTTATTTGCCTCCGGAAGCCACCAGGTCGACGTCGGTCATCCCGCCGTCGCGGCGCAGCATCACGACAAAGGCCAGATCGCCCTTCGTGCCGCCGAGCATATGCTCGTCGCCCTTGACGCGGTGATCGCTGGTGTAGCCGGCGCGGATCGCCATCGTGTGGTAGTAGTCGAGTACCGCCTGCATCGAGGCTGCAGTCTGGAAATTCACGACGCGGATGTTGCACTTGCCGCCGGCGACGCCCGCGGCCTCGCGCAGCGTCGCGCGCGGGTAGACCTTGAACGCGGCGGGCAGGCGATCGGCCCAGGCATTGCCATAGGTCAGCTTGGCGTCGCAGCTGCCCTTTTGCTGATCGCGGGCGAGCGCGCCGATCGTGACCGGACGCTTGCCGCAATTGCCGTCGCAATTTTCCTCGAAGGGCAGGGCTTTCGGCGCGGCGAGCAGCTTGCCCGCGGCCTGCGCGGCGGCGGCTTCGGCCGCGGTCGCCGCCTTGCCGCCGGCGACGCCCGGAACGCCGCCGTCGACCGGCTTGTTCCCCGGCCCCACGGCGTTCTTGTTGGCCTGACCCGTCAGTTTCGGGTCGACCATGATCTTGTCCTCGAGCGCGCCCTTGACCGCCGGGTCGGCGTTGGTCAGGCCGTCGTCGAGCGGCGCGAGATCGGCCTTGGCGTCAGGATTATCGCGGCAGCCCGCAAGCGGCGCGGTCGCAATCAGCAAACCGGCAACCAGCCATTTTCCCCGCACGATCATAGCTAACACTCCCTTAATATCGCCCCCGGAATGCCCGATCCTGGTTAAAAAGGCCCAAATAAAATGCGTTAACGGGTAAGACTTTGTTAGCCGAAAACTGTGCCGGAGCGAGACGGAATCAGCCCGGGCGCCGTACGGATGAGCCGCGAGGTCTCGACGGCGGCCTGCCGGTGGACCACCGCCTGACGATAGACGGGGTCGGTCACCATCTCCATGAACGCGCCGCTGTTCGGATATTCGGCGACGAACATCGCGTCCCATTTTTCGCCATCGGGGCCGATGACCATTGCCTCCATCGACCCACGCCAGACGATGCTGCCACCGACGCGCTGGAACACTGCGCCGCTGTCGGTGCCGTAGTTGGCATAGGCCTCGGCGCCCGTGAGGCCAGCGCCCGCCAGCGGGTGGTCGGCGGGATAGGTCGCCTTGTCCCTGAAGCGGACGAGGTTGAGCATATGGATCTTCGTGTCGCGCGGCAGCGCCTTGAACGCATCGAACTGCGCGCGCTCGGGGTCTATGTGATGATCGCTCACGGCAGGAACTCCTTGCGTTTGATCCGCCAATGGTCGGCGGTCTGGCGCCATGCGTCGACGGGTGCATCCTGAAACGGCGCGGGCAGGCGGGTCGGGCCGCTGTTCGTTGCACCGAGACGCTGCGCGAGCGCCTGCGACCGGCTGTTGTCGGGATCGATGCAGTGCAGGAAGTCGGGCCATTTCAGAAATTCGACGGCGAAATCGCAGGCGGCCACGGCCCCTTCGAACGCGTAGCCCTTGCCCGCGAACTTGGCGCGGACGCCGTAGGCAATCTCGTGGCCCGGCCAGCCGTCAGGCTCCCACGGTCCGAGGCGGCCGACCCATTCGCCGGTGTCGCGTTCGATCACCGAGAACATCGAATAGCCGCGGATGTGCCACGCCCCGGCAAGTGTGCACCACAGACGCCATGCCGAGGCGCGGGGGCAGGCGCCGCCGATAAAGCGCATCGTCTCTTCCTCGGCGCACATTGCGGCGAAACCGTCGAAGTCTTCTGAGGCAGGCGGGCGCAGGATCAGCCGTTCGGTGACGAGCAGGGGGCCGTTCAACATCTTCTCTCTCCCGCAGCGGTTGGCCGATGCTTCTGCGGGAACCGGCGCGGCGGGGCAAGCCGCATATGGTTGAGGGCACCGACCTTTCGATCGGCGCCCTCGCCATCACATGGTGCAGGTGGAGGGGTCTCGAACCCACACCTGCGACGGTTTCCTGTCGCTTAGCGGCAGCGACACTTGTCCCTTAGCGGCAGCGGTATTTATCCTTGTCGATCTCGCGGCCGAGCAGCGCACCGCCCGCGGCGCCGAGCACCGTGCCGAGCAGCTTGTCGCCGTTGCCCGCGATCTCGTGACCCGCAAGGCCGCCGACAGCGCCGCCGATCAGCAGGCCGGTCGTGCCATTATCCTTCTTGCAGCGATAACGGCCGTCGTTGCCGCGCCAGATGCGCGTGTTCGAGTTCACGCGCTGGTCGCGCGAGGCGTAATAGCGGCGATCCTTCTTGCGATAGAAATTCGCATCGGTGTCGGCCTTGCTGTAGCCCTGCGCGGGAGCGGCGGTCGACAGGCCCGCATAGGCCGGGGCGGTGCCGACGACGCTTGCCGCGACGAACATGCCCATCAGGCCCTTGGTGAGAATACGCATCTTTTTATCCTTTCCTGGTGTCGGCACCTCATCCCTTTCGGGACCGGGCGCTTCGAACGGGAAAACGAGCCGGGTCGCCGACCCGTTGCATGAACCTGAAGCAACAAGACGAAGCGAGCGTATCCGTCGACGAACCGAAAGGCCCTTGAAGGGCGGGCGCGGCCATGCGACATAGGGCGCATGCTCAACATCACCTCGATCGTCATCGGCATTGTCGCGCTGATTCTGGCCGTTTTCGCGTTCATTCCGCTGCTTGGCTGGGCGAACTGGGTGATCATTCCGTTCGCCGTCGTGGGGCTCGCGCTCGGCGCAATGTCGGACCGGACCGCCGGACGGAACCTCAATATCGTCGTCATCGTCATCGGCGTCGTCCGCCTGATGCTCGGCGGCGGCATCATCTGATCCGGAACGGCGTACCGCCATGGCCACGACATCGGCCCCTGCGGGGAGCCATCAGGGCGGGCTGCCCTATGCCCTCGCGGCCTATGGTATCTGGGGTTTCGTCCCGCTGTTCTTCAAGCTGCTGACGAGCGTTCCGCCGGCCGAAGTGCTGGCGCAGCGTATCGTCTGGTCGCTGCCGCTCTGCTTCGTCATCATGATGTTCCGCCGGCAGATCGGCGATTATCTGGTCGCGCTGAAGGACTGGAAGACGCTGCGGCTGCTGCTCGCGAGCTCGGTGCTGATCGCGGTCAACTGGCTCGTCTATATCTATGCGATCTTCAGCGACCATGTGCTGGCAGCGAGCCTCGGCTATTATCTCAATCCGCTGGTCAATGTGATGCTGGGGATGGTCTTCCTCGGCGAGCGACTGTCGCGGTTGCAGCTGGTTGCGGTGGTGATCGCCGGGATCGGCGTCGCGATCCTGCTTGCGGGGGCGCTCGATACGCTGTGGATCAGCCTGACACTGGCGCTGAGTTTCGGCACCTATGGCCTTATCCGCAAAATCGTGCCGGTAGGATCGCTGCCGGGGCTGGCGATCGAGACGACGGTGCTGCTGGTGCCGGCGCTTGCGGCGGCCGCCTATTACCTGTGGATCGGCGACGGACGGGGTTTCGGGTCGGAGACTTCGATCAGCCTGTTGCTGATGGCGGGCGGCGTGGTGACCGCGGTGCCGCTGCTGCTGTTTGCGACGGCGGCGCGCAGGATGAGCTACGCCGCGCTCGGCTTCGTCCAGTATCTGGCGCCGAGCATTGCGTTCATTCTCAGCCTGTTCGTGTTCCACGAACCGCTGAAGCCCGCGCAGCTGATCTGCTTCCTGCTCATCTGGGCGAGCATCGCGGTGTTCAGTTTCGACATGTGGCGCAAGATGCGCGCCGACCGGATGGTCGAAATCGCCTAGATCAGCTTCCAGCCGAGCGTTTCGCCGGCGTGGAAGGGGACGACTTCGCCGATCGTGGCCGGCACGACGGTCTCGCCGCGCTCGAGCGTGATTGTGCCGCCGTTGAGGGGCAGGCCATAGAAGTTCGGGCCATGCTCGCTGGCGAAGCCCTCGAACTTGTCGAGCGCGCCTTCCTCGTCGAACACCGCGATATAGCTTTCGAGCGCGAAGGGGGCGTTGAAGATGCCCGCGCAGCCGCACGCGGCTTCCTTCGTGTGCACGGCGTGCGGGGCGCTGTCGGTGCCGAGGAAGAATTTGGGCGAGCCCGACACCGCGGCGGCGCGCACAGCGAGCCGGTGCTGCTCGCGCTTGGCGACGGGCAGGCAATAGGCGTGCGGGCGGATGCCGCCGACGAGCATCGCGTTGCGGTTGATGTGGAGATGCTGCGGCGTGATCGTCGCCCCGACGTTCGCAGGCGCGCTCTTCACGAAATCGACGGCTTCGGACGTGGTGATATGTTCGAAGACGATCCTGAGCTGCGGCAGTTTTTTCACCAGCGGTGCGAGCGTGCGGTCGATGAAGACCGCTTCGCGGTCGAAGATGTCGACATCATGGTCCGTGACCTCGCCGTGGATGAGCAAAGGCATCCCGATTTCGGCCATGCGTTCGAGGACGGGCATGATGTTCGCGACATCGGTAACGCCGTGCGCGCTGCCGGTGGTCGCATGGGCGGGATAGAGCTTGGCTGCCGTGAATACGCCCTCGGCATGGCCGCGCGCCATCTGGTCGGGATCGCTGTGGTCGGTGAGATAGGCGACGATCAGCGGGGTGAAGTCGAGGTCGGCCGGGACCGCGGCGCGGATGCGGTCGCGGTACGCCGCGCCTTCCTCGGCGGTCGTCACCGGCGGCGAAAGGTTCGGCATGATGATCGCGCGCGCGAACTGGCGCGCGGTATAGCGCGCGACATGGTCGAGCATCGCGCCGTCGCGAAGGTGGACGTGCCAGTCGTCGGGGCGGCGGATGGTGATGCGGTCGGTCATGGGGGACTCGTCACTAAGTGGCTTGGTTTTGACTGGGGCGTCCCTAGATTATCGGCATGGCCAATACCACCCTGAACGATCGTGTACTCGTCCGGCTTTCGGGCGAAGACGTCCGCGGATTCCTGCAAGGGCTCGTCACCAATGACGTGTCGGGCAACCTGCCGGTATGGGCGGCGCTGCTGACCCCGCAGGGCAAGGTGCTGTTCGATTTCCTGATCTGGGGCGACGGCGACGACGTCTTGGTCGACTGCGAGGCCGAAGCGGCGGAGGCGTTGGTTAAGCGGCTGACGCTCTATCGGCTGCGCCGCGCGATCACGATCGCGCGCGAGGACGGACTCGCCGTGCACTGGGCGAAGGAAGGCGATCTTGGCGTCGTCGATCCGCGGCTTGCCGATCTTGGCCAGCGCTGGCTTGCGCCGGCTGACGAAGGGGAGGGCGTCGACGCCGGGTGGAAAGCACATCGCCTGTCGCTCGGGGTCACCGAAGGCCGCGCCGAACTCGGCGACGGGACGACGCTCTGGCTCGAGTGCAATGCCGCCGAACTGAACGGCGTCAGCTTCACCAAGGGCTGTTATGTCGGGCAGGAGAATACGGCGCGGATGAACTGGCGGCAAAAGGTCAGCCGGCGGCTCGTCGTCGTGCCGCTCGCCGACGCCGACGAAAAGCGTCAGGTGGTCGCGTGGCCCGACCTCGGCTGGTCGGTCGAGCATCGCCGTGCCGAGGCAATCGATCCGGCGGCCGCGCCCGCGTGGATGCGCGAGGCGCTCACCGCCGCCGGTTCATGACAGATGCAGGCGGGCGTGATACTCTGCCTCCCATGCGCGCTTTGTTGACCTTGTCGGCGCTTGCCGCCGTATTCGCCTCGCCGGCGCTTGCCGCCGAAATCCCGCTGGTTCCCGTTGCACCGGAAGAGGTTTCCGCGCCTGCGCCGCTTGCACCGCTCGCGGCGGATTCCCCGTGGACGGAACGGTTTGCGGCCGCGGCCGATGAGTTGCTGCCCGCGCTTCGTTCGGGTGATGAAAGCCGGTGGGCGCCGCTGCTGGGCGGTCAATGGCTCGCGGTGTCCGAGCGCGAGCGCGTCCGGACCCTGCTGAATGACCGGCACAGCCCGTTCCGCCATGCGCTGTTTGCAAAGGGTTTTACCCATCGCACGATACTGGGCTGGGCGCCGGCAACGCTGACCGCCGAAGAGCAGGCGGCGATCGCGGCAAGGCCGGAAGCGGAAGCCATCATCTGCTGGTCCTCGTCCGGCGACAGTCAGTGGCCGGCGACCGCAGTCGAGGCCGACAATGCGCCGGGGCGGCCCTATGCCTGCGCGCGCATCGCCTACAGCATCCGCGGCGCGGCGCCGGCTTGGCGAGCGTTCATCGAGCAGCCGCCCGGTGATCGCGATGTCCCGCACACTTAACCATTCCCCAACCACCCGCCGCTAGAATGTCCCCATGCTGGGGCGGATCATCACGATGTGCGCGATCATCGCGGCGGGTTCGATCGCGGTGGGGAGCATGGCTACCCGCGACGCCGGGTCGTCGCGTGCGCCCGTTGCGGACGACAGCAACGCCAACTGGACGACGCAGCCGCGAACGCATGGCAGCGCCCAGGCACCGGCAACGCGTTCGTCATCGGGCGAAGTGCGGCTCGGCCGTTCCGGGGATTCGCATTTCTATGCCGACACCGAGGTCAACGGCACGAGCATCCGCATGATGGTCGACAGCGGGGCGTCGATCATCGCGCTGACGCGCCGCGATGCCGAAGCGATCGGGATCGACGTCGACCGCCTGCCGGTCGCGGGAACCGCGAAGACGGCGGGGGGCGACGTGCCGATGCGCGTCGTCATGCTCGACAGCGTCGACGTCGACGGCATCGAGGTCCGTCATGTCGAAGCGGCTGTTGTGGACGCCGACATGGGTGTGTCGCTGCTCGGCCAGAGCTATCTTTCCAAGCTCGATGCGGTGAATATCGCAGGCGACACGATGACGCTGCGCTGAGCGCGGCGCCCTTGCCAAAACCCGGCGCTTTGCCCACATGCGAGGCCATGAACGCTCCCAATCCTCCGCTGCGCGCGGCGATCGTCCCCGTCACCGCCTTCCAGCAGAATTGCACCCTGCTGTGGTGTACCGAGACCAACAAGGCGGCGCTCGTCGATCCCGGCGGCGACCTGCCGAAGCTGCGCGAGGCGATCCGCCAGACGGGAGTCGAGGTCGAGAAGATTCTCGTCACCCACGGCCATATGGATCATTGCGGGCAGGCGGGGGTGTTCGCG
>Ga0209257_1002221_pt1 | contig 19965 bp, 16 predicted proteins | sample AraplaCvi_mCL_r2_FD_184277 | JGI IMG/M metagenome (GOLD analysis project Ga0209257, IMG submission 184277) | Arabidopsis root microbial communities from North Carolina, USA - plate scrape MF_Cvi_mCL_r2 (SPAdes) (version 2) | ecosystem: Host-associated > Plants > Roots > Endosphere | place: USA...
GGAAGGCCATGCTCGGCTTCCAGAAGCTCGGCATCCCGACCTTCGACTACGGCAACAACATCCGCCAGATGGCGATGGAAGCCGGCGTCGCAAACGCGTTCGATTTTCCCGGCTTCGTCCCCGCCTATATCCGCCCGCTGTTCTGCAAGGGCGTCGGCCCGTTCCGCTGGGCAGCGCTGTCGGGCGAGCCCGAGGACATCTTCAAGACCGACGCCAAGGTCAAGGAGCTGATGCCGCATGACAAGCATCTGCACAACTGGCTCGACATGGCGAAGGCGCGGATCAAGTTCCAGGGCCTGCCGGCACGGATCTGCTGGGTGGGCTTGGGCGATCGCGCGCGCCTCGGCCTCGCCTTCAACGAAATGGTGGCGAAGGGCGAGTTGAAGGCACCGATCGTGATCGGCCGTGACCACCTGGATTCAGGCTCGGTCGCCTCGCCCAACCGCGAGACCGAAGGCATGAAAGACGGATCCGACGCGGTCTCCGACTGGCCGTTGCTGAACGCGCTGCTGAACTGCGCGTCCGGTGCGACCTGGGTCAGCCTGCACCACGGCGGCGGCGTCGGCATGGGCTTCTCGCAGCATGCCGGCATGGTCATCGTCTGCGACGGCTCCAAGGAAGCCGCGGTGCGCTTGGAGCGCGTGCTGACCAACGATCCCGGCACCGGCGTTATGCGCCATGCCGATGCGGGCTACGAGATCGCGCAGGATTTTGCCCGCGAGAAGGGGTTGAAGCTGCCGATGCTGGGGTAGGCAACACTGTGGAATACGACCTTCTCCTGCTGAACTGCAATGTCGCGACCATGGCGGGCGACAAGCCTTATGGCGCGATCGAGGATGCGGCGATCGGCATCGACGGCGACAAGATCGCCTGGGTGGCGCCACGCCAAGAGCTCGGCTATCGCAGCGCCAAGCAACGGATCGACCTCAAGGGCCGCTGGGTCACCCCCGGGCTGGTCGATTGTCACACCCACATCGTCTATGGCGGCGATCGGGCCCACGAGTTCGAACTGCGGCTCAAAGGGGCGACTTACGAAGAGATCGCCAGGGCCGGCGGCGGCATCGTGTCCACGGTGCGGGCGACCCGCGCGGCACAGCACGGCGAGTTGGTGGCCAGCGCGGCGAAGCGACTGGCGCCGCTGATCGCCGAGGGCGTCACCGTGGTCGAGATCAAGTCCGGCTATGGTCTCGACCTAGCGAGCGAGCGCAGCATGCTCGAGGCGGCGCGCCATCTTGGAAAGAAACTGCCGATCACCGTCAAGACCACCTGCCTTGCCGCCCACGCCGTGCCGCCGGAGTTCAACGACAAGTCGGACGCCTATATCGATCTGGTCGCCCAATCCATCCTACCCACCCTTCACCAGGAGGGCCTGGTCGATGCAGTCGATGTGTTCTGCGAAAAGATCGCCTTCTCGCCTGCTCAGACGCGCCGCGTGTTCGAAGCCGCGAAGCAGCTCGGCCTCCCGGTCAAGCTCCATGCCGAACAACTGAGCGACTTGAACGGCGCCGCACTGGCGGCGGAGTATGGCGCGCTCTCGGCCGAGCATCTCGAATGGGCGAATGACGACGGCATCGCCGCCATGGCGAAGGCCGGCACCGTCGCGGTGCTCCTGCCCGGCGCCTTCTATGCCCTGCGCGAGACCAAGCTGCCGCCGGTCGAGGCCTTCCGCAAGGCCGGCGTGCCGATGGCGATCGCGACCGACAGCAATCCGGGCAGTTCTCCGGCCCTCTCCCTGTTGCTGATGTTGAGCATGGCCTGCACCTTTTTCCGCTTCACCCCGGAGGAGGCGCTGCGCGGTGTCACGGTCAACGCGGCGAAGGCGCTCGGGATCGGCAAGACTCATGGCACGATCGAGGCCGGCAAGGCCGCCGATCTGGTCGTCTTCGATATTGCGCGGCCGGCGGAGCTCGCCTATTGGATCGGCGGCACGCCGACCGCGGGTGTGATGCGCGCCGGGCAATGGACCAAGACGCCGTGCGCCTGATCCACAAGGCGGTGGCGGACTACAAGCGCATGCCGTGGAAGAACGGCGGCGGCACCACGACCGAGCTCATGGTCGAGCCGGACGGCGCCGCTGCGGATTACGACTGGCGGATCAGCATCGCCGATGTGGCGCAGTCCGGCCCGTTCTCCGATTTCGCCGGCTATCAGCGCAGCATCATGCTGATCGAAGGCGCCGGGTTCACGCTGGAGTTCGAGGATCAGCCGACGCAGCGCTTGAGCCGAAGCTTCCAGCCCGTCTGCTTCGACGGCGCATGGCGCACCCATTGCACTTTGATCGACGGACCGATCCGCGACTTCAACCTGATCGCGCGCCAGGGCTCCGCGGCCATGCTCGACGTGCTCCGGCTGCTGCCCGGGGAGGAGACCGTGCCGCCCGCCCGCACCATCATCCTGCACCTGTTCCACGGCCAGGCCAGCGTTTGCGCCCGGACTCTCGCGGCCGGCGACAGCCTGCGGATCGACGATGCCCGTGACCCGATCGCGATCGCCGCGACCCGGCCGTCGCTCCTCGCTCTGGTCCGGATCGGAGCCCAGCCATGAATGCTGCACTCAATCCGCCTTTCCATTTCTTCGAGGGTGGATCGCCGCTCCTGATCAGCATCCCCCATGTCGGCACCGACCTGCCGCCCGAGGTGGAAGCCGGCTTGAGCGACGCCGCGCGGCCGCTGCCGGACACCGATTGGCATCTGACGCGGCTCTATGACTTTGCCGGTGCGATGGGCGCGAGCGTGCTCGGGGCGCGCTATTCGCGCTTCACCATCGACCTCAACCGCCCGCCCGACGACAAGCCGCTTTACACGACGGCGACGACCGGTCTTTACCCCGACATCCTGTTCGACGGCACGCCGGCCTTCAAGGCGGGCGCGCAGCCCGGTGCCGACCGGCAGGCCTTCTATCTCTCGGAGATCTGGCGGCCCTATCACGAGAAGATCCGCGACGAGCTGAAGCGCATCCGACAGCGTCATGGCTATGCGGTTCTGTTCGATGCGCATTCGATCCGCGGGAATATTCCGCGCCTGTTCGAGGGCGATTTGCCGGATTTCAACATCGGCACCAATGAAGGCAAGAGCGCGTCGCCCGATCTCACCGCGCGCCTGGCCGAAGTCTGCGCGGCGCCGGGCTATCGCCATGTGGTCAACGGAAGATTCAAGGGCGGCTACATCACGCGGCAATACGGCGATCCCGCCAACGGCATTCATGCCGTGCAGCTCGAGCTGGCGCAGCGCACCTATATGCGCGAAGCCCTGCCGTTCGATTACATCGGAGCACAGGCCGAGAATGTGCGGCCGGTGCTGAAACGGTTCGTCGAGACGCTGATCGGCTGGAAGCCGCGCTAATCCTCGAACAGCGGGCGCATGGCCGCGGCGAAGGTCCTGCCGGCCTCGATCTCGTCCGGGTGGCGGCTGTCCTGGATCACCCAGTCGCCGGCCACCATCACGTCGCGCACCATGCGGCTGGCGCCGGCAAAGATCCAGCGGCTGAGGACGTCGTCGTCCTTAACATTGGCGAGCAGTGGATGCCGCCCGTCCAGCACGACGAGATCCGCCTGAGCGCCGGCCTCGATCCGGCCGACCTTCTGTCCCAGCGCCAAGGCGCCGCCTTCCAACGCCGCACCATAGAGATAGCCGCCTATATTGGCCTGCTTTCCGCCATGGAGCCGGTTGCGCCGCTCATGCTTCAGCCGCTGGCCGTATTCCAGCCAGCGGAGTTCTTCGAAGGCGGTCACGGAGACATGGCTGTCGGAGCCGATCCCGAACCGTCCGCCCTGCTCCATATAGGAGACCGCCGGGAACAGCCCGTCACCGAGATTGGCTTCGGTGGTGGGGCAGATGCCGACCACGGCGCCGCTCTTCGCCATCGCCGCGACTTCGCTCTCATCGGCATGGGTGGCGTGTACGAGACACCAGCGCTGATCGACGTTCCAGCCGTCGTAGAGAAACTGGATCGGCCGCTTGCCCGACCAGGCGAGGCAGTCGTCCACTTCCTTCTGCTGCTCGGCGATGTGGATGTGGATCGGCAAGCCGGCGCGCATCCCCTGCTGTACCGCCGTCATCTCTTCCGGCGTCACTGCGCGCAGTGAATGGAAGCTGGCGCCGAGCCCGGCCCGTCCGTTCGTGCAATCGCCTTCGAGCGTCTCCAGCAATCCGAGATAGGCTTCGGGATCGTGGATGAAGCGGCGCTGGGCGGCGCTCGGATCCTTGCCGCCGAAGCCGCCATGGGCATACATCACCGGCAAGAGCGTAATGCGGATGCCGGTCGCCTCGGCCGCATTCAAAAGACAGCGCGACATCTCGGCAGGATCGGCATAGGGCTGGCCGTCCACATCGTGATGCAGATAGTGGAACTCCGCCACCGAGGTGTATCCACCCTTCAGCATCTCGATGTAGAGGAAGGCGGCGATCGCGCCCACCTGGTCCGGCTGAAGGCGTCCGACCAGCCGATACATGAGCTCACGCCAGGACCAGAAACTGTCGTCGGGATTGAGCGCGACCTCGGTCAAGCCGGCCATGGCGCGCTGGAAGGCATGCGAATGGAGATTGACCATGCCCGGGAATACAGGCCCGTTGGCGCGCTGCAGCCCCTCGGCGGAAGCGCCGGGCCGCACCGAGGCGATCGTGCCGTCCGGATTGATGGCGATCGCGACATTGCGCGCCCAGCCATCGGGCAGCAGCGCCTGTTCGGCGAAAATCGTAGCAACCATCAACAGCTTCCACTCATTTGTCTGTACATGTATAGAAGTCTCTGAACTTGTCTATATTCACATTTATTGTTTGTGGATGAGGTTTCGTGAACGCCGACACCCAATCGCCCCTGCCCCGCTATAGCCAGATCAAGCGGATGATCTCCTCCCGGATTCAATCCGGCGATTGGCGGCCGGGCGACCGCATCGCCTCCGAGTCCGAGCTGGTCCGCGACATGGGGGTCAGCCGGATGACCATCAACCGGGCTCTCCGCGAGCTGACGCTCGAAGGCCAGCTCATTCGGGTCCAGGGGGTCGGCACCTTCGTCGCCGAGAACAAGGCCCAGTCCGCCCTGTTCGAGGTCAAGAACATCGCCGACGAGATCCGCGCCCGCGGCAGCCGCCACGCAGCCAAGGTTATTCTCCTGCGGCGCGAGGCGGCCAGCGACCAGACGGCGCGGCTGTTCGAGATGAAACCCGGCGACGAGGTCTATCACTCGATCCTGCTGCATCTGGAGAACGACGTGCCGATCCAGATCGAAGACCGGCTGGTCGATCCCCGGATGGCCAAGGACTATCTGCAACAGAACTTCACCGCGATCACACCCTATGTCTATCTCTCCGAAGTGGCGCCGATCTCCGAGGCCGAGCATGTGATCGAGGCCGTGCTGCCGGCGGCGGAAGAACGGCGGCTCCTGAAGATCCCCGCCAAGGAGCCCTGCATCCGGCTGCATCGCCGCACCTGGAGCGACGGCCGGCTGGTCTCCTGTGTCGATCTCACCTACCCGGGGAGCCGCTATCGGCTGAGCGGTCGATTCAGGGCGTAGCCGGGTCTGATGCTGGCTCTGGGGCATTTGCCTAAACTTCTCGCGAGCGCGCGTCCCTAGACTCTGCGCCCGCTTCCTTAACGGACCTTGAACGTGCGTTCCGCAATCGGTTCTTGAACCTTGCGACGGTCTTGCGCGACCATGACACAGGATTGCGCCTTTCGGGGGAGTTTGCCGTGAAAACATCCGCTTTGCGTGCTGCTTTCGTCAGCCTGGCCTTGGCCCTGGGCGTGAGTGCCTGTCTTTCGAGCGACGCCCCCAATCTTTCCACGGAAGATCTGGCTGAGGCCCCCGGCTTTGCCGGCACCTACTACGCCACGGATTTCCCGGAAGAGAAATCCGACCAGGCCGCGATCGATGCGACCGTCGAAGCCATCGGCGACCGCACATTTCGCCTGACCTTCGCGGAGGGGGACCACAAGGATGCGCCGGTGCTGATCCGCCTTCTGAAGCTGAACGACGGCAATCTGCTTGGCGTGCTGTCCGATCCCGATCCGGCGAAAGGCGCCCTCTATGCGATGGCGACGCATGCGTCGAATGGCAGCTGGGTCTTCCGGATGGTCGAGCTGCAGCCGGGCGGCCCCAGCCGCACCCTGCGCGACGCCCTCATGCGGCACGGTGCCGAAGCGGTCGAATACAGCAGCGGCAACTACGAGGAGACTCACGTGAAGGGGCGGTTGAGCGCAGCCAATCTGCGCGCCCTGTTTGCCGATCCCGACTTTACCGCGGCGCTGGATTCCGCGCAGGGTGGCTTCAGGCTCTCGCCGAAGACCCCGGAAGCATCCGGCATGGTCGTGGATTAGAGGAAACCGGCCCAGGCATCCGTCGCGCACACACGCACAAAGAGCGCTACACAAAGCGCGCAGTCGGAATATAATCCGGACACAAGCCCTTTCGTCGGGCTCACGACTGTGCGTGCTGAATGGACCTGCGTACACCGTCGCCCCTGCTTCGCTATGCCTCGGCCGTGGCCGCCGTGATTCTCGCGATCGGCGCGCGACTGCTGCTCGATCCGTGGCTTGAAGACCGCCTGGCCTTTGCCTTCCAGTATCTCGCGCTCGCCTTCGCCGCCTGGTACGGCGGCTTCGGTCCGGCAATCCTGGCGATGGTGGTCGGATCGCTGGCAACGCGATACTTCATCCTCGCCCCGCGCGGCTCCTTTTCGCTCGAGAACGACCAGCAAGTCTGGGCCATCCTCCGTTATTTCATCGACGGCTTCGCGATTGCGCTCCTCGGCTATGCGCTTGGCGCCGTCCGCCAGCGCACCGGCGCGCTGCGTAGCAGCGAGGCGCGCTATCGCCAACTGGTCGAGTTCAGCCTCGACGCCATCTGGATTCACACGGAAGACCAGCTGGTCTATATGAACCCGGAAGCGGTGCGGGTCTTCGGTGTGACCGATGCGAGCGCGCTGCTCGGGCGTCCGGTCGATGAGATCATTCATCCCGACGAACGGGAACGTGCCCGGGGGCGCCGTGCCATGATGCGTTCCACCGGCCAGCGCGCGCCGCTGACCGTGATGAAGTTCCTGCGCGCGGACGGCAAGACGGTGCTGCTGGAAGTCAGGGCCACGCCGATCGAATACGAAGGCCAAGCGTCGATCGTCGCGGTCGGTCGCGATGTCACGGAACGCGTCCGGCTCGAAGAGCAACTGCACCAGGCGCAGAAACTGGAGGCGGTCGGCCAGCTCACCGGCGGCATCGCCCATGACTTCAACAACCTGCTGACGGTGATCGTCTGCAACCTCGATCTGCTGCGGGAGCTGCCGAATGTACCGCCACCGGCAATTCAGTCGATCGATCTAGCCCTGAACGCCGCGCTGCGCGGCTCCGATCTCACGCGCCAACTGGTCGCCTTCGCCCGCCGCCAGGCGCTGGTGCCGCAATCGTTCAGCCTGAACGAACGTGTGACCGCCATCGTCGGCCTCTTGCAACGGACCTTGGGCGAACAGGTGGAGATCAAGCTGGTCCTGGAACCGGATCTCTGGTCGGCCATGGCAGACCCCACCCAATTCGAATCCGCCCTGGTCAATCTCGCGATCAACGCCCGCGATGCCATGGAACGCAGCGGACGGCTGACCATCGAGACCAGCAACGCGCATCTCGACGCGGACTACGTGCACGGCAATGTCGACTCGACAGTCGGAGACTATGTCCTGCTCTGTGTCTCCGATACCGGTTGCGGGATGACGCCCGAGGTGCTGGCCCGGGCCTTCGAGCCGTTCTTCACCACCAAGACGCATCGCGGTTCGGGACTCGGCCTCAGCATGGTCTATGGCTTCGCTCGCCAATCGCGCGGTCATGTGAAGATCTATAGCGAACCCGGCCACGGCACGGCGGTGCGACTCTACTTGCCCCGTGCCACCGAGAAAGCCGGCGTGGGATCGGTCAGCAAGCCGGATCGGCTACAGCCGGCGCGACCCGACGAGCGCATCCTGGTGGTCGAGGACAATGTCGATGTGCGGCAGACAGTTATTCGACAGCTTCGTGAGCTCGGCTATGACACGATCGAGGCCGGCAGTGGCAAGGAGGCCATCGCGCTGCTGGAAAAGGGCGAACGGGTGGATCTCTTGTTCAGCGATGTGGTGATGCCGGGCGGCATGGACGGAACCGAGCTGGCAGAATCGGCCCGGGCGCTCCGGCCGAGCCTCAAGATCCTTCTCACCTCGGGCTTCGCCCGGGCATCCATTCAGGATGCCGCCAGCAATGCCTATCTGAAGAATCTGCTCAGCAAGCCCTATCGCAAAACCGAGCTTGCCCAGCGTCTCCGCGCCACTCTCGACGCCGCCGAATAGGCTCCACAGGGCCGATCCTGCTCCGCCGTACCATGTCGGCCCGGCATGCCTTCCATGCCATTGCCGAAGGCGCGGCAACACGCCGCTGCAACCGGACTGTCACGTAACGGACTTAAGCTTCCGCGAAGACTCACGAACGGATTGCCGAACCCATGTTCATTGACGGACGGACCCTGCCTGCGGGCACGGTGATCGAAACCGACATCGCCATCATCGGCGCCGGGGCGGCCGGCATCACCCTGGCGCGCGAGCTCCGGGACAGTGGACGCGATGTGACCTTGATCGAAAGCGGAAGCCTGGAACTCGATGCCGATACGCAGGCGCTCTATGAAGGAGAGAGCGGCGCCGTCGAATATCCGATCGCCGAATCCAGGCTCCGCTATTTCGGCGGCACGACCAACCATTGGGGCGGCTGGTGCCGGCCGCTGCTGCCGCTCGATTTCGACGGTCGCACGGCCCTCGGCATCCCCGCCTGGCCGCTTACCCGCGCCGAGCTTGAGCCCTATTACCGCCGCGCCCAGCCGATCTGCCAGCTCGGAGCCTTCGACTTCGACGACTGGGAACCCTGGCATGCTCGGATGGGACTGACACCCATGGCGCTTCCGGGCGACGAACTGGTCACGCGCTTCTTCATCTACAGCCCGCCGACCCGCTTCGGCGAGACCTATCGCGAGGACGTGGCGAAGGCCGCCAACGTCAGGACCTATCTCAACAGCAATGTGACCGAGATCCTGCCCAATGCCGAGGCGAACCGGATCGAGCGGCTGAAAGTCGCGACGCTCGGCGGCAACGGATTCGAGGTCAGGCCGAAGCTCTGCATTCTGGCAACCGGCGGCATCGAGAATGCGAGACTGCTGCTCGCGTCGAACAGCGTGCAGGCGGCCGGCCTCGGCAATGGCCACGATCTCATCGGCCGCTATTTCATGGAGCATGTCACGGCACCGGGCGACGTCGCCGCCATCGCGCTCGCCGACGAGACCCGCATTCCCTATTACTATCTCCACACGCCGGACGTCGATCAGGCAAGCATGCGGGCGATCCTAATGCCATCCGATGCCTATCTCAAACGCAGCAATGGGCTCAGCATCAGCCTCTCGCTCTATGCCGCGCACAAGCCCGGCGCGGAACCCAAGGCCGATACGAAACAGCTCGAGCCGGCGGTCATCGCCATGCTGCGAAGCCTGGAGGGTGATGCGAAGGACGGCATGATCTATGGCGTCGCCTGTGCCCTGGAACCCATTCCGTCGGCGGAGAACCGCGTGACCCTGACGCGGGAACGCGATGCGCTGGGCCTGCCGAAGTCGAAGCTCACCTGGCGCCCGACCCGCGCCGAGCGCGACTCCCTCACCGGCAATCTCGGCGCCCTGGCACGTGCCTTCGGCGCCTGGGGTGGCGCGGTGAAAGTGCTGCTGCCCGAAGGCACCGACTGGGCGGACGACGAGATCGGCTGGGGCAATCACCACATGGGCACGACCCGCATGGCAGACGATCCCAAGCAGGGCGTGGTCGATGGAAACTGCCGGGTGCATGGGATCGGGAACCTGTTGATCGCCGGCAGTTCGGTTTTCCCCTCTTGCGGCGCGGTGAATCCGACCTTCACCATCGTCGCACTCGCGCTCCGCATGGCCGACCATATCAAGGGAGGATCGCTCGGATGATTTTCAGCCGACGCCATCTTCTCGCCGGCGCTGCAGCACTCGCAGTGCTACCACGGCACGCTTTCGCGGCGGCGGCCGACGAGGCGGAAGGTCTCCTCGCCTTGCTCCCCGACCGCACCGCTGCGGCGAAACTTGGAGAGAGTTGGGTGCAGCAGGAACATCCGCAAGCGCAGGCGGTGCTGCAGAAACTGCGGAATCTCCTCCCCGACGGCAACGCCATGAAGCTGCGCGAAGTCATCGCCGAAGACTTCCGCGCCGGCGCAGTCGTCAAAGTGGAAGGCTGGCAGATCGCCAGGACGCAGGCCGAGCTCTGCGCCCTGGCTTATTTCGCGACCACTGGAAAGCTCTGAGGCATTTCCGTAGGCGTCATCGTGGCATCAGAACAGACCTTCGACCTCGCCCTTCTCGTTCAGCTTGATGTGGTTGGCTGACGGGACGCGCGGCAGGCCGGGCATGGTCATGATCTCGCCGCAGATGACGACGATGAACTCGGCGCCGGCCGAGAGCCGGACCTCGCGGACCGGCACCACGTGGTTCGAGGGCGCTCCCTTGAGGTTCGCGTCGGTCGAGAAGCTGTACTGGGTCTTCGCCATGCAGATCGGATAGTGCCCGAAGCCCATCTTCTCGAACTCGTGGAAGCGGTCGCGCACCACCTTGTCGCCGATGATGTCTTGCGCGCCGTAGAGCGAGGTCGCGATGGTCTTCACCTTCTCCCAGAGCGGCATGTCGTCGGGATAGAGCGGCGAGAAATTGTTCGGTTTGTCGCAGAGCGCCACCACCGCCTTGGCGAGATTCTCCGTGCCGGCGCCGCCTTCGGCCCAGTGGTTGCACTCATAGGCTTCGACGCCGAGGCCGGCGCAGAGCTCGCGGATCGCCTTGATCTCCGCATCGGTGTCCGCGATGAAGCGGTTGAGCGCCACAACGATCTGCACGCCGAACTTCTTCACGTTCTGGATATGGCGGGCGAGGTTTGCCGCGCCCTTCTTCACCGCCTCGACATTCTCCTTGCCGAGCTCTTCCTTGGCGACGCCGCCGTGCATCTTCAGGGCGCGGATGGTGCCGACGATGACGACGGCGGCCGGCTTCAGGCCCGCCTTGCGGCACTTGATGTCGAAGAACTTCTCGGCGCCGAGATCGGCGCCGAATCCGGCCTCGGTCACCACGTAATCGGCAAGCTTCAGCGCCGTGGTGGTCGCGATCACCGAGTTGCAGCCATGGGCGATGTTGGCGAAGGGGCCGCCATGGATGAAGGCGGGATTGTTCTCCAGCGTCTGCACCAGGTTCGGCGCGATCGCGTCCTTGAGGAGCACGGTCATCGGCCCGTCGGCCTTGAGGTCGCGGGCGTAGATCGGCTTCTTCTCGCGGGTATAGCCGACGATGATGTTACCGAGCCGCTTGGTGAGGTCGTTGATGTCGGTCGCGAGGCAGAAGATCGCCATGACTTCCGAGGCGACGGTGATGTCGAAGCCGTCCTCGCGCGGGAAACCGTTGGCGACGCCGCCGAGCGAGCCGGTGATCGAACGCAGCGCCCGATCGTTCATATCCATGACGCGGCGCCACTGAATGCGCCGGGCATCGAAGCCGAGCTCGTTGCCCCAATAGATGTGGTTGTCGATCAGCGCCGAGAGCAGGTTGTGCGCGGTACCGATCGCATGGAAATCGCCGGTGAAGTGGAGGTTGATGTCCTCCATCGGCACGACCTGGGCATAGCCGCCGCCGGCGGCACCGCCCTTCACGCCGAAGCAGGGCCCGAGCGAAGGTTCGCGGAGGCAGATGATGGTCTTCTTGCCGATCCGATTGAGGCCGTCGCCGAGGCCCACGGTGGTCGTGGTCTTGCCCTCGCCGGCCGGGGTCGGGTTGATCGCCGTCACCAGGATGAGCTTGCCGTCCGGCTTGCCTTTGAGGGACTTCACGAAATCCATCGACACCTTGGCCTTGGTATGGCCGTAGGGGATCAGATGCTCCTCGGCGATGTTGAGCTTGCCCGCGACCTCGCGGATCGGCTTCATCTTCGCCTGGCGTGCGATCTCGATGTCGCTGCCGACTTTCTTGCTCATTGGAATGCGCTCCTGACTTCCCTGATGGGGCCGATTTGGGGGCGGGTCGGCCGATTAAATTGCCGAAAGATTAGTGGGCTTTAGTGACCCTTTTTCGCCTGCCCGCGACTGTTTCCCGTCGCTTTCAGCCAGGGTCCATTCGATCAACGCATCGACCCTATGACTGGACTTCACCCAACCGGCGCAGGGCCTGGAGCCCCACCGGCGCGCCGCCGAACTCGGACATGGCGTCGAGGACGGCGCCCCAGAGATACTCGGCCGAAGCGACGTCTGCCAAGAGGTGGAAGGCCGGAATCGCCCCCCGATCATCCCTAATGACGATGCCGCTCATCTTGGCGAGCGAGGTCTGGGCGATCTGCCCGCGCTGGAACTTGTGCGGCCGGAGATCGACGCCGCAGATCTTGGCGAACATTTCCGGCGCGGCATGGCCGGTGACCATGAACCAGGCATGGCTGTCCTGCCGCGGCATCGGATAGCCGATCAGCTTGCGCGGCCTTTCCGTGCCCCAGCTCCAGGCGGCGACGAGCTTTTCGATGAGAGCGCCGGTGGCCTCCAGGCCGTCGATCATGAAGACCTCGGTCGGGGCCAGCCGGGCGGCCAGCGCACCGCCTTCCTGGCGGTAGGCCATGTTGCTGTCGGGACCGATGATGAGCCCCTGCCCCGTCAACCAGTCGACGGTCCCGGTGCCCTTGAAGCCGGTCCGCGGCAGGACGGAGAGATCGGCGATTGCCATCCGCTGCGCGCGGTCGGTTTCGGAATCCGGACTGCCGTAATGCATCGGCACTGCGCCGTTGTTGATCACCGCGCAGAAGGCGCCCGCGGCCTGGGTTTCGCGATAGATCGGCGAACGGCGGACCTGGTTCTGGGCGAAGACCTTGGGAAGCGCCATGGTCACATCTCCTGCCGCTTCGAGTCGGCGTCATAGAACGGCAGCGCCACGACCCGCGCCTCGATCATCCTGCCGCCGTCGATCTTGATCCCGATCTTCGCATCCGGCTTGGCATCGTCGGGATGGACGTAGGCGAGGCCCACGACCTTGCTGAGATTCGGCGACTTCACTGCCGAGGTAACGCGGCCGACGATCTCGCCGTTGCGGATCACCAGGTGGCATTCCTCCGGGCAGGGCAGCGCGGGATCGTCGAGGGTGAATCCCACCAGCTTCCGGATCAGCGGCATCTTCGCCATGATCTGGGTCGAGCGGCCGCCGACGAAGAACGGCTTGGTCTTCGCCACGGCCCAAGGCATGTCGGCTTCCCAGACATTGGTCAGGCCGTCGGTGTCCTGGCTGACAATGATATGGCCTTTCTCCAGGCGCAGCACGCGCTGGGCTTCCACGCCAAAAGGCCGGATGCCCTCGGGCTGGCCCGCTTCCATCAACGCATCCCACAAGGCCTCGCCATAGCCATAAGGCACATGGATCTCGTAGCCCAGCTCGCCGACGAAGCCGACCCGCAGCAGCCGCGCCGGGATGCCGGCCACGGTGCCCATGCGAACGCCGAGATAGGGGAAGGCTTCGGCCGAGAGATCGATGTCCTGGCAGACCTTCTGCAACACAGCCCGGGATTTCGGCCCGGCGATGTTCACACCCGCGTAAGCCGCCGTCACGTTCGCGACATCGACATCGAGCCGCCATTGCGCGTTCCATTGCAGCATCGAACGATACACCGCGTCGACGCCGCTGGTGGTCGCCGTCACGTAGAAATGCTCGTCCGAGAAGCGGCAGGCGACGCCGTCATCGGTGATGACGCCCGCCTGGTCGGTCATCAGCACATAGCGCGACTTGCCGACCGCGAGCTTCGTATAAGTGAACGTGTACATGCGGTTCAGGAACTCGGCCGCGTCCGGCCCGCGCACGTCCAGCCCGCCGAGGGTGGAGACGTCGATCAACCCGACATTGTTGCGGACCGCCAGCACCTCTTCGCGGATCGCCTTCTCGCGCCCGGCCTTCGGACCGTAATAGGCCGGGCGCCACCAGATCCCGGCCGGCATCATCTGCGCACCGAGCTCAAGATGCCGGTGATGCATCGCGGTGCGGCGCTCCGGATCGAAGATCCGGCCGGCGAGATGGCCGAACTTCTCCGGCGTGTAGGGCGGCCGCTGCGTGGTCACGGTCATGGCACCCAGATCGCGGCCGGTCTCGCGCGCGACGATGCGGACGGCGGCGACTGCCGAATGCTTTCCCTGGGACGGGCCCATGCCGACCGTCGAATAGCGTTTCAAGAGTTCGACATTGTCGAAGCCGTCGGCGATACCGTTGATCAGGTCGGCGTATTTCAGATCCTCGTCGAAATCGACGAAGTCACTGCCCTTGGGATGCGGGAAGATCGGCCAGGGGTGCGTCTGGTGCGGATCCGGCGCCGATTCTGGGCCCGCGGGTTCCGCACCGACGCTCAAGCCGGCATGCTTCGCCGCGGCCCAGCCGGCATGGACGCCGCTCGCTTTCACCAAGTCGAGCTTGAAATCGCCGACCACGGAGCCCGCGGCAAAGATGCCGCCGGGAATCTCGGTCGGCCGGAACATATGGCTGGTCGTGTCATAGGCGAATTTCGCACCGCCCTGGAGCAGCAGATGCGCCGCCGGGCTGAACCCGACCGAGACCAGCACCAGGTCGCAGTCATATTGCGCGGTCGGATCGCCGAGCCGGCCTTCGCCAATGATCGGCGCCACGGCAATGCCGGTCACATGCTCGTGGTTGTGATGATAGGCCTCGCTGATCGCCGAGCCGGTCACGATCGGAATCCCGACCTTGCGCACCGCGAAGGAAAGCGGCGTGACCGGCGGCACTGGGCGCAAGTCCACGATGGCCGCGACCTCGCTGCCGATCTTCAGCAGGTCGATCGCCTGGGCATAGCCGTCGTCATTGGCGGTCAGGATCACCGCCCTCTTGCCCGGCCGCACGCCATAGAAATGAATGAGCCGCTGCGCCGCCGAGCCCAGCATGATGCCGGGGAGATCGTTGTTGCGGAACACCGCCGGCTGCTCGATCGAGCCGGTCGCGACCACGACCGCTTTGGCGCGGAGCTTGTAGAACCGGTTGCCGCGAATGATCGGAATCCAGTTGTCGGCGAACAACCCGCTGACCACCGCATCGGTCATGACCTTGATGTTGCCCGCGGCCTTGACGGCGTTCAGCAGCTCGCCATCGGCCTTGCAGGCGGTCTCGCCGCTTTCGTCGAAGCGCGCATAGTTGAGGCAGCCGCCGAGCTTCGGATTCTCGTCGATGAGGATCATCTCGCCGCCGGCCTTGGCCGCCTCGATCGCCGCCGCCATGCCGGCCGGGCCGCCGCCGATCACCGCGACATCGGCGAAGAGATACTGCTTGTCGTAATAGCCGTGATGGGCATGCGGGTCGATCTTGCCGAGGCCCGCCATCTTGCGAACGATCGGCTCCCAGAAGCGCCAGGAGCTGCGCTTCTCGTGGAAGGTCTTGTAGTAGAAGCCGACCGGCAGAAATTTGGAAACCCATTCCGTGAAACGCCCGGCATCGCTCTCGAACGAGCCGAAATAGTTCTGGCCTTCGACCACCAGGCCGGGCGCGATCCGGCGCTTGTCGGCGAGGCAGTTGGGCTCGTCGGCCACCTGAACCAGCGTGTTCGCATCTTGGCCGATCATGGTGAGCACGCCACGCGGCCGGTGATACTTGAAGCTGCGCGAGATCATCCACTGGCCGTTGGCGGCCAGCGCACTCGCAATCGTGTCGCCCTCATAGCCTTCGACGAAAGCGCCTTCGAAGCTGAAGGTGACCGGCTTCGACCGGTCGATGAACTGGCCGCGATTTGGCAAACGGTTCAAGCCGCCATAAGGCACCGGCGCATTCATGACCTGTCTCCGAAATCGACGCGCGCCTTGAACACTTCCGAGGACGGATAGGTCTTCACGATCTCATCGGTCACGGTGTTGCGCTCGGCGATGAACCAGTAGGAGGTCGGCACGTGGCACCACCATTCGCGCACGACACCGGCGGTGTTGTTCTCCAGGAAGACGTACTCCGCCCACTCGCGATCGCTGAGCTTCGCATCGTCGGGCATCGGCTTCACCTCGCCGCCCCAGGCGAACTCGCTGATGTTGCGCGGCCCATTCAAGGGACAGTTCATGACTTTCATGATCAGTGCCCCACCGAAGCGGCGCCCTTCTCACCCACCTGGCTGTAGGTGAGGAAGCGCTCATAGGAGAATGGCTTGATGAGTTCGTGCGGCTTGTTGTGGGCGATGGTGTAGGCCATGGTCTTGCCGCAGACCGGCGTCGCCTTGAAGCCCCAGGTGCCCCAGCCGCTGTCGATGTAATAGTTCTCGACCGGAGTCAGGCCCATGACCGGCGAGAAATCCGGGGTCATATCGGCCATGCCGGCCCATTGGCGCAGGATCTTCACTTCGCCCAGCATCGGCAGCAGCTCGAGCATATGGCCGAGCAACCCTTCCTTGAAATCGAGCGTCGAACGCGTCGAATAGAGGCCATAAGGGTCGGTCGATCCGCCCATGACCAGCTCGCCGCGCGACGATTGCGAGACGTAAACGTGCAGCGATCCCGAAACGATGATCTGGTCCAGGAACGGCTTCAGCGGCACCGAGACGCAGGCCTGCAGCGGAATGGTGCGGATCGGCAGCTTGAACCCGGCCATGTCGGCGACGACCGAGGTCATGCCGGCCACCGCCTGCATCACCTGCCCCGCGCCGATCGTGCCGCGCGTGGTCTGGACGCCCTTCACCTTGCCGCCTTCGATGACGAGGCCGGTGACTCCGGTCTGCTGGTGGATCTCCACGCCCATCTGCGAGGCCCGCGCGGCATAGCCCCAGGCGACTGCATCGTGGCGCGCGATCGATCCCGGCGGATGGTAGAGCGCGCCGAGGATCGGGTAGCGCACGTCGTCGCTCATGTTGAGCGAGGGGCAGAGCCTGGCGATGTCGTCCGGATAAATGAGCTCGGAATCGACACCGAGATGCTTGTTCACCTCGGCGCGCCAGCGGCTGGTGCGCATGGCGGCATCGGTATGGGCGAGCGTGAAATGCCCGCGCTCGGAATAGAGTATGTTGAAATCGAGATCCTGGGAGAGATCGCGATAGAGCCGGAGCGATTCCTCGTAGAACTTCACGCCCTCGGGCGTCAGGTAGTTGGACCGGATGATCGCCGTGTTGCGCGCGGTGTTGCCGCCGGCGAGATAGCCCCGTTCCAGCACGCAGACGTTGGTGATGCCGTGGTTCCGCGCGAGATAATAGGCGCAGGAGAGCGCATGCCCGCCGCCGCCGATGATGACCACGTCGTAATGCGGCTTCAATTCGGTCGCGGGCGGGATGTAGCGGAAGGCCGGATACTTCTTGCGAAGACCGTATTTCAGCAGCCCGGTGGGCAGAAAAGCCGGCAACATGCGGGTCAGACCTTGCGATTCTTCGGCAGGCTTCGGGGTCGTCGGACAATAGCCGCGGTTTTCCTGTTGTTCAACATTCTTTCCCCCTATTCACCAGCTCGGCCTTGCCATCCGGCGCGCTTCCCGGCACCCTTCTAGCCATGGCAAGCCGCGCCGACAACGTCGTTCGCATGGGTCCCGCCGCCGAGAAGGTGCGCGACGACTTCCTGCATTGGCAATGCCGCATCCGCCAGATCGCGATGCGCGACGGCAGCGGCCGTCCCTCGCCCGGCATGCGGCCCGTGGTGCTCACCGAGGACGAGAGCGAGCTTCATCCCGGCATCATGATCGTGATCCACAAGCAGGAGCCGGAACACACCACCTCGCTGTTCCGGCACCAGGCACTGAAGACCCAGGATCCGGTCGAGCGCTGGGAAAAGGCGATCGAGCATATGGCCGCCGGATACTTCCAGAAATCCGCCGAGTTCGACGAGCGGTTCACCGCCCTGTTCGGCCCGACGGCACCGGTCAGCGACGCCATGCTGAACCACGGGCGCGTGCTGCTGGACTTCGCCGAATACGGCCAGCGTTTCCGGTTGCCGGTCACGGTCGTGGAATTGCCGGAGCATGATCCGCTCTATCAAGCCACCTATTGGCACAATCGCCTGTTCAACCCGAACATGCCGGCCGGCGTCCGCGTCCTCTGCTTCACGCCCGACTGGCGGCGCGCCCAAACAGATTAAACCAGCGCGGAGTGAAAAGAGCCCCCGCTCCCGTCTTCGGAGCGAGGGCCGCCTCGAGGTAATCAGAACTTCCGATAGGCCTTGTTCAAGTCCACCATCGGATGCTTCTTCGACATCTGGAACTTGATCAGCAGCTCGCGCGCGATCATGTCGCGGTCCTGCTGGTTGTCCGGCAGCTTGATGTTCTTCGGCACCGTGACCCAGCCGTTGATGTTGCGGTCGAACACCGCCGCTCTACCTTCCTCGTAGCCCATATGGACGTCCTCCAGCCAGTTGAGGTCGTCCCAGCCCATGATTTCCATGTATTTCTTCAGGAACGGCGTGATCCGCGTGTAATCCGGGACCAGGTTCACGTCGTAGCGATAGCCGATGTGCTGCCCGATCTCCTTCTCGCGCGCAGAGTCGAGGCCGGAGGGGCTCTTCAGGAACTTGTTGACGTCCTCCTTGGGCGAGGCGGCCTTCGTGCCCTTGGGCGGGGTTGGTCTTGCCATGACGTGCTCCTCAGTACCGGTTCATGTCGGGCCGGCCGACGGTGTGCTGCGAGCCGGCGAGCGGCACCTGGGCGAGCGCAGAGGCTTCCATAGTGAGCGCCGCCAGGTCTTCCGGCTCCAGCGAGTGGATGTTGGTCTTGCCGCAGGCGCGCGCCATCATCTGCGCTTCGATGGTGAGGCAGTGCAGGAAGTTGTAGACCCGCTCCGCCGCCTCGTCGGGATCCAGCCGCGCGCGCAGCTTCGGATCCTGGGTGGCGACGCCGACCGGACAGCGGCCAGTGTGGCAGTGATAGCAATAGCCCGCCTCGCAGCCGATCTCGTTCGGGAAGTCGGCTTCCGGGATGTCCTTGTTGCAGTTCAAGGCCATCAGCGCCGAGTGACCGATCGCGACCGCATCGGCGCCGAGCGCCAAGGCCTTGGCGACGTCGCCGCCGTTGCGGATGCCGCCGGCATAAACCAGGCTGATCTCCCCCGACTTGCCCACGTCATCCAAGGCCTTGCGGGCCTGGCGGATCGCGGCGATGCCGGGAACGCCGGTTTCTTCCGTTGCCACGTGCGGGCCGGCGCCGGTGCCGCCTTCCATGCCGTCGATATAGATCGAATCCGGACCCGTCTTCGCCGCCATGCGCACGTCGTCATAGACGCGCGCCGCACCGAGCTTCAGCTGGATCGGGATCTGCCCGTCGGTCGCCTCGCGCACCTCGTTGATCTTGAGCGCCAGATCGTCCGGACCGAGCCAGTCGGGATGGCGCGCGGGCGAACGCTGGTCGATGCCGGCCGGCAGCGAGCGCATCTCTGCGACCTGGTCGGTGACCTTCTGGCCCATGAGATGGCCACCCAAGCCCACCTTGCAGCCCTGGCCGATGAAGAACTCGCAGGCATCGGCGAGCTGCAGATGGTGCGGGTTGAAGCCGTAGCGCGACTGGATGCACTGGTAGAACCACTTGGAGCTATAGCGGCGCTCGTCGGGGATCATGCCGCCTTCGCCCGAGCAGGTCGCCGTGCCCGCCATGGTGGCGCCGCGGGCGAGCGCGATCTTCGCCTCGAAGGAGAGCGCGCCGAAGCTCATGCCGGTGATGTAGACCGGAATGTCGAGCACCAGCGGACGCTTGGCCTTCGGACCGATCACGGTCTTGGTCAGACACTTCTCGCGATAGCCCTCGATCACGAATCGGGTCAGCGTGCCCGGCAGGAAGGTCAAGTCGTCCCAGCTCGGGATCTTCTTGAAGAGCGAGAAGCCGCGCATGCGGTAGCGGCCGAGCTCCGACTTGATGTGGATGTCGTCGATCACCGTCGGCGGGAAGATGAAGCTGTTGCCCAGGCGATGCGTGTCGCGCGAGAGCGGCTTCTTGTTCTTCTTCGGTGCCGGTTTG
>Ga0209257_1002222_pt1 | contig 19963 bp, 29 predicted proteins | sample AraplaCvi_mCL_r2_FD_184277 | JGI IMG/M metagenome (GOLD analysis project Ga0209257, IMG submission 184277) | Arabidopsis root microbial communities from North Carolina, USA - plate scrape MF_Cvi_mCL_r2 (SPAdes) (version 2) | ecosystem: Host-associated > Plants > Roots > Endosphere | place: USA...
GCCCGGCTACCGCTATAGCGCCCGCCTTCGCCGCCGTAGCTCAGTGGTAGAGCGCATCCTTGGTAAGGCTGAGGTCGGCAGTTCAATCCTGCCCGGCGGCACCACGTCCCCCTAAGTCTTCGAAGACTTAGGGGGACGCCATTCCTCAAAATTGACGGTCACCTTTTCGAGCCAAGCGACGTCGCTGGCGCGGAATAGTTGCGTCTGAAGTCCCCATTTGAAGCCCGGCGTCGCTCGGTAGGCAGTGGAAATTCCCTGGCTTGCGGGGCGCGCAATTTTACCCGGACATATTGACGCCCTGCGGACAGAACCGTACGCCGGTCGGATGAGCGATCCTGAAGCCTTCACAGCCTTCGTGGCCGACCAATTGGTCGCGGCCGGCCCGCTCGAGGCTGTCGCGGAAACCCTCGCCGCCCGCGGAGACGGGTCCGCGCCGACGCTGATTTTCGACGACGCGACGGGGAAGCCGGTGGAACTCGACCTCCGCGACGGCGCGGCTTCGGCGGTCGCCGAGTACCGCGCCCGCACCGAACCCGCCGCGCCGCCGGTCCATGCAGGCCGCGGTCGGCCCAGGCTCGGGGTCGTCGCCCGCGAGGTCACCCTGCTCCCTCGGCACTGGGACTGGCTGGCCTCCCAGCCTGGCGGCGCTTCAGCCGCGTTGCGACGCCTGGTGGAAGACGCTCGCCGTTCGACGACCGGTCCAGAGCGGGTACGCCAGGCGCGGGAAACCGCCTATCGGGCCATGTCGGCCCTGGCCGGCGATCTTCCTGGGTTCGAAGAGGCCAGCCGGGCGCTGTTCGCTGGCGACCTCGACAAGTTCGACGCCCGGCTGTCCCTGTGGCCACCGGACGTCGGCGCCTTCGTCCGGAGGCTCGCTACGGCAGCCTAGGTCGCCGGGGCCTGCGCCTTGCAATCGATATTGAAGGTGAAGCTGGCGCCCAGCCCGAGCCCTCCCTGATAGTGCCGGTCGCAGCCCTGCATGTGTTCGCCCAGGGCCCGAAGGACGTCGGCGTTGCTGGCCTCGCCCGACGCTCCGGTGATCGCCGACAAGGAACTGCAGGCGCCAAGGCCCAACATCGTCGCCGCCAAGATCAATCGTCTCATCGAACGTCTCCTTCTGCGTTGTCTAGGCCGAGCGCGTAACCGCCGCCCGGCCGCTTGGTGAGCACCTGCCGGCGCATCCGGGGATCGAAGGAGATGTGGATCCACGTCCCCTCCTCGATCAGTTGGTCGAAGGCCACGTCCGACCTGGCCACAGCCCGGCAGACCGCCTTGGGCCCGCCGAAGCCGTAACAGTTGAAGTCCACCGCATGGCCGGTCAGGTGCGCCGAGGTCCGCGCCCCGCCGACGGCCCAGTTCAGCGCCGGGCAGCGGTAGCCGCTGGACACCGTGATCACCCGGTCACCCAGCAAGCGGCGCACATCTTCCATGCGCGCCGCCGTGGCGCGGAGGTTCGCCACGATCTCGGGCGGCGGCCGGTTGTCGATCTCGCGGTGTTGCGTGGCCACGAGTTCTTCCAGCGCGAAGTGCGCCGTGAGCTTCGTCGTCATGGGGATGTCCTCGGCTTCGCGTCAGCGGACGGTCGGTCGCGCTGCCACCACTTCGACCGGCGCAGCGCGGGCGGCCTCGAGCCGCTCGATCTTCACGGCATTGGCGCTCCACAGCTGGGCTAGCGCCCAGGCCAGAAGCGCCGCCGCAATGCCCCACGACCGGCTCTTCAGCCCCTCGATGGCGTGCAGCGTGGAAGCCATCGTCGCCTTGATCTCGCCAAGCCGCTCCTCGCAGCGCGACTCGTGGTCGGAGAGGCGCTGCTCGAGAGCCGCGAGGCGTTCGGATTGGGTGGTCATGCCGGCTTCCCAGCCATCGCTTTGGCGATGTCCTCCGCTGAAATCGCGAAATCCCAGCTGGACCCTTTGGTCTTGCTCGTCCCCTCGGTGCTCTCCGTCCCGGTCCTCTGCTCGCCAGTGAACAGCCCGAGCGGCAGCCCGTTCAGCATGGCCACGAGGTCCTGCGTATTCTTCACCCGTACCTGCCGTTGCTGCTGATCAAGGTCGTGGGACGTCTGCCCCACAGCAGCCTGCGCCGCGATGTTCGCCCGCTGGTTTTCGTCGGCCTGAAAGCCGAAGCCGACCTTCTGCGCGCGATCCTGCAAGGCCGACTGAACGTTGGCGATCCGCGCCTGCGTCGCCCGGTCGGCGTCGCCGGCCGCCGCGCCGAGGGCCGTCTCGTAGCCGTGCGACCTCAGGCCCGAGAGCGTCGAAGCCCGGGCGCGCGCCAGTTCGCCTTCGGTCATGCTTTGCGTCAGCGCCGCGCCCGATCCACCGAACGCGCCTGCTCCGGCGAGGTCCAGCGCCTGCTGGGCCCGCACGGTCCCCGCGTTGAAATCCAGGTCCGCAGCCGACGAGTCGACCACCTCTTTCAGGTAGGGATTCATGTAGCGGTCGACGTAGTCATAGGCCTTGCCGCCCGACGCGAAGGGCGTGTCGGCGTTCATGTAGGGCGTGAGCCAGCTCCGATCGCCCGAGCTGTTCAGGCTGCCCGCGCCCGCCGCCGCCTGGTTCTGCAGCGGGTGCGCTGGCGCGACGAAACTGTTCGCGTCCTGGTTCAACAAGCCGCTTACGCGGCCAGCCACGCCCTGGGCCAGCGAGGAGCCCCACTCCGGAACAAGCGGCGTGGTCGTAGAGCTCGTGTTCGTATTGGAGGTGGTCTTGGTCTTCGACTTCGACCCGCCGAGTTTCAGGCTCATCTAGAGCTCCTTTGCGATGATCCGCGCCAACGGCGCATAGCCTTCAGGCGCCAGCGCCCGCTCCCAGCCCGGCCGGCCAACGACCAGCACGCGCCGGCACCCCTGGTCGAGCGCCCAGAGCTCGGCGGCGGGGCGCAGCCGACCCATCAGTTCGCCGAGATCTCCGCCGGCGAGCCAGATCAGCAGGCGCCGCTCGAGCGGTTCGTCTTCCACCAGGGTCACCATGGCGGCGGCGTCCCCTGCCCAGAGTTGCGCCTCGCCCAGCTCGACCATGCGATGGACATCGGCCAGGGCATGACTCCGCCCGGCATGCGCGAGCGCGGCGTCGAGCCAGGGTGCACACAGCGCCCAGCTCGCCCCGTTCAAAGCTGTCCCGCCTGGACGACGTCGAAGGTGGGAACGCCGATCCGGCAGCCCGTGGGCGCGCTTTCGCCGGCGAACCGCACGCGGAAGAGCCGACCGCTGATGAGCAGATCCGCCTTCGCGTCGCCAGGCGCCATGGCGACGCTCGCCAGGGTCTGGTCCGCCGCCTGAGGATGGAGCCGGCCGGCCACCGAGACCGTCACCGGCCCCGCCTGATCCTTGAAATCGGGCCACAGCCCGCGGACCAGGAGCGTCGCCTCTGGATCCAGATACGTGTCCGCCGTCTCGATGAACCAGCCGAAGCTGCCGCCGTCGGCCGACCGTCCCCGCTCGTGCAGGAACACGGCGCCCTCATAGGTCACGCCGATGGGATAGGCCGACGGCCCCGCGTCCACGAAAACCGTCCGCGCCATCGCCCCGCGATGCCAGGCGCCGGCGTCCGGCCCACTGACCGCAAGCGCCAGGTAGCGGCTGTTCTCGTAGCCTTCGCGCCGGTCCGGATAGTCGAACCGCACTTCCGAGAACTCCGCGTTCGACGAGGCGACCACCTTGTCGCCCTGGCTCGCCGCCAGCTCCTCGGCGAAATCGCGCCGGATCGGGCACGGGACCGGTTCGGGCTGGCCGCCCAGCACATAGCGGTAGAACTGCCGGTCCGGGCTGGCCCAGAAGGCCGTCTGCCCCACCACGACCGCCGCGTTCGGCCCGATCAGGCCGCAGTTGCGCCCCACGCGCTCGAACCGCCACGGCTGGTTCAACGCGCCGACGAAGGTGCCCAGGAACAAGGCGTCGCCGGTCCACACCAGCAGGCAAGGCCCGCACATCCGGCCGGCCACGATCCGTCCGCCCCCGGTCAGGATGTACTCCCGGGCCGTCGAGCCGCTGGCGCTCGTGCTCCACTGCGTATTGTTGCGGATGGACGAGTGCCGGATGCAGAGTGGATTGAAGATCCCCGAGACCTCCTCGTTGCACCCCAGCGCGAACACCTGGTAGCCGCCGTTCAGCGGCGCCACCAGCATATGGGTGATCTGCGCCGGTGCGTTGGCCAGCGGCTGCGCCTTCTGCGCCGTGTTGTTGGTCCAGGCGAAGACCGTCTGGTTCCGCGGGCTCGCCAGCAGTTGCTCGCCCCACGCGCCGAACGACCAGGTCAGCGGGAAGTAGTCGGTGGCGGACGGCAGTCCGTAACCCCCGTTGCCATAGGCGCCGGTTCCGTAGCCGGCCGACCCCGCCCCATCGACCGCGCCCGGCGTGAACCCGGACGCCGGCGTGATGTCGAACAGCGATCCGCCCCGCCAGAGCTGCAGCTTCGAGTGCGTGCCGAACGCGATGTCCAGCACGCCCTTGTTGTCGGTCCACGGGAACACCGCTCGGCACACGCCGGTGAGCGGCTCGTTCATCAGCCGCTCCCAGCCGCCGATCGTCTCGGGCCGACCCAGCCGGAACCGAACGTTCGACCCGTCCGCCCACCGCCCTGTGGCGGCAAACGTCGTGTCGTCACCGCTCAACCCCGGCGGCAGCTCGAAGGGAATCTTCATGTGATTTCTCGCTGTGTGAGGGCCCCGGGGCGCCGCTCGAGCGCTGCTCATCCAGCCCGGGCAACGGAGCTCCGCGCCGCTACGGCCGTATGCGGCGCCGCGAGGATGACCGCGCCGTCGTCGGAGGCGAAGGTGTGGGGAATTGTGACCGGAAAAGCGCGTGAACGGTGCGCTTGAAGGAAGCCGGGACTCCGCGCCGTGGGCCTCCTTCATGGTCTAGGTTAGAGTTAGATGCGACATAGCAACCCGATCTGCTATCTCCACGTGTGCAGGCGCGGCGTGCTACAGAGCAGGGATGACGCTTCAGGCCGCTATTGCCGCGCACAGGGCGGGCGATCTCGATCAAGCAGAGGCGCTGTACCGGCTGGCGATAGCTGGCCGCGATGCGCCAGCCGCGCTTGCCAACTTGGGCATGATCCACGCCGCCCAAGGGCGCGCCGCGGAGGCTGAAGCCGCCTACCTGCGGGCCATCGAGTTGCGCCCGTCAGCGACGGCCCGGCGCAACTTAGCCAACCTCTACATGCGAACCGGACGGCTGGACGAGGCGGAGGCAGCTTACCTAGCCTTGATCGCCGAGGACGCTGAAGACCATGCCGCGCGGCACAGCCTTGGCAATCTGCGGCTATGGCGCGGCGATCCGACAGGCTGGTGGCTATACAGCTCGCGCCCAGAACGGTTGAAGTGCCCTGCCAAGGGGCTGAGTTACCCAGAGTGGGACGGCCGACCGCTTACCGACAAGCGCCTCTTCATCTACGGCGAACAGGGGTTCGGCGACCAGATATTCGCCGCCCGCTACATTGCTGGTCTCGGCGCGAAGGCGGTCACCCTGACAACCGCACCGCAGTTGGCTTCCCTATTCCGACAACTGCCTGCCGCCGTCGTGCCGCGGGTCGGCAAGCTCTCCGCCGCTGATCACGACTACTGGACCCAGCCCCTTTCTCTGCCCTGCTGGGCGGAACCGGCCGAAACGCCATACTTGCGCGTGGAGCCCCGCCAAGCTGGAGGCGTCGGCCTGATGGGCCGCGGGAACATCGCGCCAGACCCCGGCCGATCCTTGCCCGAAGACATTACAGCGGATCTACAGCAGCGCCTGGGAGCCATCAGCCTGCAGCCGGAGGACACGGGCGCGATCGACTTTCGCATGACGGCCGGGATTGTTGCCGGGCTTGATTTCGTCGTCACCATCGACACGTCTGTCGCCCACTTGGCAGGCGCGCTTGGCCGCCCCGGCGTCGTTCTCCTGCAACATCACTCCTGCGACTGGCGGTGGCGCGCCGATAGCCGCGGCTACAGCATCTGGTATCCATCGCTGCGGGTCGTTCGCCAGCCATCCGCCGGCGACTGGCAAAGTGCGATCGAGGAAGTCGTCGCTAGTCTCGCGTGAAGAAGATCACCAGATGCGCGGGGGAGCCCGCGCCAGCTGGTTCAATACCAATCGAGCCGCCGCCACCCGCTCCATACAGTGTTCCTCCCGACGCTGCGGATTGCGCCGCACCGCCTTGGCCATATGCGAAGCCGGTGAAGTACGACGCAAAGCCGGCTTGTCCGCCGCCTCCGCCGGACGTCACGCCACCACCTGGGGCAGCGCCGCCGGCACCGCCACCGTCGGCGCCGGACGCCCCTGCCGCCGCCGCTGCGCCACCATCTCCACCCCGCGAGCCCACGATGTCGCCGGTAATCTGGAAGCCTCCGCCAATCCCGGCGACCCCGCTGATCTTCCCGCCGGTGCCACCGCGCGCAATGGCTACCAGACCATCAGGAAAAGTGATTGTGGTGTCCGTAGCGTCGGCGCCATCCCCCCCGGCTCCCCCAGCGGCCGCGCCGGCCGTGCCGAGGGTGTAGGAGAGGCGCTGGCCAGCGGCGACGCGCATCCGGCGGCGAAGACCACCACCACCGCCGCCGCCCGGCGCGTCGGGGTTTTGCCTGGCCCCCCCGCCGCCCGGCCCCCACGCATAGACATCGATCGACCCCGTCTGCGTGATGGTGACCCCACCGCTGCCGGGGATGGACAGGTCAACGACGCGGTAGACCTCGCTCCGCGGGACAGCTCGGCGACCGCTCATCCCCTGCCCGACGAACCCGCGAAGGCCGCCCATCAGTAGTCCGCCCACTCGGCGACGACGTTGACGCTCACCGCCTGGCCCTCGGCCATGTAGATGCGCTCGTTCGGCGACAGGATGAGCGGATTGCTCTCCGAGTACCCGAAATCGGTCGTCGGCGCTTCGGTGCTGGCCGCCATGGTGTAGGTCGCCATGGCTGCGCTGTCCGCGAAGTACTTCGTGGCCCCGCTGTCGAGCGAGCGGAACACTTGAATCTGGTTGGCCGTACCGACGTTGGCGCACGGGATCGCCGCCAGGCGGGTCAGCCGGGCGCCGTTCGCGCCGGCGGTGACCAGCAGGACGCTGTTGGTCGGCGTGGTCGTGTAGGTGGCATTCGCGGTCGTCAGGTTCACGACGTTCGACTTCACGCTCTGCGGCGTGACAATGGAATTCGGCGTTACGGGCATGGTTCAGGTCTCCTAGAGAGCTACGGCGAAGGCGAGCGCGAGGCCCTTCACGGCGCTCGCATAGTCGGTGAGGTCGGCGGTGGAGAGGGCCTGCCAGCTGGCGGTCGTCCCGTTGGTGCGGACGAACTTTCCGGCGTTGCCGGCCTGGGCGGGCAGGTTGCCGGCGTTGTAGGACCAGGCCACGTTCGACACCCAGTCCTTGATCGAGGCGCCGCCGTAACCGGGCGTCTTCACGGCGCTGCCGTCGCAGGCGGCCCAGACGATGTCGCCCGGATCGACGGTCACGGTCGCGCCCGCCCCCATCGTCAGCGTCACGGCGCCGGTGCAGGCGTTCCACACCAGGTAGGTCTTGCTCACAGCGGGCAGCGTCACGGTGAATGGCCCCGCCCCGCCGGTGAACTTGATGGCGGCGGCACGGGCCTCGTCGTCCGCCCCGTTGACCGTGGTGAGCGTCGCGCTGGGGCCGGTCAGCGGCTTGGTCACCCAGCCCGCGACCGCATAGTCGGCGTGGCGCAGGGCGACGTTTAGCCGGTCGCCCCAGGTGTTGATGTTTTCGCCGGTGACCTGTTCCAGCCGCAGCGAGGATGTCCAGGAGGAAGGCATCAGACGATCACGGCTCCCGTGTCTTGGCGGATCCAATGAACCCCGTCCGAGTGGGCGAGGATGTTGAGGTCGGTGACGAGCACCAGGGTCTGGGGATAGGACGCGGCGGGCGGCAGGCCCGCCGTGGCGACGGCGAACAGCGCCGTCGGCGCACCCGGCGTGACCAGGGCGCTCAATGCATCGTGGAATGACTTCAGCACGGCGCGCACGGCCTCCGGCGCGCCGGGTCCGACGGGCAGCAGCGTCACGCCCACCGCTCCAGGATCAGGTCGGGCAGCTCCGTCGCCAGCGTACGCGGCGCGCGGCTGCGGGCGTCCTTGGCATTCAGCTCGGCGACCGCGCGACCGAGCTTGCTCTCATACGCGCCGGCGAGTTCCGCATCGCGCAGGAATGGCCCCGCCTCGCTCAGCGTCGCGAAGAGGTAGACGTCCGGCGCCTCGGTCAGCAGCCCATTGGTCGGCGACGCGTCTGAAAGCGCGAAGGCGCGGAGCATCCGGAGCGTCAGCGCATAGGCTTGGTCGCAGGGTCGGTCGAAGGCCAGGGTCGCGCCGTCCACGGTCCATGCCCCCGGCTCCCCGCGCAGGGACGACGCGCCCATCAGGCTCGCCTCCATGAACGGCAATTCGATCCGCTCGCCGTCCTTCTCGATCCAGACCTGGAGCGGCTCGGTGAAACCGGCCGGCAATGGAATGGTGCGCGCCCCGACGCTCGCAGACAGAGCCGTTTCGGCCTCGGCTAGCCTGGTCCGCAACACGCGGTTCAGCCGCGCCTCGGCGAGGCTGATGAACTCGGGAATGCGCGCGGTGAGATCCGCCCGCACAAGCCAGTTCGCCGCCGCAGCCTGCAGCTGGGCGTAGGTCGTGATCGCCATGCGGGATCTCCGGAAAAGGAAAGGCCGCCCCGAAGGACGGCCTTTGAAGTTGGCGGTGTGACCCGGACGGCGGTCGTCGCCCGGGTCGAATGCGGTCCGCTAGTTGTTGGCCAGCCGGCAGGCGAGCTGCGGCCGGATGGTCTTGAAGCCGTACAGCACGTCCAGGCGGCACGGGAACTTGTCGTTGTTGATGTCGTACTGGCGCACGATCCGCATCGACACGCCGTAGAAGACCTCGCGGCTGGCGAAGTCGACGCCGCGCGGCATCACCATGTCGGCCGTCGCGAAGGCAAAGGCGCCCTTCTGATAGGCCATGCTGATCCCGTGGGGGATGCTGGCCGTGCCTGCGATGCTGATCGCGGCGTTGTCCGCCGGCGCGCCGGAGACGTTCTGGCCCGCGCCCGTCGTGACGATGGCGGGCGAGATCGGCCAGCTGGTGGCCGTGGCGCCGGCTCCGACGACGAATTGCTGCAGCACCGCCGTTGCCTGCTTGGTCTCGGGATGGACCCGGAAGACGCCGGCGATGGTGAAGATGTCACCTTGGGCCGGCGCATTCGCCCCGGTGTCCACAATGAGCGTACCGCCGGTCTGCGACGCGCCGTTGATCAGATAGGCGCCGTTGGCCGCGCTGCGCGCATGCGCCGGCCACAGGGTGTTCTCCATGAAGTCGAAGCCGGCGGTCCGGCCCATGAAGCCTTCCCGATTCTGCTTCGAGATCGTGGTCTTGTCGTTGAACAGCGCCTTCAGGTCGTTGACCATGTCGACGTTGTCCTGGGTGTTCAGGTTGCAGGTCCGCGCATTCAGCGGCGCCAGGTTGTCCACCAGGATCTTCCGGCCCTGCAGCACCTTCATGAAGCTGGCGGCCGAGCCCTGGCCGTTCACCTGGTTGTAGACGTCCCGGTACATGCTCATGGCGTCCGCCTCGATGTTGGCGGCCAGCACGCTCATCGCGGGCTCCAGGATGCGTTCCGAGAAATCGTCCAGGTTCAGCGTCAGGTCCACCGAGGTGAAGTTCAGGTCGACGCCCTTCTGCGTCTGGACCTTCAGGTCGACGCTGGACTCGACGGTGTCGAGTTCGCTGGGCACGGGGTTCAGCGCCGCGCCCGTCCGCACCTTGTACTGGTTGGGCAGGCGGATCTTGAGGGTGTCGCCGATCTTGGCGCCCGACTGGGCGAACCGGTCGTCATAGTCGCGCGTGATCGTGCCCACGAAGTTGAGCTTCTGGTGCAGCACGCGCAGCGCCTCCCGCGTCACCGCGGTGGCGGTCAGGATGGTATTGGGCATGGTTGTCCTTTGGATGTTGGTTGGAAGGCCGCGTCAGGTCGCCCGAGGCGCGAAGGACGCGCGTGCTCGGTCGGCGCCGGCAGTCCGGCGTCGCGGCAGGATTGGCCTGATGGACCCGTGTTCCAGCTCCGCGGCGAACCGCGGTGCTGGAGGGGTCAGGTCAGGGTTTAGTGTTGAGAGAGGGGTCCAGCACTTGCGTCGGACCTTCGAGCCGCATGGACCCGTCGGGTTGCCGGCGCAGGAAGCCTGCCCTCGCTTCGAGCTTGTCGGCGCCGCTGATCGACAGCGAGGACGCCCGGTCGGCGCCTCCGTTTGCATAGACGCCGCCCGCGCAGGACAGGCAGCGCCCCGCGGCGTCGCGGACATGAATCGCGATGCCGACCTCGCCCGCGCTGAGCTTGTAGGAAAGGTCGTCGCAAGTCCCATTGCAGGTCTGCCGCAACAGGAGCCAGTCGTCTGGAGCTTGGCGGGGTCGATCGGCCGCCCCTCCCGCGCCGCCCGGCGACCTTCGGCGTTGTTGTGCAGATCCATCCGGGTCTCGTCTATGGTTTCGCCCGGTGTTGGCGGCATGCCAGGTTGCCCCGCCCGCTCGTAGGGTCCGATGACTCGTCGGTGCTTCCCCATGCTGTCGACGAAGTCCTGGGCGCCTAGTGGGCGATCCCGGCGACGTCGGCGAAGATCGGTCCCGCGGCCTGGGCCGTGCGCTGTGACCAGCGGGGGTGCCGCATAGCGTCCCGCGCGTCGTTGTGCGGTCGCCCCACGCCCGTCGACCACGCCCGGGCCTTCTCCTCCGCCGCGATCTGTTCCGCGATTTGCATCTTAGCGGGGATGGCCCACGGCCGCTGCGCCCGTTGCGTCAGCGTCAGACCCGCACCCGACAGCTTCGCGAGGGTCTGCGCATTCTCCGCGACCAGTCGGTTCGCGGCATCGCCCAGGTTCTTGAGGAAGCCGTTTCCCTGCCCCGCCATCACCGCCCCCGCGCCATCTGTTCGTTGCGCCGGCGCATCCATTCCTTGGTGCCCAGCTCGTCGCGCATGCCGCCGCCGCCCGCGCCGCCGCCGGCCACGGTCACGGCGGGACGAACCGCGACGGCCTGCGCCTCGGCCTCGCCCTGGCTCGCCTGGTCGGCGCGCCAGGCCTTGTGCAGCAGCTTCCACAGCCTGGCGTCGGCCATCTGAGCTAACTCCTCCAGCGTCACGCCGAACGCCTGGCCGTATTCCACCAGCTTGGCCGCCACCTCGGGCGACCAGCCGTCGATCTCCTCGCGCAACTTCGCGCCGGTCGCCGCCATCTCCTCGGCCGCCTCTCGCGCGGCGCGCATCTCCTCGCGGCTGTCGTGGTGCGACAGGGCATAGGCGAACTGGTCGCGCAGCGCCTGGGTCTCTTGGAAGCTGGCCCAGACGGCCTGCGCCCGGTGCGGGTCCTCCTGCTCGAAGGCCCGCCAGTCCACGTCGCCGTACGCCTCGAGCTGCCGGTCCAGCGCCACCAGCGTCGCCCGGTCACCCGTGGCGTCGCGGGCCGCGCGGCGATCCTGCGCCAGCGCGTGGCGCTCGGCCTCGACGGCGCGGCGGTGCTCGGCCAGTTCCTGGGTCTTCCGGGTGTAGTCCGCATGGCGCAGCACCGCGCCCTTCAGCGCGACAGGCAGGGTGTGAACCTCGCCGTCCAGCTCGACCTCGAAGGTCTCCGGCTCCGCCTCGAGCCCGTCGGTTTCGAGCATATCGGCTTCCGCCTCGGGGGCAGCCAGGCGCGCGAGTTCGTCGCCCGCGAAGTTGGGGTCTTCGTTTTGCATGGATGTCCTTGGGGTTGGCGCCGCAGGGGCGCGGGGAACACATTGGTCACGACGTAGCGCCGTCAATGGGTGGCTTGCGCTATCCCAGCGCCACCTGCTTCACTCACTTAGAACATATCAGGAACTATCGGATGCGCGCCCATTTCATCCCACCCGTCCTGACGATCGCCTCCGCCATGGCGTTGGCCGGCATTGTGTCTGCCCGCGTTCCCCCCGGCCTGGAGGATGTGGCGGTCTGGATCGCGGTCGGCGCGGCCATCGGCTACGTCGTCGGCACGGATTGGTGGCTGTGGCATCTTGGGCGTTCGCCGCTCGGACCCGCGGGGGCCCTTCGTCGGCGGATCGGCATCCTGGCCCTGGGCCTGCCCACGGCGGTGGTCGGCGTTGGGATCATGGCCATAATCATCACCGCGGGCGACGTGATGTGGATGATCCTGCCGTTCGCCGTCGTCCCGCCGCTGCTCGTGTGGCCGTTCGTCATCGGCGCATTGCGCCAGGTCAGAGGTCCTGTCCCGGCCGACGCCTGACGTCGGTCACGGGATCGGCAGATTGGGCGGAAGCGACGAGGGCCGGTAACCCGGTGTCTGACGGTCGCCCACCCGGCGGCCGAGTTGGCGGGCGGTCAGGTCCCCGACGACCGAATTCGAATTGGATCCCAGCACCAGATAGGGCTGGCCCACCCCGTTCACCTGTCGGGCCATCGCTTGGGCCGGCCTGATCGCCTCGCGCGCCGTCTGCCCGGGCAGTTCGCCTCGGTACAGCACCCGCTCGCCGCGCCCGTAGTCGGGGCTCTGCCGCGCAGGCGTGACCTTGGCGCTCAGGAAGGGGCCGGCAGGTCCTCCACGGAAGATGTATTGCTCGCGTCCGTCGTCGTACTCCACGAACATGTGGTCGGGTGAAAGCTTCTTGGCCCACGGCTGCAACTCGTACCCGAACGGCTCGAGCCACTTCGACGCGACGTCGAATGACGACACCGTCACCCGCGTCCTGGGGCTGTTCGCAGCCGGTCCAAGCGTCTTGGCGTTGGCGGCCAGGCGCCGCTGCGCGGCCTGCCTCAAGGCGCCCAGCGGGCGCGCCGGTTCAGTCATGATCAACTCCCATCTGGATTTCCACAGCGGTTACGCCGGTCGCTGCATCGCCGGTTGGTCTCGGCCTCGAAGGCCTCGATCTCCCCCCATGCGTTCGGTCCTACTTCACCGCCGCGGCCTTTCGCGTCAGCCATGCCGTCCTCCCATCGCCTTCATGCGGTTGGTCTCGGCCTCGAAGGCCTCGATCTCCAGCTTGCGCGCCTCGTGCGCCCGGTCCTGCTTCAGCGCCGCGATCTCGGCCTTGGCGGCGTTGAGCGCCTGGGCCAGCTGGCCCAGCTGCGCCTTCGCCTGCTCCGCCTCCGGGCCGACGCCCTTCACCTGCGCCGGCAACAGCGCCGACAGCCGCTGGGCGATCTCGTCGGCCCCCGGCCAGTCCAGGTTCCGCGCCAAGAGGTCGCCGACCAGCGGCGCCGCGGCCGGATAGGCCCGGATCAGCTCGATCATCTGGTTCGCCGCCTCTTCCCGGCGGCTGGTGAAGCTGGGGCCGGAACGAACCGTCAGGTCGTACTTGCCCGCCGCCAGATCGTAGATCCGGCCCACGGCCTTGAGCTGTTCGGCGCCCTGCTGGGCCCCGCCCGGGGCCACGCCCACCGACTTCGCCGCCCCATCCGGACCCAGGACGCGCACCACGCGCGCGGTCGCATAGACCTTGGGGATCAGGTCTAGCAGGATCCGCCCGGCGTGCCGGATGGAGCGGCTCAGATTGTCGATGTAGTGGAAGGTGGAGACATCGCCCTCCCGCTGCCGGGCCATGATCGCCCGGCCCGAGGTCTCGTTCGACCGCGCGCCCAGGCTTGCGTCGAACAGGCCCATGATCGACTTCATGTCGTCCGCGGCGTTCATCGCCTCTTGCAGCGCCCCGGCCGGTACGCCGGCGAAGCCCTGCCGCATGGGCGGCTCCGGGCCGTCGTATTCGATGTAGGCGTGGCTCTGGACGTTGGCTGTCGCCCACTTGGCCGAGTCCGTCTCGAACGCCCCCTTGCGGCCGATGAACGGCGCCTTCGGCGCCAGCGCCACCAGCTCAGTCGAGGTCGTGCGCCAGTAGTTGAACATCCGCTGCGGGTCCTTGGCGTCGCGCACCAGGCTGCGCAGCCGCCGCCGACCGTCGACCATCAGCTCCTCGCCGTAGACCGGGACGATCGGGATGAACCGCCCGGCCCAGTCCACCGTCTCCAGCACCTCGGCGCCGGTCAGAATCCGCTGGGTCACCTTGTGGCTGGTCGTCTGCCGGGGCCGCCCGATCGGCTTCACGCCCAGGGCGTCGAACATCGCCCTCTGGGCCTTGAAGGCGCCCTCCTCCACCACCTGCCCGTCCGACAGGGCCAGGATGGTCTTGCTGACCCGATCCCGCCGCCAATACTCGGCCACCATCACCCGGTCGCCGTCCAGCCACGGCCCGCCCAGCCGGCCATAGTCGTCGCCGTCCCAGTCCACCGCCTGCGCGCCCTTCCAGCGCGCCTCGAACGCAGCCCGCGGCACGGTGTCGACCACGAAGGCGGTGTTCCAGTCGCCGCTGTCGGCGGCTGTCCCCTCCGGGTCGCCATAGATCGAGAACGGGTTCGCCACACGCTCGATGGCGATGTCCTGATCGAAGCCGTCGTCGGCCGCATAGCGGGTGTTGATGCGGAAGTAGCCGACGCCAGAGGTCACGGCGAAATCCAACGCCGTGTCATAGGCCACCTCGGCGTCCGAGCTCTGCTCGATGTGCCGGATCAGCCCGTTGAACACCTCCGCCGTCTCGGGATCCGAGCCGCCGTCCACCGGGTGCACCGAGATCGCCGGCTTGTTCTGCCGCGCATCGTTAACCACCTGGCGGATGAAGGTCGGCAGCCGGTTGATCGTCAGGCACGGCCGGCCCTCGAGCTCCCGCTCCCGCCGCACCTTCTCCGGCCACTGCTCGCCCAGCCGGGCGAAGCGCAGGTCGTCCAGCGCGTCGCGCCGGTTCTCGGCTTCCGCATCGGCCGCCAGCTGGAACGCCGCGCGGGCCTCTTCAAGGATATCATCGTCGGACAAGGCTTCGGCCCCATAGGTTAAGGCCCGCGCGAGCGAGCCCGGCGGGTGGAAGGCAGCTCCCCTTTCAGGAGAAACGGCCACGGCGATAGGATGTGGGGGACGTCGACCCCGCGCTCAGCCCCGCAGCGGCGGCGCTCAAGGCGCAGTCATCAACGCTGACAAAACTCTACTAAATTCGCGCGCGAACGTCAAGAACAAAAACGGAACGATCTGGGCAAGCAAGGGCAGCGGCGCCGGCTGGCCCAGATCAGATGTGCCTCAGCGCATCCCGGTCTCCGTCCTGACCCTCAAGGGACCGCGGCAAGACGTGAACAGCGACGGCGCCGCGCTCAACCCCCAGCGACAGGGCCGGCGAATGATTTTCCCCGGCAGCGTCATTCAACGGCAGGTCTTCGAGATCGGACGCCGCGGAAAACCGAACTCCCTCCCCCGTTGGAAGCCCGGCCGATCGCCCGCCTTGTGCTGGAGATCGAGCAAGAAATCGCGTTTGATCGCCAGGTCGACCGGGAACACCAGCCCGGCCTCGCGCAGATCCCACAGCTCGCCACCCGTCAGGGCATGGACATAGGTGCAGCCTCTGGCGGTCACGGGCAGTTGGCCGTGTCGCAGCTGGTAGCCTTTGAATGTCCGCGCCTGCCCTGGCTGGAGGGTCACGAGCACGTCACCGCGATCCGGCCCGCCGTGCGTGTCCGCCCTCAGCCGGATCACGATGGGGGCGCCTGTTTCGTTGGAAACCCTGCCTCGTTCGACTTGGCTGCAACCGCCCAGAAGGACGCTCCCCGCAAGCAGCAGCGCGCAAGCGCATCTCAAGGCCGCCTCCTGCGAGGCCACTGCCGAGGCGAAGTCTCCTGGGGACCACGCTCGTTCCAGTTGCTCGGACCGTGCCAGTCGGGCACTCCCTCTTCATCGCGGTCGCGAATCAGGGCGAGCGCGCCACCCGCCAAGTTCGACGGCAGATAGAGCGGTCCGAGTTGCTCGCCCTGGATCGTGTGCTGGCGTTCATGCTCCCAGATCGGGGCGACGTACTTCGCGTTGTACGGTCCCCACTCGCCTTGCGGGTAGGAAGGATCGCCGTCGTAGGTGTCGTGTTTCCGAGCGTGATCGCGCCGGCTCCGCCGAAGGGATTGTCGCGAAACTGGATCGCATTGGCGCCCACGGTCACATAGGGCTCAGTTCCCAGAGCCAGCCCGGCTGCGTGTCCCGCCCCGCCATAGGCCAGCCCGACCAACGTGTTGGGCGCGTTCCTGGCCTTGCCCGCCAGATCGCGCGCCGCCGGCCCCATGGCGTGCACGATCTCCCGCTCCATGGGTTGACTGGCGGTCACCTGGCCGGCCGCATCCCCCAGAAGCCTCGCGGTCGCCTTGCCCTCGCCCTGCGCGCCCCGGACGACGACTTTCACGCCCTCATGAACGCCCCGTCGAACATCGCCTGCGACCCGGTCGACACGGTCGCGCCCGGCCTCCGCCCCTCTACGCACCTCGTCGAGGCTGTTCCGCGCCGCCGCCTTCAGCCGCGCCTTCTCGGCGAGCGCCTTGCGGCCCAGGGTCTCGAGTTCGCCCTCCGTGCGGGCGACGACCCCTCGCCCTTCGCGGATCGCGTGGCCACGCCTCACGACCGGCGTTCAGCCATTCTCCGCGCAGCCGCGCTACGCCTTCAGCGCCTTGCCGCAACGCCGCGCGCGACCGCGCGCTCAATTCCTCGAACATCCACCGCCCTCTCTGAGGAGATCGCGCCGAACCTGCCACCGCATCCGGCGCCTGGCCGGGACCGAGGCGCAGTCATCAACGCTGACAAAACTCTACTAAATTCGCGCGCGAACGTCAAGAACAAAGCGCGAACATCGGCGCTCGTCGCGCCGCCCTAATCCTCCAGCAGCGCGTCCAGCGTGATCTCGGCGTTCAGCACCCGCGAGACCGGGCAGGTCTTCTCGGCCGCCTCCGCGACCTCCTGGAACTTCGCCTCGCTCAGGCCCGGCACGCGGGCGCGCAGCGTCAGCGCCGACTTGGTGATCTTGAAGCCCGCGCCGTCCTGGTCCAGCGACACCGCCGCCTCGGTCGACAGCTCCGCCGGCGTAAACCCCTCGCGCTGCAGGGCGAAGGCCAGCGCCATGGTGAAGCAGCCGGCATGGGCCGCGGCGATCAGTTCTTCCGGGTTGGTCCCCGGCTGGTCCTCGAAGCGGGTCTTGAAGCTGTAGGGCGTGTCGCTCAGCACGCCGGACGCCGAGGTCAACGCGCCCTCGCCGTCCCGGCCTGTGCCGCGCCACACCGCGTTCGCCTTGCGGATCATCGTCGGGCTCCTGTCTGGAAGGCCGTCACCCTGCGATACTCGCGGCCGATCGTCGAGCGCCTCTAGGCCGCCTTGCGCCGGTTCGCCTTCCTCTGACTTGGGCGCCGAGCCTGTCCGGACTTGGCGGGCGCCGTCGCGGATCCGGCCTTCGCGCCGCGCCGCTCGAATTCCTTCTCCACCCGCTGGTGGGCGTCGTGGTGGGCCTTGGCGCGCGCCGCGCACCGCTCACGCAGCTCCGTCAGCTCCTTGTCGGTCATCTTCTCGATGCCGATGAACTCGTTCTCGGCGTCCGAGGTCAGGATCAGGTCGTCCAGCTTGGCCTGGATCGCCGCGGCGTCGCGGTTCTGGGTGTTCTGGATCAGGAACACCATCAGGAACGTGATGATGGTGGTGCCGGTGTTGATCACCAGCTGCCAGGTCTCCGAGAACTTGAAGATCGGCCCGGTCGCCGCCCAGGCCACGACCAACAGCAGGCATGCGCCGAAGGCCCACGGGCTGCCGGCGGCCTTCGACGTCCTGTTGGCGAAGGCGGCGAAAATCTTGTCGATGCTCATGGCCGCTCAACGCGCGACCCGCCGGTTCGTGGCGCCGCCTAATCTTCCTCGTCCGCGTCCAGGTCGGCCACCAGCCGCCGCAGCCGCGCCCGGTCCTCTGGCGTCATCGCCCGCGCCTTGGCGAAATGCGCCACCAGCGGAGCCAGCTGCCCGCCGAACAGGCGGTCCAGCAGCCCCTGGCTCTCGGCCGTCATCCACGACTCGCGGCTTAGCAGCGGCATGTAGATCACGCCGACGCCCCGCCGTTCCGACTTCAGGGCGCCCTTGCGGATCAGCCGGTGGATCAGCGTCCGGACCGTGGCCTCGCCCCAGCCGTTCGCCGCCCCCGGTCCGGCCAGGATCTGCTCGACCCCGGCCCCGCCCTCGCCGGCCTCAGCGCCCGCCCAGACGGCGGCCATGACCTGGCTCTCGGCGTCGGATATCCGCAGGTCCGCTCCGGGTTCCGGCATGACCGCCTCAGGCCGCCGCGCGGCGGATGCGCCCTTCCAGATGCCGTTCGCAGATCACCGCCACCGTGGTGGCCAGCAGGCCCAGCACGATCGCCAGCGCCGCCTCGGCGAGCCCCGGCGCGACCACGGAAAGGGTCGGCGTCGGCCGCACGTTCGAAATGGCCAGGAAGCTCGCGAACATCACATAGGCCGCCGCTAGGCAGCCTAGCGGCGCACCGCCCGACCGCACGATCCGCAGCCGCCCCAGCGCCCCCGCCAGGCCCTTGGCGTCCGCCTTGCCGACCTTGCCCAGGCTCAACGCCCACACGGCCAGGGCGGCGAGCGTCCCCAGGACCAGCAGCGCCATCACCACCTGCACCTCCGGCGCGGCGTTCGCGAAGACATCTCCGACCGTCAGCCGATCCGCCGGCGGCACCACCGTATACACCGGCTTCTCGATCGGCCCGGTCACATAGGTCGCCTCGACCGCCCAGGCGGCGCTCGCGGCCATGGCGCCGGAGACGCCGCCCGCGGCGGCCGTCCAGAAGCTCGTTCGTCCCGTCATCCGCATCGCGGCCTCCCAGCTGGTTATTACACGCGTAGCAATCTCAGACTACACCTGTAACAACCGCTGTCAATCGGCCGCGATGCGAACGGTGGACGCTAGACGCTACGGCGCCGGAACAGGCCGACGATGAAGAGCAGCAGCACCGCGCCCGCCGTGGCGACCAGCAGGCTGGGGATGACCCCGGAGCCCGTGCCGATGCCCAGCGAGGTGGCGATGAAACTGCCCAGGAAGGCGCCCACGACGCCCACGATCAGGTTGGTGACCAGGCCATGGCTGCGGCCCATCACCTTCTCCGCGATCCAGCCGGCCAGGATGCCGATCAGGATGGCGCCGATAATTCCCACTCCACTCATTCGTATGTCCTCCATTCGCGTGGGAGGGCAATGCGGAGCGCGGCTATCGGTTGCAGGCGCCTAATGCACGCGCGGTCCGGAGGTCATCAAACGGAGATAGAGCACGGCGGCGATCAGCACCGCCATCGAGGTGAAGGGCCGCGCCTCGACCAGATCGAGCACCAGTCGCACAGGTTCGGGCATGGCGGCCAACTCCTGTCCGCGACGTCCCCCGACAATTTCTTCTTTTAGATCAACGCCATTAATGGCGCCTGCACGATTAGGATTAACGTACGACCGCGAGCCGCCGCGCCCGCAGCGCCGCGCCCGCCAAGCCGAAGCCCAGAAGCATCAGCGCCCACGTCCCCGGCTCCGGCGCCAGCGACAGGAAGCCCCGGATCTCGCCGCCCGGGAACTGGGTGGTGTGGATGTTGAGGTAGGCCTTCCCGTCCTTCAGCGCGGACAGCAGCGTCGCCGACGCCGTCGTCGTCGAACCCAGGTTCGTCGCGTTGTTCAGGAACGACGGGTTGTAGGAACTGGCGAGCGTCATGTCGAAGGTGCTGAGGTAGGTTCCCGAGGTCACGCCGAGGGGGAAGCCTGCGAACGTTGGCGTGGTGGTCATCACGCCCGCGTTTCCCTCGCCGGGGAGGGTCGTCGGCCCGTGGATGTGCGCCGCCGCCGTGGTCCCGAGGAGGCCCGAGAACGTCACGTCCAGCGTCATCAGTTGCGCGTCTTCGTCGAACCACAGCTTGGCGAGCCCCGTGCCCGGCGACGCATTCGGCGGGAACTCGGCCGGCCCGCTCAGGGTGGTTTCGAAGGCGAAGGTCGCCGCCGCCGCCGGCATGGCGGCGACCGTGGCCGCCACGGCGAGGGCTAGGGTGAGTGCTCGCATGAGCCGCTCCTGTTGTCGCCCCCGCGACCTGAGTGCGGCCAAGCTGAGACCCGGCGCCCGCACCGTCAACCGCTGTTAGATGAAATTAGCCCATCCACGAGAGCGACC
>Ga0209257_1002224_pt1 | contig 19957 bp, 26 predicted proteins | sample AraplaCvi_mCL_r2_FD_184277 | JGI IMG/M metagenome (GOLD analysis project Ga0209257, IMG submission 184277) | Arabidopsis root microbial communities from North Carolina, USA - plate scrape MF_Cvi_mCL_r2 (SPAdes) (version 2) | ecosystem: Host-associated > Plants > Roots > Endosphere | place: USA...
CGGCGCCCTGGCGGCCGTCACCCTGAACCCGGCCAAGATCTTCGGCGTGGCGGGCCGCGTGGGCTCGCTGGAGCCCGGCAAGGACGCCGACCTCGTCATCTGGTCCGGCGACCCCTTCGAGCCCCTGTCCAGGCCGCAGCTGATCCTGATCCGCGGCGAGGCCCAGCCCCTGCGTTCCCGCCAGTTCGACCTGCGCGACCGCTACCTGGACCTGAACCGCCCCATGCCGCCGGGGTATACATACTGAACCCGTCCCCCCCTTCGTGGAGAGGGTGGCTGGAGTGCAGCGACAGCCAGGTGGGGAATGCAGGTTCAAGCTCAGAGCCCGGTCGTGACTTCCCCACCCTGACCGCTTCGCGGTCTGTCCCTCCCCATAAAGGGGAGGGAGAGTCACTCTACTTCGAAGGATCCACCAGCGCCTGATAGGTCAGCGTCCGGGCCATGCCGCCCAGGTCGTCGCCGCCGCTGCCGCCGAGGCGCTGGATCATTCCGACGAAGATCAGGTCGTTCTTGGGGTCGACCCAGAACCAGGTGCCGGCCGCGCCGCCCCAACTGATCGTCCCGTCGCCCTCCAGCGTGCCGGCCGAGCGGGCGTCCTTCACCACCATGAAGTCCAGGCCGAAGCCCACGGCGTCGTTGAAGCGGGTGACGCCGTTGCCGTTCGAGGCCACCATGGCGTCCTTCGGGACCACGTTCGTGCCCATCAGTTCCACCGACGCCGGCGACAGGATGCGTACGCCGTCCAGTTCGCCCTTGTTGGCGATCATCTGGGCGAAGCGGGCGTAGTCCATGGTCGTGCCGACCAGGCCGCCGCCGCCCGACTCCATCGAAGGCGCAGTGAGGTAGGTCGGCATGTCGTTGCCGAAGATGGTCTTCGCCTCCTCGACCTGCTTGGTGTCGCGATTGAAGAGATAGACGGCGGCCAGGCGGCTGGCCTTGTCGGCGGGCACATAGAAGGCCGTGTCGTTCATCTTCAGCGGCTTGAAGATCCGCTGCTCCATGAACTGGCTGAGCGTCTGGCCCGACAGGCGCTCGACGATGTAGCCCTGGATATCGACCGACGAGGAGTAACGCCACGACGTCCCCGGCTGGAAGACCAGCGGGATGGTCGCGGTGCGGTCGATCATGTCCTTCAGGCCGTTGGCGCCCAGAACCCGCTTCTCGCGGTACAGCTTATCGACCGGATGTTCGTCCTGCAGGCCGTACCCGAAGCCGGCCGTGTGGCTCATGATCTCGCGCATGGTCGGGGGCCGCTTCATGTCCTCCAGCACGACCGAGCCGTCCGGATTGACGGTCTTCACCACCTTCAGCGTCTTGAACTCGGGGATGTAGCGGGTCACCGGATCGTCCAGCCGCCAGCGCCCATCCTCGAACAGGATCATCATCGCCACGCCGGTGATCGGCTTGGTCATCGAATAGATGCGGAAGATCGTATCCTCGGTCATCGGCGCGCCGCCGAAGCTCTTCCGGCCGTAGGTCTTGTAGCTGACGATCTTGCCGTGCCGCGCCAGCAGCGTGGTCATGCCGGGCACGCGACCCTGGGCCACCACGCCGGCCATATAGGCGTCCAGCTTGGCCAGTCGGGCGCTGTCGAAACCGAGGGCTTCGGGGTTGGACGCCGGCGACAGCCCTGCCGCCTTCGCCTCCGCCGCGGGCTTCCGGGCCGATCCGGCGTACCCGGCGCTGGCCGGCGCCAGGGCCAGCGAGACGGCCGTGAGCGCGACGGCGAGCCGCGTGGTCGTACGAAGCATGATGCATCCCCTCCCCAAACAGGTGTTGGGTTCGAGCTTAGGGGCGGCGGTTTCCGGCGCAAGCGCGGGTGCGTTTCAGGCCGGCAATCCACCAGAGCGAGCGCCGGTTCACGTGGACCGGCGCTTGCTCAAGACTCTTGCTTGGGAATGGGCCATTCGTCGTGGCCGAGACCGATCCAACCTGAGCGACGAATGGTCTAGCCTGATCCCATGAAGCGACTCCTCATCGTCTGGCACTCGCGGACCGGCGCTGCGCGGGCGATGGCCGAGGCCGCCGCTCGGGGCGCCGCTGGGGAGCCCGAGATCGAGGTGCGCATGCTGGCCGCCGACCAGGCGCAGGCCGACGACCTGCTGGCCGCCGACGGCTACCTGTTCGCCTGCCCCGAGAACCTCGCCACGATGTCGGGCGCGATGAAGGAGTTCTTCGACCGCAACTACTATCCCGTGCTCGAGAAGCTGAACGGCCGGCCCTACGCGGCGCTGATCGCCGCCGGCAGCGACGGCACGGGCGCGGCGCGCCAGCTCGCGCGGATCTGCACCGGCTGGCGACTGAAACCCATCGCCGAGCCCCTGATCGTCGGAACGCATGCCCAGACGCCCGAGGCGATCCTGGCGCAGAAGACGCTGCAGGCCGCCGACCTCAAGGCCTGCGCCGACCTGGGCGCCGGCCTGGCCGTCGGCCTGGCGATGGGGGTGTTCTAGGGCTCGCGCCGGATCGGCCGGATGCCGAACACGGCCTCGTCGCCGACCACCACGATCGACGGCAGACCTGCGGGCGGCCCGGCCATCAGGGCGTCGATCTGGCGCGCGCGAACGACGGGATCCTCGTCCGGGTCGGCAGCCGCCATCTCGCGCTCCGCCATCGACTCGTCCGCCATCGCGCCCTCCTACTCGGATAAGTCGGCTACCCGGCGCACGGTTCCCGCACAGGTTGATTGGCAGATCGCCTCGCCGACGAGTTGGAGTTCACCTTGAACGCCGTCCGTGCGATGGCCTGACGGGCCGGACGAGCCATGTTAACCTTCCGGCGGGGTTGAACCGCGCTTGGGGAGGCGAGCGGTCGTCATGTTGGGGATCCAGCTTACCGCCTTGAGCGTGGCAGAGCTGCGGCGACTGCTCGAAGTCGCGCGGGCCCGCGGCCAGGAGGGCCTGGCGCGCGAACTCGAGGCCGAGCTTGCGGCCCGTCCTGGCCGCACCATCGGCGGCCAGCCCGCGCCGATGTCCGCTGCGCGCCAGCCTCCGCTGCTGCGACCGCCGCCTCCGCCGGTGGTCCGCCGCAGGCCGGGTCCGGCCGTCGCTGTGGCCGGCCTCGCGGCGTTCATCGGCGCCACGATCGCCTGGGGGCTCACCCTCGAGACGCCCGCGCCGCCGAAGCCCAAGCCGCAGCCGGTGGCGCTGGTCGCGTCCAGCCCCGCGCCGCGCGTCGCTGTCGCCCTGTCGACGACCGCGCTGCCCGAGGAGGCGCCGAACCAGCCCTACGAGGAACCCGCAGCGCCGGCGCTCGAGGCCGTTGCCGGGCCGCCCGCAGTGAGGGCGGCGCCGCACGACAATCCCTGCCTGGACCTGCCCACCGCCCACCAGCGGCTGGTCTGCGGCTATCCCAGCCTCGCCATCCTGGACCGGCGGATGAAGGCGACGCTGGAGCGGGCCCGCAGCGCCAGTGGAGACCCGGACGCCCTCGACAGCGCCCAGGCCGTCTGGCAGGCCGCCAGCACCAACATCCAGGATCGCCAGACGCTGGCGGAACGCTACGCCCGCCGGATCGCGGAGCTCGAGGCCGAGTAAATGACGACGCGCCGGAGCCTGGTCGCCGCGGCCCTGCCCCTGTCCCTGGCGGCGGGAGTCGGGCGGGCGGCGGCCAAACCGCTCCGGATCCTGATCCTGGGCGGCACCGGCTTCATCGGGCCCTACCAGGTGCGCTATGCGCTCGGCCGCGGCCACCAGGTCACCGTCTTCAACCGCGGCCACCATCCGCAGAGTTGGCCGGGGCCGGTCGAGGAGCTGACCGGCGACCGCAACGCCTCGGACCTGAAGGCGCTGGCCGGCCGAGACTGGGACGTCTGCATCGACAATCCGACCACCCTGCCCTTCTGGGTGCGAGACGCCGGCGAGATGCTGAAGGGCAAGGTCGGCCACTACGTCTTCGTGTCCACCATGTCGGTCTACGCCAGGAACGACCGGCCGGGCGCCGACGAGACCGCGCCGGTGGCCAACTACATCGGCTCCGATCCGTTCGCCGAGCGCGAGGCCTCGCCGCGGCTCTATGGCCCGTTGAAGGCGATCAGCGAGCAGGAGGCGCGCCGTCATTTCGGCGAGGCCGCCACGACCATCGTGCGGCCGGGCCTGATCAGCGGCCCCGGGGACGAGACCGATCGCTTCACCTACTGGCCCGTGCGCCTCGCCAGAGGCGGCGAGGTGCTGGCGCCCGGCGACGGGGACGATCCGGTGCAGTTCATCGACGCCCGCGACCTGGCCGAGTGGATCGTGCGGCTGGCCGAGCAGCGTAAGGCGGGCGTCTTCAATGCCGTCGGTCCGTCGCGGCCGCTGACCATGAAGCCGTTCATCAGCCACGTCGGCGCCGGCGTGGGCGCCAGGCCGAAGACGACGTGGGTCCCGGCCGACTGGCTCGAGAAGGAACAGGTCGCCGGCTGGAGCGACCTTCCCGTCTGGCTGCCCGGCGCCGGCCGGACCGAGGGCTTCCACCGACGGATCAACAGCGCCGCCCAGGGCGCGGGGCTGACGTTCCGGCCGCTGAAGGTGACGGCGGCCGACACCCTGGCCTGGTGGAACACCCTGCCCGCCGAGCGGCGCGCCAAGCCGAAAACCGGCCTGACGCCCGAGCGCGAAACCGAACTGCTGGCCGCCTGGAAGGCGAAGGCCTAGCCCTTGATCAGGCGCTCGGCGATCGCCTCGTAGGCGGGCAGCGAGACGCGGTCGAGCGGGCCGTTGCCGTTGGCGGCGGTCGGGTGCGAAGCGAAGCGGGCGATCACCATCTCGGCGCCCGGCGCGACGTAGCAGACCTGGCCGTGGATGCCACGGGCGGTGTAGGCGCCGAACCGGTTGTGGCTGACCCACCACTGGTTCCGGTAGCTCCAGCCCGGCAGGGTGACGTAGCCGGCCCTGGCGAAGTCCTCCCTGCGCGCGCCGCCCGCGATGTCGGACACGACCGCCTCGGGGACGATCCGGTGACCGTTCCAGGCGCCGCCCAGCCGCATCATCTCGCCGAACCGGGCCAGGTCGCGGGTGGTGACGTTCAGGCCGGCCCCGCAGGCGGCGGTCCCGATCCGGTCGACCAGGACATAGCCGTCCTCCTCGGCGCCCAGCTTCCGCCAGATGCGCTCGGAAACCTGCTCGGCGAACGGCTGGCCCGCCACCCGCTGGATGATCCAGCCCAGCACCTCGGTGTTGCAGGTCTTGTAGGCGAAGGCCTCGCCGTGCTCGCCCTGCTTCTGCAGGGTCTTCAGGAAGTCGAAGATCGTGTCGGGACCTTCGTAGCCCTTCGGTCCGGGCGAGAAGCCGGCGGCCACGCCGTAGAACCGCACCTCGGCGTCCGGATCCACATAGTCCTCGCGGTAGCGGACGCCGGTGGTCATATCCATCACGTGGCGCACGGTGGCGTCGCCGAAGGCCGTGCCGGCCAGCTCGGGAACGTAGGCCGTGACGAGCGCCGTCGGGTCCAGCGCGCCCTCATGCGCCAGCATGGCGGCGAGCAGGCCCGCGAAGGACTTGGTGACCGACATGGCCAGGTGCGGGACGTGCGGCTCCAGCGCGCCACGGTAGGTCTCATAGACGATCCGGCCCTGGTGCAGGATCACCAGGCCGTCGGTGAAGTTGACGTCCACGGACTGGCCCCAGGTCATGGCCTGGCCCTCCTGGGTGGTGAACGCCACCTCGTCCAGGTCGTCGCGCAGGGCGTAGGGCAGCGGCGCGGCCGCGCCGGGGCCGCGGCGGATCGCGGCGGTGGGCGCCAGCTCGCGCTGATGGCTGAAACTCCAACGGGTGTTGGGAAAGCGCCAGCTCGTGGTGTCGGCCATGCGCACGGTCCGGTCCGGCGGCGGCGGGAAGCCCTGCATGACGGCAAGCGCCCTGGGGTCCGTGGAGGCCGCGGTCGGGGCGGGCTGGGCGGAGTCGGGCATGGCGGGGCCTCCCTTGATGGCCGCCAGCATGGGGACTCCGATTTGGCGCGGCGACAAGCTTGACGGCGCGTCAGGCGAAACCTTGGCCATGGCTCAGCGGTTGAGGTCGAAAGGCGGGAGGACGCGCGGATGCCGGGGATCGAGCTCTCGAGCCTGAGTGGGGTGGAGATCCAGCGGCTGCTGGCCGCGGCCGAGCAGCGTGAGCAAAAGGCGCTGGCCGAGCGGCTGCGGGCAGAGCTGGTCGCCCGGCGCTCCCGCGTCGCGGCGATCCCGGCCGCCCTCGTCCGGATTCCGGAGCCGGCGGCGCCGTTCGAGGCCGAGGACGCCGCCGTCCGGGTGAAGCCGGCGCTGCTGGCTGTGGCCGCGGCGGCCGTCGTGGCGATGGGGGTCGGATGGGGCCTGGCCCAGGCGCCAGGCCGGCCGCCCGCGCCGCGGCCCGCCCTGCCCTCGCCCATCGTGGCGCCGCCGACATTGACCGTGGAGGTCGCGCCCGAGCCGGCGGCCAGGCCGACACCGCCTCCAGCCGTCAGGCCGAAGGTCGCGGCGCGCCGGGCGCCGGCCTGCCACGCCAGCCGAATGGTCTGCGCCAGTCCGCGGCTGCTGGCGCAGGACCGGCGGATGCGGCGGGCCTACGACCGGGCGCTGGCCGCCGGCGCCGATCGCCTGGCGGTGGACCGGGCGCAGGCCCGTTGGCGCGCGACCCTGACCCGCACCGGCAGCGCCGCGCGGGCGGCCCAGCTCTACGACCGGCGCATCCGCGAGTTGGAGGCGATCGCCCGCCGGGCGCGGCGCTAGGCGGCGGACGTGCAAACGCCCTCGCCGGTCAGGGCGAGGGCGTCGGCGGCTCAGGCGAGCCTGGCGCTAGTAGCGGTAGTCGTACCGGTAGTCCGGCCGATAGTCGTGGCGCCAGCCGTCGTGACGGCGGTGATGGTCGCGCCAGTAGCGTTCACGGCGGTTGTCGTAGCGGTCGTACTGGTCGGGACGGCCGTCGCGGTCGCGGTCGCGGTTCCACTCGGCGCGGTCCGGGATGCCGTCACGGTCCGAGTCCCGGTAGCGAGCGTAGCGATAGTCGCGGTCGTAGCCGCCGCGGTAGCCGTAGCTGTCGTGGTAGCCGTAGCCGCCGCGGTCGTAGCCGCCGTAGGGCTGCGCCATGACGGCGCCGGCGGCGAACGTCGCGGCGGCCGCTGCGGCCAAGCCCAGGATGATCTTCTTCATATGGCCCTCCTTGGCCGGTTCAGGAGGGACCTTAGGGACCCCGGCCTGAACGGCGTCGGGGCCGGTCGTTCAGCCTCGGGTCAGGTAGGTGAACGCGGGCGGATTAGACGCGCAGCTCCACGAACACCTCGGCGCCGCCTTCGGAGTGGCCGATCATCACGATACGGAACTGGGTCCCGGTATCGAGGGTGAGCAGGCCCTCGCCGGCGCGGAAAGCTTCGGTGGCCACATCAGGGTTGAGCGCCACCTGGCCGCGCAGGCGGTGCGGACCCTGGCGCAGGCGAGAGGGATCGCCCTCGATCACATAGCGCGTGGGCAGGTCATGCCCGAGGAAACGGACCTGGCCGTCACCCTCGAACAGGGGAGGTTTCTTCTTGATCAGCGGCATGACAACGGCCTCCCGGCCTGGACTGGGAGGCCGTGCATTGAACGCTTAGGCGGCCTGCAGGTTGCCGGCCGACATCTTGCCGCTGCGCTTGTCGCGCTCGAGTTCGAACGAGACCTTCTGGCCTTCGTTCAGCGAGCCGAGGCCCGCGCGCTCGACGGCCGAGATGTGCACGAACACGTCGGCGCCGCCGTCATCGGGTTGGATGAAGCCGAAGCCCTTTTGGCCGTTGAACCACTTCACGGTGCCAGTTGCCATTTGATCGTCCCTTCCGGACATAAATTCTCGCGCCCGGAACGGGCTTTGAGATCAAAATTTCGTGGTGGGTCGAAGACAAATTCCGAGACGAAATACTGGATTTCGTCGCGGATGCCGGACGAGCCAAGGCGAGATTTGACCAGACAGAAATGCGCCCGAATTTCACTTCTGGCAAGAATTATTGTCAAAATTCTACCTGCGTGGCCCGAGTATGCTAAGGAACTGCATGCGCATGGTTCCAGACAGGACGGTTCTGACCGTCTCGAAACTTGAGGGTGTTTGGCGGGTCGAATACGACGGCCAGAGCTACGGCCACTCCCCCGACAAAGAAGTGGCCAAGGCCGCCGCCAACCGCCACGCCCGTGAAATGCTCGACAGCGGCAAGCCCTGCCAGGTGCGGGTGCAGGGCGAACTCGGCTACGGGGCGGCATGACGATGGCAAGGTCCCCCTCCTCCCCCGCCGCCAAGGCCGCCGGCTCGCCCGACCGCCGCTTCCGCGACCAGATCGAGACCGCCGTCTCCGAGGGCGTCGCGCTTGAAGATATGGTCCTGCGCCTGACGCTACGCGACGTGAGCCTGCTCAGCCGCGACCCGGCGGTGCCGGTCACCGACATCAGCTTCTCGGGCGGCGTCATGCGCTTCCTGGGCGTGCGGATCGAAAAGGGCGGCGTGGCGATGAGCGCGCTGGAGCGGACGCAGGCGTAGGGTTCGAGCCGCCCGATCAAAAGGGCGGCCGGAGCGCTTCCCGGAAGTGCTCCGGCCTCTACCGCGGGGCTGGGTTGGGGATGAGGGCCCTGCGGAAGTTGGCTGCCAGAACAGTAACGGCGTTATTCGGATGGTCCGCAACGGACCTGCGATTGAGCAAACCCTAATCTTCCGCAACACCGACACCTGAGCCTTGTAATCGCGCCGACCTGGTCCGCCGCGCCTTCAGTTCCGGGTCGGCCTACTTCGTCTTGAAGCCCACCTTCAACGCGTAGGTGCTGTCGCGCTTCGCGGTGTCTTCCCGGCGACCGTTGCGATAGTCGAGCGAGATCGTCGCGGCGCTGAAGGTGATGCTGATCTGCGCCTGGGTCTCCCCCAGGTCGTGGCCGAAGCCCTTCAAGGGTTCGAAGTCGGTGTAGGCCGCCCAAAAGTTGATCGGCACGTCGGGCAGCAACTTGACCACCCCCAGCACGCCGATGCGGCCGCCGACCCTGACGTAGTCGCGATTGATCACCTGGAGCAGCGGCAAGTTGCCCTGATCCCTGTACCAACCCTGATTGTAGCGGGCGTCCACCAGGACCCCGGTGCGGAGGAACCGGTCGGGATCGCCGCAGACCGAGTTGAGGCAGATGTCGAAGGCGTCCAGGCCCGGCGAGCTGGTCTTGACCAGCGGCGTATACCGGAACGACACGCCATCGAGCTTGCTCTCGTCCAGGTCGTTCTCGAGCCGGAAGGCGCGGACGACATAGTAGGAGCCGCAGTTGGTGAGCCGGTCGAGCACGCCCCACAGGGCGCAGTTTTCCGGCTTGTCGTCGGTGGCGAGGTAGCCCACCGCGCCATAGACGAACAGGTCCCCCGTCACCTCCTTCTTCGTCGGACCGGGCGTGGCCAGCGGGCGGGTCTTCTTGAAGCCGCGATCGACCGCCACGTACGGGATCAGGTCGTAGGTGAACGTCTGGCGCTCCCACTTCCGCTTTTTCTCGGCCTCGCTGTCCGAGGCGTAGATCGTCTCGACGGAACGGTCCGACTGGCAGTCCTTCCCGCCCAGTTTGCGCAGGCCGCACAGGGGGATGCCGATGGCGCCGACCAGGCCCTCCTTGCGCTGGCGGAAATAGTCGGTGCGGGCCTCGTCGCCGATGTCCTTGCTCAGGTTGAAGCTGAACCCGGCGTCGGTGGCGTAGAGATCGCGGCCGGAGGCGAAGGTCGCGTGCACCGAGTCGTAGGACTCGCCTGCGCCCCGATAGACGAGGTTGCCGGCATGCTGGCGGAACTGGAGCACGCGCAGGCCCCGGGCGAAGCGGGTGCCGAACTCGGCCAGGTCGGCGCCGAGGCCACTGCGCTCCAGCGTCGTCGGTTCGGGCTCCCGCCCCTCGGCGATCTCCACCGGCTTGTCCGCGAAGTCGCACTCGACGTAGCGGTTCTGCGCCGGGCTGGTCAGGAAGGTGGTCGTGAAGTCCACGACGACGTCGCGCCGCATCCTCGTACTCGCGACGTCGCGGTCCAGATCGCTCTCGACGAGCTTGTGGGTCTTCGCGCCTTCGACCGCGCCGACGGTCGGCATGTAGCCTGTGTAGACGTTCAGCAGCAGGCGCTGGATGATGATCGAGGCCGTGCACGCCGACTTCTGCTTGCTCTCGATCGGCGGCTTTCCGTCGACCAGGCCCGGGCACGGGGAGCCGTTGAAGGTCGGCAGCGCCTGGGCCGCGCTCTTGGTGCGCAGGTCCTCGAACATTTCGAGCTGGACCATCAGCTGGACGGCGAGCTTCTCAGGGTCGACGAAGCCCTCGGTGCAGACCCGCTTGGGGTCCAGCGTGATGGTCTTGGCCGGCGCATAGTCGGCCACGTATTTCGGCGTCAGGTCGGCCGGAGGGCCGGCAGCCCCCTGGCCAGCCGCCAGCAAGGCGAGCGCGAGCAGCATGCGATGTCCCCCGACAGGCCGCGCCGCCGCGACAACGCCCCGCTGCGGACGCTACCCCTGATGGAGACAATCCTTGCCACAACTCCAAATGCCGTCAATTGGCAAAACGGCGTTTGGCGTGAGGCCGGGCGCCCGCGCGCTACTCCTCGACGCCGCTGTTCGGATTGCAGCCTTCGCCGGGATAGTTGGGGGCGTCGAGCGGATGGATCCGGAAGCCCATGATCTCGGCCAGGAACTGCAGGAACGCCCCGAAGCTCTGGACCCGCCCCGGGAAATCGCCTTCCGGCGGATCGACCGGATTGTCGTTGAGGCCGGAGAAGGCGCAGGCCGACGCCGCGTGATCCGTGGCGGGAATCGGGTCGCCCCGGCCGTTGACCTCGCCCGCGAAGGCGGGCGGGGCGGCATAGAGCGCCATCGCGGCGCATGAGGCCGCCACCACCGAGAACCGGATCTTCTTCATCGCATCACTCCCGTGCATGCCGGCGGCCTACCCGCCGGCCTGTCCAGGGCCGCCGCCGAACCGCCGGGGCGCCCCGGGTGCGGGTCGCCCCGGCCCGCGCGACGGCCGCCGCCTTGGACGGGGCAGCGTCGGTCGAGAGTGCGAGCCGCGACGATCCGCGCCTTGATCGAACGCGGTTTGGGAGACGGACTCAATTGAGGCTTGTTAAGGAGTTCGAGGATCGGCAGGGCTGTGCGCGGCCTAAACCGCCCTCACCGTCCTCCTCCGCCGCAACCTCACCCCGGCCACCGCGAACCCGCCGATCATCAGCGCCCAGGTCGCGGGCTCAGGAACCTCGGCCACGCTCAGCTCGCCGGACACGTCGCGGAGGTTCTGGGTCGTCAACTGGGGCGCCACATAGGTGGCGAGCCGGGCGGCGCCTCCGAACACATAGAGGTTGTAGTTGCGGCTGGCGGTGGCGAAGAGGATGCCCCCCGTGTCGAACGGCGCGGCGGGCGGCGCGTAGAACACATTGTCGAAGTTGAAGCCGCAACAGTAGACGAGGTTCGGCGGCGAAGGATTGTCCACCAGGTCGGTGATGGTCTCGACACCGAGAAATCCGGTGACCGTCCCGGCGATGCCCGTGACGTCATAGCCGCCGACGCTGTTGACGACATCCAGCGTGGTGATCACCGCATCCACGGAATAGGTCGCCGAGTCGTCAACGAAACTGATCAGGTAGCTCGCGGCCTGCGACGGCGCCGCGGCGCAAACCAGCAGGCCGGCGCTGAGCGCCCCGGCGAATTTTGAAGCCAGCTTCATTGATGATCCCCATCTCGCGCCCAAAGGCCACGGTTGCCAATTGTTCGATCCGGACAAGATGACGCCAGTCGCTTCACGTTCGTGCGTCGGAAATGCGAACATTGTTCGTCAAACGGCCTCGCCCTGCCCAATGTCGCGGCGGCGCGCGGGGCGCCGCAGCCTCGCCCCCGCCACCGCGAACCCGCCGATCATCAGCGCCCAGGCCGCGGGCTCCGGCACTGTCGTGGCGGTGACCTCGAACAGGGCCAGGCCGGCGATGCTGAAGTAGAGGGTGTCGAAATGGCCGATGAAGGGGCCGATGCCGCTGAGGTTCCCCTCGTCGGCGCCGCGGATGTAGACGTGGACCGCCTCGGGCCAGGGGATCGGATCGACGTCGGGCGGCATGGTGGCGTCGCGGAAGCCCACCAGGTCGGTGAAGTCGCCGGAGAAGAGCTGGCTGCCGAGCAGCGCGCCCGGCGCGGTGAAGCCCTGCAGCCCGAAATCGTAGTCCACGCCGTCGACCACCAGGGTGGTGATCTGCACGCCCGCTCGGCTCGCATGGGACTCGAGCAGGCGGAAGGTGAGGTTGGTCGGCTGGAAGACGGTGACGAAGGTCGGCGCCGCCAGCTCCACCGTGACGCCGATGGCGGCCAGGTCCGCCTTGTTGGGCTCCAGGTCGGAGACCCCTGTCGGGAACGGGGTGTCCACCGACAGCGGCCCTGCGGCCCAGGCCGGACCCGCCACGAACGCCAGTCCCGCCGCCATCGCCAGGCCAGCCGCCATCGCCTTGAACATCTGAACCTCTCCGCCCACGGCCAGGCACAACCCCACGTCGGCTCCGACCTCGCGCGGCAGTTGAGCGGCAGTCGGAAGGGAAATCAATTCCAGATTGCGTGTTATGTGAGGGGGTGGCGGCGACGTCCGTTCTGCGAGGGCCGGACGTCGGCCGGGCACAGCCCCTGGCTGCGCCGCGGCGTCTCGCCCGGGTGCGGAATCGGGCGGCGGCCTTAGAATGGCATAGGTTGGGCGGCGCGCAGGGGCGTCGCCGGGAGTGCTGGCTTGACGGATTTCCTGGTGCGACGGATCGCGCGGCAGCCGCGCAACCCGGCGGCGCGCGTCGCCCTGGGCCTGGGGCTGGGCGTGCTGGCGCTGGGGATCCGGCTGGCGCTGGCGCCGTACATCGGCATGGGGGCGCCGTTCGCGGCCTTCCTGCTGGCGGTGCTGGTGGCCAGCGTGTTCGGCGGCGTGGCGGCGGGGGCGGCGTGCGTGGCGCTGCTGAGCGCCGGGGGCGCGTACATGCTGGCGCCCGTGGTCCAGCCGCTGGCCGTGCGCCGCGGCGTGCTGGCGGTGGTGTTCTTCCTGGCCAGCAGCGGCTTCGTGATCTGGATCGTGTCGCTGCTGCGCGCCGCGCTGGCGCGGGAGGTGGCGGCGCGCGAGGGCGAGCGGCTCCTGAAGCTGGAGCTGCAGCACCGGGTGAAGAACACGCTGGCCATCGTGCAATCGCTGGCCGACCAGACCTTCCGCGGGGCGACCGACACCGAGGCCGCGCGGCGCGATTTCGCCCAGCGGCTGGCGGCGCTGGCCGGGGCGCACGACCTGCTGGTGGACGCCGGCTGGGGCGAGGTGACGCTGGAGACCCTGGCCGAGCGGGCGCTCGCCCCGTTCCGGCCCGCGGCGCCCGAGCGGCTGGTGCTGGAGGGCGGGCCGGCGCCGGTGGTGACGCCCGAGGCGGCCGTGGCCCTGACCCTGTGCCTGCACGAACTGGCCACCAACGCCACCAAGCACGGCGCCCTGTCGGCCCGGGGCGGCCACGTGCGCCTGACCTGGTGGGTGGAGGAGGCGGACGGGCGCCGGCGGCTGGTGCTGGACTGGCGCGAGGCCGGCGGGCCCCGCCCCGCGGAAGCCGAGCGCAAGGGGTTCGGCGACCGGCTGCTGAAGCGCGCGCTGGCGGCGCAGCCCAACGCCGAGGCGCGCCTCAGCTTCCCGGCCGAGGGCGCCCGCTGGACGGCGGCCTTCGATCTCTGAACGCGGCGTGGCGCCGCGCCTGACGGGAAGGATTCAACCCTCGGGCGAAAAAGCACGTGGTGGGTAAGGCGAAGCGTGACGGGCCGGCCCGCCGCCCGTAGCCGCTGGCATCTTCGCTTCAAAGGGGTGTCCAGGTGATCGGGAACATGAACAAGGCCGCGCTGGTCGGCGCGGCGGCCGCGGCCGGCCTGCTGGCGTTTGCAGGCCAGGCGGATGCGGCGGTCTATACGGCGACCTACACGGGACAGGTCGGGAACGTGTTGACCGAAGGAACCTACGCCAACTTCTTCGCCGGCAGCGACGTGGCCTCGGGCACGGCGTTCAAGGCGGTGTTCCGGTGGGACGAGGCCGACGCCGACCCGTCGTCGGTCGACTCGCCGCCCGACTTCTCGATCTATTCCGGCGCGCTGACCGCCACCCTGACCGTCGGGGCGTCGACCTTCGCCTTCGCGGCGGACGATGGCCTGCTGGGCCAGGCCGACGGCGACAACTCGGCCATCATCCATGGCCTTACCGCCGACTACGCGCCCAACCTCCGCTATGCCTTGCAGCTGTACGTGAACGGCGGAGCCGGCCTGGTCAGCTCGTGGGACTGGCGGACCACGCGGACCTACGACCTCACCGGCGCCGCCGTCGACGGCGGCGTCGCCTTCGTCGAATTCTCCGACGATCCCGCGGCCTGCTGCTCGGTCGTCGGCTCGGCGGCCGCCTACCTGACGGCGACGTCGCTGACGGTCGCGCGCGAGGGCGACGTCGCCGCCGTGCCCGAGCCCGACGCCTGGGCGCTGATGATCCTGGGCTTCGGCGGCGCCGGCGCGATGCTGCGCACGCGGCGGCGGGGCGCGGCGGCGGCTTAGGGCCAGGACCCGATCACCCGGCTGCACCAATCCTGTCATCCCGGCCGCACGCCCGCGAAGGCGGGTGGGAGAGCCGTGACCCAGAAGCGGTGCGCACCGCGCCTGGGTCGCGGGTCGCCCCTGCGGGCCGTCCGGGATGACGGTGATCTTGCTGGCGAGCAATCGGGCTTTCACCCTCGCCCCCCTCCGCCGCCTCAATAGCCGGAGCCGCCGGGGAAGCGGCCGCCGGGCCAGCGCTCCCAGGGTGGGACGTAGGGTTCGGGGGCGGGCGGATCGGGCGGCGGAGGTTCTGGGGGCGGTTCCGGCGGGGGCTCCGGCGGAGTCTCCGGTTCCGGGGCGGCCTCCCGTTCGGGCGGCGGCGGGTCGGGTGGGGCGTCGGGCAGGGAGCCCTCCCCGTCCGCCGGGGCGTCTTCGTCCGGGGGCTCGCCCTCTTCGTCGTCTTCGTCTTCGTCTTCGTCTTCGTCGTCCAGCAGGCCGAAGGCCTGGGCATAGTCCACCGCGTCGAAGCGCGGCGCCGGGAAGCGCGGGCGTAAGGCCCGGGGGGTGTAGTCGCGCACGCGCTCGCCGGTGAGGCCGAGGTCGGCCGAGAGGCGGGCGATGTGGTCCTCGACGCTCTCGTCGTCGAAGCCGTCGTAGAGGGCCTCCTCCTCCAGGCGTTCGTCGAGGTCGGCCAGCCAGGTCGGGGCGTCGTCGGGCTCGACCTCGCAGTAGATCTGCCGCTCCACGACCGCGCGCACCTGGTCCTGGCGCCGCCGCACGGCCGCGCGGGCGGCCTCGGCGGCGTCGATCCCGGCTTCCCGCTGGTCGCGGGCCCGGTCGCGGACGAACCGCGCCTCCAGCGCGATGGACTGGCGCATCGCCCGGCCCAGCTTGTGGAAGCCGTTGGCCAGGCGCGCCTTCTGGTCGGGATCCTCCGCCGCGAGCGCGCCCGCGTGCATGTCCTCCGCCAGGCTGAGCGACAGCTCGGCGTACCGCGCCAGCATGCGCCCGTGGCGCTCGGCCATGTCCTCGGAGGCGGTCATTCGGGGGGAGTGTAGAGGCGCGGTGCGTCAGGAGCGGACGTAAGGGGGTGGGCGTCCTCCGCGCTATTACCTCCCCGCGAAGCGGCGGGAGGGGGACCGCCCGCCGAAGCCGGCGCAGCCGGCTGCAGAGCGGGGGGTGGAGGGGGCGAGCGGCCGCTCAGGCGGTTCAGCCGCTCGGCCGGCGGCTAAAGGCGGGGTGGGCGCCCGGGGGATGCCCCGACAGCGAATGGCGTCCTAGCCCGCCGCCGCCGCGCGTCCCTGGCGCAGGGCGGCGCCGGCGAGGCCGAAGCCGGCCAGCATCAGGGCCCAGGCGGCGGGCTCGGGCGCGGGGGCCGGGGCGTCGAGGTCAGTGACCTTGAGGTCGCCGATCACGTTGTTCGAGAAGTCGAACAGGTCGTGGGTCCCGACGCCCACGCCGCTGGGCGAGACGCCGGCGAACGTCACCGAGAAGCGGGCGAGATGTCGACGATGACGTTGAGGCCCGGCCCCTGCGGGTACGGGGCGTTCTGCGCGTAGAAGACGATCTTGCGGCAGGTCCCGGCCTGGCTGTTGAAGGCGAAGGCGCAGGCGTCGAGGTCGGCGCCTTCCACCGTGAACTGGGGAACCCCGAGGTCGGCGAGGGTGAAGCTGAACTCGCCGCCGCTGCCGCCGCCGATGCCGAGCGAGCCTTCGTAGAGGTAGGCGGCCTGGGCCGGCGCGGCGCCGGCGGCGAGGACGAGGCCAAATGCGGCGGCGCAGGCCTTGGCGGAAAGCGACATAGGAACCCCTCCCGAAACGGACCGGCCGCAGGCTAGGCCAAGGTTAATGACAGCTTCAAGGCGAAGCTGTGCGAGCCTCGCGGTGGGCGCGCGGCTGCCGATTTCTTGGGCGCGCCGAGGCCGGGGCGGCGGCGGAAAGGCGTCCGGGCGCGATGTGGACGGGGATGCAGCCGACCTGCCTTGCGAAACGGGCGCTGTCGGCAAAGTTGCTGGACGGCGATATCCAACCCGCCCTAGCTTGGCCGTAGGTATCTTACCGGCCATGGGGGGGCCGCCATCATGAAATTCAACCACTTGGCGGCCGCCGCGGCCGCGATGTCGCTGGTCGCCGGCCAGGCCCTGGCGGCCGAGATCAAGATCCCCGAGGGGACCGAGTTCTCCATGCGGCTGGAAGACACCATCTCCAGCAAGACGGCCAACACCGGCGACCGCTTCACCGTCAGCCTGGACGACAACGTCAAGCTGCCCGACGGCACGGTGCTGAAGGCCGGCTATCGCGGCGTCGGCGAGATCATCGAGGCCCGCAAGAACGGCATGCTGGGCAAGACCGGCAAGCTGAACGTCCGCCTTCTCTACCTCAAGGTCGGCGACGAACGCATCCGCCTGCGCGCCAACAAGGGCGTCCAGGGCGAGCACCGCACCGGCGCCCAGGTCGTCACCTTCGTGCTGATCTGGCCGGTGGCCGGCTTCATCAAGGGCAAGAACATCGAGATCAACAAGGGCACGATGCTGACCGCGTTCTCGGACAACGACACCGTGCTGGCGGGCCCGCTGACGCCGCCGCCGGCGGAGATGTAGGGCGGGGTCAGGGGCTGGGGGGTTCAAGTCCGGGCGCGGAGCGTGCCCGGCCCCTTCGCCGCCTCAAGGAAGCGCTGCCGCGCGCCGCCGCGCGGCCGGGCGCAGCCCGGTCCTTGACCCGGCTGCGACGCCGGGCCGATGGGCTGCCGTGGACTTAAGGCGGGGTGCGGACGGGGGATGCGATATCCCTTTTCGCAAATTCCGGCCGATCCGATCTGCGTTCGCCGGAACATGCATATGGTTCGCTATTAGCGAACTTTTCTCTTGCCCTTGCGAACACACTGGCCTATGTCTCCTCCATCGTCGGGTAAGGAGATGCGCAATCAAGCAAGGGACGTCCGAAAGGCCATCCTGAGGAGGCTTCGGCTTCTACCAAATGCCGGTTTCGTGAGGGGTTCCCCCTCCTCACCGGGTTAGAGCCGCTACGCGCGCTGCGCTTCGCGGCAGGGATGCCCCTGGGGTTAATACTGTCACTCTGAACATCCGTCCGTATGAGCGCTGCCCAGCACTTCCGCTGGGTCATACGGAGAAGTCTAGTGAGTAATATCGCTGAAGAGGACCCTGACGAAGGGTGGCAGAAGCAAAAGAAGGCGGTTCGCCAACGGAGCTTTTCGAAGCTTCGAGCGTTCATTTCGAACGCGCTGGTTAATCGACAGTCGCTGTTGTTCATCTTCAACTCGGCATTTGCCGTCTACAAGTTGGTGAAGTTCATCATTCAGCTCTTCTAAGCGCCCCAGGGAGTACTCCAGGAAGAAGGAATCGGAACATGCTAAATGACACACTCAGATTGGTGCGGTCATTTCACAATCTCTCGAAAATTGAGACTGCCGAAAAGGTAGGCCTATCGAAATCTTATCTTTCGGAGCTAGAGAACGGCCAGAAGAAGGTAACACTGGAAGTGCTACAGAGGTACAGTGACGCGTTTTCTATTCCGCTTTCATCTCTATTGTTCTTTGATGAAAATCGTCAAAACTCATCGGCTGCGGAAAGCGCGCGCGTCGCCATAGGCAGCAAGGCGATAAAGATGCTTAAGTGGATTTCAGACATTTCGGAAAACCCTAAACTTTCGAAGAGTTGAGAACGTGAAGCGGGTACGCGTCCGGATCGACCAGTCTGCCCTATTCCGAATTCGGTCTTTTAAGCGCCTATCCACTATCCTCAAGTGCCCCGCCGATAAACTCGAAGAGCTGTCATCTTCTGAGCATAACTACATGGAGTATGATCAGGACGGTCGCTGGATCGAAGCGCCCAAGCCTGAAATTAAGAAGATTCAGCGTCGCTTCGCAGTTCTGCTAAGCCAAATAGAAACGCCGAGTTATCTCCACTCTGGCGTCAGGAAGAAATCATACGTCACGAATGCTGACCCACACGACGTACAGCATCCGACAGTCAAGATTGACGTCAAGAAATTCTACCAATCTTCGAGATCTGCTCAACTATATGAGTTCCTGACCGGCCGTCTCCAATGGGCCGGAGACGTAGCAGGGATGATGGTGAAGCTTCTGACACTGCGCGGCCATCTTCCTACCGGAGGTAATGCCAGCCCGCTCCTTTCCTTCTGGATTTATCGCGATCTATTTGACGAGGTGAATGACTTCGCTACCGGCCACGGCGCAACATTCTCCCTCTACATCGACGACATGACCGTCACAGGACGCCTTGTTACGCGCAAGACGCTACACGAGGTTCGAAAACTCGTCGGCAATAGTCGGCTGAAAGCCCACAAACTCAAATACTTCCCGCGCGGCGTTGGGCGCGTGATCACTGGCGTAGCGATGACTCGAGGCGGCCGGAAGTTGCCTTTTGAACGTCAAGCTTTGATCGCTGCAGCAGAGAGCCGACTGGACGCCGCAGAAGGGGTGGATGAGCGCTTCGAAGCCCTCAAGCCGCTAGTTGGACGTCTCTGTGAGGCGGCCGAGATCGATCCCGCGACTTGGCTCCGAAGGCGTGATCGCGCGATCGCGGAAAAGCATCACGTAGAGGGGCTTCGGACCGATCGCGATCTCGATGCCGCGGCAGAGGTCATCGGGCCTTCAGTGACGCCGAGCTAAGGAACCAGCGCGTAGCTGGTCATCGATTTGCGCGGCACCGCCTGCCTTCACGAAGATATTGGCAATGCAGAGCTTCCACTCCGGCCAGGCCCGCTGGCGGCCGTCGGCGGTGATCCGGCTGGTGGCGTCCAGACGTCGAAGTCCGCCTCCCGCCCGCCTCCGCCGTCGGAACCTCCCTGCCCCGCGCCCCGTTCGTGCCCAACGGCTGAGGGCGGGCGCACCCAGGGAGCATCCCCATGACCGCGCACAAGACCCCCACGCGTGACGAGCTGATCGCGCTGGAAAAGTCCTACTGGGACGCGATCAAGGCGAAGGATGGCAAGACGACGGCCGCCCTGTCGGGCAAGACCAGCATCGTGACCGGCGCGCGGGGGGTGTCGAGCATTCCGCAGTCGAAGATGGCGGCTATGACCGAGGACGGGTCGTGGGAGCTGGAGTCCTATGCTTTCGAAGACGTCGAGGTGTCGACGCCGGCGCCGGACGTGGCGATCGTCGCCTATACGGTGCGCCAGAAGGTCAAGATGGACGGCAAGCGCCAGGACCTGCGCGCGGCCGACAGCTCGACCTGGATCCGCGGCGCGGACGGGTGGCAGTGCCACGCGCATAGCGAGACGTTCCTGCAGGGGTAGAGGCGCGGGGCGGGGCGGCGGCGCGGCAGCGCCCCCTCCACCACCCTGCGGGTGGTCCCCCTCCCCCGTAAAACGGAGGAGGAGCGGTGCGGGGGCTACCCCTTCGGCCGGAACCGCTTCGTCGCGGGGAAGCCCTTGGGCGCCAGCTTGCCCGCGCCGGCGCGGCGGCCCAGCCACTCGCGCCACTCCGGCCACTGGCGGGTGCGGCC
>Ga0209257_1002228_pt1 | contig 19921 bp, 16 predicted proteins | sample AraplaCvi_mCL_r2_FD_184277 | JGI IMG/M metagenome (GOLD analysis project Ga0209257, IMG submission 184277) | Arabidopsis root microbial communities from North Carolina, USA - plate scrape MF_Cvi_mCL_r2 (SPAdes) (version 2) | ecosystem: Host-associated > Plants > Roots > Endosphere | place: USA...
CCGAGGTCGCCCGGCTGATGCCACGCGAAGAGAAGGATCGCGCAATCGGCATCGGCGCCCGCCTCGAACCACGCCGCGGCGCTCGCGAAACTGCGCACGATCCGCCCGCCCCCTTCGGCAAGGACGCGAAAGCAGGCCGCACGCTCGGTCGCGTCCGGCAGGATCAGATGGATATGGCCCCCGTTTTCGGTCACCCGCTCAAAATGATGCGGGAACTACGCAGAGCCTAGTGCGACTCCATCGGCTTCGGCGTCAGTCCGAAGCGATCGGCAGGCGCAGCGTCACCGTCATGCCGTGCGGGTCGGCGCGTCCAATCATCATCTTGCCGCCGTGCATATGCGCGATCGTCTCGACAAGCGACAGGCCGAGCCCTGCGCCCGATCCGCCGCGCGCGGGATCGAGGCGGACAAAGCGCCGTGCGACCTCGCCCATCTGTTCGTCGGGTATGCCCGGGCCGTCGTCGCTGACTGACAGCGCCACTTCGGATCCGCTTTGCGCCGCGACCAGCCGGATGGTCGATCCGCCGACGGCATATTTCAGCGCGTTGTCGATCAGGTTCGACAGGGCGCGGAGCAGCATTTCGCGATGCGCGAGTACGTCGATGCCCGGTGCGGCGACCGTGATCGCAAATCCTTCATCCTCGGCGAGCGGACCGTAAACCTCCGCCAGATCCTCGAGCAGCGGCGCGAGCGCGAAACGCGTGAACTGGTCGCGGCCGATTCCCGCTTCGGCGCGGCTGATCTCGAGCGCGGTGTCCAGCAGGCGGTGCAGCCCGTCGGCCTCGTCGATCGCGGTGGCGAGTGCGGCGGTCGCCTCGGGTTCGCGCGTGCGGCCGAGCGCCTGTTCGAGCGTCGCCTTCATCCGCGACACCGGCGAGCGCAGGTCGTGCGCCATCGAATCGGTAACCATGCGCAACTCGCTGACGAGTGCCTCGATCCGCTCGAGCATCGCGTTGATCGAGGTGCCGAGCCGGTCGAAGGCATCGCCGGTCTCGTCGCGCTCGACCCGTGCATCGAGCTTGCCCGCCGCGATCGCCGAGGCTGCGCGGGCAAAGGCGTCGACGCGCCGCGCCAATATCCAGGCGGCAACCCACGCGACGATCGCCGCGAGCAGGACGCCGGCAGCGAGGGCATAGAGGAACGCCGCCTGGCTCGCCCGCGCCAGCTGCGCCTGCGCCTCGAGCACCTCGCCGGTCAGCAGGACGCGGCCGTCTTCGAGCCGGGTCGTGACGATTCCCATCTCCTCGGCGGCAAGCCCGCCCTCGCGGAACAGGCTGATCCGCCGCCAGCGTTCGCCATCGCCCACCGTTGCCGGCCATTGCTTCAGATTGCCCGCAATCGCCGCGCCGTCGGGGCCCTTCAGCAGCACGACGAAATTCCGGTCGTCGCGGACGGCTAGCCGGTCGCGGATCGCACGCGCCAGCCCAGCTTCGCCCTCCTGCCGGTATTCTTCGGCGAAATCGTCGCGGGCGACCTCGGCGGCTGTCCGCGCGTCGGACAGGATGGTGGCGGCGGTAAAGCGGTGGATGACGGTAAGCCCCAGCGCGAGCGCCGCGACCTGCACGAGCAACAGCGCCAGCGCGAGCCGGAAGGTGGTCGACTGGAAAAACCCCCGCCGCATCGGGCGCTAGTCGGCCTTGCCGAGCATATAGCCCGCACCGCGGATCGTGTGGACAAGCGGCTTGTCGAAGCCGTCGTCGACCTTGCGGCGCAGGCGGCTGACATGGACGTCGACGACGTTGGTGCCCGGATCGAAATGATATTCCCACACGCCTTCGAGCATCATCGTGCGGGTGACGACCTGTTCCTTGTGGCGCAGCAGATATTCGAGCAACCGGAACTCGCGCGGCTGAAGGTCGATCCGTTGCCCGGCCCGCGTGACGCGGCGGTTGAGGAGGTTCATCTCCAGATCCTCGCACACCAGCATCGTCTCGACCTGCGTGCCGCCGCCGGGTTTGGCGATCAGCAATTTCAGCCGGGCAAGCAGCTCGGAAAAGGCGAAGGGTTTGACCAGATAATCGTTCGCGCCCGATGTCAGCCCCTCGACGCGCGCGTCGACCGCACCGAGGTTCGAGAGGATCAGCACCGGGGTCGCGACCTTCGCGGCGCGCAGCGCGGCCAGCACGGCCATGCCGTCCATTCCCGGCAGCATGCGGTCGAGGACGATTGCATCGTAGCTGCCGTCTGTCGCATGGAACAGCCCGTCGCGTCCGTCGGCGGCGTGATCGACGACGAAGCCTTCGCCGGTCAGGCTCTTGACGATGAAGTCCGACGTCGTGGGATCATCTTCAACGACGAGTATTTTCTGCGACATGCGGGTCCTTCGTGCGGGCTGGCAGATGCTTATAGCGACTCTTGCCCGCATGGCGAATATGCAGCTCGACCCCCTTGGCGGCGTCGCTTTTTATCGCATGCGCAACGGCCGAAACCGACGCGATCGGCTTGCCGTCGATGCGGTCGATTACATCGCCCGCGGCGATATCGGCCTTCGCCGCGGGACTTCCGTCCTGAACGCTCGTGACGACCAGCGCGATCGGCGCGCGCGGAGCAGGGCGTTCGGGTTCATAGGTCAGCCCCGGCAGCTGGTCGCCGCGATGCGCATAGGGCGCCGTCGCCAGATGCACCGCAAGCGCGATGATCGCCGCGAGCAGGATCAGCATCGCACCGGCGGGGGGCATCGGGCGCACGGCGTCCATCAGACCAGCACGAGAGCGGACGGCGCCGCCCTTTTCTTCGCGGGTGGACGGCTGACGATATGGTGGACGGCGGCCATACCCTGCGCGAACGCCATCCCGCGCGGGCCGGCGATATAGCGCGGTTCCCAGTGGGTCGCGAATTTCGCCTTGTAGTTGCGCAGGCCCTCGAAGCCATAGAGCATCTCGCCATGGCGAAACAGGAATGCGGCGCCGCGCGCCCAGACGGGGGCAAGCTTGCGTCCGTCGATTCCGGACAGCGGCGCGATGCCCAGCGTGAAGCGGCGATAGCCTTCCCCGCGTGCATATTCCATCAGCCGGATGAACAGGAAGTCCATCACGCCATAAGGGAGCGCCTCGACATGGCGCATCAGGTCGACCGACATTTCGGCGCGGTTTTCGGTGGCGAGGATGTTGGCGAAGGCGACGATCCGTCCTTCGATCCGCACCACCGCGCAGGGGAAGTGTGCCATATAGGCCGGGTCGAAGCTGCCGAGGCTGAAGGCCTTCTCGCGCTGCTTTTTCGCGGCCAGCCAGTCGTCCGAGACCGCCTTCAGCTCGACGATATGGTCGGGCACATCGGCGGCGGGAATGATCGCGAATTCGGCGCCGTCCTGCACTGCGCGGCGCTCGGCGTGGCGCAGCGACTTCGCTTGCGGTCCCGCGAGCGTGAATTCGCCCAGCTCGACCCGCGCTTCCTCGCCATATTTGACGATGGAAAGACCGAGGTCGATCGCGTGCGGCAGCGCGCGCGCACTGATCTGATAGAGCAGGATGCGTCCCTGCGCGGCGTCGGCCCGCTCGCGCAGCTTCCACAGCAGGTCCGACCAGCGCGCTTCGTTACCGACGGGATCGCCCATCACGATCCAGTTCGCGCCTTGTACGCGGTACATCAGAAAGGCGTCGCCCTCATCGGCGAGCAGGAAGCGCTTGTCGCCGGTAAAGGCAAGAAAGGCGTCGGTCTGGTCGGCGATTGCGATCGCGGGCTGCAGCTCGTCGAAGTTCACTGCGCCGGGGCGTGCGACGCGCGCCGAAGGGGCGAACAGCCTCCACAGCGCCAGCCCGGAAAGCATCACCGCAATGCCGAACAGGGTGCGCAGGAATCGCGGCGCATCGCCGCGCAGGCTGAACTGCCACCAGAGGCTGCTGTCGTAGGCGACATGCTTGTAGGCGAAAAATCCCGCAAAGGTCGACGCGAGGATCGCGGTCAGCGCCGCGGCGATCCAGCCGGTCGACAGCGGTGCGTCGATCAGCGCGGTCTGGCGGTAGAAGGCCGGTCGGCTCCATTGCAGAGCCGCGGCGATCCCGGTCAGGATCAGCGCTTCCTCATAGTCGAACCCTTTGGCGAGCGAAAAGACGATCGCGGCGGCGAGCAACGCGCGCGTCGCGACGAACGCGCCATCGAGCCGGCGAAGCAGCCCCGGCGCGAGAAAGAGCAGCAGCGTACCCGCCAGACTTGCTGCGAGGTGCGAGGCCTCGACGAAGGGCAGCGGCAGGAAATGCTTGAGGTCGTGCATCCGCGCCGACTCCGCCGGGGTCGATCCGGAGACGAGAAGGATCAGACCGCCGGCGAAGACGAGCGCCGCGAGCAGCGGCGGCGCCAGCTCGCGCAGTAGCGACTGGCCCGCTACCGCCAGCTCTTTCGCCTGCCCGTGCCACGCCCGGCTTTCGTGCCAAGCGAGCAGCAGCGCGGCGACGAGCAGCGGCAGCAGATAATAGATGACGCGGTAGGCGAGCAGCGCCGCGAGCAGCTCCGCCTTGTCGCCGGGGACGGTCGCGATCACCACCGCCTCGAACACGCCGAGCCCGCCGGGGACATGGCTGATCAGCGCCGCGATGATCGCAAGCGCATAGCCGAGAAAGAAGAGCGGCCAGGCCGAGGCATCGGGCGCCGGCAGCAGGATATAGAGCGCGGCGCTGGCGGCGGCGAGATCCAGCGCGGCGACGAGCGTCATCGATGCGCTCATCGCGGGGCCGGGCAACGGTGTTCGCCAGCCGCCGATCTCGACGGCCCGGAGCCCGAAGTGGCGGAGCAGCAGGGGGATCAGGCACAGCGTCACGGTCGCCAGCCCGGCGATGTGCAGCCAGTGAAGCGACAGGCCCCAGTCGAAGAAGGGAAGGATATGCGTGCTCGTCGCCGCGGCGATCCCGGCAAGCAGGATCACGCCGTTCCAGAAAGCGAGGCTCGCCAGCGCGATCACGCTGCCGATCTCGCCGCCGCCGAGCCCCGCAGCGCGATAGACGCGGTAGCGCGCCGACCCGCCGGTGAGCAGCGCGAGGCCCAGATTGTGGCTGAGCGTATAGCTGGTGAAGCTCGCCAGCGCCGCGGTCCTCCATGGCAGCTTCCGCCCGATCACGTGCAGCGCCGCGCTGTCATAAAGGGTAAGCAGCAGGTAGCTTGCCGCGGTCAGGCCGAGCGCACCTGCGATCTGCATGCTCGACACCGCGTTGAAGGCCTGGCGAATCGCGTGCGGGCGTACCGAATGGAGCAGGCCGAACAGCGCCGAGAAGCCCAGCGCCGCGACGACGAGCGCGGCGATGATCGAAAGCGTCCGCTTGTGCGCGGAACTCCAGGCGAGGATTCGCCTCATTGCCGCGTCCAGTCCTGCCGCTTGCACAGCAGGCCGCCGAGGATGCAGCCCGAAATGCGGATATCGTTCGGTCCCTTCTGCTCGATCGTCGAATAGAAACGCCGGCCCTGGTCGGGGACATAGACCTGTCCGGTCCAGCGCCCCGCGCCGCTGTGGCGATAGTCGCTGAGCAGCTCGGTCCCGATCAGCGAGTTCACGCCTGCGTCGCGTGCATCGGCCATCGCCTTCGGGCTTGCCCAGACGATATTGCCGCACAGCAATTGCCCGCAGAGGTGCGTGCGGACGCGGATCGTGCCCTTGGGATTCTGCCACACGCCGATCGGCGAGACGGCCGGTTGCGGCATGGCGGCCGCCGCCATTCCGGTCGAGGCGGCAAGCATCAGGGCGAGAGCCATCATCTTCATTTCATTCGCTCCTTGGCTGAACGATCGCAGGAAGGATCGCGGCGGTCAGCGCCGCATCGTCGCCGTTCAGCCGGTGCCCGCCGGGCAAGTCGACCTTGCGGAGGTTCGGCATGTCCATTTCGGGGCAGAGGCTGTTGTCTTCGCCGGCGCCCCGGATGCAGGTGACCGGTACCCACGTCAGCCGCGACGCGGTCGGCAGCGCGAGCGCATCGGGGGTTTCGAGTCCTGCGAGTTCGATCGGCGAGGCGCGGAAGATGATGTCGTGTCCCGGCACGACCAGCACCACCGCGCGGATCTGGCGGCGGGCCGCGGTGGGCATCTCGGCGAGCCCTGCGTGCAGCATGTCGGCGCCGAACGACTGGCCGATCAGTACGACCTCGCTCGTCTTGCCCAGCGCCTCGGCGCGGTGCATCGCGCCGCCGATCAGCGCTGCGGCCTCGGTGGCGGTCCGGCGCGGCGAAAAGAAGGACAGGCTGTTGACCGTCACCACGGCATAGCCGCGCGCGTTGAGTCGCGCCGCGACCTTGGGCGTCATGCCGACGCGGTTGCCCATGTCGCCCGACAGCATGACGATCGCCGGCCGCTCCGGCCCCGCGTCCGCTGCCGGAAGTTCGCGAAAGATGTCGTGGCGGTAATAGCCGGCATAGACATAATAGCCCGCGCAGCCGAGCAGGATCAGCAGCAGGAGAGCGAGTCCCGCCGTACCGCGCGCTGGCCTGTATCTGTTCGTGTCCTTGATCATGGTCCCGGCATAGCGGGGAGCGGGTCTTCGCAAGCTGACGCGTGGATTACGAGTTTGTCATGTCGCGGTCATGCCCCGGACGGATCGGCGCGCCTAGAAAGAGATTGTCGAGAGCGCGACCGCTCTTCGGCAACCCGACCAGGGCGACAAGGACTTAACCCGGCACCCGCAAGTCCGACGTCGCCTGCATCCGGCCAGCTCTCGCCCCTCCCCTGTCGTGCGCGAGCTGGCCGGCTTGTCGTTTCAGGTCGCGCCGACCGGGCGCAGCGTCGCCGAACGGCCGCCGCCTTGGCCGATCAGCCTGTCGGGCGGCGATCCCTCTTCGACCCATCGCTCCAGCGTCAGGCGTATGTCGTATCCTGCCTTCGGGGCGCCAGCCGGGGCTTCGAGCGACTGCCCGAAGTTGACCGGGCCGGCCCCGCCTTGGCAATGCTGCATGCCCGGCACCATGAAGAGCCGGTAGAAATCGGTCACTTCCCCCCGCCCGTGCGTTGCCCGCCCCACCGACCGGTACCAGTCGAGGCCGAGGCGGGGCGCTATGACCGCGTCGGACCAGCCGAAATAGGACAGGACGCGGCCGCCGCGGTCACGGAAACCCTGCAGGTCTGCGGGGCGCACGTCGAGATTGTCCGAAAGCTCGGCCGGGGAGAATTGCCCGAACAGATATTGCCGCGATTGGTCGGCGAAGGTCAGCTGCGACTGGGCCGAGGTGTCGGGGTTGGCGATCCAGCGCTGCCAATCGTCGACGTCCATCGCCGCGGGCTCATAGCCGGCGCCGATGATCCGCCCGAGCGTGGCGAGTTGCCCGATCGACAGGCACCCCGCTTTCGCACCGCCCGCGCACGCGAGACGCGACCAGTCGGGGCGGCATGCGCCGGGCTGCAGAGCGACGCCGTTCCGCACCGTGTTCGCCGGGCAGGCGGCGCTTGCGGTGCGCCGGATGAGATCGAGTTCCGCCGGCCCCAACCAGCCGCCATCGCCACGCATCCGGTCCTGTATCTCGCCGAAGTGCCGGAACTGGAGCGTCCATGGATTGGCCGGAGCCCCCGCGATGACGCCGTCCCAGTCCCCGGGCCAGCGCGCGGCTGCCATCAGCGCCATCCGCCCGCCGTTGGAGCAGCCCATGAAATAGCGGCGTTCGGGCACGCGGCCGTAATATGCACCGATCAGCGCCTGAGCCGCATCGCGCGTCGCCTTGATCGAGCGCCAGCCATAGTCGGCGAGCGCTTGCGGGTTGCCCGGCGCCCAACTCGCGTCGAAGCCATGGCCGCGATGTCCCGTGTCGGTCGCCGCGATCGCGTCGCCGCGTCGCGTGCCTTCCTCCAGCGTCGGCAGATGGATTGCGCCCGCGAAACCGCCGTTGCCGATCTGGTAATAGCGCCGGTTCCAGCGCTCGGGGGCGGGCAGATAGACGGTGAAGCGGATGTCCGATCCCGGTACGGGATGCGCCGACCCGTTGACCCGGCAGATGCCATCGGACAACACCGCGCTTTCGACGACGGCCTTGTCGAGTGTCAGCTTCGCGAGGTCGGCGCAACGATCATCCACGGCCGGACTGCCGAACGACAGGAGCAATGGCAGCCAGGCAAGAAGGTCAGGCAGCCTTGTCTTCCCACGCGAATTTGAACGCGCCCGCAGTCGGATCGACGCCCGCGAGCATCATGCCCTGACCGCGCGACCCGTGCCCGTCGTTCAGCGGCACGTCGGCCGGATCGCGCAGCTGGATGAGCAGCGTCGTGCGCGGCTCGTCGGAGGTGTTGAGCCCCGATCCGTGGACGGTCAGATAGTGGAAGAACAGCGCATCGCCCGCCCTCGCGGGGAGCGGCGTCGCGCCCTCGATCGGATAGGTTTCGGTCGAGGCGTGATGATCCTTGCCCTCCGCAGGCAGCGGACCCAGCTTGTGCGTCCCCGGATAGACGCGGAGGCACCCCTTCTCTTCGGGCGCGTCGTCGAAGTGCAGGATCACCGCGATCATCGAATGGTCGCGATGCGGGAAATAGGGATAGTCCTGATGCATCGGAAAGGGCGAGCCCTTTTCGGGCGGCTTGATGAACATCTTGTTGTGGTGGAGCTGGACGTTCGGGCCGATGATGTCCTGCGCGATCTCGGTGAGCCGCGGGTCGGTGAGCAGCCGCGTCACCATCGCCGAACGGAAATGCACGTCGTGGCAATGGGTGATCGTCGTGCCGCTGCCGCGCACGCTGTCCCACGTCGCGTCGCTGTTGCCCTCGTTATCGGCGATGCGGTGCATCTCGGCGCGGAAGGTCGCGGCCTCTTCGGCACTGAACAGCCCGGGGACGAGGACGTAGCCCTGATCGTCGTAGAATTTTTTCTGCTCTTCGCTCAGCATTGCCGCGGCATCCTCATGGTCTGAATATGGACGGATGGTGACGCGTCCGGCCTGACATCGCAATTGGCCTGTGTCTCATCTTGTGGTAAAAAATCGAACATGGAAATCCTGCACTTGCCGCTCGAGGATCTGCCGCGCATTGCCGTCGCCGGCCAGTTCCTGCTCGGCGACCGCGGTTTTTCGACGATCCACCAAGGGCGTACGCATGCGCTCCATCTCCACGGCTATACCGGCGAAATGGAGCTGGCGGGAAAACGCATCCATATCATGCCCGGCGATATCACGCTCAGCCCCGCGGGCCGGTCGTCCAGCTACGATCTCGCGGCGCCCGGTACCCATTGGTGCATCCATGTCGAACCCGGCGAAGGGACGGGGACACGGGCGCCCGTCGCGCTCCACCTTTCCGATTGCTCTGCGCTCCGCGAGCGTTTCGCGCATGTCAGCGGCCTGTTCGCGACCGCGAGTGACGCCATCGCACAAATCGCAGCGCGGCTCGCCGCGCAGGAACTGCTGCTGACGCTTGCGCGGCGTACCGATCCGCTGCCCGAGGACGATGCCGCGGCGCGCGCTGCCGGATTTATCGACCGCCATTTTCCCGAAGCGATCGGGGTGCGGGAGATCGCCGCCGCTGCCGGTCGTTCTCCGGCCTATCTCGCGCGGCTCTTTCGCAACCGCTTCGGCACCACCGTCCCGCACCGCCTGCTCCAGCGGCGCACCGAGCATGCGCGCTTCCTGCTCGAATCGACCGACCTGCCGATCTGGCGCGTCGCCGAGCGCTGCGGCGTCGCCGACGCGCAGCGTTTCAACAAGATGGTGCGAAGCCTGCTCGGCGCGAGTCCGAGCGCAGTGCGCGCGCGGGTCAGGGGTCCGGTCGTCGATCCCGATCGCTGATCAGCGCCAAGCGAGCCAGATCGCCGCAGTCCACGAGAAATCGTCGCCGCCGCTGCCAGACCCGTCGACCGGGCTATACGCTTCGTAAAAGCCGTTGCGCTCCATCAGCGCCAGCGTGTCGTGGCGGACGCGTGCGGCCTCGGCATCGAAGCCCGCTTCGGCAAGCCCGGTGCCGATCATGTAATTGACCACCGCCCACACCGGACCGCGCCAGTACCGGATCATCTGGAAACCCGGATCCTCGGGGTCGAGGCTGGGCATCAGATATTCGACCTTGCTGCCGATGCGGTGCAGGTGCGCGAGCATCGCGGCATCCTTCGCGGGATCGGCCAGCCCGGCGTAGAAGCTCAGGAACGAGGCGCTGGTGATGAAGCCCGACGAGCGGCCGGTGAGCAGGTCACGCGAGCACCAGCTATGCTTGTCCTCGTCCCACAGCCAGTCGATCCCCGCCTCTGCCTTCGCGATCATCGCCCGGATTTCGGCGGCTTCGTCGTCGCGGCCGAGATATTCGGCAAGGTGCAGCAGGTCGCGGTTCGCGCGCAGCAGGATCATCGACATGCCGATGTCGGCGACCTTGAACGGGTTGCCCGCGGTGATCTTTGCATGATCCCAGCCCTGCGCGACGCCATATTGGACGAGCGCGAGGTAGCGGTCATACTCCAGCTTGGTCGGGCGCATCTTGGCATCGAGATGGCCGGTGTCGCGCCGGGTATATTCGCCGACGTTCGAAATATCGATCGGTTCGCCGGGGATGTCCCATTCGGGCGAATTGTCGCGGCCGGTTTCCCACGGATGCATCGCGACGACGACGCCGCGGCCGTCGGGATCGCGATAGTCGCGGAACCAGCGGTGCCAGGCGATCAGCTTGTCGAACAGGCTTTCGAGGCGAAGGCGATAGGCGTCGTCGGCATCGGCCGCGATCGCGCTGTCCCAAAGCTTGCGCACCACCGTCGCCGCGACGGGCGGTTGGGTGATGCCTGAGGTTACGGGGGTTTTTCCCGTGGCCCATACCGAGGGGCCGGGGAAATAGCCGGGGTCGTCCTGCCAGAAGACGATGTGCGGCAGGAAACCGTCGTCCCACTGCGCGCCGAAGAGGGTCTCGACCTCTTTCCACGCCCGGTCGCGATCCCAGGTGTCGAAGCCGAGGGCGACGAAGGCCGAGTCCCAGTTCCACTGGAAAGGATAGACCCGGCCGTTGGGGACGGTGTAGCCGCCCCGGTCGTTGTTGGTCAGGATGGCGCGGGCACCCGCGTCAAGCGTTTCAGTCGTCATGTCGCGGATGCCCGTTTTCTCGTTCAGAAGTTGAAGGTTGCGCGTGCGGTGATGCGGCGCGGCAGGACCGGACGGCCGACGAAATAGGCGCCGCCGACGGTCTGGTTGTTGTCGAGACGCGGCGACCCTTCGGTCGTGGCGTCGGTGTCGAACAGATTGAAGACGTTGACCCCGAGGCGCAGGCTGTTCTTGCCGAGCGGCACGGTATAGCCGGCGTCGAGGTTGACGATATTCCACCCGTCGAGCTTGATCGCATTGTTCGACGCGGTGAAATTGTCGCCGGTGTAGTTGGTGAAGAAGGACAGATCGAGTGCGCCGTCGTCATAATAGAGGCCGGCGTTGTAGAGGATCTGCGGCTGACGCTCCAGATCGTTGCCGATGATCGCCGGGTTCGAGGTCGGGACGCCGCCGACATTGGTCTGGAACTCGGTATATTTCGCCTTCTGCAGCGTCAGATTGCCGTTGAAGTGCAGATTGGTGAGCAGCTTCAGGTCGAACACCGCCTCGATGCCGTAGGATTCGGTCGCGACGAGGTTGACGAGCTCCTGGAAGCCGCCACCCGGCGCGTTGACGAACAGCACCTGACGGCGGTTCTTCAGGCTGGTGTAGAAGGCCGAGGCTTCGAGGCTGAAGGCGGGCTGGCTGACCTTGATGCCGCCCTGAACCTGCTTGATGATTTCGCCCTCATAGCTCTGCGTGCCCGGCGACGCGCTGGCGTTCGCAGCGGTCCCGGCCGGCAATGGCAGGAAACCGACTGCGCGCACTTCGGGGAAGAAATAGCCGCGGCTGCCGTTGAGATAGAGGCTGACGTCGTCGGTGACCTTGTACAGCGCGCCCGCCGCGACGGCCCATTCGGTGGTCGAAACCTTGCCGGTCAGATAGCCGTCGTTGCCCCAGATCACGTCGCGCAGCGCGCCCGACAGGTTCGGCGTCGTCGCGTCGGTGACCGTCGTCGACGTCCGCTCGCGGCTGATGTCGCCCTTGTAATGTTCGATGCGTCCGCCGATATCGAGGTTGAAGCGGTCGCCGATCTGCATCTGATCGGCAAAATAGGCGGCATAGCGCTCGGCCTGGTGGCGGTTGTTGACATAGCCGCCGCCGGCATTGAGCAGGCCGTTCCGCGAAATCACCGTCGTTGCTCCGCTCACCGGGTTGGTCACGGTCAGGTTGACGAGTTGCGGCTGGTTGTTGAACGCCCCGAGGAAGGTCGTCGTCACATTGACGTCGCGCGCGACCGTATCGGCATAGAAGCCGCCGAGCGTGAAGCTGTGCTCGACACTGCCGGTCGTCGCCTGCTTGGTCAGGTTCAGTTCGGCCGAGAAGTCATGCATCGGCCGGCTGCGGTCGGTGAAGCGGTTGGCGAACAGGATCGCGTCGGCCGGTACCGCGCCGCCGCCGACATAGGTGAAGGTCGCGTTCGCGGCGGTGATGCCGTTGAGTTCGGGAATCTGCCCGCGGCGCGCGGCGTTGGTGACGAAGGCGTTCAGCGTCTCGGGGACGTTCACGACGCCGTCGCCGTCGGACCACAGGCCGAACTTGTGCTTGTAGTCGGAATATTTGACGCGGCCGTTGATCCCCCAGCCGCTGTCGCCGAACTTCTTGTCGAACGCGAGCGCAACCTGACCGCCCTTGCTCGTTACGCCGTCGGTGATGTCGGTGGTGAAGGGGCCGTCGGGTGTGTTGAAGCCCATGCCGGCGACCGCCGGGGTCAGCAGCTGATAGACCTTCTTGCCGTCGTTGCCCGGGATGCGGCTGCGGGTCGTCCCGTCGAGCGGGACGGGCAGGTAGAATTGCGCCTGGTCGTCGATATACTGGCCGTAGAGCGTGATCGAGCCGCTGTCGTCGGGGAACTCGTATTTCAGATTGCCGCGAAGCTGGAAGCCCTCGGTGTCGAGGCCGGTCTTGATCGGGCCGTCGTCCGAACGATAGAAGCCCGAGAGCGCGAAGAACAGGTTTTCGCCGAGCGGCCCGCTGACCGCGAGGTCGCCGCGATAACGGCCTTTTTCTGCCCATTCGAGCTGCGCCGTGCCTTCCAGCTCGTCGCGCCCGGTCTTGCTGATATAGTTGATCAGGCCCGCGACCGAGCCGGGGCCGAACAGGTTCGACACGCCGCCGCGGACAAATTCCAGCCGCGAGATGCCAAGGTCGTTGCGATAGTAGACGTCGTAGGCCGACGAGTTGAGGCCGAACGTCGACATCACAGGAACGCCGTCATACATCAGCGGCGTGAACTGATACTGCCCGCCCGAGGGAAGGCCGCGGACGAACACGTTCGAGGCGACTTCGCCGCCGCCGGCGTCGGCCTTGATCGTCGGGATGCTGGCAAGGATGTCGGCCTGGCTGCTGACGCCGAGGCGCGCCAGCGAATCGCCGCCGACCGACGTCACCGCGAGCGGAGTGTCGAGCGCGACGCGCGGGCGGCTGGTGCCGGTCACGATGATCGTGTCCTGATCGCCCGCGACCTCCTCGTCGGCGGTCTGCGGGGCGGTCTGGTCGGCGTCCTGTGCGTGCACCGCCTGCAGCGGCATCAGCGTCGCGCAAAGCAGGGCAGTACGGAAAGTGCGCGAAAAGCGGCGGTGAGCGGTCATGCTGGTCTCCTCCCATGGTCTCGTCCGGGCCCTTTGCAGGCCGTTGTCATAAAAACTGAAGGGGAGGGTCCCTGAACGAAAGCCCGTATTGTTGCAACGCTGTGTTGCTGATAATGGCACTAATCGACATAAAATTACGGGAGAGAGTCGATGCTCGATCTGGGCGATCTGCAGGTGTTTTCAAAGATCGTCGAGACCGAAAGTCTGACCAAGGCGGGGCAGGCGCTGGGCCTCCCCAAATCGACCGTCAGTCGGCGCATCTCGCGGCTCGAGGAAAATCTCGGCGTGCAATTGCTCCACCGCTCGACACGCTCGGTGACGGTGACCGAGGACGGCGCGATGTTCTTCGAATATTGCCTCCGCTCGCTCGGCGTTTTGCGCGACGGCGAGCGCGCGCTCCAGAACCGCCAGAACGTTCCGCGCGGGGTCGTGAAGATCGCGATCCCCTATGTGCTCGGGCAGAGCCTGATCGGTCCGCTGCTCGCAAGCTTCCTCGATCTCTACCCCGATGTGCGCCTGGTCAGCGTCATGACCGACGATGCCGTCGGGCTGCTCCGCGCCGGCTTCGACGTCGCGCTCGCGGTCGGGCCCTTCGCCGATTCGGAACTTGTCGCGGTCAAGCTCGGTGTCACCGAATGCGGCCTCTTTGGCGCGCCGGGCTATTTCGAGCGCAAGGGGATGCCGCAGAACCATGTCGAACTGCCGCGCTTCGACCTGCTGGCGACCGGCACCGTCGATCGCCGCCACCGCTGGCCGCTGCACACCGAGACCGAACAGGTGACGGTCGAATTCTCGCCGCGTCTCGTCTGCAACGATCTCAATCTGCTGCGCCACGCGGTGCGTTCCGAACTCGGCATCGCGACGCTGCCGGCCTTCCTTTGCAAGGCCGATCTCGCGGAGGGCAAGCTCGTCGAGGTGCTCCCCGGCTGGCAGGCGCCGGACATGAGTTTCTATGCGCTGTTCGCCGATCCCAAAGGGGTGCCGGTCCGCGTCCGCTCGCTGATCGACTATCTGACCGAGAAGCTAAGGCCCACGCTTTCATGGGAAATCTAGGGTAGTTGCTGAAAATGGAACAAATAGTTCCACAATCTGGCGCTAGGCGCTCCCGCCGCTCTGCTTCACCCCAAAGGGCAAATCATAAGTGGAGGGTGTCATCGCTACCGAGGCCGAACAGGTGAGCAAGCCGAGCCAGCGCGAGCAGCTGATCGCGCTGTTCCGCGAGTCGGTGCGCGCGGTGAGTCCCGAGGTCGCGATGCCGCGCCGGATCCCGCATTCGCCGCACGGCCGCACGGTCGTCATCGCGGTCGGCAAGGCGGCGGCCGAGATGATGCGTGTCGCACAGGACCGTGCCGAACAGCCGCTGAAGGGACTCGTCGTCACGCGCCACGGCCACCTTCCCGAACCCGCGCCGTCGTGGCCCGACGTCGAGATCATCGAGGCCGGCCATCCCTATCCCGACGAGAACAGCCTGCGCGCTGCCGAGCGCGCGCTTGCGATCGCCACCCGGCTCGAAGCGGGCGACAATCTGCTGCTGCTGCTTTCGGGCGGCGGTTCGGCGCTGCTCGCGGCGCCCGCGGTCGGGCTGACGCTGACCGACAAGCAACAGATCACGCGCGCGCTGCTGCAATCGGGCGCGACGATCGAGGAGATCAACTGCGTCCGCAAGCATCTCTCGCGCGTCAAGGGCGGACGGCTGGCGGTGGCGGCGGGCGCCGCGCATGTCACGACGTGGATCATCTCGGACATTCCGGGCGATGATCCCAGCTTCGTCTCGTCGGGGCCGACCGTCGCCGATCTCACCACCCTGTCCGATGCGCGCGACATCGTCGCCAAATATGGCATCGAGCCTTCGGTGCAGGTCGCTGCGGCGCTGGACGATTCCGCCAACGAAACCCCTGCCGCCGATGCGCTCGGCATCGCGGGCGGCGAGACGCAGATCATCGCCAAGGCGCGCGACGCGCTAGCCGCGGTGCAGGCGATGGCGGGCGAGGCGGGCTATCAGGTCACCAACCTCGGCGACCAGCTCCAGGCCGAGGCGCGCCACCTCGGCGCCAGTCACGCCGCGCTCGCGCGCCGCATGGCGAAGGACGGCACCGCACGCGTGATCATCTCGGGCGGCGAAACGACCGTCACCGTCACCAACAAGGCGGGGCGCGGCGGCCGCAATCTGGAATATCTGCTCGGCCTCGCGATCGCGCTGAACGGCGAGCGCGGCATCTTCGCCATCTCGTGCGACACCGACGGGATCGACGGCACCGACGATGCCGCAGGCGCGACGATCGGCCCCGACACGCTTGCGCGGGCGCGCGCAGCGGGAATCGACCCGGCCGAATATCTGGCGTCGAACAACGCCTACAGCTTTTTCGAAAAACTCGGAGACCTGGTCATAACCGGGCCCACGCTGACCAATGTGAACGACTTTAGGGCGATCCTGATCGACCCGACGGCGTAAGGGAGAAGAGACATGGTGGGGAACAAGGGAGGTCTGGCGGCCCGCGCCAACTATCCGTGGATCATGATCGGGCTGCTCTGGCTCGTCGCCTTCCTCAATGCGGCCGACCGCAACATCCTGCTCGCCGTGCTCCCCGACCTGAAGGCCGAGTTCGACCTGACCGATACGCAGCTCGCGCTTCTCGGATCGGTCTTCTTCTGGATCTATGCCGTCGGCGCCTTTGTCGCGGGGCGTATCGGCGACAGCGTGCGCCGCAGCCGCCTCATCATCTTCGGGCTTGTCTTCTGGAGCGTCGCGACGGGCGCCTCCAGTCTCGCGACGGGCTTTGCGCTGCTGCTGTCGATGCGCGGTCTCGTCGCGGTCGGCGAGTCGACCTACTACCCGACCGCGACCGCGCTGATCGGCGACTGGCACAAGCCGCAGATGCGCAGCCGCGCACTGTCGCTGCACCAGACCGCGGTGTTCGCGGGATCCGGGCTCGGCGCGGTCGCGGCAGGCTATATTGCCGACGCCTTCAGCTGGCATGCCCCCTTCCTGATTTTCGCGGCCGTCGGCCTGGTCCACGCCGTGATGCTGTGGTTCTTCCTTCACGATGCGCCGATCGTCCACACCGCGGCCGAGGAAGGAAAGCCCGCCGAACCGATCGGCATCGTGCTGCGCATTCCCGCCGCGCTGATCCTCTGCGTCGTCTTCGCGCTCGCGACCGGCGCCTCGACGGGCGTGACCTTCTGGGCGCCTTACTTCGTCAAGAATCTGCTCGGCATGAATCTCGCGGACTCGGCCTGGGTCGGTTCGGCGACGATCAATATCGCGGGCTTTTGCGCCGTGCCGCTCGGCGGGCTGCTCGCCGATACGCTTGCGAAGAAATCGCCGATCGGGCGCTTCACGACGCTCGCGATCGGGCTCGGGCTCGCGGGCCTGCTCCTGCTGCCGCTCCTCGGCGCGAAGACCGCGACGCAGATCGGCATGGTGCTCGTCGCGACGAGCATCGCCAAGGGCCTGTTCGACGGCTGCATCTATGCCGCCATGCAGGATGTCGTCCCCCCGCACGCCCGCGCGACCGCGGTCGGCATGATGACGATGATCGGCTTCCTCGGCGCCGGCATCACCCCGATCCTCGTCGCGTGGATCGGCGAGAGCTTCGGCATGGGATCGGGCATCGTCGCGATGGCGGGGCTTTATGCGGTCGCCGTGCTCATCCTGCTCGGCACCCGCCTGCAGGCCCGCCGCGGGGTCGCGGCCAATCAGGAGATTATCGATGTCGTCGAATAAGGCGCTTGTCCTCACCGCGCCGCGCGCGCTGGCGTTCGAGGAAAGCGCGTGGGCGCCGCTCGGTCCCGAAGAGGTGCGTATCCGCACATTGTTCTCGGGGATCAGCGCGGGCACCGAGCTCACCCAGTATCGCGGCACCAATCCCTTCATGCACCGCCGCTTTGACGAGGCGCAGCGCCTGTTCGTCGATGCCGAGGTGCCGAGCTGGGACTGGCCGGTGCGCAACCTCGGCTATGAGGAAGCGGGCGAGATTATCGAGGTCGGCGGTGGCGTTACCGACCTGAAAGTCGGCCAGCGGCTCTTCGGCACGTGGAACCACAAGACGCACCATGTCGCTACGGCAGACTATGCGCGCGACCGGTTGCTGCCCGAGGGCGCCGACCCGCGCATCGGCATCTTCTCGCACATCGGCGCAGTCGCGCTGAACGGTGTCCACGACGCACAGATCCGCATCGGCGACACCATTGCAGTGTTTGGCCTCGGCGTGCCGGGGCAGATCGTCGCGCAGGCCGCGCGCGCATCGGGGGCGCGCGTGATCGCGATCGACCCCGACGCCGCGCGCCGCGACATCGCGCTCCGCCACGGCGCGCATCTGGCGATCGAGCCCGCAGGTGCGGCCGAGGAAATCAAGCGCCTGACGGGCGGCCGCGGCGCCGATGCGTGCATCGAGGTCTCGGGCGCGCCGCCCGCGCTCGGCGAGGCGATCCGCGCCGCCGCCTATAACGCGCGCGTCGTCGCAATGGGCTTCTTTCAGGGCGCGATCCCGGGGCTCAAGCTCGGCGAGGAATTTCACCACAACCGCATCCAGCTCATCTGCTCGCAGATCTCGGGCGTGTCGCCCGACGCGAGCTATCGCTGGTCGAAGCCGCGCCTGTGGCGGAGTGCGATCGAGCTGCAGCACGACGGCACGCTCGATCTCATCCCGCTGATTACGCACAGCGCGCCGTTCGAAGACGCACCGAAGCTGTTCGACCAGCTCGACCAAGGCGCGCCCGGAATGCTGCAGGCGATGCTGGAGTTCGGCGCATGACCGCGCTGCGCGTCGGCCTGCTCGGCTGCGGCGGCATCGGCGCGCGCCATGCTGGCGCGGTCGCCGGATTATCGAACGAGATGGAACTGGTCGCCTGCTGCGGCCGCGATGCGGAGAGGACGCGGGCGTTTGCGGAGGGTCGCACTGCCGCCGCCTACACCGACCTTGACGCGATGCTGCGGCAGGAGCGTCTCGATCTCGTGATTGCGACATTGCCCCCCTATAATCGTGGTGGCGAGATCGAGCGCGTTGCACAGGCCGGCGTCCATTTGCTCGTCGAAAAGCCGATCGCGCTGAACCAGCAGGCCGCCGATGCGATGGTCGCCGAGGTCTCGGCGACCGGCGTCGTCGCGGCGATCGGCTTCATGTATCGCTTCGGCGACGCGGTGCGGCGCTGGAAGGCCGCCGACACCGGGCAGGTCGGGCTCTATGCCGGTGCGTATCACTGCAATGCGCTCCACGCCGACTGGTGGCGTGAGGAGGCGAAATCGGGCGGCCAGATTCTCGAACAGGTGATCCATCAGGTCGACCTGATCCGTCATCTGATGGGCGAGCCCGATACCGTCTATGCCCGGCGTACCAATTTCGCCCATCACGACACGCCGGGCTATGATGTCGAGGATATCAGCGCGATCATCTTCGGCTGGGACGACGGCCGCATCGCGACGCTCAACGCCTCGAACATTGCGGTGCCCGGCGTGTGGCACAAGGAATGGGCGGTCTATGCCGAACGCATGACCGGGCGCTTCACCAGCTGGAACGATGCGGTGCTGACGCGCACGGCGGGCGAGGTCTCGGCCGAGGAAATCGCCGGGCCGACCGATCTCTTCGTCGCGCAGCTCGCCGATGTGCACCGCGCGATCACGACCGGCAGCGCGCCTTATATCCCGCTCGCCGAGGGAGCGGCCTCGCTGAAGCTCGCGCTCGCGGCGCGGCAGTCGGCCGATGCGCGCCGCGAAATCCGGCTGACCGCATGATTGCGTTTGAGGAGAGCGGTGTCCGTCTGGACGAGGTGCAGCCTTTGCTTGACGGCGCGGTGCCGCCCTGCTGGCCCGCGAGCGAGATTCCGGGCGGGATCGAATGGGCGCTCGAAGCGGGCGGCGCGATCCGCCTAGTGGTCGCGGAGGAGGGCGATACGACCCGCCTCGACGTTTCGGCGAGCGGCCTCGACGAAGCGCCACTCTCGCTCGGCCTGCGCTTCGGCGCGGTGGGCGGCGTGCGGCGCTATCTTCGCAATGGTTATCATAGCTGGGACGGCAGCTTCTTTGCCGACCCCGGAACGCCAGCCGGCAACGCGCCGCCGGGCAAGGAACCGACGCTCGGTTTCGCGATGACCGCGCTGGTGCCGGACGAAGGACCGGGTGCCGTCGTCCTCGGCTTCGACCGCCACGACCGCTTCCAGAACCGTTTCCGCTTCGGCGGGGATGTCGCGGCGATGACAATCGACGCTGAAACCCTGCTCGACCGCACCGGCGCGACCGCGGCGGAAAGCCTGTTCCTCTATGCCGATGCCGATGTGGAGACTGCGCTGATCCGCTGGTCCGATCGGGTCGCAAATGCTTCGCCGACGCCGCCGCGGATCCCCGACAAGCGGATCAAGGGCTGGTGCTCGTGGTACAATCTCTACGCCGCGATCA
>Ga0209257_1002229_pt1 | contig 19909 bp, 15 predicted proteins | sample AraplaCvi_mCL_r2_FD_184277 | JGI IMG/M metagenome (GOLD analysis project Ga0209257, IMG submission 184277) | Arabidopsis root microbial communities from North Carolina, USA - plate scrape MF_Cvi_mCL_r2 (SPAdes) (version 2) | ecosystem: Host-associated > Plants > Roots > Endosphere | place: USA...
GAAATGGGCCGGTGTATAGAAGTTGGCCGAGATCTCGATGCCATCCAGCGAATAGGTGACCGGATGGATGTTCACCTGATCCGGCACGTTGCGCGTGATCGCGCCTTCGTAGGCCAGGGTGTAGGGGTTGCGGGTGTAGTCGGCGGCGGCGGCGTTGCCTGCGGCCAGGCCGATGGACATCGCCAGCAGTCTGGCGGGCACGAGGTGCTTCATTCGGGGGGGTCTCCCAGTCCGGACATTTCTTTACCGACGCGGCATGCCCGCGTCGACGAGGTCAGGGACCAAATCTAACCGCCACCGATTTATGGAAACAGGGCATCAACTGGATATCAGTCATGCAGCACAAGCATGAATCATCGGTAGCGGCGCAGCGGCGTTGATTGCGGTCGTCTTTCCCGCTCAACGGTCCAGCTGCTTCTCCTGCAGGAACCCGCTCACCAGATCGGCGATCTGGACGTTATTGAGGTCGGAGAACAGGAAGTGGCTGTTGCCACGAATTCCTTTCTCCGGCAGATGGATCAGGGTGACATCGCCGCCCTGCCGATTGACGGCGTCGCGCCAAGCACGCGCCATTTCCAGGCGTGCGCGCCAGCTGTCCTGCGCGGGCGCGCTGATGGGCTTTTCAGGGATGTTGTCGCCGTACAGCACCAGGATGGGGATACGAGTAAGGGCCTTGAACTCCTCCGGCGAGACCACGACGGGTGCAACGGTGTCGAACGCGCTGGGGATCGGTGCCGGCGCATCGTCCTTGGCGAACACGAAGCTGCTGCCGGGCTCGAAAGCAACAATGGCGCGCACATTGGGACTCTTGATCGCGGTCATCCAGCCCGGGCCACCGGCCTGTGAATGCGTGAACAGGATCGCCGGCCCGGTCTTCTGCAACAGCGCGCTGACGCCGTCGGAGACCACGCCCATGTCGTACGGCCCGGTATTCGGGGTGAACGAGCGGAAGAACTGATCCAGCGTGGCCTCGCCCTTGGGGAACTGGCTGCCCGCAAAGTAGTCCGGCCAGAGGCCAATGCGGAACTGGTTGAACCACATCTGGTCATCCGCCACCGGCTTGAGGGTGGACTCGACCATGCTTCTGCCGGCCCTGCCGCGTCGTGGCTGGTCGATCAGGTAGGTCGTGAAACGGCGACGCAGGAAGAGGTTCTGGAAGCCCTCGCGGCCGTCGGCCGTGGTTTCCCAACTCCTGGACGACTGCCCCGCGCCGTGCCACATCACGATCGGCAGCGGACGCGCGTTCACCGGCACCTGGTAGAAGGCATAGACGTGATCGCCGTGGTAGCTCTGGCCATCGGGCTTGGCAGGATGCAGCGCGTCGAAGGCGCCTGGCTGCTGCTGTACCGTGCCGCCGGCGACGAAGCTTCCCTGCGATTGAATCTGCAGCGGCTCGCTGGCGCGGGTGGTCGCGGTACCGAGCAGGGCCGCGATGCAGATCAAGGCGGAGGTCAGGCCAGGAAGCACAGTGCGGGGGATCGTGCGAGTCTGCATGGGCCACTCCGTGACGGATAATCAGCAGAATCTACGCGCGCGGGGGTAGCTGAAAAAGTGCGCGAGGGACATATGACCCATGCATGGGTGATATGTATCCCCGTCATTGGAACAGGTCGCCAATCGCCCCGTCTCAACCTGTGACTCTGGCCGACACTACGATCTGCGCCATGAGCACAGTCCACGACCACAGCACCCCCAACGAACCATCGAACCACCGCGCCGAGCGCCCTGAGATGTTTGGACACCTGTTCATGGGGCCGGACCAGCGCTCACCACTCGAGCAACGGGAGGCCCAACGCAGGGAGCATGCGCGGCGCACCGGGAAAGGACGTGCCAATTGGTGGAAACGCGAACAGGCACCCAGCAGCTGACCCTTACCCTGCCACAGCAGTTTGCCGGCTAGCGGCGCGGCATCTACATGCCCCTGATCAGGCATCGGCTAAGCTTCCTGCCTGACCTGAAGACGGACCCCATTGCATGCCCTCTCCCCCCACGCGTGCCGGATGTGCCTTGTGCCGCGATGCGGAGCCGCTGCCGTTCGACTTCAGCTACGCGTTCCAGCCCATTGTCGACATACAAGCGCACAAGGTGTTCGCGCACGAAGCGCTGGTACGCGGTCCGGCGGGCGAACCGGCCGACACGGTGCTGTCGCGCGTGACCGCTGACAACCGCTATTCGTTCGATCAAGCGTGCCGTGAGAAGGCCATCCGTATTGCGGCCGGGTTGCAGTTGCCGTCCTGTCTTTCGATCAATTTCCTGCCCAATGCCATCTATCGGCCGGAGGTCTGCATTCGTTCCACCCTGCAGGCGGCCGAGCGGTATGGCTTTCCGGTAGAGCGGATCATCTTTGAAACCGTGGAGGGGGAGCAGGTCAGCGACGGCAAATGGCTGGCCGAGATCCTGAGCGAGTACAAACGCATCGGCTTCAAGACGGCCATCGATGATTTCGGCGCTGGCTTTGCCGGCCTCAACCTGCTGGCTGATTTCCACCCGGATATTGTCAAGCTGGATATGGCGTTGATCCGGGGCATCGACCATAGCCGGTCCCGACGCGCCATCGTGGCTGGAGTGATCTCCATGTGCGACGAGCTGGATATCGAGGTGATTGCCGAAGGAATCGAAACCGCGGATGAGGCGCGATGCCTGTCCGATCTCGGCATCCGCCTGATGCAGGGCTACTGGTTCGGCCGCCCACGATTCGAGCAGGCCGCCGGCGAGGCCGACATTCCCTGGGGTGTCTGATGGCGCGGTTCGGCTTCGGACCGCGGCCCTGACGCCGAGGTTAACAGCGGTCGCCCCAAACCGCCGCGCGCGCAGATGTGTCATGGACCCGCATGCCAGCCTGGCCTAGTATCGGCAGCTGCCGAATGCCCATGACTGGATGTGCGTGAACAGCTTCGAAAGATTCAACGGCCGCCGTAGCGGCAAGGGCAGTCAGGTTGCCATCCTCGCCCACGGCTTCGGAACCGACCAGACCGCTTGGAGCGCCCTGCGCCCATGGTTCGAGGAGCGCTACGACGTAGTGTCGTTCGACCTCGCCGGCTGCGGACCCAACGGCGCGGACACCTACGATTTCGACCGGCATGGTTCGCTGTTCGGCTATGCCGACGACCTGCTGGAGATCATGGACGACCTGGCATTGCGCGACTGCGTGTACGTCGGCCACTCCATGAGCGGCATGATCGGTGCGGTGGCCGCCGTGGCGCGCCCGGAACTGTTCGACCGGCTGGTCACCGTGGGGGCTTCGCCGCGTTACCTGGATGACACCGGCTACACCGGCGGCTTCCAGGCAGCGGATCTGGAGAACCTGTTCGACAGCATGAGCGCCAATTACCAGGCCTGGGTGGCGGGGTTCGCGCCGATGGTGGTGGGTGTGGACAACGGGCAGGTGGTGGCCGACTTCTCGCGCACGCTGTTCCAGATGCGGCCGGACATCGCGCTCAATACCTCACGCACGATCTTCAACTCCGATATGCGCTCGCTGGCCGCGCAGGTGACCCGCCCGGTGCACGTGATCCAGACTGCAGTCGACATGGCCGTGCCGGTGCAGGTGGGTCATTGGCTGGAAGAAGCCATTCCGAACGCCACGCTGGATATCATCGACGCCGAGGGGCATCTTCCACACATGACCGCCCCCGATGAAGTCGTCCGTATCCTCGAGCGCCGCCTGGCGGCCAACGCGGCATGAGCACTACCGACAGCGACGCCCTCGCTGGCCTCTGCCACTTCGCCCAGCTCGCTTCCGGTGCGGATCTGGTCATGGCGGTGGAGATCGAAGCGAATGGCTGGGCGGGCTGGGCCGCATCATTCCCGTCCATGCCGTTTTCCGGATTCAGCCTGGCCCGTAGCGGCATCCTGGAGCACAGCTGGTCGGGCGAAGCGGTGGCTGCCGCCGGATTCCGCTTGCCCACTGCCCTGCTGCATGGATTGAACGGTCCACCGGCGCGGCTGCTGTTCGTGCCCGCCCCGTCCCTCGGCGCACCGCTCAGCGGCCTGCTGGTGCTGTGGAAAGGCGAGCCGTCCGCCACGCAGTTGACCCCACAGGTTCCGCTGCTGGCCACGAGCGTGGCCCGGCTGCTGTCGGCCCGGCGCGAAAAGCTGCGCGAAGTGACGGTGCAGAACCAGTTCATCGACCTGGTCGAGAGCGTTCCCGCCGGGATCGTGCTGATGGAAGGCGACGGCGTGAGCGCGGTGATCAACGAGCGTGCGGCTGACCTGCTGGGCTGCCCGCCCGGTAACCACCGCGCGCGCGACCTTGCCGAACCCATGCGTACCCTTCGGCAGCGGTGCGACAACCACGCCGAGCTTGAGCAGGCGTACGGCGCGCAGGTGGGCAATGTCAGTTTCGCTTCCACCTTGAACTGGGCGCTGGGCGAACGCACGATCGAGGTGGATACCCATCCCGTTCGCGGGAACGGCGAGTATGGCCGCATATGGTTGTTCACCGACGTGACCGCCGAACTTTTGATGGCCGCCGAGCTGCGACGCTTGGCCGCCTCCGACCCGTTGACCGGCATTCCCAACCGGCGCCACTTTGAAGAGCGCTCCGCGCAGATCATCGCCGCGCGGGAAGCCACCGGCCATTCGGTGGCCGTGCTGATGGTCGACGTCGACCATTTCAAGAAAATCAACGACAGCCACGGTCATCCTGCGGGCGATGAAGTGCTGAAGGTGGTAGCCAAGCGCTGTCGGGAGGCGCTGCGCGAGCGCGATCTGTTTGCGCGCTTTGGCGGGGAGGAGTTTGTCGCGTTGCTGGCAGCGCCTGCCGTCGAGGACGCGCCGGCGGTGGCCGAACGGATGCGCCAGGCCGTGGCCGCCACGCCGATTGATGTCGGAGATACTCGCATCGATGTGACGGTAAGCATCGGCGCCGCGCTGGGTGAGGCGCTGCCGGGGAGTGACCAGCCGCTGCTGGCCGAATTGATCGCTCGTGCGGATGAGGCGCTTTACCGGGCCAAGGCGGGTGGGCGTAATCGGGTTAGCATGGCAGTGGAGTGAAGGAAAAGGACGTCGAGTGAAGCGCACCACGATCGCTGGAACTACTCCGCGTAAGAGGAGGCGCCGCCGAGCTGACAACACCTTTCCATCAACCGCTGGGCGCACTAGTCTGATCAGCGATAGATCCTAGGTTTTTTGATCAGCTAACACTTGATGAGAACCACCGTGGCCCGTCTCGTGCCAAGGTATCAAACGGACTTGGATCAATGAGACTCGCGCTCGCGCTATCGTGGAAGCCAAACGACAGGCCAGAGAATCGAATTTTCGTCGCCGCAATCGCAACGATTCTTGTAGGGGCGTCGCAGGGCCTACTCGGGCAATTTGATGTCTTTGGCTCCAAAGCACTGACAGAGTTCGCCGCGTTCATAGTCTGCATGTGGTTGCTTCCGAGTGAGCCCCGCGGCGCTTGGACCTTAAAGCTCACTTGCGCGCTTATTGGCCTTGGGCTGCTCGGCGGTATCCTCTGGGTGGCGTGTATCGGATACCCGGCACGTGCCGAGTCACAATTCCTGACCTGGGACAAAGTACCCATCGCCTACTATATTCTTGGGGTGATTACGGGTTGTATAGCCGCGCCTCTCTTTGAAGAGAAGGTCGTCAGACACCTTCTTCTTACGGGGGCAGAACACTACCTTGGCCGTGTCGTCGCGGCGTTGGCGGTCAGTGCTCTGTTTGCCTGGGTCCATACTGACGGAATGATCTCCGCCTTTCTTTTCTCGCTTGCACTCTGCGCTGGCGTTTACCTTTTTCGGTGGGACACCCTGCAGCGTTCGGTGATCCATGGGATAGTGAATCTGGTAATCATGCACTGGGCGCTGATTTATCCGAATCTCTAGAGATTGCGGAATTGAGCGAGGCGCCCCTGTCCAGCCATCTAGTGCGCGTCCTCATAGGTAACGAATACAAGAAGTGCGAGACCAAGTGCTTCTCTAGATCCGACACCTGGCATCGTCGGACTGCCGCCACCGACCGAACCTCCCGGATGTGCCGTAGTCTCATCCGTTCTTCTTGGACCGGCGCTCGAAGTCCAAACAAAGAGCCCCGACCAAGGCCGGGGCTTTCTGCTGAACTGGTGCCGGAAATAGGAATCGAACCTACGACCTACGCATTCATATATCTACCCGCGCGTACTCGTCCGCAGGGAACTGCCAATTTTTGGGGGCGCCACGAGGAAACGACATCGAAAAGGCACCCGGAATGTCGACAGCTACTGCACTGAATACCTCTCCGCCGTCCTTTGAACGGAACTCTATTCCCGCATCGACAAGGATGCCATCCCGTTGCCACCGAAGGATGCTGATCTGGCCTACCACAAAGCCCACCAGTTCTGGGAGGCCAACCTGATCCCCATCGCTGACGGCACTTGGTGCCAAAGCAAGATTGATCGTCCCATACTCATCCCAGCCACGAACCAGGGTGCTGGATGAAGTAATTTCAAGTGAGTACCCAGAACTGAACTCCAGACAGGCCCACCACGTAAGATCCGAGCGTTGAGCAGCAGTAATGCAGCAACGCGCTACTTCCGCCCCACGCAACAAATCAAGTTGGTCGAAAGAATCCAGCCCCTTAAGCTGCGCTGGAAGGTAGAGCGATCCATCAGCCAGAGAATCAATCGTAGTGAAGGGTTTCATGTGAATTATTTCCGTTAGCGGGAATGTCCATGCTCTTCCCACCTGAACTGTTGGGGTCGCGACCGAATACGCCGTTCTCTCCGATTTTAGCTCCTGGCGAAGCGCTGTCTCCCTTCACTGCAGGTCTCGTATCTCCGGCGAGTGTCTTGAGGTCATCGTCGTAGTTGCCTGCCCCCCCCATTCTCAGGTGTCAAATTTGCTTGACTGAGCCCAAGGTACTACGACGCTTCCCATGCGCCCAGGTCACGATCCAAGCTCTGCGACCTGAGGGCGCACTCGCAAGATCAGGCCGCGAACCTGAGCGTCCCTGAGCTCATAGAGGCTATCCTTGGCCTCAGCCGTGAGAAAAAATGCGTTTGGTAGAGGCGGACGACAATCAAGCGGATATGACCAAGGCCGCAGAACTTGCCAGCGCGCTTGACGTACCTGTCGCATACCTCTTCGCTGAGGACGATGACCTGGCTGCCGCAATCTTGGCGTTCGTGAAGCTCCCGCCGCCAGAGCGGCACAGGATGCGAGAGGAGCTTGAGCGTTTGGCCGGGCAGCAGCCTTACTGAGACCTTCATGCCGCCAGCTTGGCAACCGCTGCTGCCAAGGTGTCCGGGGCCAAGTGGGCGTAGCGAAGGGTCATCGTGATGTCTGCATGTCCCAATAGCTCTCGCACAGTGTTCAAGTCCACCCCTGCCCGCACCAGCCGCGAGGCAAAGTGGTGGCGTAGGTCATGGAACCTGAACTGTTCGATGCGGGCGTCAGTAATCAGCTTGCCCCAACCCTTTTTGATGTCGCTCACCTCGAACACCTTGCCAGCGCGTCGCTCGCCCGCTTGACCGGCCCAACGCTGCAGAACTTCCATGGCTTCGACGTTTAGCGGGATGTGACGCTGCCTGCCGGACTTGGCGTTCTCTGCCTGGATGGTGAGCATCTTTGCTTCCCAGTTGATGTCGGCCCATGTCATCGACAGCAGCTCAGCCCGTCTCATACGGGCATTTATGGCTGTGAGAACCACGGGCGTTAAGTGATCAACGTACCCGTCCATCGGCAAATCAGGCAGAACCTCCTGCCGGTACTTATGTCGGGCTGCATTGGCGTTCGCCCTGCCCTCTACACCAGTAAGATCGGGCGCTGCGAGTACAGCACGGAGCATTGCCTCTTCATCAGGGCACAAGAACCGTACGACCTTGCGACTCGCGGCTGATCGTTGACGCATGCCCATCAAGGGGTTCGTCTCAATCAGCTTCCACTCGACCGCTCGGGACAAGGCAGACCGCAGGCAAGCAAAGTCGCGCTGCAGTAGCCTTGGTGACGGCATCAGGACCAGTGACACGCCCGCGCCACCAGCGCTCCATTGTGGCCACGTCGATTTCGATGATCTGACGGCGTAACAGCCACGGGAACACTGATCGGATGCGGTCTGGATACTGACGACCACCCTTCAGCTCAGCAACCGCCCAAGGCTCGAAGTGATCGTTGAGCAGCGCTTCGAGGGTGCAGCTAGTGGGTCTGGACTTTGCGAGAGCGGGCAAGCCAGACTGAACGTATTCTGCTACAGCCTGCCGGGCTTGATATCGCGCCTGGTCAAGCGACAGGTGTTCGACCGACCCCAAGGTACGACGCTTACCGTGCGCCCAGGTGACGATCCAGGCCTTGTAACCCGAGGGCTGCACCCGAAGAATCAAACCACGAACCTGAGCGTCCCTAAGCTCGTAGGGGCGATCTCGGGGCTCAGCTGTGAGAACGGTGCGCTTGGTGAGGGCAGCTGACATCGGGCGGGTTGTCCGTAAGTGGCGATAGACCCAACTTAGGACAGGATGCGAGGCGGTGTTTGGATGCGGATCGTCCGCAGCGTCACAATTGCCGAGATACCCAAGCAGGGATCAAACGAGTCGAAAACTTGACCGTCGTCCCAGTTTCTGCCATAAGGCCAATAACTATGGCCGGCTCCAATTTGCTGCCGGAGAGCTACTCGCCTCGATTTCAGCCCTGTCCGATCTACTCCCGTTCCGCAATAGGAGAGTCGATTCATGACGATACGAAAGATCCATCCCCCGAAGCCTCCCAAGCCACCGGATCGGCCACAGAACATCCAGACATTCAGACCATTCGGAAAAACCAAATGGGTCCGTGCCCACTGGCGGTGGGACTACTCGACCCATCAATGGGAATGGGTACTTGGTCATTGGAGCAAGTAGATCCAGCCTGTGAGGATGGCCGTTGGTTCAGACAGACGCCCCCCGAGATCGCACAAGGGTTCCGAAATATGGCAAAGGGATATCGCCGACTCAACCTTTTCATGGCAAAGCCACTTGCAGATGACAAGCCACTTTCTTCGCTACTCACTACGACTCCTGTAGATGAGTACCCAATGGCGGAGGCCCTAGGCATTGACGGCACCCTCTTCGTTAAGAAGAGTAAGGAGAAGAGACCCATATGGGGTCCCTTCCTGGACGAGGTCAGCGGCAAAGAGGTTCCAGGGCTGGCAAACCGATCAAGCTCGGCGGCTCTGCTTCTGCGAGTGGGTCATGATGTTTTTGCGTTCACTTTTGGGTACGGGCGTTACCTGATTGAGCAGTCATTGTTCGTACAAGATTTTGGCCTTCGCACAGCGTTGAACACGCTCGATGAAAAATCGTTGCGCAGTGTCGACCTCCATACACTGGAAGACCAGCCTGTCCAGAAAAAGTCTCAGGCAGCCAGGGACTCTGAGGTGAGCGTTTTTGGAATAGATATCCTGAGAGACGTTCTCCGTGCCGTGACAGGGGTACCGAAGAAGGGGATCGACCTCGTACAGATTGCTGGAGGAGATGCCGGATTCTCATTTGGCATCGAATTGGAAGCTTCCCAGCTTCCCGCATTAAGTAGCCGCATCAAAGGTTACTATGACAGCGAGACGTACAAAGCATCGTTTTCTTGGGTCGACAACGTGCGGAGGGTCAAAGACGACGCGGCGATCGCCAAACTTGACGAGATGCTTATCCTCGCCATGCGCGCGCGTAATGAGCAGCTGATGATCACACTTCCTGAGATAGGAGCGTGGGACACAATATTGGGCTTTAGCTTTACACGGAACAAGAAAGGCCTGCGAGCCACCATCGATCCGGCAGACTATCTCGACAACGTTGATGATCTTGCACAACTGAAGATTGATGGGATCAAACGGGATCGACTCTTTGTTCACGACGTTGACGGGAACATCACCGATCACTCAGTCTATCGCTGTGTCTACTTTGAGATCACGGAAGGTGATAAGACAAAGATTATTTTTGACGGAAAGTGGTACGAAGTCGACGCAACTTTCATCGGCCGTATAACCGAAGTCTTAGCCCATGTTCCCCTTTGCCACCTTCCATTCCCGGCAGTGGAGATTTGGGAAGACGACCAGAAACATAGAATTGAAGCAGAGGGGGATTACAACATACGGGTCGCCGCGGCAAACGGCTACTATTTGCTGGACAAGAGACTTGTCAAGACCGACCGGACCACAACTGCCATCGAGCTCTGCGACCTTTTATCTCCCACCAAACACCTTATTCACGTTAAACACCGGAAGGGAGGCTCAGCGGGACTCAGCCACCTTTTCGCGCAGGGAGGAGTGGCTGCAGAGATCATGCTTAGCGACAAAGATTTTCGAAAGAAGGCAAGGACAGTACTGCGAGGCGTGAATCCGGCGGCGGGCGATCTGGTCTCTCTAAACTCGGTCAAATCAGCAGACTATGAGATCGTCTTTCTTGTTCTTGGTGCAGACAGCGCAACACTTAAGCAGAACTTGCCGTTCTTCAGCAAGGTAAATCTTACGAAGACGTTTGAGAGCCTCAGCCAACGCGGCTTCCGGGTGTCAATTGCCGGTGCTCCAACGATGCAGCGTGTAGTCCCATGACGCACTTCACCTCAGAGAGCTGCCTGTCTAACTCCACTGTGGCACACTGAGTGCCGTATAACTGGCACTCCCACCTTACCGAGATGCCATCAGCAACTCACGACTAAATGATCTTATCGAAAGACGTGACCCGGAGACGGATTGATGCGCCTGCAGCGTCAACCAGCTTGCGTATCTATTCCGCGTTAGCTTCCTGCTGAGCCCAAGCCCCCATGAAGGTGGCGTCTTTCCCCAGGCCAGTATTACTCTGCAAGAAGTACCGATACTGAACGCTCTCGGTATGCGCGACACTGTCTATTGCGCGCAAGTTTTCATAGATTTCTTCGGGATAGAACGGCCTCTTTCGCTCCCTCGTCAGGTGCAGCGCGTATCTTGCTTCGTGCAATCGTGTGAGGCGCTCCTGAGCAATCTCGTCCTTTGTCTTCGCGGGGTCGACGTAGTCCAAAACCGGCCGCAGCTGGGCGCAGGCGGAGGCTACGTCAAATAGTTGGTGTGACAGCTCTGCAAGCACCTCGAACTCCTTCTGGTAGCGAAATCCATGCGTCGCAAGCTTTCCAGAAAGGTCTGCACGTATTGACTCAACCTCGCGAGTGATATCGCCGACGTCCTCTTTCGTGGCCAGGTTCTTCCCTTTCTCAGACGCGTAGGATGACAAGAACTTCTCGGAATATTTCCCAAGGAGGAAGCACAACAACGCACCTAATGCGTACTCAACTGACATCACCGTTTCCATAATTCGGAAGCCCTGAGAGCCAAGAGGCTACCAGACACGGCCGCCGAGCGCTGCTGACCATGCCCGGTGAACACACAGCACACATACGACCTCATATCCACTCGGCCTCCAAAGCGCTCGCAGATCCCTGTAAATGTTATCAAGATGCTGCATTCTCCCGCCCGACCACCAAGAGGTAGCGTGGCGATCCTGTCGCGCAGAATAATCTAAGCGAACAGATTAGTAATCGCCCTCTCTCGCTATCCGCCCAACCGACATGAATCTCATGAAGTGCGTCGCGAGGCGGCACTTCCTCGTGCCAGCAACCGATCAGCCGGTTAGATAGAGGCTCATTCCCTTTGATGATATCCAGCAAGAGAGGCGTGAATGCGTTGATTCCCAGCTCTGCTATTGCATAACAGTGAGCTATCTTCGCGAGCATCCTTAGGAAGGACTCGGGATGAATCGAGCCGATATGAACACTGCCTCCTTCTTGAAAGGCACTGAAGAACTTTGGGTCATAGCTGCCCCAAGTCCACAACTGGCAATCAAGCGCTTCGGTGTTCTCTGCACCACTGATGATGGTCGGAAGTGGCATCGTGAGCGCTATGTACAATCCTGGCACAAGGTCGACGTCCCAGTCTTGCTTTCGCCCTAGCGGACGAATCTCGCCATCCACTCTATCGGCGAGCCAAAGCCCTACATTGTCTTTGCGCTTTCGTGGCCGCTTTGTCGGAGCGCCAATGACTTCGCGAAAGATACCGATGCTCTGCTTTGTGTAGCGTGCCTCGAAAGCGCTTGTCATCGATGCACAGGGTCGACAACTTGATTTCGGTAGAACTAATGCGTCCCCAGCCAAGCTCTCCGGCAAAATGTGCTCGTCCTCAAGCCCTTCCGTTGCACCGCAGTATACGCATACCCCAAGAGCAGGGTACTCCTTGGCCTTGGCCGGTCGCCAGATGGCTTTACGAGGCATCCATTCCCTCTCTCTGATGGCGGAGCAACAGTAGCGCTGCTCATGAATTCCATCATAAGGCTACCGGAAGCCAGATTACGGACCGTTCCCTGCATGAGCTCCAAGGATGCGTACCATCCGCAACTCGTAGCAGGGACGCCGAGCAAGCAATCTGTCCGGCAACAAATCCCTCACCAATCAATCAATTCCAACGTCCTGTCCAAACAAAAAGCCCCGACCAAGGCCGGGGCTTTTTGCTGTATCTGGTGCCGGAAATAGGAATCGAACCTACGACCTACGCATTACGAATGCGCCGCTCTACCAACTGAGCTATTCCGGCTGAGCAGGCAATTCTAAGGTGCGCGGGTCAGGCGGTCAATTGCGGGGGCCTCTCCTCCCGGAAGGCCCGCCCTGCCTGGCATCCGGGGCACCGAGCGTTGACGCGCCCGGCCCTACAGTGGGCTCGTTGCCCTCTGGAGAGCCCCATGCGCCCCTGCACCCGTCTGGCCGGCCTGCTGCTTGCGTCCCTGCTGTGTACTTCCCCAGCGACAGCCGGCTCCCCCACTCCGGCGCCGCCGGATCAGCAATGGCAGCCGCTGTTCCAGCAGGTCCAGCGCGCGCACCTGTTCAAGGACCAGAAGACCTTCGCGGACGCCGTTCCCATGGCAGATCCCGGCACGATCCTTGCCGCGTGGGAGGCCGAAAAGGGGCATCCGGGCTACTCGCTGGACGCGTTCGTCGCCAAGCACTTCACGGCGCCCGTGGAAGGCGCGGCCTACGTGCCACCCGCCGGGGAAACCCTGCGCGCCCACATCGAAGGCCTGTGGCCGGTGCTGACCCGCACCACGCAGACGGTAGACCCGCGCGGCTCGCTGTTGCCCCTGCCCCACCCTTACGTGGTCCCCGGCGGGCGTTTCCGCGAGGTGTACTACTGGGACAGCTACTTCACCCTGCTCGGCCTAGCGTCCAGTGGCCGGTGGCAGCAGGTGCGCGACATGGTGGACAACTTCGCGTGGCAGCTGGACCAGTACGGGCATATTCCCAATGGCAACCGCAGCTATTACCTGAGCCGCTCGCAGCCGCCGTTCTTCAGTTTGATGGTGGATCTGCTGGCTACGCATGAGGGCGATGACGCGTATCGCCGGTATCTGCCGCAGCTGCGCACCGAGCATGCGTTCTGGATGCGTGGGGCGGAAGGGTTGGCGCCCGGTGCCGCCAGTGAGCGGGTGGTTCGGATGAATGATGGGAGCCTGCTCAACCGCTACTGGGACGCGCGGGCGGTGCCGCGTACCGAGTCGTGGACGGATGACCTGGCGACGGCGGCCACGGTGCCGGATCGCGCGCCTTCGCAGGTGTATCGCGATCTGCGGGCCGGGGCGGAATCGGGGTGGGATTTCAGTTCGCGGTGGCTGGTGCATCCGGCGGAGCTGGGCAGCATTCATACCACCGAGATCGTGCCGGTGGATCTGAACAGTCTGTTGTTCCATCTGGAAAGCACGTTGGCGCGGGCCAGCCGGGCGGCGGGCGACCGCACTTCAGCGCGCGAATTCCAGAAACAGGCGAAACAGCGGCAGCAGGCGATCAACGCGCTGCTGTGGGATGAGCGGCAGGGCTGGTATGCCGATCGTGATCTGGAACGTGGTACGCCCCGCCCTGCCCTGACTGCCGCGGCGTTGTTCCCGTTGTGGCTGCAGGTGGCCAGCCCGGTGCAGGCGAAGCGGACCGCGCAGGCGGTGGAGGCGCAGCTGGTGCGCGAGGGCGGGTTGTTGACCACCACCGAGAACACTGGGCAGCAGTGGGATGCGCCGAATGGGTGGGCGCCGTTGCAGTGGGTGGCGGTGGATGGGTTGCAGCGGTATCGGCAGGAGGCGTTGGCGCGGCAGATCGGGGTGCGGTTCCTGCGGACGGTGCAGACGGTGTATGACCGCGAGGGGAAGCTGGTGGAGAAGTATGTGGTGGACGGGTCGGCGGGTGGTGGTGGTGGTGGGGAGTACCCGTTGCAGGATGGGTTTGGGTGGAGCAATGGGGTGGCGTTGGCGTTGTTGGATCGGTTGTGTGATGAAGGGAAGCGGTGTGAGTCGGCGGGGGATGTTGGGGAGTGAGCAGGGGCACGAGCGCGTGCCCAGCTGGGGTCATGCGTTAAAGAGGTCGCGGAGTTGGTCGGCGGTCGTTTGGGAACCGACCCTACCAGGGTCACGGCAGCACAGGTAAAGCCGCCACCACGGCCGCGTCATGCAGGCAGTGATGCCAGTCGTCCAACCCCCGTCATGCCAACAGGTGCGTGCGAGCCGTTATCGGACCGAGCGGGCTATGCAGTATTGCGCTGCGTAGTAGGTGCTTAGTACGCACAGGGTTGCGGCTGGGAGGCCGCCGCCGAAGCGGTCCCAGGCTAGTACGGAGTCGCTGATGACGAAGAGGATTGCGCCGATGGCGGCCCATCGCGCGCCTTGCAGTGCTGGTGCGGTGGTCGATGCATGCGACCACGCACGGGCGAGTGCCAGCGTGGCCATCAGGGCGAGCACCGCTACGTAGACTACGACAGGAATACGCAGGTCACTGGGTAGCAGCGGCCATAGGCCTGCGAGGTTGATGCCGGCGAACACAGCCAGCAGGGCGCCGGCCGCCCACAGCGCGCGCCCTGCCCTGAAGCCTTCGCGGAAGGCGACGATGTAGCAGAGGTGGGCGAGGAGGAAGGCGATCAAGCCCGGGACGAAGGCGTCGAACGGGAGCATCAGGGCGATGTCGCCGATGCAGGAAAACGCCATCCCGAGCAGGATCGCGCGGGCGTAGGTGCGGTGGGCGGAGGGTGTGTCGGTTCCCGGCCAGAGGCCGGCAATACGCAGGACCATGGCCGCTATCAGTAGCGTGGTCAGCGGCTTGGCTATCCAGTGCAGCCAGCGGCCGTCGCCGTCGAGCGACGCGCCGACGATGGCGGCTATCGCCGCCAGCAGGATCGGCACGTCGCGGCGCGGGTTCATCGCGCTTTCCAGAGCTCGGCCAGGCGGTCGGGCTTGCCGGCGATGCGCTGCAGCGTGGGGTACTGCAGGCCGCCGTGGTAATCGAGCTTGATGGTGTCGATGCGGTCGAAGTTTCGCACCAGCAGGGTGAGCGGTGCCTTGTCGGTTTTGGCGGCGGCGACGGCGTCCTTCAGGTCCTCGCCTTTGAACACGCGGCCGTTGAGCGCCAGCACGCTCATGCCCGGGGCCAGGCCGGCGTTGAAGGCGGAGCTGTCCCACAGCACGTCGGTAACGGCGCCCGCTTCGGTGACCGCAAGGCCCAGCGAGTACAGCAGGTTGGTGTTCTTGGCGCGGGTTTCCTGCGCCTTGAAGGCGTCGTTCGGGGTGTCGGTGTAGACCAGCTTCCAGCCGGCCGCTTCCAGGCCGCCGATGAGCGGGCCGTGGCCGTCCAGGCGCTCGCGCAGGAAGCTGGCCCAGTCGAACGGGGCGATGCCGTTCAAGGTGCTGACGACGTCCTCGAAGGTATATGGGTTCACGTTCCAGTCGCCGTCGTGCATGCCGAAGAAGGCCTTGGCGAAGTCATCCAGGCTGCGCTTGTTGCCGGTCAGCGCACGCAGCTTGCCCTCCACCTCGAGCCACACCATCTGCCCGCCGGAGTAGTAGTCCTCGCTCATCTGGTAGTTGCGGTACGCCAGCGCGCGGCGCTGGGCGATGGTGGGGTCGTTGGTGGTGTCCTGCAGGTTGCGCCAGGCCAGGCCGGGGCGACCGCGGTCGTAGGTGGCCGCGACATTGGCCAGCATGTCGCGGGTCTGGTCGTTGCTCCACAGGCCCGAGCGCGCGGCCAGCACGTGGCCCCAGAACTGGGTCTGGCCTTCGTACAGCCACAGCAGGCTGTCGCCCATGGGCACGTTGAAGTTGGCGGTGGTCAGGTCGGCGCCACGACGGTACTTGCCGTTCCAGGAATGGTTGAACTCGTGCGGCAGCAGGTCGCGGCCCAGCCAGGTCTTGTCCCACTCGGTGAAGTAGCCGGTGTCGCCGCTGTTTTCGCTGGAGCGCTGGTGTTCCAGGCCGATGCCGCCAAGTTTGCTGGTGAGGGCGAGCAGGAAGTCGTAGTGGTCGAAGTGGCGGGCGCCGTAGAGCTTGTAGATCTGCTGCACCAGGGCGCGGTGCGCCTCCAGCTGTTCGGGCTTGGCCACCAGCGACTTGGCGTCGTCGGCGAACACGTTCAGGCGCACGGGCACCTTGGCGCCGGGGTCGAGGTCGAACTGCTGGTAGTGGCGGCCGGCAAACAGCGGCGAGTCGACCAGATGGTCGTAGCTGATCGGCTTGAACACCACGGTGTCGCCGTCGCGGCGTTCGGTGTCCAGCGCGGTGGCGTAGGACCAGCCCGGCGGCAGGGTGACGCTGGCCTGGGCCTGGATGTTGCGGGTGATCACGCCGGCCGGGTACAGCGAGTTGGCATTCCACTGCAGGTTGAGCATTTCCGGCGTCATCACCACGCGGCCCTGCCCTGCGCCCTGCGAGGAAAGGAAGTTGAAGTTGGCGACGACTTCGCTTGCGCCCTGCGGCACGTCCACGGTGAAGGCGTACACGTTGTACGGGTCACGCTTCCAAGCCAGCGGTTTGCCGTTGGCGGTGACCACCAGGCCGGCGAGTTTGTCGATGGGGCCGCTGGGGGAATGCGCGCCGGGCAGCCATTGCGGGTACAGCAGGGTGAGCGGGCCGGGCTTGGCGGGAACGGTGGCCTTGACCTTGAAGATGCGGTGGCCGATGTCGCGCGCGTCGACGTCGATGCGCAGCAGCCCGGGGAAGGCCACGTCCTGCGGCGGGGGTGTCTGCGCGTGCACGCCGGTGGTGGTGGCGGCGAGAAGCACGGAGAGGACAGCGGCACGCAGTTTCATCGAAGACGGTTCCGGCATACGAAAGGATCGATGCTAGACCTGCGTGGGGCACAGCCCCATGGCCAAAGGTCATGCCTTCGCCGCGTGGGGAGTTATCATCGGCGGTCGATCGGGATGCGACCCTACCAGCCGGTGGCCAACATTCGTCGCACGTTCGGCGCGCACGGTTGATTGATCCCGATCCCAATGGGCACGTAACAATTCGTAGGTCCGGCCGTTGGCCGGACACCGCGCGCAGCGCGGCGCAAGTGTCCAGCCGCGCGCGACCCCGGCGGCCACAATCCCTCCGGCGTTTAAACGTTCCGAAGATATCCGCCAGGAGTTAGTGACCCCTGATCGAAAGGCAGCCGGCCAACGGCCGGCGCTACCGTCAGTTGATGAGGCGCAGCCTCAGTTCCTTCGGCAACGCGAACACCATCGATTCGGGCTCGCCTTCCAGCTCGCCTACGTTCCCCGCGCCCAGTTCCTTCAGGCGCGCAATCACGCCGTCCACCAGCACCTGCGGTGCGGACGCACCCGCGGTGAGGCCGATGTGCTTCTTGCCCAGCACCCACGCCGGGTCGATCTCGTCGGCGCCGTCGATCAGGTAGCTTTCCACGCCATCACGGCGCGCCAGTTCGCTCAGGCGGTTGGAATTGGAGCTGTTCGGCGAGCCCACCACCAGCACCAGGTCGCAGCGCTTGGCCAGGTCGCGCACGGCATCCTGGCGGTTCTGGGTGGCGTAGCAGATGTCGTCGTTCTTCGGGCCCTGCATCGCCGGGAAACGCGCGCGCAGTGCGTCGATGATGCCGCGGGTGTCGTCCACCGACAGCGTGGTCTGGGTGGTGTAGGCGAAGTTCTCAGGCTGGTTGAGTACCAGCGTGGCGACCTGCTCGACATCTTCCACCAGGTAGATGCTGCCGCTTCCGGCTTCCTGCTTCCACTGGCCCATGGTGCCCTCCACTTCCGGGTGACCGGCGTGGCCGATCAGCACCACGTCGCGGCCGGCACGGCAGTGGCGCGCCACTTCGAAGTGGACCTTGGTCACCAGCGGGCAGGTGGCGTCGAACACCTTCAGGCCACGACGGTCGGCTTCCTGGCGCACGGCCTGGGAAACGCCGTGCGCGCTGAAGATCACCGTGTTGCCATCCGGCACTTCATCGAGTTCCTCGACGAAGATCGCGCCGCGCTGCTTGAGGTCGTCCACCACGAAGCGGTTGTGCACCACTTCATGGCGCACGTAGATGGGCGCGCCCAGCGTTTCGATCGCGCGCTTGACGATCTCGATCGCACGATCGACACCGGCACAGAATCCACGCGGGTTGGCGAGCAGCACATCCATCAGACAGGTCTCCCGGCAGCGGCCGGCGGTGGGTTACGGGTTGGCATTATCCGCCTTTTTGGCGGCCTTGCCGTCGAACAGGCCGAACACGGCGATGCCGATGGCACCGACCACGATCGCGGCGTCGGCGATGTTGAACGCGGGCCAGTAGTGCTCACCCACGTACCACTGGATGAAATCGACCACGTGGCCGTGCACCTGGCGGTCGATCACGTTGCCGATCGCGCCGCCGATGACCAGCGCGTACGGCACCGCGCTGCGCCAGTGCGCGCGCGGGGTGCGCGAGAGCCAGAACGCCATCAGGCCGCTGATGCCCACCGCCAGCGCGGTGAAGAACCACAGCTGCCAGCCGCCGGCGTCGCTCAGGAAACTGAACGCAGCGCCGGTGTTGTAGGTGCGGTACCAGTTCCAGAAACCGTCGATGACCGGCACCGGCTGGAACTCGGGCAGGCTGGACAGCACCCAGGCCTTGCTCCACTGGTCGAGGATGATGATGGCGGCCGACAGCACCAGCCATACCAGCGCGCTCGGGCGCGGACGCGGGGCGGCCATCAGAACCACTTCCTGTCTTCGCCGGCGCCGTCGACGTTGCTTGCGCAACGACCGCACAGTTCCGGGTGGTCGGCCACCGTGCCGATGTCGGCGCGGTAGTGCCAGCAGCGCACGCATTTCTGCTTGCTGGTCGGCTGGGCGCTGACGAACACCTCGTCGGTGGTCGCCGGGCGCACGCTCACGTCGCCACTGATGAACAGGAAGCGCAGCTCATCGGCCAGCGGCTGCCAGCGCACTGCAGTGTCTTCGCTGGCGGCGACGGTGATCTCCGCTTCCAGCGCGGCACCGATGGCGCCGTTGGCGCGCATCGGCTCCAGCACCTTGGCCACCTGCTCGCGCAGGGCCAGCAGCTGGTCGAAGTCGGCCGCGTTCAACGGGGCGTCGGCCGGCAGCGGGGCCAGGCCTTCGTACCAGGTGGCGAACAGCACGTTGTCCTTGCGCGCGCCCGGCAGGTAGCCCCACAGCTCGTCGGCGGTGAAGGTCAGGATCGGGGCCACCCAGCGGGTGAACGCTTCGGCGATGTGGTACATCGCGGTCTGCGCCGAACGGCGGCCACGCGAGTCGGTCGGCATGGTGTACAGCCGGTCCTTGGTCACGTCCAGGTACAGCGAGCCCAGGTCGACGCTGCAGAAGTTCAGCAGCAGCTGCACGATCTCGGCCATGTTGTAGCCGGTGTAGGCGGCCTTGATCTTCTCCTGCACTTCCCAGGCGCGATGCACGATCCAGCGGTCCAGCGCGACCATGTCGGCCGGCGCCACCAGGTGCCGGGCCGGATCGAAACCGTCCAGGTTGCCGAGCAGGAAGCGCGCGGTGTTGCGCAGGCGGCGGTAGGCGTCGGCGTTGCGCTTGAGGATTTCCTGCGACAGCGACATTTCATTGCTGTAGTCGGCCGAGGCGATCCACAGGCGCAGGATGTCCGCGCCCAGGGTCTTCATGATGTCCTGCGGCTCGATGCCGTTGCCCAGCGACTTGGACATCTTGCGGCCGTTCTCGTCCACGGTGAAGCCGTGG
>Ga0209257_1002233_pt1 | contig 19900 bp, 18 predicted proteins | sample AraplaCvi_mCL_r2_FD_184277 | JGI IMG/M metagenome (GOLD analysis project Ga0209257, IMG submission 184277) | Arabidopsis root microbial communities from North Carolina, USA - plate scrape MF_Cvi_mCL_r2 (SPAdes) (version 2) | ecosystem: Host-associated > Plants > Roots > Endosphere | place: USA...
CGCCTCTGATGCTCACCGGGCGGATCGGCGAAGCGGGACAGCGTCTCGACACGGAGATGCCTCTCATCATGCCGGCTTCCTTGCGGGCAGCGCACCTCCTGCTCCGCGCGGAGATCGCGGCCCGGCGCGCGCGCGCGCGGGAAGCTGCGCTACTGCTTGCTGATGCAGTCGCTCTCGCGGGCGATCATGCGATGCTGCGGGCCCAGGTAGCGGCTCTCGGCGAAGCGCTGGAGCGTCCCGTGGCGCGAACCGCGGGGGGCCGTTTGCTTGTCCTGCGCGAAGTGGAAGAGCTGCTCGCGAGTGGAGCGCTGGTGCTCGACCTGGGTCGTCAGGTGCTGGGCTGCGATGGCATCCATGTGGATTTTACGGGCCGCCCCATTCTCTTGATGCTTCTCCAGATGCTTGCCGAACAATGCCCGTCAGATGTCACGCGCGACACGCTCGTTCAGCGCGTCTTCGGCGCGCGCGAGGTGGACGAAGGATATCGAAACAGGCTTCGCGTCGAAATGAGTCGCCTTCGCCGTCATGTGGGCGGCACCGCCGCGGTCCGCTCGACCGCGCGCGGCTACCGGCTGGTCCCGCTTCGCGGCGGCGATGTTGTGGTTCTTTCGCCACCAATCGCATCGCCGGAGGCTCGGCTGCTGGGCTTGCTTTCGGATGGCGAAGCCTGGTCGAGCTTCGCGCTGGCCGCCGCGCTCGGGGCCAGCCAGCGCAGCATCCAGCGCGATCTGGCGGCCCTGATGCGTGAAGGCCAGGCCGGGCCGGTGGGGGATGGTCGGTTGCGTCGCTGGGTCGCGCGCCCGCTCGCGGGCGTCACTCCCAATCTGTTGCTGGTTGCCGCGACGGGGACCGGGGATACGAAGGACATGCGATGAGCCAGGATTGCACCGAGGCCCTCCGGATATATCGGCTCAAGGATATCGACGTCGTGCACGGCGTGACCTTCGATGGGAACCGCGTCTGGTTCGCGAGCGGTTCGCACCTGAACGCGCTCGACCCGGGAACCGGACATATCCAGGTTTCTCATGCGGTGCCGGCCAACGCGGGAACGGCGTTCGACGGAACGCATATCTATCAGCTTTCAGGCCCGGAGATACTCAAGATCGAGCCCGTATCGGGCGAGGTGATTCACGGGCTTCACGCGCCCGCCGGCGCTGGCCATTCCGGTATGGCCTGGGCAGAGGGATCGCTATGGATCGGCCATTATGCCGAACGGCGGATATATGAGGTGGACCCTGCATCCGGGGAGGTGCGGCGCATCCTGTCTTCCGATCGCTGCGTGACCGGCGTCAGTTGGGCGATGGGAGAGCTTTGGCACGCAACCGGCGACCCGGAGGGAAGCGACCTGCGTCGGATCGACCCGCGTAGCGGGGCCATACTCGGCAAGGCCATCGCGCCCGCGGGCACGCATATCTCCGGGATCGAGTTCGATGGCAAAGGCCAGTTCTATTTTGGTTTCGCCGACAAGGGCGCGATCGGGCTGATGGCCATTCCAGAGGGCGCGGCGCCGGCCCGCCACACCGCTGATTTGTCGGGACCCCCGCTTGACCCTGACGTGACGTGAGGGGCTATCGGAGTCGCCGCGCAGGAAACAGGAGTTATGTGTGGCTCGATACAAGGTTAGCGAACTGGCGGCGATCGCGCGTATTTCCGTCCGGACGTTGTCTGCCTCGTCAGGTGTCCACAAAAGCTTGCAATGAGCCAACGCGCCCGATGCAGACATAGTGCCGACGCCCCTGCCGGGCTTGAAGTATCTTCACGATCAGACCGCGGTCGGGCTAGGATATGGGCGGAGCGGTTGCTCGCTTGTCCGGCAGCGGTTGACCGCGATCACGGGATAATTGTCGCGTCCAGCGGTGCGCGAGCGCCAAAGTGAGACTTGGGGCCGCGAGCGGCCCCAAGTCCGGTCGTTAAAGTGCGCAGGCCTGCCGGATTGCCAACTGCACGGGCGAAGCCGGCAAACTTGGATCAAGCTCGCCCCTTGGCAACAAGGGCGGCTGTGCCATGAACCGCGGTTGCTGTCCCCGGTGAGGTTGCGCCGAGTGCACGAGGAAGGGATGGCACAAATAGACAGTGCCAGCCGCGCCGGTTGCCAACTCTTCGGTGCATCCGCTTGTCGAGGTATAGCTGTCGGCAGAAAGCTGGCCGAGGGTCGCCCCGGCCTCGCCATAGGGCAACAATTCCCTGGCGATCACAGCATGCGATCCCTTGCGGATTATCGTTGGCGCATCATCGGGACCGACATCCGAAAACAGGAACAGCATCAAGAGGGCACGCCCTTTGCTCATGACATTGGCCCGCCATTGCATGAAATCCGGATTGTCGGTGCCGAAGCTCACGTCCACATGCCAGCCCACGTCGCCCGGCGCTTCGGGCGAGGGAAAGCGGATGGGAAAGGTTCCGACCCCCATCGGGGCAAGCCACCGACCTTCCCCGACGAGTTGATCATAGGCCTTGCGCAGGCTCGGCGTGTTCGCAGCCTCCGCGAAGGGCGGCGATGACTTGAATCCGATCCGAACCACCGGCTGTGTCCAGCCTTCGGGCCGGTCCGGCGACAGCCCCATGTCGTGCCACAGTTCAGCCCTCGCTCGCGCTGCGAGGTTCGGGCTGAAAGCGTCCTCGACTTTAACGAAGCCGTCGCTGATGAAATTCTCGACCTGACCCGCGGTCAGGCCCACATGCTCATTACCAGGCATGATAGCATTCTCCATTCGGCCTCCGCGTCTGCAGGGCCGTTTTTTTCTGACGACGCACAAGCGCCGGAACGACTCGCAGTCGTTCAGATCAGGGGGAAGAATGTCGACTTGAACATGATGCAGGAATCCTAGGGAGAATGAGATGATGATGCAATCCTGTGGTAACTGCCGGCGGCGGCGGAGGGGGGCAAGGACCGCCGCCGGCAGTGCGCCTCTCTAGACGCCTCGTTGCGCGGCTGCGCGCAGGGCCGCCATCTCGCGGTTGTCGACGATGCCGTCGCGGTTCCGGTCGGCCCTGTCGAACGCGGCACTTCGTCCGTTGATCGCTTCCCTTCGCGTCACGATCCCATCGCTGTTGCTGTCGAGAAAAGCACGAAACTGGTGAAAGCGAGCGCTGCCCGGCACGAGCGGGCTCGGGGCATCGCGCTTGTCGACGCGGCCGTCTTGGTTGCCATCCAGACGATCGAAGATCGTCTTGCGGAGCGCCATATGCTCGGCCCGAGTCACCTTGCCGTCGTTGTTCCGGTCGGATTTCTCGATCACGCGCAAGACGTCGCTCGCCGAGGCCGCCATCGCCGGCGCGGCGATCCAGAAGAGGGTTAAGAGTGCAGACGCGCCAAGGCGCTTGGTGCGGATCATCGGTCGGCTCCTGATTATTCTCGCCCGTCGATGGACGAGCGCTCGGTTGCGATCCTTGGCAAGCCGGGGGGACCGGGGCGTGAACCCGGCGTAAGTATTCGGCAACAAATTGTAACGCCGCCGCTGCGGCGGTTGATCGCGGCGCCGCAAATGCGATGAACGGTCGATCCGTGCTGCTCAAGAGGCGCGCCTTCTCTTCGGCGCGGCGCTAGGATGGTAGCGTGAAGCGAGTAACGACCAGCGATTATTCCGAGTCCGACAAGCGGGACGCCGCGAGAAGCGATATCCGGAGCTGTCGGCTACTCGTCTGGGCGACCGTCATTCTCTGGCTCGCCAATTTCGGAATTCTCACGCTCCGTTCCTTGTTCGAGCGTCCCGATGCCTGGGGCAACCTCATCGTGCCGCGCCTCTTCGTGGCGCTTGTCGGTGTGGGCTTCTGCTACATCCTCCACCTCGCGCTGCGCTATGTCGAGCGCCATGGCCTGCGCTGGCAACTCGCCGCCGCGGCGCTGCTCGCGCCAGCAGCAGCCGAAGCCTATGCCTGGTTTATCACCCTCTTTGTCCGGATCGTCTTCGGCGCCGAGCAACCCGTGCCGCCTGGCTCGGTCGTGCTCGAGCTCGCCCTGCATCTCTGGTTCTTCGCGACCTGGATCGGTTTCTATCTCGCCATCTCGTACAGCGCCCGGTTGCGCCGCCAAGAGCGGCGCGAGGCGCGCGCGCATGCGCTGGCGCAGGCGGCGCAGCTGCAAGCGCTCTATTATCAGGTCAGCCCGCATTTCCTTTTCAATACGCTTAACGCGCTCGCGTCGCTGATCGCCGATCGCCGTAATGACCAGGCGGAGGAGATGGTCGAGCGGCTGGCCAATTTCCTTCGCCTTACGCTCGAGCTAGACCCCAATGAGGATGTCACGCTGGACTGCGAACTGTCTTTGCAGCGCGCCTATCTGGAGGTGGAGCGCGTCCGCTTCCCCGATCTCCGGCTCGACATCGAAGCCGACCCGGCGATCGCCGACATGGCGGTCCCAAGCCTCATCCTTCAGCCGCTGGTCGAAAATGCCATCAAGCATGGCGTATCGCGCCATCTCGGGCCCGCCCATATCGGTATTTCGGCCCACAGGCGTGAGGAACTGCTCGACCTCGTGGTGACGAACCGCGCGCCGCCTCCCGCCGCCATGCAGCCGCTCGGGATCGGGCTGCGCAACGTGCGCGAACGGCTCCACGCCCGGTTTGGCGAACGCTCGGGTCTGTCGGCCGAGTTTACGCCGCCCGACCAGTTCGTCGTCCGCCTTTCGCTGCCGTTGGTGCGGATATGAAGCCGCTGCGCGTGCTGATCGTCGACGACGAGCCCCTCGCGCTGCGGCGCCTCGAACTCCTTCTCGGGACGATCGATGGCGCCGAACTCTGTGGACGCGCCGCAGGATGCGCGGAGGCAGCCGAACGGACCGCAACGCTGCGTCCCGACGTGGTGCTGCTCGATATCCGGATGCGCGACGGCAGCGGCTTCGACTATCTGTCGCGGATCGACATGGACCCGCGACTCCAGGTGATCTTCGTCACCGCCTTCGACAGCCATGCGATCGAGGCCTTCGGTCATCATGCGGTCGATTATCTCCTGAAGCCGGTCGACCGAACCCGTCTCGAAGCCGCGCTCGCGCGGGCGCGGCTCCTGATCGATCAGCATGAGCGCGCCGACCGTGCCGAAGAGCTCCAGGCCGTCGTCGCGAATCTTCGCGAGCGGATGCGCGAGGGCGACCCCCCGGCTTATGACCGCGAGATATGGATCCGAAAAAAAGTGACCGGCTTCATCCGCGTTCCCACCGATGAGATCGACTGGATCTCGTCGGAGGATGATTATGTCCGGATTCATGCCGGGGATAAATGCTATCTCCTGCGCAGTACCCTGGGGGACATGCTCGAACGGCTTGATCCCGCGCGCTTCGCGCGTATTCATCGCTCGACGATCGTGCGCCGTGAAATCGTCACCGAGTTCTGCCGCGAGGGCGCGAGCTTCAGGGCTATCCTGGCCGACGGTCGCCGCCTTCCGGTCGGCCGCGGCTATGCCAAGGAAATCCGGCGGGATCTCGCCCGGTTCGAACGCCAGCCAGCCTAGACCCAAAGGCCCAACGGCAGATCATAAACAAGATTCTCTTGTCCGCGCTTGCCCTGCTGACGGCGACATTACCTGCTGGCGCCTCCGCGGCGATCACCGACCGGCATGCCGCGAGCGCCGGTGTCTTCATATGCGTCGTCTAAAGCGGACCCGCCGGGAAACGGCCATCCTGTTGATTGCCGGATGGGGCATGACGGCGGATGTCTGGCGCAAGCAGGTCGAGTATTTCGGCAAGTCCCGGCGCGTCATCGCGATCGATCCGCGCGGGCAGGGCGGCTCGAGAGGGCGCGACGCAATGTGTCGCCAGAGGCGCGCGCTGCCGATCTCGCGGCGTTCCTCGACCGCACCGCGGCGATCCATCGTCTCTGCCCTCCCGTGACGGTTGTTGCGACCGATGGTCCGGCGCCGACCGAATGCAGGCCTTCGCCGCATGGCTGACGGCAGGGCGTTTCGAATGCATTGCGGGCGCGGGCATGCCCTCTTCGACAGACTCGAAGTCCTCAGTCCCTGCTCGAATCTCTTTTCGATCATCCGCCGGGGCCCGATTGCGCAGCGTTCTCATAGCGCGTTCGCGGTCCGTCGCGCGGTTCGGGTGGCAGAAATGACCGTTCACCGCGCCGCGCGATCCTGCGGATGACTGATACGGCCGTCCGGCGCAAATAGCCTGCCGCGCTGGCGCGCGGCGCTCCACCTTACTCCGATAGCAGGGAGACAGGGTGGATGCAGGATATCGCTTTCGACAGTTCAATGGCCGCTGCAGGATTGCCGATCCGCCGTGTCCTCGGTGCCGCAGCCGTTGCGGGCACGCTCGACCTGATGTTCGCCGCCGCGCTCTGGTATCCCAAGGGTGTCCCGCCGAAGGCTATCTTCCAGTCGATCGCTAGTGGCCTTCTCGGCCCCGACGCCTTTGCCGGCGGATGGGGCATCGCGGTCCTCGGCATCGGCCTTCACTTCGCGATCATGCTGATCATCGCCGCCCTCTACGCGTCGCTGGTGCCGGCTTGGCTCCAGGCCCGGCCGCTGCTGGCCGGTGCGCTTCTGGGGCTGACGATCTGGACGGTGATGAACCTCGTCGTGGTCCCGCTTTCGGCGGCGCCGCTGTCGCTGCCGCCCTTCTGGATCGGAGCCGCCGACATGGCCGGGCACATGTTTCTCGTCGGAGTGCCAATCGCGTGGCTCATTGCGCGGACGAGCCCGGGCTGAGGGGCGACAATCAATTTCAATGCATAACAAAAAGGGGAATGACATGGACTACAAGCTCTCCAATCGCCTCCGGGCACGGGGCCAGATCGCCCTGCTGGCGATGGCGACGGCTCTCGTCGCTACGCCGGCGGCCGCCCAGGCTGATGGCGATGCCGGCGAAGCAGAGACTGCGGGCGACACGATCGTGGTGACCGGGTCGCGCATCGCGCAACGCAAGTTCGACACGGCAAGTCCTGTTGCCGTGGTCGGCAGCGAGGAATTCAAGCTGTCGGGGGCAGTCAACGTCGAGCAGGTCATCAACACGCTGCCGCAGGTCGTGCCGGGCGCGACGGCCTTCTCGAACAATCCCGGCAACGGTGTTGCGACGCTCGATCTGCGCGGCCTCGGCAACCAGCGTACGCTCGTGTTGGTCAATGGCCGCCGCTACATCTTCTTCGATGCGACGCAGACCGTCGACCTCAACAATGTCCCCCAGTTCCTGATCGAAGGCGTCGATGTCGTGACCGGTGGCGCCTCGGCGGTCTACGGCTCCGACGCCGTTGCGGGCGTCGTCAACTTCCGTCTCCGCAATGACCTCCAGGGTCTCGAACTCGGGACGCAGTACGCGATCACGGGGCGCGGCGATGGCGCGCGCTGGAGCGTCAACGCCGCGCTCGGTTCGGACATCCTCGACGGCAAGGGCCACATCACCCTTTACGGCGACTATTTCAACCGGAAGGCAATCTCGCAGGCCGCCCGGGGATTCTCGCGCCAGGTGATGGTCGAGAATTCCACGGATACCGGACTCATTCCAGGCGGTAGCGCCACCGTACCGGGTGGCCGCTATGCGATCGCGGGCTCGGTCGTCGTGCCGGCCGGGGGCGGCCTCGGTTCGGTGACCCTCGACCGCGGCGTCGGAAACTTCGCGACCGCCAACGGTGCGATCTATACGGCTCCCGGCGTGTCGCGGCCCTATGTCGATCCCAGCGACGCCTATAATTTCGCGCAGGACAATTTCCTCCAGATCCCGCAGGAGCGCTGGCTCCTCGGCGCCTATGGCAATTATGAGGTCTCGAGCGCCATCAATCCCTATTTTGAGATCACCTTCGCCAACAACCGGGTCCAGAACGAGCTCGCACCGACCCCGGTCACGGGCGTGTTCGCGGTGGCGACGAACAATCCCTTCCTGTCGGACGCGGACCGGGCAGCGCTCGTCCAGACCGATCTCAACGAGGCGGCAATCGATGCCGCGCGCGCCGCACGCGGGCTTGCGCCCCAGTTCGGCGACCCCGGTTTCGTGAACGTTTCGGTCTCGCGACGCGTCAACGATATCACCGCGCGTAATGCTCTGTTCGAACGCAATGCCTGGCGCGCCGTGGTAGGCACGAAGGGCGACCTCGGCAGCGCGCTGCGCTACGACGCCTATTATCTCTACTCGCGCACCCGCAACAGCGTGACGCAGACCGGCAACATCTCGCGCTCGGCCTTCGCCAAGGCGCTTCGCGAGAACCGCCTCAACATCTTCGGCCCGGGCACCATCTCGGATGCGCTGGCCGAGGAGATCACGATCACCGCGCAGAATAGCGAACTCTCGCAGTTGCAGGTCGCGAGCGCGTCGCTGTCGGGCGACCTGTTCGAGTTCGGTCTCGGCGGCGACCCCGTCGCGTTCGCGGTTGGCGCCGAGTGGCGGAGCGTCGCGAGCGAGTTCATCCCCGATACCGCGCTCTCGAGCGGCGACGTCATCGGCTTCAACGCCGGTCAGCCGACAAAGGGGGGATACAGCGTCAAGGAACTGTTCGGCGAGCTGCTCGTGCCGGTCGTGGCAGACAAGCCTTTCGCGCATGACATCACGCTACGCGGCGCGGCGCGCTACGCCGACTACAGTCTCCAGGGCGTCGGCGGGGTGTTCACTTGGGCCGCGGGTGCCGAATGGGCACCGATCTACGACATCCGCTTCCGCGGCCAGTATCAGAAGGCAATCCGCGCGCCAAACGTCGGCGAACTCTACGGCGGCCAGGCGCAGGGCTTCCCCTCCGCCACCGACCCCTGCTCGGGCCGTTCGTCGGCTGCCTCGCGCACCGATGCGGTCCGGGATCTCTGCATCGCAACCGGTGTCCCCTCGTCGCTGGTCTTCCAGAATTCGATCCAGCCCAATTCGCAGGTCGAGAGCGTAAGCGGCGGCAATCCGCTTCTGCAGCAGGAGGATTCGGAGACCTACACGGCGGGTGTGGTCGTGAGGCCCTCGTTCCTGCCGGGCCTCAGCATCACTGCGGACTATTTCGACATCCGGGTGAAGAATTATATCGCACAGCTGGGCGGTGGTACGCAGGGCGTCCTAAACCTCTGCTACTATACGGTGCAGGATATCGACAGCCCCTACTGCCAGGCGATCAGGCGCGATCCGCAGACCGGGCAGATCGGCGGGCAGTTCCTCGTGACGGCGCTCAATGCGAATATCTCGGAGCTTCGTACGGCGGGCGTCGACCTCCAGGTCGATTATGGCATGCGGGTCGGGAAGGGCCTCTTCGGTTCGGACGCGCGTCTGAACTTCTCCTTCCTCGGCACCTGGACCCGCAAGGCGGACTATACCGCCGTGGCAGACCTGCCCGATGAGGTCACCCATTGCGGTGGCGGCTTCGGCACCAACTGCGATCCGGTTTTCGGCGATCCGGTACCCAAGTACCGGTTCACCGCCCGCGCGGCGTGGGTCGAGGGGCCGTTCACGGCAAGCCTGCGTAACCGCTATATCGGACCGGTCACGAACGCGCGCATTATCAACGGCGTGGCGGACCCCGCCAGCATCACGGTCGATCGCCTCAAGGCCAAGACCTACACGGACCTCTCCTTCGCGGTCGATGTCGACGAGCGTCTTACCCTGACCTTCGGTGTGAACAATCTGTTTGACGTGCAGCCGACGCAGATCGACGATGCCAATGACGAGCAGGCTGGCACCTATCCTTCGACCTACGATGTCCTCGGGCGCGACTTCTTCGTCTCGGCGCGCATGAGGTTCTAGGTTCCTCGACCTGGTTCAGCAGTCCCTTGCTCAGGTTGGTGGAGGAAGGGCGGGAGCTTTGCTCCCGCCCTTCCGTCCATGAGGGGACGACCTCGCCGTTCCCTTCGTTCGTCCGGAACCTCCGATACAGTGCGTTTCCGGGAATCTGTTCCAGGAATCCGTATCCACCGAAGGCGTTAGCTTCCCTGCGGCCGCGCCACTCTCGGCTTCAAAACGGGGGTGCTCCGTGGCGGCCTGTCAGACATTCGGTCGTGAGCGAACCCGAAGGTGCGCCGTCACGTTCAGCGCACATCGAGCGCCGCCCTTGGTCTACCGCGCCGCTTGGGGAAAGATCGGCAGCTTTGCCACATCAGCCGGGTCATGCTGGATGATGATTTTCGCATGCAGATTCTCGGCGATCCTGTCGAAGCGGTCCATCGACGCAAGCGTTTCCGCGCGATCGGTGTTGAAGGCAGGGACCCCACGGTTTTTGATCTGGTCGGCAAAATGATATTGATCACCCGACAGCAGTACCGGCCCGCTCGCGAGGCGCACGAGGAGCGCCTGATGCCCTTCGGTGTGCCCGGGCAAACTCAGCACCGTAACCTTGCCGTCGCCAAAGACGTCGGCATCCCCGGTCAGCTCCCGTACTTTGCCATGACCTGACACCCAAGGCGCAAGCCGAGTCTGCGCCGGCTTCCACACTTTTGCGACGTCGAAATCCTTCTTGCCGATGAGCAGCGTCGCCTGCGGAAAGTCCGCAGCCTGGCCGATATGGTCGAAATGATAATGGCTGAGGCCGATAAAATCGATATCGTCCGGCTTGAGGCTAATCCGGCTCAACTGGGGGACAATTCTTTCCTTCAGGGAGTTTACGTAGCCGTCGCTGTCTTTGGATGTTCCGGCCAGATCGCCGTCGAGGCCCGTGTCCCACAATAGCAGCTGCTCACCGTTTCGGATAAGATAGCAGCTTGCGACGAGCGTCTTGGTCTCGCCTGAATATAGATAGGTATCCGAGAACTCCCCGAGATTTTTCACCGCGATCGTTCCACAGTCCAGCCGATAAAGCTCGACCGCCGGCCGAGGGGCTTCGGCCGCTGCGATTGGTCCCGCGGGGACTGACAGAAGCACCGATAGTGCACCGACCCACTTCATCATCATTTGATCCTCTCTCGTTTTGCGTCTGGATTGTGCGGATATACCCGCGGCGGTGGTCGAAATTCGCCCGAACCCTTCTTCGGCTCCATCGGCCGCCGGGCAACGTGGCCGGCAGTGTGCTTCGACGAGCTATGTTCCGGACTGGCGAGATCACTATCTCCTCGCAGCGAAGATCGGGGAAAATCTCGCCGATGGCGCACCCGGAGATTGACGCCCGCATGCTTGAGATCGATGCGTCCGCAAGCGTGAGATGTCATTTAATTTTGCGGCGAACGACCGCACGGTGCCGCCGGAGGCTCTATCGGCGGCTCGTCAGCTTGAGCGCCCGCGCATATTGTGGCGGACGCGATCGGACCCTCGCTGCCGACGTACCACCTGCGCCACGCATGCCGGCGGGGTTATTCGGCCGCGAAGTAACTGAATAATATAGGCCAAACTGACCTGTCGGAGAGCAAGTCGATTGACGGTGCCTCAGCTTGCGGTAGCCTCTTTAAAGATCAACCTGAAAGGTTTGCGATGTCTTACGCCAGCTCAGCCAGAATGACCTTCATCAATATGCTCGGCACGCTTGATCACCTGGTCGGCAAGGCCGTGGACGCGCATATGGGGGAGGAGGTTCTCGCCGCGAAGCTGACCGACGACATGTTTCCCTTGGAACTGCAATTCCGCGTCGCGCTCAACCAGGTTCTGTTGGCGCTGAATCAGGTTGGAGGGCAATCGCTGCCGCTTGAGGAGGCACCATATCGATCCTTTGCCGAAGTTCGCGACCGAATTGCCGTGATTCGCTCATATGTCGATGAGACCGAGCCGGCCGAATGGCAGGACGCAAAGGCGACCGTAGACCTTACCCTTCCGAACGGCGTCCGCTTCTTGATGTCGTCCGAGGAAGACATCCAGGACTGGATCATGCCCAACTTCTATTTCCACGTCACGATGGCGTACGCGTTGTTACGCAATGCAGGATTGGCGATCGGCAAGATGGATTTCATCCCGCACATGGCGCAGCATCGGGTCCAGCCTGCCAATTGAGCGAGCCGCAGGGTTCAGCGGTGTCGCGCGCGCTCATGGCTCTCTGCAAGCAAGGCCGGCGGTCAGCCCCCGGCCGATCACTCGCGGGCAAGTCCATGCAGCTGAGGGCGTCGGCGCTATAAGGAGCGGGGGGTACGGCGCCGGCGAGATCGTCAGGCCGGATTCGCTTCGGAACAACTCGTGAGGAGGCGATCGAGCCCCGTTCTCACCATATCGGCATAACCTCCGCTCGGAAGGGCAGTCGCCCGATTCATGCCGAACCAGGCATGGTCGCGCGCCCGATCATTTTCGCCGAGACGTCGGTACGCATCGCCCACATTCAGGTGCAGCGATGGAAGGAAGCTGTCGAGTTCGGGGGACAGCGCATCGGCATCGCCATGCCGCTCGCATCCGGTTGCGGCTTCCAGAGCCAGCAAATCCCAGGCGAGTTCTGCGTTCACCTCCTCTTGTATGTCAGCCAGGAAATGGGCGATCGTGCAGCGCTGCATCGGCGTACCTTGGTCGCGCAGGTCGTCCCACAGGGCGAGCAGCGCTGTACGTGCCGCAACGCGGTCGCCGGCTTGCAGGGTGGCCACGGCCTCCATGATTGCGGCCATGTCGTCGCGATTCTCGGTCATGTTACCAATCCTGATCGGGAGGCTGGGCGGTGGGACGACAACGACGTGAAAGAATTGCGCGGCTCCTGCGCGTCTCGAACCTTGGACATCGAGAACAGCCTTGGCACGCGCTCGTGGCCCCTGAGGATCCTGCGCCGCCTCCTGCCTGTCCGAAGCAGGCGTGGGCGGTCGTCTTGGGGATATCCACTGGATGGAGGGCGCTGACAAGCGAACAGGACCGAGTGATAAGCGCCTCCCATCGGAGCAACGGCAAAGGCCCGGAGGTAATGGGGAAAGAGTCGGGACAGGTCGACCGGCCGGGGCTCGCCCGCGCAGCCTGAATCTGCGCGCACCGGGGGCGCTCGACGGGTCGCGTCTGTAATTCTCTGAATCTGGACCATTGAGCGTTCCTCCTACCGGCGTCGCGGGCGGTCCGCATCTTCGTTTGCCCGCATGTTTCTACCGTTCGCCGCGTGCGTCCAGCGCGCAGCTAACATTCCCTGAATCTGGCGCTTGCGGTTACGCACACTGTGCAATACACACTGTGCGTAACCGAAGGATAATTCAATGATTGTTTCGCTTTTCTTCGCATCTCTCGCCATGAGCGGTGCCGTATTGACGCCCTCGGCGCCAGCCGGTGCCGCAGTGGAGCCAGACAGGCATCTCCCTTGCAAGGAATCGTATCTGCGACGCGCGCGAAACGGCGAGGTCGAAATCGCCTATCGGACGGCGGGTGACCGGACCGGCGAACCCTTGCTCATGATCCCCGGGAGTGGAATGCAACTGGTCGACTGGCCCCAGCCACTCGTCGACGGCCTCGTGCGGGCAGGATATTATCTCATCATGCCCGACCCCCGCGACGCGGGTTGCTCGACCAGGCTGGATGAGCTTGGGCCACCGGACTGGCGGCGCGTCCTGACCGACCTCGCCGCCGGGCGTTCCCCCTCCCTTGCCTATGATACCGGGGACATGGTTTCGGACATGGCTGCTGTCCTCGATGCGGAGGGATTGGCGTCTGCCCATCTCCTTGGCGCATCGGGCGGTGCGGTTATCGGCGAGGTGATGGCGATAGAACGACCCGGGCTGGCGCGCTCCTTGACCCTGCTGATGGCCAATGCCGGCAATCCCTCACGTGCGCTGCCCGCCAGACCGGACGTCATGGCTCCCGTCGGTCAAGCTCCCACCTCCACGGACGGCAAAATTGTCGAAGCCTATCTGATGCGACTCGAGAAAGTGCTCGCTGGACCCAAGGCCGCGAGCGATATCGTCCTTCTCTCTCGCGCGCGAACGCGTATAGCCAGAGGCTATAGCGCGGACGGCGTTCAGCGCCAGGGCGCCGCGTTTCTGGCTGCCGGAGATCTCAGGCATGGGCTCGCCGAGATATCGGTGCCCACCGTCGTCATCCACGGGGCCGAGGATCCGCTCATTCCGGTTGAAGCCGCCGAGGATGTTGCGCGCGCTGTTCCCGGTGCCCAGTTGAGGGTCATTCCCGGCAGCGGCCATTCGCTTGATGAAAGCATGGTCGCCGCCTCGCTCGCCGCGCTGGGCGCGCGGTCGACGGCGGCCAAGCGCCAATGAGCGGTCCCAGTCAAGACAGCGTCCTTGAGGGGTTGACCGGCGAGCTCCGCCGGGGATCGCTGGTCATTGCGGTTCTCTGCGGCTTGCAAGAGGAACGCAGCGGCGGCGCGCTCAAGGTCAGGCTGGCCGAAAGCGGGGTGAGTATCACCGAGGGCGCGCTTTATCCGATGCTGCGGCGCCTCGAAGCGCAAGGTCTCCTGCAAAGCCAGTGGCGCATGCACGATAGCCGAAAGAAGCGTTTCTACCTGCTTACCCCTGACGGACAGCGGGCTCGCGACTTTTTGCTCTCGGACTGGCGAACATTCGACACGGCATTTGAAGGCTTAAAATCATGAACGGCAAGGAATTATATCTTCGGCGCGTCTCGCACTGGCTGCCCCGCTCCATTCGCGCCGACGTCATCGAGGAATTGGACGCGGCGATCGAAGACTATCTCACCAGCGATCGGGAGGCCGTTGAGCCGGATCAGCTATATGCTGAACTTCGGCGCGACTTCGGCCACCCCGCCGTCGCCGCCACGAGGTTCGTCGACGGGAGGCCGGTTGTCAGCGCGGGCCTCGCCCACGCTTATTGGCGCACACTGGCGATTGCATGCGTCGCCGTCCTGCTGATTCAGTCGGCGCTCCTCGTCGCCGGCAGCGGGAGCACCGGCCTCGCCGTCGGTCATATTGTCGAGGGTGTGCTCAGAATACTCGGGCATATGTTCATGGCGGTCGGCGTCGTCACGATGGTTTTCGCGTTTATAGACGGTGGTTGGCGGACGGTCTGTCGTGTCCTGGGCATGGCGCGTTAGCGCTTGCCGCTCTCCGTTAAAAGTTAGCGTAGCCGCCAGCTGTCTCGGGGTTGCCGGATCGCCCCATACCAGCGGACGGACGACGAGGCGGCCGGCACCTGTCCTTCCACCTACTATGTCCTCGGGCGCGGCTTCTCGTTCCCGGCGCCCTGAGGTTCCAGGTTCCTTGGCGTGATCCGGCAGTCCGCGCGCAATTCGATGGGCGACGGTGAGACGCCGGCGTTCCTCTCTTTCGTCCGTAACCCTATGATACAATGCGTTTCACGCTATTTGCTCCGACGATACCCGCCGCGGCCATTGGCTCCTCGCAGGCTGCTCCCATCGCGGCTTGAAAGAGGAGTTCTTCATGACACACAATTCACTGTTTCCCTCGCCGCGCGCAGTGCTCGGCCGGCTGCTTCTTGCCGGCACGGCGCTCGGCGCGCTGGCGCTCGCAGCGGGCGACGCCCAGGCTAAGGGAAGCACCGATCCTTACGACCGCGTCATCGTCTTCGGCGACAGCATTTCGGATAGCGGAACCTATGCCGACAAGGCGCCCGACGGTGCCGGGAAGTTTACGACTAATCCCGACGACGTCTGGGTGGAGGTCGTTGCCAAGGGGCTCGGGCTCGACCTCGACCCGCATGCTGCAGGCGGCACGAACTATGCCGAGGGCGGCGCCCGGGTCGCGTTGCAGCGCCCGGACGCGCCCGGCGATCTGACGCGCCGCCCGATCACCGAACAGGTGGCCGACTTCCTTGCCAATGACGGCGACCTCGGTCCGGACAGCCTCGTCATCATCCAGGGCGGCGGTAACGACGTCTTTGCGACCAAGTTCAACGGGCCCGCCGATACGCCGGCCGATCTCGAAACGCTGCGCGTCGCCGCGGAAGGTCTCGCCGACCAGGTTGGCCTGCTGATCGATGCCGGGGCCGGCACTGTGGTGACGACGAGCGTCCCCAAGTTCGATCATTACAATGCCTATTATGACAGCGCGCTCGCCTCGCGTAATCTCAATGTCCTCTACGTCGATATGGCCGGACTCATCCGCGAGATCGAGGCCGATCCCGCCGAGTTCGGGATCGTCAATACAACCGATCGGGCCTGCAAGGGCTCGGCCCTCGAATCCTTTGTCTGTCTTCCGGAAAACTACGTCACGCCCGACGCCAACCGCACCTATCTCTATGCCGATTCGGTGCATTTCACGGGCGTGGTCCACGAAATCGAGGGCGATCTCACGCTGGCGATGCTGCGCGCGCCGGGCCAGTTCGCGCAGCTTGCCCAAGTGGTCCGGGCGACCTCGCGTGCCGACGATGGTCTCGCGCGCAGCCAGGGCGCAGGCGACGGGAGATGGCGCCTGATCGGCGGGGCCAAGTGGAGCGAAGCCGACATGCCCGGATTTGCCACGAGCGGAGAGATGCATGCCGACGCCACCGGATTTCAGTTCGGCGGGATGGGCAAGCTCGCCCCGGGCCTTTCGGCGGGGCTTTATCTCTCGTGGAACCAGGGAAACGGCAGTTTCGCAGAGCAACTCGGCTGGTTCGACTATGAAACGCTCGGCCTCACGGCCTTCACCCGCTTTCACTCGGGTCCGTTCGATGCCGAACTCACCGCAAGTGTTGGGGGCGCGGACTTCGACCAGATCGTCCGGAACATTCCGCTCGGCCCGGCGCTCCGAACCGAAGCCGGCGACACCAGCGGACATTATGCCGCGGTCGAAGGCCGGGCATCGATGCTTGTTGCCGATGGGCCGCTTGCAGTCCGGCCGTTCGTCACATTGCGCTATGACCGGGTGAAGGTGAATGGCTATGCCGAGGCAGGGACGCGTGCCACACAAGTAACCTTCGGCGACCAGACGCTCGAGACGCTCGAACTCGGCGCCGGTCTCCGTCTCGCTCCCCGGCATGACGGAAGGCCGGTCAAGCCGTTCGTCGAACTCGGCTATTCGAAAGATATCCTCGGAGCCGGGCACAGCATCTCCATCCTCCCGAGCGGCGCACCCGTATGGTTCACCAGCGATCCCTCGCAGCTTTCAGGTGGAGAGTTCTTCTACTCGATCGGGGCGAATGCCCCGCTCGGGCCCAGGTCAGGCCTCTCGTTCCGTGTCGAAGGACGTGAGGGGAAGGAAGGTCGCAGCGAACTCGCCGCTTCGGTCGGCCTTTCCATGCGATTCTGATCGACGCGCTTTTGACGCAAAGAGCAAGAAAGAAGGAGGGGAGGCGGCGGGAGCCGCCGCCTCCTTTGGTTGTACGGTGCCGGGAAACCGAACCAGATGATCGGCGACCGCCCCGTTCACCGGCGGCAGCGCTGTCCGGTCACACTCCGTTACACTTTCCGCCAACTGCTGAAACATTGCGGTGCGAAGACCCGCCGTCCGATCAACAGACGAGGGAAGACAGATGGTCAGCGTGAATGAGGTTACCCAGATCATGGCGGAAAAAGGTGCCTACGTGCCGGGGAAGCGGGTCAAGCTCGACTTTGGCGAGGAAGGCCAGATCATGCTCGACGGCATCGAGCAGGTCGTCGATAACGAGGAACGCGAGGCCGACGCGACGATCAAGGTCTCGCTCTCGGATTTCGTCGCCATGTCGCAAGGCAAGCTCAATGGAGCAGTCGCCTTCATGCAGGGCAAGCTCAAGGTCCAGGGAGACATGGGCGTGGCGATGCAGTTCCAGTCGGTCACCGCGAAGATGCGCGGATGACGGTCGAGGCCGGGCGCTTGGGGCGCCCGGCCCTTCACAAAGTCAGACCGGGATATGGGCAAGGTCCGCGCGCAGGATATTCTCGCATCGCATCAGGATGGCCTCGCCGCCCCCCAGATTGGGGAGCCGGGCGAGCGCGTCGATGATCGGAAGCTGGGTCGGATTGCTCGACCAGTCGGGTACCGTCCATTCCACGCTCGCCTTGCCGATCGTCGCCTCGCGAATATCGAATTCCTGCGGGAACAGCACCGGGTGGCTGATTGCAGCCCCGGGCGCCCCGACGTTCGGAAAATGGCGCCAGCCGAACCAGTTGGTCGTGCCCTGTTCCTGGCGGACCGCCTCGAGCTCGGCGTCGCCAAGCGGATGCGCTGCCTCCATGACCACCCGCGCGAAGCGCGCGCCGTCGAGGTGGGCGGTCGCCGAGTAGATGGTATCGGGAAACTCGCGCAGATCGTCGACCTTCGCATAGAGCTTCGGAACGCCCTGGACGTCGCGTCCCATCAGAATCGGCGCGGTGCGGTTCTCCCACACCACCAGCCCGAACACGCCCGTGATCGGACCGTCACGGCCATCGAAAATCACGGGCACATTGATCGCCAAGAGATTATAGGCGCCGCCCGCGAGCCAGTCGACGCGGCGGTTGTTGATGAGCGAGACGATCAACTTCGGCTCGGCAAGCTGAAAGCGCGGCGGGAGGAGGGCGGCGAGCGCATCGCCATCGCTGTCATAGGTGAAGGTCAAATTGGTCGTGTCGCGATAGTGCGAGGCGGGCAGGGGATAGGGCAACGCCCCGAAAAATGGCGGCATCAGGCGGGTGCCGGCGTCGTCGAAACCTTCCTGCAGCAACAGGCTGCGGTCGAAACTGGTCATGCTTGCTTTCCTCCGGAATGGATCTGCGGAACGCCAAGCATCGCTGCCGCCGCACAGCCGCACCATGATCCGGGAGGTAAGATTCGTCAGGCGAAGGGGAGCTTTTCCGAGAAGACCCCGAAGAGGAGCGGACGGGCGCAGAGCTCCGCAATATTCCGGGCGAGATTCTCCGGGAGGAAACGGTTGATCTCGTCCGCGGCGTTGACCGTCGCGGAAATCGCCTGCGCCGCGAGCAGGGCGTCGACCGCTCGCACCTCGCCTGCCGCGATCCCCTCGGTGACCATGGCCGCGAGATGAAGGATGATGCGGTTCCACTCGCCGAGGACCACGGCACGCCGCTCGCTGCGGAGCGCGGTGAGCGCTGTGTCGCGGAGGAAGGGGCCTTCATCGCCGGTCTGGAAGGCGACGAGCGCGACGATCACCGTCACCAACTGACCCTGCGGGCTCCCTCCATCGGCTTCGGCCGCCCGGATGATTCTCCACATATGGGCGAAGGAGCGCTCGAAGCAGGCTTCAAGCAGCGCGTCCTTCGTGTCGAAATGATGATAGATCGCGCCCTTGGTAAGGTTCATGCCTGCCGCGATGCGATCGATCGAGGCTCCCCGAAAGCCGAGCCGGTTGATTTCGCGGGTGGCGGTGCGGAAAAATTCTGCCCGGTCGTCGGGGCTGTCCCCGTGCGCGATTTCTTTTGCTCGGCTCGCCCAGTCGCCGTTCCAGCCCGGCTCGCCGGGCGTCAGGCCCCTCGCGAGGATCGCGAAGAGCCGGCGCGCGACCTGCGGATAGTCGTCGGGCGCATATTGCGACGCCCAGGCAGCCGACCAGAAGAGCTGGACGAGGATCATCTGGGCGCGCGGAACCGATCGCAGGATATCGCCTTCGCTCGCAGGATGCGGCGCAAGCAGCGCTGCGGCCGCAAGCAGCATCTCGCTGTAGCGGGCCACAGCCCGCTGCTGCTCGGTCTCCTCCAGCGCGCGTATATCGCTCAATATGGCCAGCGGCGACGCCTCGCCGGCCTGGACCCGGGCCGCCCGATCGAAATAGAGACGGAAAAGCTCGGCGAGCCGTGCCTCGGGATCGGCGGCGGCCGAAGCGTCGGCAATCATGGCCTTGTAAGCGTCGATCGCGCGATCGAAGCAGGCTGCAGCAAGGTCCTCCTTGCGCCGGAAATAATAAGTGAGGTTGGCCTTGGTCATGCCGGCGCGCTCGGCAACGTCGGCCAGCACCAAGCCGCGCACGCCGTGCTCGTTGATCTCCGCACTGGCAATGGCAACGAGTTCGGCGCGGCGCTTCTCGCGCTTGCTGCCGCCCTTGCCTTGTCGCCCGGCGGGCGCCGCGGCGCGCGGCGCCGTCCTCAAACTTTCTCCGTCGCCTTCGGATCCCGGCATGGCCCGCCCCCGTCTCCTTCTCGATGCTCCGCCCAGAGCAGGAAATCCGCCACCGGTCAATCGGACGTCAAAAACATACCAAGAGTAAAAATAATATTGACCTGTCTTGGCTCTGTGACTAGCCGTTCGTTCAAACAACGGCGAGGCTGCGCAGGATTCGCTTCGGATGGCCGGGAAACCGGCAGCTT
>Ga0209257_1002237_pt1 | contig 19859 bp, 17 predicted proteins | sample AraplaCvi_mCL_r2_FD_184277 | JGI IMG/M metagenome (GOLD analysis project Ga0209257, IMG submission 184277) | Arabidopsis root microbial communities from North Carolina, USA - plate scrape MF_Cvi_mCL_r2 (SPAdes) (version 2) | ecosystem: Host-associated > Plants > Roots > Endosphere | place: USA...
CCTGATCGCAGCCGGACGCCCAAAACAAAACAGCGCGAAACGCCCGAGGCGTAACGCGCTGTTCTGGCTGGATGAGTGGTGGAGCGGAGGAGGATCGAACTCCCGACCTTCGCATTGCGAACGCGAATGCATCGCTATGCAAATCAACGCTTGTGTCACTTCTTTAGATTTACTGCCACAATTTCGCCACAGTCAGGAGGAACTGATGGCGACTTTGCGAAAGCGCGGGCCGTACCAGTGGGAGGTCCAAATTCGTCGGCGCGGATATCCGGCGACCAGCAAGACATTTGAGACCAAGGCCGAGGCTGAGGCCTGGGCGGCAATGATCGAGTCCGAGATGGCGCGTGGGATCTGGGTAAGCCGTAGTGAGGCTGAGTCAACCACGCTGGAGGAACTCCTCGACCGTTATGCGAAAGAAGTGGTCCCGACCAAAAAGGGGCAGGCGCAGGAGTACTCGGTGCTCAGGGTGTGGCGCGAGACAGAATTGGCGATTCGCACAGTGGCTGCCGTACGAAGCTCAGATATTGCATCGCACCGGGACGAATGGTTGCGCTCCTTTGAGCCGGCGACCGTGCTTAGACGGTTGTCTGTCTTGTCTCACGTGTTCAGCGTTGCGCGTCGCGAGTGGGGGATGGAAAGCGTCACAAATCCGGTCGAACTAGTGCGCAAGCCATCTGTGAACAATGCGCGATCTCGCCGCATCATCCAGCTTGCTACTGACATGGAGGACTTGTCGAGCGAGTTGGACCGCGTCATTGCTGCATCCGAGTCCGAGCTCCTTCCAGTGATTATCCGCTTAGCTGTCGAGACGGCGATGAGGCGGAGCGAGATCGTGGGGCTGAGCTGGGAGCACATTGACCTTCGTCGACGCGTGGCTCATCTGCCGGCGACAAAAAATGGCGGCGCTCGGGACGTGCCGTTGTCCTCCGTGGCCGTGGAGCAACTGACGGCTAGGAAGCCCGGACAAAGAGGGGGCGAATTGCAGCGTGGCCGCGTTTTCAGCATTCGCGAAGACGCTATCACACGGGCTTTTGAGCGCGCGGTTGGGCGGGCTCGCAAGGCTTATGAGGCTGAGTGTCGAGAGACTGGCAAGGCACCGGATGCCCGCTTCCTTAATGACCTACGCTTCCACGACTTACGCCACGAGGCTGCGTCACGTCTCGCGACTGTCTACCAGTTGCACGAACTGGCCAAGGTGACAGGTCACAAAGACCCAAGGATGTTGATGAGGTATTACCACCCACGCGCAGAGGACTTAGCCAAAAGGTTGGCATAGGCGGGGGCGCGAAGATGGGGCGCCGCCTCCGCAATGGGCTAGGCGTGCCCGGATCACGGACATCCCTCATAGACTTTGGGTACGTGCCGGAGGAGCACCGGCAGCACTAGCGGACCTCGGGTGAGTGCTTAAAGTGGACCTCTGCGCGTTCAATAGGATCACGGTTATGTAAGTAGCAGGAGGCGCTACATGACCTGTCGAAGTAGAGAAGTAATGTGGCCAAGTCATACGGCGCGTTGTAGTAGCGATGCGCCCAGTCCAGAAGCTCGCTCTGAGTACCACTCCGAAGCTTTGAGCCATCGAGGACCTTCGTCCCGTCGACTTTTAGATGGACCTTGTAATGGACTAGCGCGTTTCTCTGGTTATTCAAACGAGTGAGTGTTTGACCCAAGGGCTGGTCAGTGCGTAGCTCATAGGCCGCGCAGTAGGCTTTAGGTCCGTGCAACCACTTGTCCATGAAGCTCGCGCTTTCGAGGGCAGTGAATAGGCCGGCAACGCCCTTCTTCGCAAGCTGCGTAGCAAGCACTACATTGATCAGGGCCTCGCACAGCGCGTGCGAAAGAAATACAGTTGTCACGTACTCGGACATTACGGCGTGTCCGAACTTAGCCCACCGCTGCATGTCTGGGCTCGCTGCAGACGTGACTTGGGAACTGATGTCTTCCTCAAGTTGCGCTTCCGGAATGTGCGGATTCATGCCTCGCATGTCCGCTAGGAGCTTCTGTCTCAGCTCCTCGAACTGGTCAATGCTCTTGGGACTAAAGTTAGAGACCTCTGCTCTTAATGCTTTGAACTGAGGCCATCTAGCCCTAAGGGCCGTGTCGATGTAGATGTAATCTGACGAGTACTCGGTAACCGAGGCTGTAGCTTGAGATTGTTCTGTGGCCATCGTCAGTTCCTTACGCGGTGGCTCGATGTTCGTAGTATGGGTGCTGCTTGTCCTCTAGGATCTCATCCATAGCAGCGAGATTCTTTGGGTCTGGATTGAGCCAGGCATCCACATGCTTCGGTTTGATGTTGACGATCGTCCGATCGTGACCCGCCATTGCCACCTCCGGCTCAGGGGTGTCCGTAATCGCGGCACAAGACAGCAGCTCCTCGACGCCGTCCGTCCATGCGTACCATAGGACGGGGATGTACTCATCCACAATCATTATCCGAGCATCGCCGACGCGATCCGCGCTGAGCAGGGTAAAGAGCATCGGGCACAGCGGGCCGCCAAACTCGACGAGCTGAAGCAAGCCCGTGCCCGGTCTCGCGAGCTGCGCAAGGAGATTGAACTTCTGCGCGCCGACCTTGCCAAGCTTGCATCAATCAACGAGGTTCTATCTGCTGAGAACGAGGTTCTTCGCACACGCGGCGCCAATACCGTGGTGTCGCTGCCGCTAGCTGGGGCAATTGCGAAAACGCCATCAAGGGCATAGGGCCGCGCAATGCCACTCCTCCATCGCAGTTGAGACGTCGTGGGTCGTACTGAGCGCTGGCCGGTGCCATAGCCGCCCTTGCCATGCAGGTCGTAGGTGACGGGGCGGGGAAATCAAGCAGGGTAGACCATGGAGTTCGTCACCCTCTTCTGAAGGGGATGGCAAGGCGGCGTGCAGGAGGCGACATTCAAGGGGCGCTGCTCGCCATTTGGTTAAGACGCACCCCGCACGGATGCGCTTTGCCATCAGGACGTTTGTCGCCCATCCGCGCGAGCCCTCAACCGCCAGCTGCACCCCAGCGAGTGAGCTTCCTGGCGGCGAAGGTGGACGACTACGCGAAGGAGATGGGCATCAGTGAGAAGGAGGCACAGGATCTGCTGCTGGGCGGCACGTTGCTGCAGCTGGATCAGCAGACGGCGGGCAAGCCGGATCGCACCACGGACAAGCCCAGTATGAGGCGGCTTCGAACTGGCTGGCCGATCAGGCCGCCGCGTCCGGTCTGCGCTTCGTCAATCAGCAAGGTGAGGAGCAGCAGGCGTACACGATCAAGGGTGATCAGTACACCAACCACGACCTGCACGGCGAGGCGCACCGAGGCAACTTGGCCTCAAAGGCGATCGATTGGGCGTTCGATACCAATCTGAGCGGTGGTCATCCGCTCACGATGGAGAACTACAACAAGGCCATTGACTAAGTCCGCGTCGAGGGTCAGTACAAGGAGTGGCGTGACAGTATGCCCGCCGATCCGGCGAAGAGGACCGAAAGCGATTGGGTGGAATGGCAAGTGGGACACCGAAGGCGCCATGCGCGGCTTGGCAAACTGGGGCTTCGGTGGCGGCGCGGGTCAGCTGGCCATCAGCATCGCGGACGGCAACTTTCAGCAGATCCGAGGCGATGCGGCGATCAACCTGGCTACAGGGTTTCCGATCGCAAAGCTCGGGCGCGTTGAGAACGCAGTCGATGCAGCACATGATGCAGCGAAGATCTCCGCAGGAGAAGTAGGGAGCGCAACTACGGTTCCTTACAATCGGACTGCGTGCCATGGTCGGCTGTGGCCGGCGCCCCCGGCCGTTAAGCGGACCGATCGGCGCAGTGGCCAGGAACGTGCTGTCACGCGCGTTCACGGCGGATGCGCCAACCCGGGGGCTGGGTGACCGACATCACCTACATCCGCACCCACGAAGGCTTCTTGTATCTGGCGGTCGTGCTGGACTTGGTCTCGCGCCAGGTGGTGGGCTGGGCCACGCGTCCGATGCAGCACACGGATCTGGTGTTGCAGGCGCTGCTTGCCGCGGTATGGCGACGCAAGGCTTCACGCCTCTTTGACGAGCCTCCGCACACCCTGCCGGCAGCCGGCAGCCGGCAGCCGGCAGAGGGCGGCTCTCGCGTTCGCACGGCTGCGGGTCGAGGATGGCATGAAGCGGATTCGCACCTCGTTGTTTGCTCGATTCGCAGAGGGATTGCGGCCACGCGACCGCCGCGTGGTGACGCCGATGCTGGCCGGCGTGCTGGTGTCCATTGCCGGACCGGGTTATGCCCAGGTGATGGCGCAAGCCGATGGACCTTGGAACGCGCCGGCAACCTGGGCGAACAATGCGGCGCCTATCCCGGATCTCGATTACCAAGTGGACAACGGCTTTCTCGTCCACAGTCCAATAATTCCCATCTATGGGTCGTGGGCAACTACGTTCGACGGCGGTTCGCTGACGATTCTGCCGACGGGTGTGCTGCGGTTCTGGAGCGAAAGCCCAAGTAACAATGCACTGGAAGTGTTCTCCATCCCGCAATTTACGCTTTTGGATGGATCTCGCCTCGAGCTCACTTCCGCCACGGGCAACATCGACCGGACCCTGACCACCGGCATTGCGCTGGACCAGGTCGGCCGGATCGATATTGCCATCCTGCCCACCACGACGTCGGCCTTCAGCAACAGCCTGACCCTGTCGCCAGATGCGCCTCTGTCGGGGGGGAGCGATGTCGCGGTGTACGCCGATGCAGTGGGCCAAAGTGGCCTCAGCCGCCGCATGCTGAGCATCGCCAGTGCGGACAACCCGTTCACTGGCCACTGGATGGTCCAGACCGTGAATGGCGTGTTCGGTTCTCGGATGGGGGTGCTGGAGGCGGCGGGTGTTCGCGCTCTGGGCAGTGGCAGCGTATCGCTGCAAGGTTCCGTGCTGCGTAACGCTGTGGCGGACGGTATTTCGTCCTTGTCGGCGATAACGCTTGACGCGGGCTCGCTGCTTGCCGTCAACGCCCGCTGGAACAACCCATCCACTCCCTTGACATTGCTGGATTCGGCCTCTGCCGTATACATCGCACACGATGGGGACACGTCCATCGGTGCCCTGAGTGGCGTGTCGGGTTCGTCCGTGCTCGGCACGCTGCCGGGCGCGTCGCTGTCGGTGACCAACAACGTGGACAGCACGTTTGCTGGGCGCTTGGGCGCCACGGAGGACGGCTCTCTCGCGCTCGTAAAGGCAGGTGCCGGCACGCTGACCTTGTTAGGCGACAACGTCTTGAGTGGAGGGACCCAGATTGCGGGTGGGACGCTGCACGTCGGCGATGGCGACCAAGGCTCGATTAAAGGCCCGATCCTCAACAACTCGCGTCTGGAGTTCGAACGGCGCAGCTTGCGCGTGGACGACGTTATCAGCGGCAACGGAGAGCTTGAATTTGTCGGTCCCGGGCAACTGACGTTGACGGCAGATAACACCTATACCGGCGACACGGTAATCAGCGATCCGGCCGGGACGATCGTACTGGGCGAGGGCGGCGCGACCGGCAGCGTGGCGGGGAACGTGCGCAACGACTCCGTGACCGGAGGGCTCGGCTTCAGCCGTAATGCGGACCTGACGTTCACGGGTGTGATCAGCGGGACAGGACAAGTCGGCGCCGCGGGACCGTTCGTGCTCACGTACACGGGGGCGAACGTCTACAGCGGCCGCACGCTGATCGGGATCGATTCGGTCCTGCAAGTCGGGCAGGGCGGCACGGACGGACAGATAGTGGGCGATGTCCTGGTGAACGGGGCGCTCCGATTCAATCGTGCCGACGCGGTCACCTACGGGGGCACGATTGTCGGGGAAGGACGGGTCGATCACCTCGGTGCGGGCACCCTCATTTTCACTGGCGACCACGAATACTACGGGGGTACCGGCATCGCCTCCGGGATCCTCCAGTTGGGCAACGGTGGCACAACCGGCAGCCTGGTGGGTGACGTAGTTAATGGCGGCGTTCTGGCATTCAACCGTGCCGATGACGTGATCTATGCCGGCACCGTCAGTGGTGGCGGGGGGGTGTCGCAGTTGGGCCCGGGCACGCTGACGTTGACCGCAGACCACACGTACTTGGGTGAGACCCGCATCCAGACAGGCGCGTTGCGGATAGGTGATGGGGGGCTCACCGGCAGCGTCATTGGGGACGTGCTGAACGACGGCGTCCTGGTGTTTGAGCGCGAAACGGACCTGACCTTCGCGCCTGGGATCGGCGGGACGGGCAGCATGGTCAAGCAGGGGAGCAATACCCTAACGCTGACTGGGACACACACGTATAGCGGCGCGACGACCGTCTCCGCCGGTGTGCTGCGTTTGGAGGGACGCGTCGACAGCCCGATCGCGGTCGGCAGCGATGCGACCCTGCAGGGCAACGGCATCGCCGGGACCAATGTGGTCGTGGGCGATGGCGGCAGCCTGGCGCCGGGCGCCAGCGTGGGAGTGCTCACGGTAGGCGGCAATCTGGAGCTCGGCGCCAATAGCATCCTGGACTATGAGCTCGGCAATCCGTTTGGAGCCAGTGACCGCCTGGAGGTGGGCGGCAACCTGGTGCTGGACGGGCAGTTGAACGTGACTGATGCAGGGGGGTTCAGCAGCGGCGTGTACCGGCTGATCAACTATGGCGGTAGCCTTACCGACAATACTTTGTCGATCGGTACGTTGCCCCAAGGCGTAACTCCTGGGCAATTGCAGATCCAGACGAGCGTGGCCAACCAGGTGAACCTCATCATGGTCACGGGGGGCTTTGGCCTGCAGTTCTGGGACGGCGCCGCAACGACCGCGAATTCGACCGTTGACGGCGGCTCCGGCGTCTGGAATGCGGCGAGCACGAACTGGACGACCGCGGATGGCGCCATCAACGCCGCATGGGGCGGCGGTTTTGCGGTGTTTCTAGGGGCCCCGGGTGTTGTCACCCTCGCTCAGGACCTCGGCTCTGACGGTATGCAATTCGCCAGCGATGGCTATCGGGTGACCGCCGTGGGAGCGGGCGTGCTCGCACAACCGTCCTTCGTAGTGCGCGTGGATGCGCAGGCGACGGCTACGTTGGACGTGCCCATCCACGATGGGGGCGGTGGGGCGGCGCAGCTGACGAAAACAGGGGATGGCACGCTGCTCTTGACGCAAGCCAACACCTACAGCGGTGGAACGGCGGTGACGGGCGGGGTGCTGTCCATCGCGTCCGACGACGCGCTGGGGAGTGCAGGCGCCTTGCTGACGCTGGCAACGGGAACCCTTCACACGACCGCCTCGATGCAAACCGACCGTCCGCTTATAGTCGACGGGGCGGCCACGCTGGCGACGTCCGCCGGAACGCGGCTGAGCTGGAATGGGCCGATACAAGGCGAGGGCAACGTGGCGGTGGTTGGACCAGGCACCCTGACCCTGTCTGGCAGTAACGGCTTTACTGGCGCGATGGCGATCACCGGTGGGTCGCTGGAACTGACCTCCGACGCTGGCCTTGGAGCGACCGGCAATGGGCTGCAACTAGACGGTGGAACGTTGCGTTGGTTGCAGGACTTCGACTTGACGCCTGCTCGCGAGCTGGTCCTTGGGTTAGCCGGTGGGCAGCTGGATACCAACGGCCATACGGCGTCCATTGCGCAGCCGATCACGGGCCCCGGTGGGCTAATCAAGGCCGGCGAGGGAACCTTGGTGCTCGCAGGCCAGAACGACTATGCGGGTACCACGAGGGTGGCCGGCGGTACGTTGCAGATCGGCCAGGGTGGGACGTCCGGACGAGTTCCAGGTGATGTCACCAACAACAGCGCCCTGCTATTCAATCGTAGCGACGTGGTTGAGTTCGCGGGGGCGATTAGTGGCAGCGGGCGCACGGAGCAGCGAGGATCGGGCACGCTCGTACTGACTGCGAATCACACCTATACCGGTGGCACGATCGTCTCGGCGGGGGTGTTGCAGCTGGGCGACGGCGGCATCTCGGGCAGCATCGTCGGGGATGTGACCAACGCGGGTGTGTTGCAATTCGATCGCTCAGACGATGTGACGTTTTCAGGGCGGATCAGCGGCAGTGGCCAATTGCGCAAACGTAACGCCAATACGCTGACCCTCACGGCCGATCATACGTACACCGGCGGGACGATCATCGAGACCGGCACGCTGAGTGTCGGCGACGGCGGCGAGACCGGATCGCTGCAGGGCAACGTGGTGAACGACGGCATCCTGCTTTTCGACCGTTCCGGAAGTGTGACCTTTGGCGGGAACATCTCCGGGACCGGCTCCGTCCTGAAAGCGGGTACCGGCACGCTGGCGTTGACCGGAGCCAACACGCAGGACGGCGGCACGATACTGCGCGAGGGCCTGCTAGCCGTGAGTGCCGACAGCGAGCTGGGCGCCGCCGACGCCGCGCTGGTCTTCGCCGGCGGCGCGCTCCAACTGGAAGCATCGTTGGCGAGCGATCGACCGTTGTCCCTGGAAGCCGACGCGGTCATCAACACGTTAGCTAACCGGGCCAAGTTCGGTGGTGAGATCACCGGCGATGGCGGAGTTACTAAGCTCGGAAGCGGGACCCTGATCCTCAATGGCACTGCGATGTATTCCGGCGCCACACGCGTGGAGGCAGGCACGCTCGCTGTCGGTGACGGCGCGCACCCGAGCGCCACCCTGCTTGGGGACGGGGGCATTCTCGTGGAGGCGGGGGCGTGGTTCGGCGGTTTCGGGACGGCGGTCGGCGACGTTCACAATCAGGGGGCGCTGGCTGTTGGCAATGCGTTGCCGGCACTGGCGAGCGATCCCGATGCCGAGTTTTTCATCAGCGGACGGCTACTCAACAGCGGGCTCGTGAGTCTGCGCAACGGCGTGGCCGCCGATCACCTTTTTGTATCGGGTGACGCGACCGTGCTGGACCAGCGCGCTTTCAGCGCGGCGGCGGGCGCCTATATCTCAGACCAGGGGGTATTGGCACTGGATGTGGTGCTCAACGAGGGCGGTGAGCACACCCAAGCCGACCAGTTGCATGTTGATAGTGTCGAGATGGCCGGCGGCCCCACCGCCATCTCGGTGGATGCCGTAGGGGCAGGCGAGGGCGCCGTCACCGAGGGAGACGGCATCCTCCTGATTAACGTGACAAACGCCTCAGCCCCTTCCGCCTTCGCCTTGGCTGACCGCGTTGTCGCAGGGCCGTTCGAGTATCTGCTATTCCAAGGTGGACAGGAGGTCCCTAACGGCAACTGGTACCTGCGCAGCCTCGAGCCCGTTCCCGAGCCAGACCCCATTTTGCGTCCAGAAGTCGGTAGCTACCTCGCCGCACGCGAGACGTCGCGACGACTGCTAGAGCACACCCTGCACGAACGACTGACAGAACCGGATACGCGACAGGCAGATGTTCGTGCGGCGTGGGCGCGCGTCGAAGGCACGACGATGCGCAGAAGCGCCCAGGACGGCGCTGTGCTCACTCGCGGCGACGAATTTGTGTTCCACGCTGGTCTGGACGTCGCGCAATGGGACATGGGCAACGGTGCCGAAATGCGGGTCGGCATCATGGGGGCGTACGCACACGCCTCTTCAGACAGCACGGCAGACTTCAATCCGGCGGTCTCGCAGGCACGTTCGAACGGTTACGCATTTGGCGCGTACTGGTCGTGGTTTGGAACGGGCTCACCGGATCAAGGCGCTTATCTGGATGGATGGATCCAGTACGCCGCTTTCGATCAGCGCATCACCGCAACGGATTTGCCGACAGTGAACTTTGACGACCATAGCGCAACAGCGTCATTGGAGGCTGGCTACACGCTGGCCTCGCGCAAGGGCTGGCACCTGCAGCCGCAGGTGCAGGCCTGGTATGTAGAGACGCCGGGAGAACGCCTGGTCGACGCCACCGACACGCGGATTCTGCTCGGCGACGCAAGCGGGTTCGGTGGGCGCATCGGACTGCACCTGTTCCGCGACACGGACGCGGCGGTTGATCTGGCGCCCTTTGCGACGTTAGGTATTCGCTATGCGGGAGATGCTGCACACGTGCAGTTCAACGAAACGGATCTGACGAGCGATCTTGAATCGACGGTGTACGAAGCCAGCTTCGGACTGCAGGGCATGATCGCCAGCGGCTGGGCGTTCTGGGCTTCGCTGGGCGGACAATGGGACGCGAGTGACTACCGGCACATTGAGGGCCAACTGGGCATCCGTGGCCGTTGGTAAGCGACGCGGGGCACGCGCCACGGTTGATTAGGCTGAGTCCTATGGCGCGGCCGCAACCCATCTTTGATCATCTACCCCGTCGGGCCATGCTCTCCCCCTAAGCGGTCTGACACGGAACCGCCCCAGAAGGAACCGGGGCGCTTCCGTTTTTTTCGCAGCAAGTTCGACTTTCGAGCCGGATCTGTTCTTGGCGCACGACGACGGGGTTGGGCTTCCAGCTCGAACACGGCGTGAGCCCGCGCGCGCGGGGCGCACCGGAACGGCTGACCAGCGCTGCGGCAGCGCCGTAAAGGAGGCGCCAACCGCAAAAAATCGGCCTGTGGATCGGGCACCGCGGCGTGGTAGCCCGCATGTCAACCGCGTCAGTCACGCAAAACGTGCATCGGCGGGAGCTGATCTCCACGCATGCGCCCCACACCGGTGATTCAACTCATTCGATGATCATTAGCTCCACCGCTATCCTGACGGCCTCGTTTTTCCTTCTGACGATCGCGTTGTACCTTGGGAGACGCTACGGTAACGAAGATCCCGGCGTCCGAGATGGTCTGCGCCTGATCCTGGGCGCTACCCTCTCGCTCCTGGCGCTGCTGATCGGCTTTACCTTGTCCATGGCCATTGGGGGCTACAACGCCCGTCAAGCTGCGGAGGAGGCCGAGGCCACTGCAGTACGCACGGCGTTTCTGCGAGCGCAGCTGCTGCCAGAGGAAGGACGTGAACGATCACGGGCGGTGCTGGGCGAGTACCTCGCCAATCGGATCCGAGCTTACGAGTTGGATGACCCGGTGGAGCGTGGTCGGGCACGGGACAGGGGCCGCACTAGCCAGTTGCGCCTGTGGAACGAGGCCGCGCGAGTGGCGCAAGGCGCTCAAACACCTATTACTTCCGTCGTGGTGGTGGGCGTCAATGATGTACTCACGTCGCAGCAGAAGGCCCGTGCGGCCTGGCGCAATCAGATTCCCATGGCTGCGTGGATCCTGCTGTTCGTGATCGCGGCGCTGTGTAACGTGATGCTCGGATATGACACGCGCAATGTGCAGCGCCGCCGCGCCGGGTTGTTGTGGGTGTTGCCGGTGGTCATCTCCCTCTCGTTCTTCATGATCGCCGACATCGACATGCCGGGTGCGGGCATGATCAGGGTCGCACCCGTGAACCTGCGGCATACCGAGGCCTTCATCGCGGCGGCCCAGCTCCAGGAGCGGGATGCCTTGCCGGCCAAGCGCGTTCAGCGTTGACTGTGCGATGCCCTAAATGGTGATAGCCGGAACGTGCTCGAGCCGCGTGCCGGACGGTATGGCTTGAAGACAAGGCGTGCTGGTCGGCTCCGCCGTTGAGAGCACGCTCCGATGCTGGCGAGAACCCGATGTCGCGCCACTTTCAGATGATGCACACCGCGGCGCTCCGAAACGAGTCGCGTGCCGAGGAGCACGATGGTAGCGAAAGCCGTGCCGTCTCGAACTGCCGTGCACGATCTGGAGGTATGCGCCGGTGGATTGGGCACGGTCTCATTCCCTGAGCGCGCTCGGCAGGCTATCTGTCGTCTCCATATCAAGAGACGGGAACAACCTGCTATGAGCATAGGAAGCGGACCTCCGGAATGGGCTCGGTTTCTCCTTCGAAGCTGCCGCCGTAGACGGCACGCGGTGCTCCAGGTGTACGCGCTCCTGCTCTCGATGTTTCTCCTCACGCTAATGCAAGAAGCGCTCGGGCTTCCTATCGCCGTGCCTGTGCTGGTCGGCCTATGGACAGTAGGGATGCTAGCCGCCATCGCGGAGTTTGATCGCCACCGTGTGTGGAAGCAGGGCGGTCGTTGAATCGCGAAAGCGGTTCGGCGCATGGATCGCTCGAGCTGCCACACGGACGCGCAAGATGCATACCGGGGCCTAGGTCCGGATCGCCGACGCTGCGGCGGCCGTAAGCATGGGTGAATTGGGTGCCGTCTTATTCCCGGAGATCAGGTCCGGTTATAGGGTGAGTGTTCCGCTCACTGTCACCGGTCGGTTTGAACTGGCGCCCTTTCTCCGGGACGATCTGCCTCGTCCTTCAGATGACACTGATCGGCTGGTTGCCCGCCACCATCTGGGCCGTATACGCCCTCAGCCAGTTCAAGACCGATCAGAAGATTCGAAAGGTATTAGGCGACGAGTGTCTTGCCGTGGCGCCGACAATGAAGACGAAGCGCTGAAGCGCGACCTCAGCGCTGGCACCGCTATGGCGGACAAAGAGATGAAGCTCCTAGGGCTCTGTGACTGGAGTAGGCGCGTCTTCGTTTCTGCGTCACGTACTCTCTGGACGCATTCTGGGCTTAGCTTCAATGAAATTCGCATCCTGATGGTTCTACGACGAACGCCATTCATCAACGCGCGCCAGCTTGCGGCGGCAATCAACTGCAGACATCCCCGATCTGGCACCGGCGCCCGGTGAAACCACGATCATCAAGTCCCTGCCAAACTCATTCGCCAGGACCAACCTGCATGAGTTGATCCAGGCAACCGGTCGTAATGAACTGATCATTGCCGGGTTCGCCACGCATATGTGCGTCAGCGCCACTGCTCGGGCTGCCCTGGACGTCGGCTACAGGACGACGATCGTTGCCGGCGCCACCGCTACGCGCGACCTGCCAAACCCACTTGGTGACGGGATCACCCCGGCAGAGATCTTGTTCGAAGGCACCCTCGCTGCTTTGGCAGACCGGTTTGCCATCGTAGTTCGGGATGTCCGCGCTCTCACATCCTGACTGGAGCGAACGACCAGCCGCCTTGGAGCCAGTGACGTGAGGCCTCCTGAAGTCTCATCCCTCCCTTCGACGCATCGGGTGGAATCGCTAGGATGGAGGGAGGGATGAGACTCCAACAACGAAATGCGCTCCGACCGTTAATTTGTCATCGTGATCTGCGTCCGCGCATCACGCCGGGCATGGGAAGTGGGGCCTTGGTGCTCGGCGCAATCACACGAGCCGTCACCGGTCGGCCTTGCAGCTGGCCCGCCATCGGCGCGCCAGTCGCTCCTGCGGTGAATGCCCTAGAACAGCTCACGCACGGAGCAGAACACATCGCCACGTTCCGCGGCCCGCCGCACCTTCCGCTCGAGCACCTCGGGGAGCGGGATCCGCCGCTCCAGCATCGTCCACATGTCGAAGCCGTCCATGCAGATGATGCTCTTGGCTCGACCGAAAGATTGGAGCCCGTCGGCTGAAAAGCCGCTGTTGCTGACGAATAGGCCTCGGGTCCATGCGGATTTGTCAGTGACCTTTCCGTGGAAATCGCGTAGGTCTGCTGCAGGCGTAGGCGGGTCTTGCCACTTAGCTTCGAGCAGATAGAACTCCCCCTCCAGCTTGAAGCTGCCGTCGATCTGCTCGCCGACCACGCGGAACGGGTTGTGCGGGCTGAGGCCGTAGGCCTTGAACAGCGCGATCAGGAACTTCTCGAAAGCGTAACCCCGTGGTTGTGGCGCGAGCTGGGAGAGGGCCATCAGATCGGACTTGAATGTCTCGACCGGCACGGGCGTAGCGCCACCTGATTGCATTGGACGGCGATGTTGCTCACCCGCGATTCCGATGCACCAAATGATCAGCGCCGTAATCGATGTCAACACCGGCACAACCTGTTTGAACTGGTCAAAGTAAACGGAATTGGAGGTCAACTGGCCGAAATACACACTTGGCGTGTCGATTCACAGCCTGTACGGCTGGAAGCGTCAGCAAGGCAAAGGCGAAGTGGTGCGGCGCGTCGAGCAGGACCAGAACGCAGAAGGCCGGCGCCTGAAGGCGGAACTGCGGCGCGTCACCGAAGAGCGAGACATCCTAAAAAAAGCCGCCGCGTACTTTGCCAAGGGGTAAAGGTGAAATACGCCTTGCCGAAGTCGCGCGAAGGTAACATCAGAGAAGTCCGATGAAAATGCCATTCGGGAGGACATGCAGCCGTGTCGTCCACGCAAGTCTCGCGTAACCCACATGCATGCCTGTCGCGGACAGACGGCGTTGAGCTCTGCTCAGCAGAGTGACGTTCGATCGCGCCGAGCGGTTCGGACGTGGTCGCTCAGGCGCAGCCGCACGAGGTGCCAGGCCTCTGAGGCGAGATGCCTCGCATCAACTCTGGCCCGGGTCGGAACGCTGCTGCCGGCGCTCATCTCGCGCGATGAGGGCAATCTCGGCAATGCCCTCGTCGACTTGGGAGAGAAGCAAGGTGAGCTCATCACGGTGCGGCTCGATTCCGTCGCGTTCGAGTGTGTTCAACGTCTGCCGGATGCTCTGCGAGAGCGCCGTGTACCCGAGCACCGCCAGCGCACCGGATGCCTTGTGAAGCACTTGAGCTAACCGCAAGGCATCTGAGTCTTGCAAGGCCTCCCGCAACTCACTTTGCACGTGTGGCGCGTCCTGGGTAAACGCACGTACGGTGCGGGCAAGGGTGGCACTGTCGTCAATGCCGCGATGGTCCGCATTTCCGCCCGGATCCTTCAGCGGCACAGCGACCCATCGCCTGAGGCACCGGTACAGCTCCCGCAGCGAGGTTGGCTTGGCGACATGGTCGTCCATGCCGGATGCCAGGCAGCGCTCGACATCCTCGGCGAATGCGCTGGCCGTGAGGGCCACGATCGGCAGGCGGTCGCGGTCACCGGCAAGCTCACGCCTGCGAATTTCACTGGCCAGACCGAGCCCGTCGAGGCGCGGCATGTGCAGGTCTGTGATCAGCACATCGTAATAGTGCCGCTCCCATGCGTTCAACGCAGCCAGTCCATCGGCGACCATCAGCGAGCGGCACCCCAGTTCCGACAGTTGGCCGCTGATCAGCATCTGATTGGTCGGATCGTCCTCGGCCACCAGTACAAGCGGCGCCTCGATCCCAATCGCGATCTCGGGCTGATCAGGCGAGACCCGTTGGTGGGCCACCAGTGCGTCTTTGCACACGTCGCGGAGCAGCGTAAAGAGCGGCGGCCGTATACCGATGGCAAGGCCCTGCGCGCTGAGCGGACCGAGCGGGGATGCCGAAATCAGGCGTACCAACGGCAGGTCCGCAGCCATTTCAGGCGGCTCATCGGCCAGTACCAGTTCGGCCGCCTCGGCCGAGTCGACCACGGTCGCTCCCAACGTTCGCAAATAGTCCTGCAACGTCGCCTGGACGGCCTGGTACCTGCATAGCAGGAGCATGCGTCGACCGACCAAGGCAGGTTCCCGCGCATCGGCCTCCACCACTGCGCTGCGCAGACGCAGCCGCGCCGTGGTGCCTTGGTTGAGTGCACTCTCCAGCACCAGCTGCCCGCCCATGAGTTCCGCCAGGCGTTGCGAAATGACCAGCCCCAACCCGGACCCGCCAAACTGGCTCGCCGTGGAAGGTTGTGCTTGCGCGAATGGCTGGAACAGCCGCTCCTGTTCGGCGGCTGACATGCCGATACCGGTACCGGTAATGGCTAATTCCCACGTTTGCCACGGTTCGCCTGACTCCAGTGCCGTAAGGCGTATGGTGATACTGCCCTGCTCGGTGAACTTGATCGCATTGGTAAGCAGGTTGACCGCGATTTGACCGACGCGCGTCGCGTCTCCCTGCAACATGCCCGCCAACGCCGGATCGATGTGGCAGGCCAACTCAATTCCTTTTTGCGTCGCCGCTCCGGCCATCAGGAGAATGGCATCGCAGACCACATCACGCAGTGGCAGGTCAGCCTTGGCAACGTCCATCCGTCCGGCGTCAATGCGCGTGTAATCCAGGATGTCATCGAGCAACATGCGCAACGATTTAGCCGACGCGTTCGCCCGATCGAGCATCCGGCGTTGCGCCGGTGCCAATTCGGTGCGGCCAACCAACTCAAGCAGTCCGGCCAAGCCGCTCATGGGGGTGCGGATCTCGTAACTCATGGTCGCCAAAAACGCGGCACGGGCATTCGCGGCGATTTCGGCCGACGTCTTGGATGCCGCCAAAGCATCGAGCTGCGCATTCTCTCGCGTGACATCCGCGCAGTATACGCTCCAGTTCACACCACCGAGTGGAAGGCGGCGAGGGGCAGCGCTCATGCGAATCCAGGTCCGGTCGATGGCCGCGTCCAACTCGATTGGAGCGGGCTCTGAACTGGTCAACTGGGAGACAATGGGCGCGATCGTAGGGGCGGAAGCGATTTAGAAGCGCGACGGGGTCCTGCATGGAGGCCGAAGGCGCGATGCCAAACAATTCCATGGTGTTGCCGGCGACGAAGGGCGCGGTCATGGTGCCGTCCGGTGCCACCGCAATCTTGAGGACGGCACCGGGAAGATTTCGCGTGAGCTCCCGGAGTAAGGCGTCGATTTGTTCGCGTCGCGTTATCTCCCTGCGTACCCTGAAGTAGGCAAAGGCAAAACTGCCGAGGAGGAGGGCGGCAACCGCGATCACGGCGAGGACGCTCTTCCAGTCGACGCCGTAATGGAAGTCGACCTCGAGCCAACCCATGCGGATGCGTCGACGCCCATCATCGCTGATGCCGGCCATCACGCGGTTGATCAGCGAAACCAGTTCCCCGTGCTCTCGGCGGACGGCGAAGGTTACGTCGTCGTCGAAGCCGGCCGGCGCCAGGACGTGGAGCGGCGGGGCCGCGATCGCGGATCGTCCGGTTTACGTACATGTCGAGGGCCCCGCGACGGACCAAGTCCAAACCGCGGTCCATCCCGACGAGCACGACCTGCGCCGAAGGGGCTGCGTCCAGGATCAGGGCCTTGTGCCACTCTCCCAGTGTGCCCACCCGCTTGCCGTTCAAATCGCCCGCGCCACTGATGGGCTGGCTATCCAGCCGAGCGACAATCACGTTTGCGAGGCTGACGATCGGTGTATAGCCAGTTCTCATCGCCACTGGTATCGCTCATCACTACAGCGACGTCGACTTTTCGCTCGCGCATCAATGGGAGCACTTGCGCCGGGCCGCGAGCAGGCCGAGGCGCGAAACGTAGCCCAAGCCGGTTTTCGAGCAAACGGGTGAAATCGCCCGAAATTCCGCTGAGCGAGCCGTCAGCGGCCGCGGAGCTGATAGCACCCCAATCGACGTTGAAGCCGATCTTCAGCGGAGCAAGTTGCTCCAGCCACCGTCGCTCGTTCTGGCTCAGCGCGACCCGCCGCGCCAGGTACTCTTGGGTCAGGGCGGGGTCCAACCACTTGCCACGAATCATTGCGTGGTCGGCCTCTGACACGTTAACCCGCGCCTTGGTGAGGGCCGTGCCCAGGGGGTTCTTGCTATCGGAGGCCGCAAAGTGCAATGAGCTGACGGGCAAGCCTACATTGCGCAACACCGCCCAGTTGCGGAACGCCCGTCGGCGAAGGAGTTCGGCTGCGACGTGAAGGTTGCCAATATAGAGGTCGGCGCGTTGTACTGCCGGGGGGCGATGCGCAGGTGAAGCTGATCGGTCACGAGTCGCAGATAATCGGGCGCCACGCCTTCCAAGGTGCCGTCGTGGTTCAGGCGCTCGAAGGGAAACTAGCCAGGAGCAAAAGTCGCCACCTCGATGTGGTCACGCGCTCTGAGCCATGCTTGCTCGTCGGCTGAGAGCTGTAGTTCCGCGCCGCGCACGGACGCGGCGCACAAGAACAGGAGGAGGAACAGGAGCGGGCGGCCGATTGCCACGATGCGCATGACTTGCCCCTTCACCGTCCGAGGAGAACCGCGATTCGTACGGGACGCTATTGCGTCAGGGCATCATTCCGTTCGCAAGGGCGTACTGGAAGAGCTCGACGTTATTAGTCAACCCAAGCTTGTGCATGGCCTGCATTTTTTGTCGACTGACCGTCTTAAAGCTGCGACCCAGCCGTTCGGCGATTTGATTGACGCTCAGACCCGAGGCCAGCAACTGAAGTACTTCTGTTTCCCGAGGCGAAAGCTTGGTCTGCATGTGACTATGTGCATCGAGCAGCGAACGCAGTTCAGCGGAGACGAACAGGCGTCTTCCCGCTGCCGAGCGAACTGCGACGGGCAGGGATTCCATGTCGTCGGCTTTGTCGACCAGGCCGAGAATCCCCAGCCCCAATATTTGCGAAAGGATGCCAACGTTGCCGATCATGGTGATGACGACCACCGGTAGGAACGGGTAGGTGTTGCGAATCGTCCGGATGTACTCGACCCCGTCGGGTGCGGAGCCATTGGGCATCGCAAGGTCGGTGACCAGCACATCGCACTGCTGGCTAGGCAATTCGCGAAGGACTTCGTCCGTGGATCGCGCTTCGCCGACCACACGCGCGATCGGGGAGAGCTCAAATGCGGCGCGTGCGCCCATCAGCACTATCGGATGGTCGTCCGCCAAGAACACACGAAGTGGCAAGCTGGTTATCTCTGCGCTCATGGCCACGTCACCAATAAGTTATGGAGTTCCGGAGCCTTCCCTGGACCCATCACCACGAACCGGCACCATGACGTCGCGACATGGGTGCCTACCAGTAGCGCCCGGATTGTTGCGCCGGCGTGAAGACCTTCACACCGAAGCTCGCCTCCATTTCAGGATTGGGCACCGATTGGTCGTAAGTATGTTCGTATGCGTTCGCCGCGGATATGAGATAGATCTCACGCCGGGCCACGGATGACTGTCTGAGAGGGGGCGATGGTCCAAGTCGCCTCTGAACTTACGTCGTCCGCGCAGCGCGGTACCGGCAGCGCCGACGGTGTGCGCACCGCGACGTTGCCGGCGCTGCGGTTTGCGATGTACGTGGCGCTGGGCTTCGTGCTCACGCTGCCCGCATTCGCGTAAGCGGTACAGGGCCAGATCGTGGGCGATCCCAATGCGCCCGGAACCCAGCGGCCCACGGTGCTTACCGCACCGAACGGGGTGGCGCTGGTTCAGATCAGCACTCCCAGCGCCGCGGGGTGTGTCCCGGAATCAATACCGTCAGCTGGATGTCGGCGCGGAAGGCGCGATTCTGAACAACGCCCGCACCAGCGTGCAAACGCAACTCGGTGATTGGGTCCAGGGCAACCGGCATCACCCACACCGAGACCGTCATCGGCGGCCAGCGCGGCACTACCACCTTCACCAGTGGCGGCGACACCATCGGCCAGGGCGCGCAGATCATCGGCGACAAGGTGATCGGCCGCGTCGGTGGCGAAGCACCCGTCGTCCGCTGGATTCTTCTTGAGCAATGACATCACTTGCATGGGATCAGGGATGCCAGCGCTCGAGATGCGAATCCGCAAGGGAACGAAAAGAGTTCCGCCGCCAGGGTCGGTCATAGCTGATCGGATAATCCAACGGGTATCGCACCGGCGGCCCTACGGCGCTGGGCGAAGTCGGGTACGGGTGCATCTGGTCGCTTGCGCAACCGACCAGCAGCATCGGCCACACTGCATGAACCCAGCGCTTGATGGCCTGCCTCCCGTCATTTGCGGATCGGGAATCCTCTTCCACTCGGATGCCTTCTGCTCGGTCCCTAGGGCGTACCGGGCAATTCAGTCCATAACAACTGTGCGGAATCACCGGCCTCTCGAATACGGGCTTGATGCCCTTCACGGCACCCCAAAATTCGTTTTGTGCCGCACCGGGCATATGCCGCGTCGTTGCTGACCAAGAACGGCGACCAGTGCCGAATTGATGATTAAAGCCCCAGTTGCTGGCTTTGTGGTCAGCCGCCGATCGAGCCCGGACAGGCGGTGCAAGCCGGACAGCTACTACTGAGATGTAATGACCCAGCAGTTCCTGCACAGGTCAGGCCGCTAAAGCGTAAGCCTCAGCGGGTGTCTTCATGCCCAGCGCCTGGTGCGGGCGCCGATGGTTGTAGAACTGGATCCAGTCGCCGACCA
>Ga0209257_1002240_pt1 | contig 19852 bp, 19 predicted proteins | sample AraplaCvi_mCL_r2_FD_184277 | JGI IMG/M metagenome (GOLD analysis project Ga0209257, IMG submission 184277) | Arabidopsis root microbial communities from North Carolina, USA - plate scrape MF_Cvi_mCL_r2 (SPAdes) (version 2) | ecosystem: Host-associated > Plants > Roots > Endosphere | place: USA...
CTTCCTTCCCCAAGGACTTGTGCGGTCCCGTCTAGCATTGGTTCGGGAGTGAGGGCCAACCCCCAGGCGTCATCCCACGGTCAGCCGAAGGCTGAACCGGGGGACCCAAGCCGATTCTGATCATCGGACAGGCAGCTTGGGTCCCCCGGTCCGCCCTCCGGGCGTCCGGAGGATGACGGGCTTTAGGCGAGCGACGCCTTCACCACCCGTTCCAGCACCACCAGCGGCATGCGGCCGCGCTTCAGCACCTCGTGGAACTGCCGGACGTCGAAGCGCTCGCCCTGGCGCCGGCGGGCGTCCTCGCGCAGGCGGACCCACTCGTTGTGGCCGACCTTGTAGCTGCAGGCCTGGCCCGGCCAGACGCAGTAGCGGTCGATCTCGCGCTGCATGCCGCCGCGCGGCCGGCCCGTGGCCTCGACCATGTAGTTGGTCGCCTGCTCGCGGCTCCAGCGCTTGGCGTGCAGGCCCGTGTCGACCACCAGCCGCACGGCGCGGAACAGGATCGACTGCAGGTAGCCGATCCGGCCCAGCGGGTCGTCGTCGTAGCAGCCCAGCTCGTCGCCCAGCTGCTCGGCGTAGAGGCCCCAGCCCTCGCCATAGGCCGAGAAGCCGCCGCCCTGCCGGCGCAGCATCGGGATGTCCATGGACTGCTGCGAGATCGCGCCCTGCCACAGGTGCCCTGGATAGGCCTCGTGGAACGCCAGGCTGGGCAGCGAATAGCGCGGCCACTCCGAGGTGTCCTTGAGGTTGATGTAGAACCGCCCGGGCCGTTTGCCGTCCAGCGAGGCGCCCTGGGCGTAGCCGTTGGCCGCGCCGTCCTCGATGGCCGGGGGAACCCGCACGATCTCCATCGGCGCGTTGGGGATGGTGGCGAACACCTTGGGCAGGCGCTTTTCCACATCGGCGACGCGCGCGTTGAGGTAGGCCAGCAGCTCGGCGCGGCCGGCGTCGGTGTTGGCGTAGAGCTGGTCCGGACGATGGTTCAGCGCCACCAGCCGCTCGGTGACCGTGCCGCCGGTCAGGCCCTGGGCCTGCAGCAGCGCGTCGATCTGGGCGGTCAGCGCCTTCACCTGCTCGAGGCCCAGCTGGTGGATCTCCTCCGGCCTCAGCGCGGTGGTGGTCTGGTAGGCCACGGCGCCGGCGTAATAGGCCTCGCCATCGGGGATCTTCCAGATCCCCGCGTCGTCCTTGGCGGTCTTGCGCAGCGCATCGACGGCCGCCTTCTGGCGCTCGACGGCGGGCCGGACGGCCGTGGCCAGGATGTCGTCGGCCCGCGCCTGCCAGTCGCCAGCGATCCCCGCCGCGGCCGCCTTCCGGGCGAAGGCCGTCGCCAGGCCGTCGGAGGCCGCCAGCTTGGCGAGCTGGCCGCTGGCCTGCGCCAGCAGGAAGCCCGGCGCCAGCACGCCCTTGGCGGCCTCGGCCTTCAGCGTCGCCGTGGTGGCGTCCAGCGCGGTGGCGAAGCCCCGCAGGCGCGCGAGGTAGGCGTCGGCGTCGGCCGCGGTCGCCACCGGGTGCTTGGAATCCAGGAAGTCCGGCAGGGCCTGATAGGGGCCGGTGAGCTGGCTGACGATGTAGGGCGAGTAGGGGGCGTAGGAGAAGCTGGCCGAGGGGCCCTCGCCGAACCGAAACCGCTCGCCGCCGGTCACCGCGGTCTCGTACTGGTAGGCCACCACGTCGAAGTCGATCTGCGCCGCCGGCCCCAGCTTGGCCCGGTCGATGGCTTTCAGCCGCTCGAGCCGGCCCTTGGTGCGCTGGAACATCGCCGCGCGGCCGGCCTGGCTGTAGTCGCTCAGCTTCGCCCGCAGGCCCGCGCGGGCGCCGACGTCGAGGCCCAGGCTGGTGGCGCCTTCCGGGTTCTCGTCCACCTGCTCGTCCCAGAATTTGTCCAGCAGGGCGCGCAGCTTCGCGTCCTCGCTCGGCGCCTGGGCGGCGGCCGGCATGGCGGTGGCGAGCGCGCCGGCGGCGACGCCCTGAAGGAAGAGCCTGCGATCCATATCGGTCCCCGACGCAACTGGAAGGGCGGGACCGTAGCGAACGGGCGACCGGTGGCAAGACGGCTGCGATCAACCAGAAATAGACCCACGTTCGTCCAACTTCCGCCCTACAAGCTTAGCCTTGCTGGGGCATGGGGAACGTGCGCGGCAGAGCGACCTTCGCCGCCGTGCTCGCGGCCCACGCGGGCCTGTTCCTGCTGCTCTCCCTGGGGCTGAGGCCCAGGACAGCGCCCGTCGAACCAGAGCTGATGGTCGCCCCCGTCTACCTCGCCGACCTGCGCCGCAAGCCCCGCCCGAAGCGCGAGCGCGAGACCGCCCCACCCAACGCGGCCCGTTCGGCGCCGGCGCTAAGCCGGCCCGCTGAAGCCGCCGAAGGCGCCGACGTTGCGCCGCCTGCGCCGCCGGCCGTCCCCGCGGCCGCTGACGGCGAGGCCGAACGCCTGGCGCTGTCGAAGGCGCTCCGGGGCAGCCGGGTCGGATGCGCGAACCCATCGCTGTTGACCGAGGACGAGCGGCTGAAGTGCCAGGACCGGCTGGAGCAGGGCTCGAAGCTGGCCAAATACATCCCGACCCCGCTCCCGCCCGAGCGCCGCGCCTACTACGACGCCATCGTCAAGGCGAAGGCGCCGCCCAAGACCAGCGGCGTCGTCCAGACCGCCGGGACCCGGCTGGTCGGCCCCGGCTCTGGGCTCTCGGGCCTCGTCGCGTCGGAGGGCAATGCGACGCGCGGCATGGGCGGCTCGGCGCCGGGGTTCGGTTGCGCGCTGGCGTTCGGTGGGCCGAAGGGCAGCGGCGGCTGGAAGAAGCCGCCCCATGGCCTGAAGCTTGGGCCACTGCCGTGCTTCGTCACGCCGCCCAGCGGCCCGCTCTCCCCGGAAGCCCTGATCCAGAACCCCGATAAGGTGATCAAGGACCCGAAGAAGGCCGCGGGGGAATTCTGATGGGGAGTTCTGATCGCTCCGCCCCACCCAACGCTCGTCATGGCCGGCTCAAGCCCTGGCCGTGACGAGGAGGGAAGACTACTTCGCCCCGACGTAGACCTTGATCACGTCGAACAGGTAGTCGCGGCCCTCGTACAGCGAGCGGACGCGAAGGCGCTCGTTCAGGCCGTGGGCGCCGTTGCCGTCCGGGTCGCCGAAGATGCCGGGCACGCCGTAGACCGGGGTCTTGGCCGGGCCGAAGTAGCGGCCGTCGGTGGCGCCCGACGACATGGAGGGGATCATCGGCACGCCGGGGAAGTGCTTGGCCGCCACCGCCTTCATCGGCTCGACGACCTTGGGGTCCAGCGGCGGGCTGACCGCGATCGGTCGCACCGGCGGGATCACCTCGATCTTCACGCCCGGGTCGGCGACCACCTTGGTCAGCGTCTCCAGCGTGCCCTCCACCGTCTCCCCCGGGAAGATGCGGCAGTTGATGATCGCGGTGGCGCGTTGGGGCAGGGCGTTGTTGGCGTGGCCGGCGTCCAACCGCGTGGCGACACAGTTGGTGTGCAGGATTGAGTTCACGCCCACGTCGGTGGCGGCGATCCGCGCGGCCTCGGCGTTGGCCGGGTCGGCCAGCAGCTTCTTCAGCGCCTCGCCCGCCGGCCCGCCCTGGTCGGCGCGCAGGCCCAGCCCGATGCGGGTGGTGTCGGTGAACTTGGCCGGGAAGGCGTAGGCCTTCACCTTCAGCAGGGCCTCGGCGAGCTGGTAGATGGCGTTGTCCGGCCGCGGCCGCGACGAGTGGCCGCCGGGGTTGGTGACGGTGACCAGGTAGTTCTGGGCGGTCTTCTCACCCACCTGGATCGAGAGGAGTTCGCGCTTGCCGTCGGCCGAGAGCCGCCCGCCGCCCCCCTCGTTCAGCACGAAGTCGGCCTTGATCAGCTCGGCGTGGTTCTGGACCAGGTCGTTGGCGCCGTTGAACGCCTCGGCGGTCTCCTCGCCGCAGGTGAGCGCCATCTTCAGCGTCCGCTTCGGCGGCGCCTTGGCCTGCTTCAGCCGGATCAGGGTGTCGATCCAGATGGCGTCCAGGCTCTTCATGTCGGCCGTGCCCCGGCCGTAGAAGTAGCCGTTCTCCTCGACCAGCACGAAGGGATCTCGGGTCCAGTCCTCGCGCCGCGCCTCGACCACGTCCAGATGGCCCAGCAGCAGCACCGCGCCGGCCTTTGGGTCCGATCCCTTCAGAACAGCCACGAGGCTGCCTTCCTTGGGATGGGCCGGGTCGACGATCTGGTGCAGGTCGGCGTCGGCGAAGCCCGCGGCCTTCAGCCGGGCCGCCACCTTGCCGGCGGCCTCGGTGCAGCTGCCCACCGAGAGGCTGGTGTTGGTCTCGACCAGTTCCTTGTAGATCGCCCGGAAGGCCTCCTGGTCGGGCCGCAGCGCCTGCGCCTGCGCCGCAACCGGGGCGGCCATGGCCAGCCCCATCAAACCCGCCAACACCCTGCGCATCGAAAGCCCCCGCTGAACTGAAGGCGCGCAATCAAGCATGGCCGCGGCAGGGGCGGAAGGGCGTTAAGCCCGCCGCGCCAGCAACGCCTGCAGCGCCAGCGCATCGGCCGCGGCCGCGCCGGACGTCGTGTTGTCGAAGATGACCCACGCTTCATCGGCTTCGCCGCGCGAGACCTCGGCGGCCAGGGCCTCCAGGGCGGCGGGGCCATAGGCGGAGTAATACATCCGCGGCGACCCATGGAGACGCCAGTAGCCGAGCCCGGTCCACCCGCCGGGATGCGCCGCCTCGGCGACTCGCGCCGGGTCCGCCGCCACCCGCGCGACGCGAAAGGCGCGCAGCAGGGCGTCGACCGGCGGCTCGAACCAGGTGGGGTGGCGAGGCTCGCAGGCGACCTGGCCGTCGAAGACGTCGCGCAGCTCCGCGAAGAATGGCTCCGCCACGGCCCTGTCGAAGGCGAAACTGGGCGGAAGCTGCACCAGGAGCGGGCCCAGCGCTTCGCCCAGCGCCGCGACCTCGGCGACGAACGCCGCCAGGCGGGCCTGACAGTCGACGAGCCGGCTCTCATGGGTGACCGCCTTCGGGACCTTCGCCGCGAAACGGAATCCGTCCGGCGTCGTCTCCCGCCACCGCTGAAACGTGGAAGCCCGATGCGGCCGATAGAAGGTGGAGTTGATCTCGGCCGCATCGAAGCGGGCGGCGTAGCGCTGAAGTCCGCTGCCGACCTGCGGGAAGCGGTCCGCCACCGGGCGCGGGATCGCCCAGCCGGCCGTCCCGACGCGCGGCCTCATGGCGGTCAGCCCCGCCGCTTCTGCTTCTGCTCGCGCAGGAAGGCGAGCCAGCGCAGGAACATGCCGGCGACCGAGGTCGCCATCCCCATGATCAGGGCGAAGAGCAGCAGGGGATGCTCAGTGGCGGTCTTCCAGCCGGGAAGGGCGAGGAGGACGACGCTCAGGGTGGAGACGAGATAGCCGACGGTCTTGAGCATAGGCGGCGAAAGCGCCCGGGGCGGCGTGGGTTCCAGCCACGCTCATATGACCGACGGAGACCCGCCGGGTCTCGATGCGGTCTAGGCGACCGCCGCGAGGCTCCGGCGGCTACGGATCAGGGCGCCGGCGCCGAAGAAGCCCATGAGCATCAGCGCCCAGCTGGCCGGCTCCGGCACGGCCGCGATCGAGCCGGCCAGGTCGTCGAATTCGAACGAGTTGTTGCCGGAGGCGAAGATCACCGTCTTCACGGTGTAGGCGCCGAAGTCGTAGGTCAGGCGGCGGCCCCAGGCCTGGTCCCCGCCCTGGGCGGGGATCGGCTTCCAGAGCTGCGAGCCCTTCAGCGTCCAGTCGAAGCCGGTTCCGATGAAGCGGATCGAGTTGAAGGAGTCGGGCGAGCCCATGAACAGGCTGAGCTTCTTCAGCGGCGCGACCGAGGTCAAGGTCGCCTGCGTACCGCCCAGCACCGTCAGGTACTTGGTCGTGTCGCCGGGCGGCGGGGCGCTGACGTTCTTCACGACGCCGCCCTGGCGCACGAAGCCGCCCACGAAGGTGAAGCCGTCGGCGATCGGGTCGTCGAACGTGTCGATCATGGTCAGGTCGGCCGGCAGCGGCTGGCTGGAGACCTGCCACGTCAACGTCGGCGCTACGCCGATGTTGACGACGGCCGCGGCCGGCGTCGCGGCCAGACCGGCCAAGGCCAACGCGGCCAGCGTGGCGGTGCGCAGACGTTGCATGGTCAGTAACTCCGATTGCGGGCCGGAACGGCGGCACGCCAATTGGAGCCGAGATTAGCGGATCGCTGCGGTGCAACAATCCGGGCTGACGGTAGGGGACCACCCCTAACTTTCGATCAGGTGTCGCCACCCGCCCCGTTCGGGAATAGTCGTCCGGGGTGTCGCGAATTGGCGGATCAGGGGTGAACGGGGGCCATCTTCTCTCGGTGCGGAGCGGCCGCGTGGTCGCCATGGGGCGCGCCGTGCTGGCGATGTTCCTGGTCGGGTCCTTCCTGCTGGGCCCGGCGGCGAGCGGAAATGCGGACCAGCCCACGAGCGTCCTGCTCGTCGCCAACCTGGCCTGGAGCCTGGCGATGCTGGCGGTCAGCCGAACCCGGCTGCTGGTCTATCGCCTGACCCGGTTCTCGTTCGTGGCGACCGGGATCGACCTGGCCGTCGTGACCCTGCTTCTCTATCTCACCAGCGGCGCCGACAGCCCGTACTTCAGCCCGTTCATCGTGCTCATCCTCGGCGCGACGATCCAGTGGGGATCGCGCGGGGCGATGGTGATGGGCCTGCTGACCCTGGCCGCCTTCATGCCGGCCGGCTGGCGGGTGCTGCTCGGCCACGATCCGGGTGGGCCCGCCGCGCAGGCGTTCGTCCTGCGCTTGGGCTACACGGCGGTGATCTCGGTGATGCTGATGGCCTTCGGTCGGCACGTGGAGCGCGTCGTCGAAGAGCTCTCGCGGCTGTCGGACCCGCTGACCGAGGCCGAGGCCCAGGCGGATTCGCCGCCGATCCGCGAATGCCTTCGCCACGCCCTGTGGGTGTTCGGCGCCGAGCGGGGCATGTTCCTCTGGGAGGAGGAGGACGAGCCGTACGCCATCCTCACCGTCCTCGACAACAACCGCTTCGAGGTGCGCGAGCTGCCCCCCGGCGGCGACGACTGGATCGCGCCCGAGGTCGCCGGGTCGGTCTTCCTGTTCCACCGCGGCAACGTCGGCGCCCTGGTGCGCAAGGGCCGCCGGACCGTCACCGGCCCCGCCGCGCCGATCAACCCGGCGCTGCTGGAGGAGGAAGCGTTCGAGCGCGCCATCGTGATCCCGGTGTTCGCGCCGCGCCTGTGCGGCTGGGTGTTCGTGTTCGACCACGAGGAGCCGGCGAACGAGGACCTCGCGGTCGGCGCCATGGTCAGCGCCCAGGTGTCGGTGACCATGGAGCGCTGGGAGACCCAGCTCACCCTGCGCGAGACCCTGGCGACCGAGGACCGCATCCGCCTGTCGCGCGACCTCCACGACGGCGTGCTGCAGTTCCTGGCGGGCGCCGGTCTGCAGCTCGACGGCCTGAACCCGGACGACCTGGCGCCCAACGCCCAGGGCCGGATCGCCACCCTGCGCCGGGCGATCACCGACGAACAGCGCGAGCTTCGCGGCTTCATCTCCACCCTGCGCCCGACCCGCGCCAGCCAGCCGCCGCCCGTGCGCCCGCTCGCCGACGAGCTGCATCAGCTCGCCGAACGCCTCTCCCGCTACTGGACCGTGGAGGTGCTGGCCGAGGTGGAGCCGCGCGACCTCAAGGCCTCGCACCGGGTGAGCTACGACCTGGGCCGGATCGTCCGCGAGTCGGTGGCCAACGCGGTGCGGCACGGCGGGGCCAACCGGATCCGGGTGAGCGCCGGCGCACAGGACGGGCGGCTGACGGTGAGCATCGAGGACGACGGCCGCGGCTTCGCCTTCGAGGGGGTGATGTCCGGCGAACAGCTCGAGCGGTCCGGTGAGGCGCCGCGTTCCCTGCACGAGCGGGTCCGCGCCCTGGACGGCCGCCTTGAGCTGCGATCCAGCGCCCGGGGCGCCGCGATCCTGATCGAGATGCCGCTGGAGGCCGCACGATGACGACCGTTGTGGTGGCCGATGATCACCCGCTGATGCTGGATGCGGTGGCGGGCCTGTTCACCCCGCCGGCCTTCTCGGTGCTGGCCCGTTGCCAGGACGGCGCCAGGGCTCGGGCGGCGATCCTCGAGCATCGCCCGGCGCTGGCGGTGCTGGACCTGCACATGCCGCATGCGACCGGGCTGGAGCTGCTGGCCGAGGCCCGCGCCGAGGGCTGGCCGACCCGCATCCTGCTGCTCACCGCCAGCCTGGAGCCCGAGCCCATCGTCGAGGCGATCCGGCTGAAGGTGGACGGCCTGATCCTGAAGGGGGCGGGCGGGGACGTCCTGCTGCGGGCGGCCCAGGCGGTGGCGGCGGGCGTGCAGTGGATCGACAAGGAGGCCATGGAGCAGGTGATCGGCATCCTCGCCGGGCCGGCGAAGCCCGATCCCGTGGCGCTGACCCCCCGCGAGATGGACGTGGTGCGCCTGGTCGCCGTCGGCCGGCGCAACAAGGAGATCGCCCGGGACCTGGGGATCTCCGAGGGCACCGTGAAGATGCACCTGCACAATCTCTACGAAAAGCTGTCGGTCTCTTCCCGCACCGAGCTCGCGATCCTGGCCCGGGAGCGGAAGCTGGGCTGACCCGCGGCGGTTTGCGACCAACCGCGCAGGGGCGCGACGAACGCCCATCGACGGGCGATGGGCGTCATGGGATCACGCCGCCGTGGACGACGTCGACGAGCGGCTGAAACGCTTGCGCGACCCCGTCATCCGACCTGCTTCGCAGGCCACCTTTTCCCGCAGGGGGAGAAGGATGCGCGCCTAAGCCGCCGCCGTGTCTTCTTCCTCGCCCTGCGGCGTGTCGCGGTTGGCGGCGGCCTGGGCGATTTCGGCCAGGAGCAGGCCCGGCGCGATGGGCTTGCCGACCACCCCGTCCATGCCCGCGTCGAGATAGGCCTGGCGCTGGTGGGCCAGCACATTGGCGGTCAGGGCCACGATCGGCGTCGAGGCCGAGGCGCCGCCCAGGGCGCGGATGCGGCGGGCCGCCTCCACGCCGTCGATGCCGGGCATCTGGATGTCCATCAGGATCACGTCGAAGCCGCCGCGCGCCGCGGCGTCCACGCCGGCATAGCCATCGTCGGCGGTCTCCACCGCCGCGCCCAGGTTCTCAAGCAGCTTGGTGGCGATCATCCGATTTGTGGCGTTGTCCTCGACCACCAGCACGCGGACGCCGTGCAGCAGCGCGTCCAGCGTCTCGACCGCCTCGACCTGCGCCTGCGCCGCCTCGGCGCGCACCTCGATCCAGAAGGTCGAGCCTTGGCCCTCCACCGAGGTGAAACCCACGTCGCCGTCCATCATCTCGGCCAGCTTGCGCGTGATGGCCAGGCCCAGGCCCGAGCCGCCGAACTTGCGGGTGGTCGAGGCGTCGGCCTGGTTGAAGCGTTCGAACAGCCGGTGCTGCGCGGCCTCGGCGATGCCGACGCCGGTGTCCTCCACCTCGAAGCGCAGGACCCCGGCATCTGCGCGCCGGCAGCGGACCACCACGCGCCCGGACTCGGTGAACTTCACCGCATTGCCGACCAGGTTGAACAGCGCCTGGCGCAGCCGCACGGGATCGGACTTCACCCAGCCCAGGGCGGGATCGGCGTCGACCACGAGCTGCAGCTTCTTGGCCTTGGCCTGCGGCTCCAGCAGGCGGACCACGCCCTCGACCAGCATGGCCGGGTCCACCGGCTCGCAGGCCAGCTCCAGGCGACCGGCCTCGATCTTCGAGAAGTCGATGACGTCGTTCAGCAGCTCGGCCAGCATCTGGCCGCACGACAGCGCCTCGCGCAGCAGGCCGCGCCCGTCGTCCGACAGTCGCTCGTTCTTCAAGAGATGCAGGACGCCCATGACGCCGTTCATCGGCGTGCGGATCTCGTGGCTCATGTTGGCCAGGAAGGCGGCCTTGGCCTCGGCGCCCGCCTCGGCGGCGGCCTGGGCCTCCTTCAGCGCGATCTCCTGGCGCTTCAGGGCGTCGCAGTCCTGCACCAGGCCCACGGCCTTCAGCCAGCGGCCATTGCGCGAGGTGACCAGGTGGTGGTGCACCCGCACCCAGCGCTCGGCGCCGTCGGGCCGCACGATGCGGGCCTCGAAGCTCTCCCCGGACTTCTTGTCGCCCCGGTGCAGGGCGCGGAACGACGCACGCACGTGGGGCAGGTCGTCGACGTGGAAGCCCGGATAGCGGAGCTGGGTCGCCTCTTCGTAGCTGGAGTTCTTGCGGCCGGTGATCCGCTCGAACTCGGGCGAGCACCAGAAGCTCTTGCCCACGTGGTCGATCTCGTAGACCCCGGCCTCGGCCGCCTCCAGCGCCAGGTTCAGGCGCCCGGCCAGGGCCTGGGCCTCGCGCCGCGCCTTTCGCGCCGTCTGCTCGCCCTTGCGCGCTGCATCGCGGGCCTCGGCCAGTTCGGTGATGTCCTCGGAAATGCCCTTCAGGGCGAACGCGCCCTCGGCGACCTTTTCGGTGCGGACCGTGACGCGCATGGTCAACCAGCGGTCGCGGGCCCGGATCCGATGCTCGATGCGCAGCGGCTCGCCCGTCGCGACCGAACGGGTCATGGTGCGCGCCACATGGGAGCGGTCCCGCGGGTGGACGACGTCGTAGAAGCGCTCCGCCGTCCAGTCGATGTCGGGATCCAGGCCGACCAGGCCCAGGATCTCGTCCGACCACCAGATCCGGCCCGTGATCGGGTTGAACTCCCAGACCCCGATGCCGGCGGCGGCGCCCAGCGCCTTGCGGGTCCGGCGCGCTTCCTCGCTCTCCTCGCGATAGGCACGTTCCGCGCTGATGTCGCGCATGGTGCCGATATGGCAGCCGTTCTCCATCACCTGGCGGCGCGCGGCGACCCAGCGCCAGGCGCCGTGGCGATCCTTGAGCCGGACCTCGGCCTCGCTGACGTCGCCGGGTCGCGCCGTCGTGGCGCGCGACTGGATACCGGGAAGCTCGTCCGGGTGGCAGAAGTCGAAGACCGAGCGGCCGATCAGCTCGTCCTGGCTCAGGCCGGTGAAGTCGGCCCAGGCCTGGTTCACCTGCAGCAGGGCGCCGTCGGGCGCAACGACCTGCATCAGGTCGCGGCTGTTGTCGAACAGCCACTGCGCCATCTGAGCCCTGTCGGCGGCGCCTTTGGCGCTCTTCCGAGCCATGCGTTCTCCCGTGCCTGCCACCGGGGGATGGGCAGGCGCGCGGAGAGTTAGCCCGCGAATGTAAATTTAGCGTTTTTCCAGAAATCGGCGGTTTGTCGGATTCCCGACGAAGCCGCCGTCCCTGTCGGACGTCAGAACGCGCTCTCGCCGGTGATCGCCCGGCCCAGGATCAGCGCGTGCACGTCGTGCGCGCCCTCGTACGTGTTGACGGTCTCCAGGTTCGAGGCGTGGCGCATCACGTGGTACTCGCCCGAGATGCCGTTGCCGCCGTGCATGTCGCGGGCGACGCGGGCGATATCCAGCGCCTTGCCGCAGTTGTTGCGCTTCAGCATCGAGATGGCTTCCGGCACCCACGCGCCCTCGTCGATCAGGCGGCCCAGGGCCAGCGCGCCCTCGAAGCCCAGCGCGATCTCGGTGGACATGTCGGCGAGCTTCTTCTGCACCAGCTGGCGCGAGGCCAGGGTGCGGCCGAACAGGCTGCGGCTCGACACGTACTCGCGCGACGCGTGCAGGCAGAACTCCGCCGCGCCCATGGCGCCCCAGGCGATGCCGTAGCGCGCCTTGTTCAGGCACGAGAACGGGCCGCGCAGGCCTTCGACGCCCGGCAGCATGGCGTCTTCCGGCACGTGCACGTCCGAGAGCGAGATCTCGCCGGTGACCGAGGCGCGCAGGCTGAGCTTGTTTTTGATCTGCGGGGTTTCGAACCCCTTGGTCCCGCGCTCGACCAGGAAGCCTCGGATCTTGCCGTCCAGCTTGGCCCAGACCAGGGCCACGTCGCTGACCGGCGAATTGGTGATCCACATCTTGGCGCCGTTCAGGACGTAGCCGTCCGACACCTTCTTGGCCGTCGTGCGCATCGAGGCGGGGTCGGAGCCGCCGTCGGGCTCGGTCAGGCCGAAGCAGCCGATGATCTTCCCGGCCGCCATGCCCGGCAGGTACTTGCGCTTCTGCTCCTCCGAGCCGAACGCGTAGATCGGGTACATCACCAGCGAGCTCTGCACGCTCATCGCCGAGCGGTAGCCGCTATCGATCGCCTCGATCTCGCGGGCGATCAGGCCATAGGCCACGTGGTTCACGCCGGCGCAGCCGTACTCCTCGGGCAGCGTCGGGCCCAGGAAGCCCAACTCGCCCATCTCGGTCATGATCTCGCGGTCGAACCGCTCCTCCGCGTAGGCGCTGACGACGCGCGGCAGCAGCTTCTCGCGGGCGTACTGGCGGGCGGCCTCCCACACCATCCGCTCCTCCTCCGAGAGGCGCGAGGACATGTCGAGGGGATCGTCCCAGCGGTAGGTCTTCTGGGGGGCGCCGGAGTCGAGCGGCATGGGAGGTCTCCTCGCGTCAAGTTCGGCGCGGGATACCGGGTTTTCAGGCCTGCGGGTAGCGCTTTGGCGTTTCGCTTCTGAAAGGGGCCTACAGCTCCGCCCACATGCGCAGGAGGTTCTGGTAGGTCCCCGTCAGCGACACGATCGCCGGCGCACCCAGGCCCACGTCGCGGGCCAGGTTCTGGATCGCCACGTCCATGTCGAACAGCAGCGCGCGCTTGGTGTCGTCACGGATCAGGCTCTGGATCCAGAAGAAGCTTGCCACCCGCTCGCCGCGCGTCACCGGCGTCACCCGGTGCAGGCTTGAGGCCGGATAGAGGATCAGGTCGCCCGCCGGCAGCTTCACCTCGTGGGCGCCGTAGGTGTCCTCGACGATCAATTCGCCGCCGTCGTAGCTGTCGGGATCGGCCAGGAACAGCGTCGCCGACAGGTCGGTGCGGATGCGGATGTCCTGGTGGCGCTGGAAGCGCAGTGCGTTGTCCACGTGGTCGCCGAAGGTCTGGCCGGGGCCGTAGCGATTGAACAGCGGCGGATAGACGGTGTGGGGCAGGGCGGCCGCCATGAAGAGCGCGCTCTTCGTCACCGCCTCGCGCACCTTGGCGCCGGCGTCGCGCGCCGCGTCCGAGCCCTCGGGGAGCTGCAGGTTGTTCTTGGCCAGCCGCGACTGCTTGCCGGACGTGGCGTTGCCGTCTTCCCAGTCGGCGGCGTCGATGAGGGCGCGGAGGCTCGCCACCTGGTCGGGCGAGAGCACTCCGGGGACGTGGAGCATCATGCGTTTAGCCTAGAACGAATTGCGCCCCGCCCGCGAGCAGCGGAGGCGGGGCGCGCTAGCCGGTCCTGTGGGGGGAGGTTCAGAACCGGTAGTTCGCTGTGAGCGTCGCGTTGCGGCGATCGCCCGGCGTGGCCCAACCGTTGTTCCGGCCGCGCTGGTAGTACTCCTTGTCGAAGACGTTGTTCACGTTCAGCCGCAGCTCGAGGTCCGGGCGCGGCGTCCAGGCCACCGTCAGGCGGTGGACCATGTAGTCCTGGGCCTTCACCAGCGGGATGGTCGTCCGCGTGTTGGTCGAGCCCGTCACCAGCGCGTGTTGGGTCAGGTAGTATTCGCCCTGGTAGGTGACCCCGTAGCCCAGCTGCAGGTTCAGGTCGGTCAGGTCGTAGGTGGTGAACAGGCTGAAGGCGTGGTCGGGCACGCTGGTCAGGTGGTCGCCCTTGGTGAAGTCCAGGCCCTGGCCGGCCAGCAGCTTCGAGACCCCGCGCTTCACCTCGCTGTCGAGGTAAGTGTAGTTCGCGAAGATCGACCAGGCGTCGGTGATCCGGCCCGAGGCGCCCAGGGTGACGCCGTCCACGCGGGCCGAGCCGTCCAGCTGCTGGTCGGGCACCGTCGGATCGCCCGAGGCTACCTTGTAGTTCGTGCGGTCGTTCCGGAAGATCGCCGCGGTCAGCGATAGCCGGCCCATCACGTCCCACTTGCCGCCGATCTCGATGCTCTCGGCCTTCTCCGGGTCCACCGTGCAGGTCGCCACGGTGCAGGCGCCCGAGCCGTTCACCGTCGCTTGGCTGGGCGTCTCGGAGTTGGCGTAGGCGACATAGAGGCTGGCGTTCGGGACCGGCTTGTAGACCACGCCGACGCGGTAGGTGATCAGGTGCTCGTCGTTGCGGAACTTCGGCCCCGGCGTGATCACGCCCAGCGAGGCGCCCGGCGTCACGTTGTAGGTGTCGGTCGAGTTGACGCCTTCGTTGTGCTCCCAGCGGATGCCGCCGTTGATCGACCACTGCTCGTTCAGGACGATGTTGTCGAAGGCGTAGACCGCCTGGTTCTTGCGGTGCCCGTCCTGGGCGCTGGCCTGGATGAAGTTGATGGCGCCCGTGTAGACGTTGTTCGGGTTGGCGATGTTCATCGGCGGCGGGGTCACGGTCGCGCCGGTCGTGGTGCGGAACACGTTGCCGGTGTCGAGGTGGAAGTCCTCCTCGAAGAACGCTGCGCCCACCACCAGGGTGTGATGCACGCCACCCAGGTCGCCGTCCCAGGTCAGGTCGGTCTGGTTGTGCAGCAGGGTGTTCTTGGTGTCCCGCAGGTTCCCGCGCGGGCCGCTCGGTTGGTAGAAGCCCGGCGCAGGATCGGTGGCCAGGCAGGCGGTGAAGCCCGTGATGTTGGTGGCCGTCGTCGACTGGCTCCACGCCACCGGCTTCTGGCCGTTGGGAAGGCAGTAGGTCCCCTGCGGCGGGTCCACGATCGTTGTCTGGGTCACGCGCTGGTAGCGCGACAGGTTGCGCAGCTTAAGGCCGCCGCCGAAGTCGTGGTCGATGATGCCGGTCAGGATGTCGACATCCTGGTCCTGCTTGTCGACATTCCGGTAGCCGAAGTAGTCGCCCGGATCGACGCCGGGAAGCGGCCGGCCGTTGTAGAAGGGCACGCCGTACTGCGGGACGTTGCGGTCCTCCTGGTGGACGTACATGGCCGTGAACTGGGTCGGGCCATTCAGCCCCACCGTGATCGACGGCGCGACGCCCCAGCGCTTGAACTCCTCCACATCGCGGCCCGGCGCGTCGTTGCGGTGGACCATGGCGTTCAGGCGCACGGCCACGTTGTCGCCGACCTTGTGGTTGGCGTCGATCGCGCCGCGCCAGTAGTTCTCGGCGCCCACCGCGCCGGTCAGCACGCCCGAGTTCCGCGCCGTTGGGCGCTTGGAGACGATGTTGATCGTGCCGCCGACCGAGCCCGCGCCGGAATAGACGCCGTTCGAGCCGTTGGTGACCTCGATCTGCTCGATGTTGAACGGGTCGGTGCGGCTGTACTGGGCGCTGTCGCGGACGTTGTCGACGGTGATGTCGTTGTTGGCCGAGTAGCCGCGCAGGTTGATCGAGTCGCCGAAGCCGCCGCCGCCTTCGCCTGCGCCGAAGGTGATGCCCGGCACGGTCGACAGGATGTCCCGCAGCGAGAGCAGGTTCTGCGCCTCGATCGTGCCACGGCTGACGACGGTGACCGTCTGGGGATTGTCCAGCGGCTTGGCGGTGACCTTTGGGTTGTTCTGCTTGGTGATGGCCCCCTCCACGTCGACGCCGGCCACCGTGCCGGACGGGTCGGCGTCGGCGGTGGCGACGGCCGCGCCGTCAGCCGCCGCATCCACCACCGCGCCGTCGGCCGCATGGGCGACGCCGCCCAGCGAGAGGCCTGCCAGGCCCGCGATCGCGTACGTCATCGCACGCTTCTTCGTCGCGGCGACGCCGCCTGAAACTCGGATCATTGCCCCCGGAACCCCTCGGAGTGTTGCGACTAATAATGCGAAGCGTTCTTAAGTCTGACATGCGGGCGGTGCAATGAGAATCGTTCGCAACTTTGTCGAAGCGTCGCCGTGGGTTGCCGGCGCTGACCGATCGGCCGCGACGCGCTAGCCTGCCGCATCACCACGGCGAGGCGCGACATGCAGATCCCCTGGCAGGGCTGGGCCCTCCTGTCGGCGCTCTTCGCGGCGGGCACGGCCCTCTTCGCCAAGATCGGCGTCGACGAGCTCGACCCCAACTTCGCCACCCTGGTCCGTACGGGCGTGATCCTGCTCGTCGTGACGGGGATCTGGGTCGCATCGGGCGCGCCGGCGGCCAACCCCTTCCAGTCGGGTCGGGTGATCGGGGCGCTGGTGCTGTCGGGCGCGGCCACCGGCCTGTCCTGGCTCTGCTACTTCCAGGCGCTGAAGATCGGCGAGGCCAGCCGCGTGGCGCCGCTCGACAAGCTGTCGGTGGTGTTCGTGGCCGTCCTGGCCGCGATCTTCCTGGGCGAGCGCCTGGACGTGCGCGGCTGGGCCGGGGTCGGCCTCATCGCCGCCGGCGCCGTCCTGCTCGCGCTGCGTCGCTAAGGCTCCGCGCCGGTTGAAGCCGAACCGGCGGACGCTCCGTATCTCCGTTATCCGGCGCACAGCCAAGCTGGCGGCGACCGGGCGGGGAGGAACCTGTGATGCGCGACAGCACGGCGCTTCGACCGATTGCTGCGGCGGCTCTGCCGCAACCCTCGCCCTGGGCGGCCGTTGAACTCCCGGCGACCGGCCGATCGGCGCCTGTGGTGAGTGCTATGACCGACGTCCTGAAACCCTATCTGCTGCTGGCGTGCGTGGCGTTCGTCGTGGGGTTCGCGGGCTATCTCGCCGTGGGCCGGGCGCTCGCGGTCCCGGCCGAGGTCGCGACCCAGGCCTATGCCCCCGTCGCCGCACCCGCGGTCATGCCCCTCGCGCGGACCCGAAGCATCTAGCGCCCGCGGCCGGCGCCGAGGGCGCGGGAGGCGGGACCTGGCCAAACGCGGTCGGCCCGGTCCACTCCCACAGTCGCCCGCGCCCTCAGCCCCGGCCGTGGCGCAACCCCAGGTTTTCTCTTTCCGATCAAAAGATTAGGCGACAAGCGGCGCTATTTCATGTAACATTGTTCCGCAAACCGAACCCAGGGACGCACGTGGCGGCCAAAACCCCCCGCTAGGCGCACGTCCCCCGGCTGAGGTCTGTGGCTACGCGCGGTCCGCGCCGTTGCGACGACGCCTGGGCGGCACGGAGACGAGGTCGGACGGCCGGCCCCCCTGGCCGTCCGGCTGGTCTCTGCCGGTGGCCCGATTTTGAAACGAACCCCCAAAACGAAGGCGACCCCGGCGGCCACCTAAGGCGCCAGGGTCGCACACCCGTCGCTGGCGGGTCCGAAGGGGGAGCGGAGGCCAGCGCGATCGGAACTCATGTAGGTCCGATTTCGCAGGTTACAAGGCGGCTGCGCCGCGAGGTCGGCAAGCCTGACTAGAGCGGCCCCAGCTTGCCCAGCGCCACGGTGGCGGCGGCTTCCTCCAGGCGCGGCCGGTCCTGGCGGTACGAGGCCTCGGCGGCCTGGTAGCGCGCGCCTACGGCGTCGATGTTCTGCGCCAGCAGGGCCTGCTCGGCGACGAGGCCCGTGCAGCCCTCGTAGACGGCCGGCGCCGCCGCGCCTGGAGCCGCCGTGGCGGGCGCGCCGGGCGTGGGCGTGGTCACCGGCGGCGGGGGCGGGACAGGGGCGCCGGCCACCGAGCCGGGCGCAGCCGTCGGCGGCGCGCAGAGGGCCAGGGCCGCGGTCACGGCCGCCTGCTGTTCGGCCGCGGCGGTGCGGAACGCCGACAGGCTGTCGGCCAGCCCGCGGTGGGCGGCCTCGGCGTCGTTGCGGGCGGCGGTCACCTTGGCGGTGTCGCCCCGCCGCGCGGCGTCGATGGCGCGCGAGGCCTGGTCGCGAACGCGCTTCTCGGCCTTCTCGATGGCGGCGAGGTCGCCGAGCGCCCTGGCGTTGAAGGCCTTGGCGGCGGCCAGCGCCGCGTCGATGGCGTCAGCGCCCGCGGGCTTCACCGGTTCGGCGGGCAGGGCCGGCGCCAGCGGCGCGACGGGCGTGGCCACGGGCGGCGGGGCCACCGGGGCCTGGGCGGTCTTCGCCGGCCGTTGCTCGCCCGAGCACGACGCCAGCATCAGGGCCGCCAGCCCCGCAACGGCGGCGCTCCTTCCGGTCATCGCCCGCATGGCTTCGGCTCCTCTCGCAACTCCGCTCGATTGATTGCGGGAACCCGCGCCCGCGCGCAAGCGTGCTCAAGCCTTACGAATAGACGCGCATGGCGAAGCCGTGTTCCAGCGCATGCTCGGCGGGCGCCCGGTCGTCGGCGGTCAGGTGCGGCCCCAGCTCGATGATCCCCGCCTTCTGGAACGCCGGCTCGCCCCAGCCCTGGTCGGCCAGGCCCGCCGTCGCGCCGGCCAGCGCCGCGTCGTGCGACGCCGCCCGCACGAACAGCAGCACGCGCTTGCGTTCGCCCGAGGGGTAGCGCGTGGTCGGCCCTGCCGCCGCGGTCGCCAGGATCAGGTACAGCTCCTCGGCCTCTTCGTCGGTCATCGCCCCGTCCTCCGCCGCGCGAGGGCAAACGGCGCCAATGCCGCGGCCACCCCGCCCGTGTTAGACGCCAGGTCCTTCCACTGGAACGTCCCCGACACCCAGCCCACGACCTGCAGCGCCTCGAACCCGGCTCCCACGGCCAGGTAGGCCCCGCCGATCAGCCAGGGGCTCACCCGCGGCAGCGCCGCAATGGTCAGCACGGTCAGCAGATAGCCATAGGCCACGTGCTCGATGACGTCCGGCTTGGGCACATGCCGCTGTGCATTATGATGCGGATCGAGCGCACCCACGACCGCCACGCCGAGCACGAGCAGCAGCACGATCCGGCCGGTCCAGGTGACGAGGGATTGCATGGGGTGGTGATAGGCGAAGGACGCCCGCGACCCAACCCTTGCGCACGCCGCTTCGTCGCGTCGGTGTCGCCGCGGGCCCCTAAGCCCGCCGTTGACTCAGCGCCAGCCGTCTGTATAACCGCGCCTCCTCGTCCCCGGGCCTGCCTCGGGGGCGCGAAAACGCTTTCAATCAAGAAGAAATACAAAGGCGCGAACGATGTACGCGGTGATCAAGACCGGCGGCAAGCAGTACCGGGTCCAGCCCGGCGACCTGCTGGTGGTCGAAAAGCTCGATGGCGAGGCCGGCGCGGCCGTCTCCTTCGGTGAAGTGCTCATGCTGGGCGATGGCGAAGCCGTCACCGTCGGCGCCCCCACTGTGGACGGCGCCTCGGTCGCCGCGACGCTGATCGAGACCCGCAAGGGCGACAAGGTGAAGATCTTCAAGAAGATCCGTCGCCAGGGCTATCGCCGCACCCGTGGTCACCGCCAGACCGAAACGGTCCTGCGCGTCACCGGCATCACCGCCGGCGGCAAGGAAACCAAGTGGGACGGCACGGTGTCGCTGACCACCAAGGCCGAACTGGACGCCCGCGCCCGTGGCCTGGACTTCGCGACCCTCAACGTCTCGAAGAAGGCCCTGAAGGCCGGCGCTGCGACTCCGGCCGCCGAGAAGCCCGCCGCCAAGGCCAAAGCCGCTCCGAAGGCGGAAGCCGCCGCGGAGGCCCCGGCCGCCGAAGCCAAGAAGCCGGCCGCCAAGAAGGCCGCCGCTCCGAAGGCCGACGCCGGCGAAAAGAAAGCCGCGGCGCCGAAGAAGGCCGCCGCCAAGAAGGACGACGCCGCCGAGTAATCGGGGGCATCAGTAAGGACAGGAGCACACAATGGCTCACAAAAAATCCGGTGGTTCGTCCCGTAACGGCCGCGACTCCGCGGGTCGCCGTCTCGGCGTGAAGAAGTTCGGCGGCGAAGCCATCAACGCCGGTTCGATCATCGTGCGTCAGCGCGGCACCAAGTTCTGGCCGGGCGAGAACGTGGGCATGGGCAAGGACCATACCCTTTTCGCGCTCGTGACCGGCGCGGTGAAGTTCGTGACCAAGGCGAAGAACCGAACCTACGCCACGGTGGTCCCGGCAGAGAAGGTCATCGCAGCCGAATAG
>Ga0209257_1002241_pt1 | contig 19844 bp, 19 predicted proteins | sample AraplaCvi_mCL_r2_FD_184277 | JGI IMG/M metagenome (GOLD analysis project Ga0209257, IMG submission 184277) | Arabidopsis root microbial communities from North Carolina, USA - plate scrape MF_Cvi_mCL_r2 (SPAdes) (version 2) | ecosystem: Host-associated > Plants > Roots > Endosphere | place: USA...
TGATGTAAAATTGATTAGTCGCTCTCGCGCGATTTAAGCGGGCCCGCCGTTACTTGGCTTCGTCCTCGGTCCGCTTCTCGAAACGAACATTCGCCGCGCAATGACCATCTCGCGCCCGATCAGTCTTGTGCTCCTTATCGCAACGGTTGGCATGTTCGTGCTGATGGTCGTGCCGTCCTTCCGGCGGACGCGCGAAGAAGCATTCCAGGACGAGGAGGCCTGATCGCAAGCCGACTGGGAAACTTTGATAACGGCGGCCACGTGCGGCCGTTATCAATTTCAGCTCGGTCCCAGGTGAGCCAGAAGCTCTCGCATTCGAAAGCCCTGATGGAAGGCTCGAATCTGTTCAAGGCGAAGAAGCTGGTCCGACATCGTGCTCGATGCCAACTGCGGTCCACGCTCAACGACGGCTTTGCGCCCTCGCTCCTTCCGGAATGCCCGGTGGAGTTCCCAAGAGCATACGTTCCCCCGGAGGCGAGTTTCCCGACCCGCGCTACTCGTCTTTGCTTGAAAGCAATTCGTCGAGCTGCTCCAGCTGTTCCGGCAATGCGGCCGCCGAGCCCTGTAGTGTTTCCTCAAGCGCCTCCTTGGACGGATAGATTTCGTGGAAATTCAGCAGCGTCTTCCCGCCCTGGTCCTCGAAGGTTACGGTCGTGACCGCGCCCTCTTCGCCCTCGTCGTTGGTCCAGACGATGCGCTCGTTCGGCACCACCTCGAGATACTTGCCGTAGAAGGCCATGGTGTCCGAACCGCCGGCGCCGAATTCCAGCCGATATTTGCCGCCGGTACGGACGTCCATATCGCACGATACGAGCGAAACGCCGGATGCCGATTTTGGCACCCACCAGCGCTGGAACAGCTCGGGCTGGCTCCACGCCCTGTAAGCCGTGCTCGGCGGCGCATTGAATGTCCGCGTTACGACGAGTTCGCGATCCCCTCTGCGCTCGACTGACATGCCGTGCTACTCACCACCGGGACTGTTAACTTGCTGAATCATCGCTTCCCTCTTTTTTCATTTCGCTGATGATTTCGTCCAATGCTTCGAAGCGGGCCCCGACGAGCTTGCGATGCGCCTCGATCCACTCGGCGTCCGCCTTGAGGCCGCGTTTCCCAAGCTTGCAGATCTCACCCATCCAACCTTCTGCGTGACGACGAGGCACGTATCGCCCTCAGGATCAATCCCGGTTTTGACTCCAAGGCTGCTGGCATGAAGATGGGCGGGGGCCCAAAGTTTGGAATTGACCAACGCTGAAAGCCGACCCTTGTATTCAGCGTAGTGGGCCGACTGCAGGGACGACGAACGGAGCGACGGCCCTTACTTCACCGTGATGGCAAGTCCGCTGAGATCGGCGTTGACTTGCAGGCCTACCTGCTTGCCTGAGAGCTCGAGTTGGGCGCCCTTGTCATTGGTCATGACGATCACCTGGGCCCCTTTGCCGACCGCGCCGCCACCGCCGGCCGCACCGTAGACCCCCGTCACATCTCGGGCGCGGCGAATGTGGCGAACGGTACCATGGAAATAGGTCTTAGAAGCCCCGAAGGCGAGGCCCCCCGAGATGCCGCCGACAGAGATGGGATAGCGGCGACCATGGAAGGTCAGCGTGCCCTCGCCTCCAGAACCACCTACAAAGAAGGCAGCCTTGTAGACTGAGAAGCTGATCGTACCGCTGTCGGCATGCGCGGTGCCGGCAAAGCTGATTCCTACTGCAGCGATAACCGCAGCCGCGACTGAACGAAATCTGGACGAAATTTTCATGATGCGAGTCTCCTCAAAATCGAGACTTATCCAGCCAGGAGGGCACGTCAGCGTCATGCCAAAGTCCCATCTGAAACAGTCTCGCCCGTCATTAGTTCCAAGCACGCGGCCAGAATCCGGCTGCGAGACGGTCGCCACGAAACGAGGCGGATGGCAAACATACTCGCGGTGGCAGGGCCGGTGGCAGCCAACACTCGGCTGACTCGGGATTGCCTGCACGTGGGGCATACGCTTCACCGGATAATCCGGGCCAGAGGCGAATCGGACTTCGCCGGAAATCAGTACCCACCGCCCTGATTGCGAAGCTGTCTTCGCCCGGCGGACCTAGTTTTGCGTGAAATCGTGGCTGACGCGATCTGGCACGGTCCTTGCTACCTCTGTTTCGGCGCAGCTCGTGGCTGCCTAATGGAGTGGTGGCATGAGCAATAGGCTTCTCACCTACAATCCTGAGACCGAGGGCGCAGAAGGCGGCCTTCTCATAATGGGCGCGCCGACGCGAGCGGCGCAGCCTCAGCCATCGACCGAACTCGAGGAGCTCGAACTCGGCAGCGCCTTTCTCGAGGCCACGAGCACCAGCGAACTCGCCAGCGTCGTGAACCGGATTCTTCGCCATGGCGCATTGCTCGCCGGCAAGCCTATCGCCTCGCAGGTCGTGCAGCATCTTGGAGCGCGCCTCAACCGAGCCGGTCAATCCGTCAGGACTTTGCTGGCGCCGCCTGCGGGTCGATCCGACACCGCCCCTTCCGAGGCGATGGAGCGCATCACCGGCGCCGAGTTGGAAGGTCTGAGCGACGAGGACAAAGAATTCGAAACCGCGCGAGCGTTCGTGCGCTTCGCCATGGAGGCCGGGCGCCTCGCCGCCAGGGCGCCCTCGACCCAGCCGCCGGCTGCGGTTGCTACTGCCGCGGCGAGGGTCGCGGCGCGTCGCCACGCGCCGGGATTGGACTTCGTCCAGCTTGTGCCGGGGTTCCGCGCGCGCCGCGCCATAAGACGTCAGAGCTTTGCTTGAAACCCAACCCAGGAGAGCGTCATGCATGACATCGACCGTACCCAACTGGAATTCCAGGAAGCCGCCCCATTCCAGAACGAGGAGTTCGAATTCCAGGAATTCGAATGGGGCTCCGGCCAGTCGGAGCTCAGCGAGAACGAGGAAATCCAGCTCGCCCACGAGCTTCTGGCCGTCAACAACGAGCAGGAACTCGAGCAATTCCTTGGCGACTTCATCAAGAAAGCCGTCAGCGTCGTCGGCCAGGCGGCGAAGTCGCCCATCGGCCAGGCGATCGGCGGCGTGTTGAAGGGCGTTGCCAAGAAGGCCCTGCCCATGGCCGGCCAGGCTTTGGGTGGTTACATCGGCGGCCCGTTGGGTGCCAAGATCGGCACCGGCCTTGCGAATGCGGCCGGCAAGGCGATCGGCCTCGAGCTCGAATTCGGCGAAAACGAGGAGTTGGAGTTCACCGGCGCCCGCCAGTTCGTGCGCCTCGCCTCAGACACTGCCAGGCAAGCGACCAACGCGGCTGCCGCCGGCACGGATCCGCGCACTGCGGCCCAGCAGGCCGTGGTGGCGGCCGCCCGCAAGCATGCCCCGGGGCTCCTTGGCCCTGCGGGCGGAACGGCTTTGACGGCCAGGGCCGGCGGCATGCTCGGCCAACGTGCTGCCTCGGGCCGCTGGGTCAGGCAGGGCAACAGGATCGTCGTATACGGAGCCTGAGCCGCCATGGCGATCGACCCATTCACATTTCGCATGCTCGAAGAGGAGGCGCGCGGCCTTCGGACGCGGCTTGACCGCGTCAAGCCGTTCGCCTTGCTCGAGCCGATGGTGCCGGCCGCCAATCTGTTTCCGAACGCGCAGTCGGCGATCGAGAGGGCCCTCATCGACGGGCGAAGGGAGCTAAGGCGCCTGATGGCAAGCTTCCTTGCCTGGCTGCACCGAGCAAGGGCCGCGGCGACGCCGGCCGATGCGCAACGACGCCTCTCGATCCTGCGCCTCAGGTTCCACCAGGTGCTCAACGAGTTCGACATGTACAGTGACGTCATCACACAACGCAGCGAGCACGACAACGGGCCCTGGCTCTCAGGTCTCGACTCGGTCGCGGCCGATGCGCTCACTCTTCAGGGCCAATTCTACGAGCTGCCGCCGGTCGTGTGTCACCTGGAGCGCGGGCCTGGCGCCGCTATCCGCCGGGCGCGCACGCGGCTGCCCGGCGGCCGCACAAGTCCCGTCGCGGTCATCCGTGTCCCGCGCGAGCGAATGGTCGGCAGCGGCATCGCCTCTTCGCTCATTCACGAGACGGGGCATCAGGCGGCTGCGCTGATCGAGCTTGTTCCCTCGTTGCGCGCCATGCTGAAACCGCTCAAGGAGCAGGCCAGCCCCGACAAGGATCTGTGGGCGATCTGGGATCGATGGATCTCCGAAATCGTCGCGGATTTCTTCTCGGTGGCTCGTGTCGGCATCACCTCGACGATCGGCCTGATCGGCGTCGTCAGCCTGCCGCGCGCCTTCGTATTTCGCGTCGATGTCAACGATCCGCATCCCACGCCCTGGCTGCGCGTGAAACTCAGCGCTGCGATCGGTCAGGCGCTCTACCCGCATCCGCAATGGGCCCGCATCGCGGCCCTGTGGGAAGAGCTCTATCCGCGCGAAGGGCTCGACCTCGAGCGCCGTACCCTGTTCGAACGCCTCGAGCACCATATGCCGCAGTTCGTGGCGCGGCTCGTCGAGCATCGTCCGGTAAGGCTGCGCGGACAGACGCTGCCCGACGTGCTGGAGGTCCAAACCCGCGCGCCCATGCAACTTGCGCTGATGTTCCAATCATGGTCGCGAGCGCCGGCGGGCATGTACCGGGCGCGGCCGACGGTCGTTTTCGCAGTGCTGGGCCAGGCCCGCGCCGACGGCAAGCTCTCTCCGGAAGACGAGAGCATGCTGATCGGCAAGCTGCTGACCTTCTGGGCGCTCAAGACGACGCTCGACACAAGTTACGCATGCGCCCTCACGGGCGAGACCCTGCGCGGCGGAACTTTCCCCGCCGCTATGCGATCCCCGAACCCCAGTCTGACCATCCAAGGAGGATGAGATGAGCCCGAGCACCGTTTCCGACAAAGTTCGCATCACCGTCCATGTCAGGGGCCTGCTGAGCAACGGCCTTCGCGTGTGCCTGACCGGCGTGGAGGTCGCCATCATCGATGACCGGACAATCGTCACTCAGATCAAGAAAGGCAAAGATGTAATTGGGTACATCATAGAAAATTGGGACATCATCCATCACGAGACGACAAAGGCGGATGGCAATGCCAGGTTCGAGATCCCGAGGCCCGGCGACATGGAAGAGGACTATGCTGTCGTAGCCCGCTTCCATAACGACGAAATAAAGGAGCAGAAGCCCTTCCTGCTCAACCAGGACGGCGAGACGAGCATTGCGCTTAAGTTGAATCTCACCGACAAGTTCAAGATCTATGTGACCTCGCCCGACCAGACTTCACCCGTGGAGGTTGGCGCTCGGTTGCCGACGCTTCCCGTGGGAAAGAGCGCCACGTTCAAGTTCCGCTGGCCCAAGGGCGAAGCGAACGTGCATGCACACCTTCGTGCTTCGCTGGGCCGCATTGCGCCGACTGCCCAAGATATCGAAGACGGTGGCATGTTCGACAGCGAGTTCGTCCTGACGGCCGACCGCCAAGGCGAGGTCCACATGGTCGGTGGTTTCGGGAACGTGCCTCACCAGGGTTTCGACTTCGTCAATGATGCGACCTCGTCCGGCGTTTTTGCACCGCCGGAGCCCTCGGCCGTTGCCGGCCCCGTCACCGTCACCTTGCAGCGCACCAGCTCCTTCGCGACCACTGACCTGTCGATCTGGCCGAAGATCCGCCGCAACACGGACGCGCTTCTGTTCAAGAACTACTTCGATTTCATGGACTGGGTGTTCTGCGGCGATCCGATCGGAGCCGGCAATCCGATCGACAAAGGCCGAACGAAGGACGCGCTGTCGCGGACCACAAAGCGGCGGGCGCTCCCCTTCACGGACACTGACGCCTACCGCAACATCAAGGTGGCGACCGAAGCGTTCGTGATGGCGAATTGCGGTTTTCTCGGCGATCCGAGTAGCTACACGCAGGACGATGGCGATTTCATCACCGGCCGCGTCGTTGTGCCCACGAACATCGGCGATTTGGCGACCTGGCTCGGTCGCTACCTGGAATTCGACTTCCAGGCACAGGCCGGGCTGCTTCCTTATCTTGCCCTCATTCGGCGCAAGATGATCGACGAGCCGATCAAGCAGACGGACATAGGCGATGTCGACCTCGAGCTCGACCCCGACCAATTCAAGGAGCAAGTGAGCAATTGCTACGGCATCCTGCGGTCCAGGCTGGTTGAGCCGTGCTTGCTCGAGCTCATCTGGTCGTACTGGCAGGAAGAGGGAATGCTGGTCCAGGCCATGAATTCGATTACGCGCCGCTTCCAGAACATCCGCGGGCCGCTGCAGAATGATCCCCTCGCCAATATGGAGGTCGATCCGCTGCGGCCGCTCAATAACCTGCTGTGGGGCTATATCCAGGACGAGCAGCATCGCCTGAGCGTCGTGCGGCGCAACTACGAATATGACCATCACTACGGGCTGAGGCTGTCGGGCAAGGCGGTCAACAATATGCGCCCTGCCGATAGCCGGTCGAAATTCCTGGAGGCGTTCCACACGCTGCTCTCCGTCGTCTCGCGCTTCTACCGGCTCGACGACGATACGACCGTGAAGGCCGATGCCTTCCCGGTGCTTAATGCATTGAAGGAGGCGCACCTTATCCTGTCGCAGGGCGCACACAACCAGTTCGGCGACCTGCCTTCGACAGCGCGCATCGAGATGCTCATGCAGCAATGGATCCTCGCCCGTCCCGAGTTCCGCGAGTTCCTGCCGACGCGCATCATGGTCGCCTATCCCGAACCCTGGATGGATCGTGTCGACGCCATGAAGAAGCTGCAGGGATGGTCGGACACCAGCAGCCTGCACTTCCGCAACCTCGCTATCTTCGGCGAGCAGGTGCTGCTGTCGGTCCGTTTCGGCAACTGGGCGGACGTCAACGATCCTTATCAGGCGCTGAACTGGGCACGCTACTGGCGTTCCGAGATCCAGGGCTACCTGCATGCTTATCGTTCGGCGACCGCCGTCGATCTCTCGCTCGACGTGTCGGCCGCGCGGATCGACGCCACCATGCCCTCGGTGCATCTCGTCAGGCGCCTAGACGAACAGCGGCGCCTGGTCTGACCGCGAGGGAGTGTGTGCCATGCTGGACTTCACGTCCGCACTCTATCTCGGGTTTGACCATCCGAGCGCATCGCTTGCCCCGTGGCAGGCGTTGACGCTCGGCCGGCCCGCCGCCCTCGATGAGCCCCCGGGAGCGCGCCCGCTGGCGCGGGACCTGGCACTGCTCATGGGCGAGGCGGCAGGGCTGCTCTATCCTTCGACGTTGCACCTGTTCCGCGATCTGTTCCAGGCTGCCGTGTCGAAGGAGAGCCTTCTCCTTTTCGACGCTTCATCCTATCCGATCGCACGCTGGAGCGCCGAGCGCGTCCAGCTCGATGAGGTGCCGGTGGAAACCTACCGGCACCATGATACGGTCAGCTTGGAGCGGCGGCTGCGAAAAGCGCGCCGCGCCGGGCAGCGTCCGGTCATCGTCACGGATGGGCTTTGCCCATCCTGCGGCCAGGTGGCGCCTCTGCCCGCTCTATCGCGCCTGGCGGCCGACATGGGAGGGCGCCTCGTGATCGACGACACGCAGGCGCTCGGCATGCTTGGCCGCAACCCGTCGCCGGCCCAGCCGCTTGGCCTCGGCGGTGGCGGCTCGCTCGCCTGGCATGGCCTGTCCTGTGCCAACATTGCGACGGGTGCGTCGCTCGCCAAGGCGTTCGGCGCGCCGCTGGCCGTGCTGTGCGGCACCCAGGACTTCGTCGCGCGCGCCGCGCGTGACGGGGAAACCCGTGTTCACACCAGCCCGCCGTCGGTCGCGGACATTGCCGCGGCAAGGGGCGCGCTCGCGGCAAACTGCAGCGCCGGCGACACATTGCGGGCGCGCCTGGTGCGGCTTGTCGAGCAGCTTCGCGCCGGCGTGAGGCGGATAGGTTTGCAGGTCAGGAGCCTGCTGCCGGTTCCGATGCAAACCATCGCCATGCCTTCCATCGACGCGGCGCGAGCCGCGCTGGAGTCTCTTGCCGGCATGGGCGTGCGCGCGCTGGCGACCCGTTCATGCGGCGAGGGCAAGCCGAACCTTTCGTTCTTGGTCACTGCGCGTCATGCGCCGGCCGACATCGGCCGCCTGCTGGCCGCGCTGGAGCGCATCGCGGACGGCATTTCGGCCGCGTGAGACAGGAGGCGTCATGAGCACGATCCCGACCATCGACCCGTTCCCGACGGAACTAGAATTCGAGCGCTCGTTCAGGCCGGCTCGTGGCGCAGCAACAGGACCGAGGAGTGGACAGCCGTCACGCCCGCCGCGCTCCTCCCAGCCGCCATACACTCCCGCCTGGCGCAGGCGGCGATTTGGCGGCCCGCGCTCCTCGACGATTGGCCCTGCATACGACGAGCCGGATCCGTACCCACGGCAGCGCACGCTGGACGGCGAGCCGGCGCGTCCGGGCAGCTCCGAATACGTCCGTTGGGTGCAGGACACGCTCAACACCGCTCTCGGGACCACACTGGCCGTCGACGGCGTCATGACCAACTCCTTGCGCCAATGGATACGCGTCTTCCAGCGGCGCTGCCGCCTGCCGGTCAGCGGCTTCATCGGGCCGGACACCGAAACCGCGTTGCGCCGGGTCCGGAGCGACCGCGAGCAGCGCGAGTTCGAATTCGAATGGGAGCTGTCGGGCGCGGCGCTGACGGCGGAAAACGCGCTCGCGGTAACCAATGCAAAGCCCGTCGAGCTCGTGCTGAAGTCGCTGGGAAAGCAAAAGATCCCCGGCCTTTACCGCTTCCACACGTCCACCGGCAAGTTCTACACCGGCAAGGCCGTCGATCTGCGTCGTCGCCTGGTCCAGCACATGTGGTGTCTGTCGCATTTCGGGAAGACCGCAAGAGGCATGAAGCTCGCGCTCCACCTCATGAAGGACGCCACGGAAGCGCAGGTCCGTGCGCTCGAAAAGAAGATCAACGAGCATCACAAGAACGATAACAACCGCCTCAACAGGGTCACCGAGCTGGAGGTGCTCGCGCTCAACGAAATCTGAACGCGCAATCATCATGTCACTCTAACAACGGGAGGCTAGTATGCATCCGATGTACTGCAATTGCCCAAGCTGCCGCGCCGCGGCAGGGGAATTTGAACTATATGGAGCTTTCGAAGCCGGCGAACTCCTCTCCGAGAACGAAGAGTTCGAGCTGGCCATGGAGCTGCTCTCCGCCCAGAACGAACAGGAGCTTGAGCAATTCCTTGGCGGCCTCTTCAAGAAAGTTGGCGCCGGTCTGAAGTCGGTCGGCAAGTTCGTCGGCAAGAACGTGCTGCCCGTGGTCGGCCCAGCGCTGAAGTCGCTTGCCAAGGCCGCGCTGCCGATCGCCGGCGGCGCGCTCGGCTCGCTGATCCCCATTCCCGGGGTCGGAACGATGATCGGCCGGGGGCTGGGCCAGGCTGTGGCCAGCGCGCTCGAATTGGAAACCGCGGGGATGAGCCCGGATCAGGCCGACATCGAGAAGGCCCGCCGCTTTATCAGGATTGCAGCAACCGCGATCGCCGACGCCTCGGCCGCGCTCGGAACCTCGCCGGTGGTGCCCGGTTCTGCACCTGCCGAGCAGATCGCGCGCACCGTGGTGGCCAACGCAACGCGCCGTCATGTACCTGGCGTGAATGCCACCGTGCTGCGGCAGGTCGCGTCCGGAGCCCGCACTTCGGAACCCTCGAAAGCGCTGGCCGCATCGGGAGGGGCTGCGGCGATCGCAGGAAGGGCTGCGGGCGGCAGATGGTGGCGCCGCGGCAACGCCGTGGTCATCGAAGGCGTGTAAAACATCCTGTCCGCCACGGCCGGACTCGTCCCCACTCTGTCGGGACGAGTCCGGCCGTGGCGGACAGGATCCGGTAATCGCATTGAGGCTGTCTGGCCATGATCATCGACTGCCATTGTCACGCCGGAAAGGGCGACGGGCTCACGCAGCCTGCCGACACGTCCGCTCCGCTTGGCCGGTATCTCGCGCGCGCACGCGAGGCCAACATCGACCGCACCATCATCTTCGCGGCATTTTCCGACGGCTACCGTCTGGCCAATCGGGAAGTGGCGCGCATCGTTGCCGGCAACCCCGATCGCCTTTTCGGCTTCGCCTTTGTCCACCCGGTCGTCGACAAGGGCCGCGTCGAGATGATGATCCGCGAGGCGGTAGTGTCGCTGGGCCTCGTCGGCATCAAGGTCCATCGTCACGACGGGCGCATAACCCGCGAAATCTGCGAAGCTGCGCGCCGCTATCGGCTGCCGGTCCTTTATGACGTCATGGGCGAGGTTTCGGTCGCCGAAATCCTTGCCCATGAATATCCGGACGTGCCGTTCATCATTCCGCATCTTGGCAGTTTCGCCGACGACTGGAAGGCGCAGAGCGCACTCATTGACCATCTGGTCCGGCACAGGAACATCTTCACCGACACTGCCGGCGTGCGCCGTTTCGACATTCTCGAAGAGGCGGTCAAGCGCGCCGGTGCCAGGAAAATACTGTTTGGGTCGGACGGGCCCTGGCTGCATCCCGGCGTCGAGATCGCCAAGATCGAGGCGCTTGGCCTCAACCCCGAGGATCGCGCAGCGGTCCTCGGCGGCAACGTGCTCAGGCTTGTCAGCAGGGTTCAGGGGTTTTCGGCCGTCGCGTGACGTGCGCCGCCTCCGGCCGCCTGGTCGTGACTGGCGCGGCGCAACTGCAGCGCGCGATCGGTGATTCCGAGGCGGCGCGCGGCGCGCTGGAGGTTGCCGCGCTCCTGTTCGAGCGACAGGTTGATGGCAGCGTTGGAAACGGCGCGGCCGATTTCCTTCAGGCCAATGCCGTGGTCAAAGGCGTGCTGGATCGCCAGCAGGAATCCGGGCTCGCCGAATGGTTCGGGCGGTCGGCCGCCCACCGGCCGATCGTCGAGCGGAAGCGCCCCGATCGTGATCGGCCCCTTGCCGACATGGCGCGAATGAAGACGCATCACCAGCCGTCTAAGATCGCGCACATTACCTGGATAGTCGCGGCTGACGAGATAGTCGGCCAGGGCCGGTTCGATTTCGGGCGCTGCGGCGTTGCCGCTGGCAGCTGTCAGGAAATGCCGCGCCAGCGGGAGGATGTCGGCGCGCCGCTCACGCAGCGGCGGCGGGTTGATCACCCAGTCGGCGATCCGGTAGTACAGGTCGCCGCGAAAACCGCCTTCAGCCACGAGCTTCTCCAGGTCGCGGTTGCTGGCGCAGATCAGGCGGAACTCGGTGCGGTTCCATACATTACCTCCGACCCGCTTGTAGGTACGCTCCTGGATCACGCGCAGCAGTTGCGCCTGCAGTTGCAGCGGCAGTTCGCCGATCTCGTCGAGGAAGAGTGAGCCGCCGTTGGCGAGTGCGAAGGCGCCGTCACGCTCCGTGATAGCCCCGGTGAAGGCGCCGCGTTCGTGCCCGAACAGCTCGCTTCCCGACAGCTCCGGAGACAATGTCGTGCAGTCGACGACGACCAGTTCCGGCTTGCCTGCCCACTTGCTAAGCTTGTGTATGGCTCTGGCGATCTGCTCCTTCCCAGTGCCGGTCTCGCCGATCAGGAGCACGTTGCCCAAGGAGTATGCGGCCGCCTCGACCAGTTTTCGCTTCAGCGATTTCCAGCACGGCGAAACACCGACGAGGCCGTGCTGAAGCGCGTCGCTCTCCACCAGCCGTGCGATCTCGATCCAGCGCGTGAGGCGCGCCGCGATTTCCTCGGGCAGCGCACGTTCGTCACTCCAGTCGAGCACGTCCATGGCGCCGGCGTTGAGAAGCTCCCACCGCGGATCTGCCGCGCCGGTTGAACCCGGGATCAGGACAACGATGAGCTGGAAGCGTTGTGAGAGCTCTTCGATATACGCGATGAGCGCGGCATCGACGTCCGAGATGAAGGCGATGCAGTACTCGGCGTCGCCGTCGCGTTCCGCAAGCGCGTCCTGAAAGCCGAGCTCGGACAGCCGGCCTCGCACGACATCGACGGTTGCCCCCGTGCCTGCGAAACACACAAAACGGACCGGGTTCCCCATCGCGGGCCGCTCCACATCAAGGGGCGATGGTTAAATCCGTAAAACCTACCGCGTCGAGGCGCGTTCGATCACTTGCTTGGGGCAAGTGCCGCCTTCCCAGGCCCGGCCCATGCGCAAAAAAGAGATGGCGCACATCATTTGACGGAATCTCAACACCATCGTTGCCGACTCGACTATCACGATTACGCTGCGCTGACACTGGGCAACCTCTAGGCTGCCATTACGAAGATGCGAACCACAAGAATGACAGTTCTTACCCGGCGCGTGGGCCAAACTTCGAGCTAGGCAGAGTATCTCGCATCATTGATGAATTCAATCACACCTGGGTCTTCCTCAATTTGTGTGGTTCATTCGCCGTTAACGATAATGCCGCTATGGGGCGGGCATGCGAACCAAAACGAAATGGGCACCCGGACCAGGGTCAAAGTTCTGGGCGTCGCGCTCACCGATAATGAGTGCTGAGTTGTCTCCGCTGCAGGACCAGCTTATGGCGTTTGTCCCGATTGCGGACGGGTGTCACGGTGAAGCTTCGGCTGAGCCGCTGGCGATGCGCATATCAAAAGTGCGAACGACAAACCTTCATCTGCCGACGGCTTCGATCTCGGTGTGGCTGCTGCCGAAGCACAGGCCGCGATGGCGTTGAACTATGGCCGACTCGTGCTGAACAGTGCGAAATTCGGGACCGTCAGAAACAACGTCGTTGCCTATGTCCACGTCACGGCTCCGCAGCGCCGCTTTACTCCACGTGGACGGGAAAGGTTGACATAATCCTGCCGGCGATAAAATTGTGAGAAAAGTATTGTCAGGCGCTTGACGACGCCACGGTGCGCCTGGCTCGGAGCACGGTGAGGGCTCAGGTGCGTTTTCCCCGATGTTGCCCGAAAGTTCTCGTTCTGTGCGTTTGGGATCGCATTGGGGCCGCGAACGATGTCGCCTCAGGACAAGCGCGCTTCTTGAAATGGTAGGCCACAGCGTCCCTTTTAAAGGGTGCTTGGCGGCCTCGAAGCATTGCGCCTCCTCACTCTGAGGCGCAGTTGGGTCAAGGTTTAGAATCTAGCCAACTCGGGTGAAAGCGTACGGCGACGCAGCACCTCACAAGGCATTGGAAAATGCCGTCTCAAAGCCTTCCTTGCGAACTCAAGCCTGAACGGTAGAGATGAATCCTCGGGAATCTGGATCTCGTTGAAAGGCACCCCGCCGGTCCGCTTGTTCGCCCACTAATTTGTAATTTAAAACCAAAAAAGCTTGACATTTCAAGGTTTGATGTAGTTATAAAGATAACAACAAATTTCAGGATTTCGATCATGTTGGCCATTGTCGCTGATGATTTGACGGGAGCGCTCGATGCCGCCGCGCCGTTTGCGGCCCGGGGCATGCATGTCGAGGTCGCTTTGGTGAGCGGGGCAATTGACGATGCCCTCCGGCAAAAGCCCGACGTTATTTCGATCAATCTCGGCTCGCGCGAGCTGGCTGCGGAAGTGGCAAAGCGGTCGGCATCCGAAGCGCTCGCCGCATTGCCTTCCGGAACGCGCCTCTTCAAGAAGGTCGACTCGCGCCTGAAGGGCCATATCGCCGTCGAACTCGACGGCATGCCTTTTCGTTCTGCTTTGGTCGCCCCGGCCATTCCGGCATTTGGCCGATATGTGGCAGGTGGGTGCGTTCGTGGTTTTGGGGTGGACGAGCCGATTTCCGTTCATGAACGGCTCGGTCGGCATGCGGATCTGTCCACGATCCCGGATATGTCCACCGCGGCCGAGATGCGCGCCTCGCTTGAGGATGCTGAGCGGAATGGCGTCGACCTGTTGATAGGGGCGCGTGGCCTGGCTGAAGCGCTTGCCGAACGCATGACTGGCGAAGCGGCCGCGCAGGCCGCCGAGATCTCTGCCGGTCCGACCTTGTTCGTCATCGGATCCCGTGACCCCATCACCCTTGCCCAGATCGACGTTCTGCGCCGCTCGATAGTGACGCGCTATCTGGCAGCACCCAATGGGCGGCTTACGGACCCGAAAGACGAGGGCTGCGCGATCACTCTCGTCCAGGCCGTCCCTGGTGAAGGGGAGGTCTCATCTGAAGAGGTTTCCGAGGCGCTTGCCGATAGCGTCTGTCCGAACCTCGCGCTGTCGGCTGGCACAATGCTTCTTTCTGGCGGCGCCACGGCGGAGGCGGTTTTGAGAAAGATGGAAGTCCAGCGTTTCCGCCTGCTCGGCGAATGCCTCCCGGGCCTGGGCTTGGCGGAGGTCGATGGACGTTGCATCATCGCCAAATCCGGTGGATTCGGTTCGCCGGACACACTGAAGCAGATCGCGGAGGCGATCCTCCGCAAGATGGGATCATAAATGGGACTGGAGACCGGTACAGCACGCAAGAGCCTTGGTGATCTCGTCTTTGAGCGCATGCATCGTGCGATCAAATCCGGCGCCTACAAACCGGACGAGCGCTTGCCGACCGAGCACGATCTGGCCAGCGAGTTCGAGGTGTCCCGTCCGATCATTCGCGAAGCTCTGCGCCGGCTGCGCGAACAGGGGTTCATCTACTCGCGCCGCGGCGCAGGCAGCTTCGTGCGCGCCGTCGGCATGCGCGAGCCGCTTGGCTTTGGGCAGTTGGAGAACGTTGCTGATCTTCTCAACTGCTACGAGTTCCGCTTGACCGTCGAGCCGGCGGCGGCGGCCGCTGCAGCGGAGCGCCATGACGCCGGCTCCCTGGCCGCCATTCGTCAAGCGCTTGAGCTGATGCGGGACGCAACCAACCGTCAATCTCACCGAGAAGATGCGGACTTCCAGTTCCATCTTGCCATCGCGCGCGCGGCTCATAACAGCTATTTTTTCACGGCCATGGAAGCGCTCAAGGACCACATCGCCGTCGGCATGCGGTTTCATGGTGCTTCGGTCAAGCGCGAGACAGCGGGTCTAACGCGGGTCTTTGCAGAACACGAGGCTATCGCCGAGGCCATCACCGCACGTGAAGCCGATAAGGCGAGGCAGCTCATGCATGATCATCTTGTGGGTTCGCGAGAGCGCCTGTTTCAAGCGACCAAATAGCCTTCAAAGAAACCCCGGCGAGTGCCGGGGTTTCTTTGAAGCGCGCGGTTGGTCAGAAGGCGGCCCTATAGACTGCCAGCACTTCCTCAACGCTCATGTCGATCGGATTGTTGTCCATGAGACGGCGGTTGGCATGGGCCTCGCTCGCATAGAGCGGTAGGTCGTCCGGTTTTGCACCGTGAGCGGCAAGAGACATTTCGATGCCGAGATTGCGGCAGAAGCCGCAGGCGGCGTCGAGAAGCTCGCGGGCTGCAAGGCTTTCGCCAAGGCCTAAGGCCTGCGCGACTTCCGCGGTCTTGTTCACTGCAACCGGCTGGTTGAAGGCGAGCACGTAGGGAAAGATGATGGCGTTGGCCAGCCCGTGCGGCAGGCGAAGCCTTGTGCCGAGCGGGTAGGCGATGGCATGGCCGGCGGCCGTGTTGACCGGGCCAAGGCAGATGCCGCCATAATAGGAAGCAAGCATCATTCCTTCGCGCGCTTCGGTATCGGTGCCATCCTGGACTGCGCGCGCCAGATACTTGCCGACGAGCCTGAAGCCCATTCGCGCAAAGCCATCGATCATCGGATGGGCGCGGCGATTGGTGAAGGCCTCGACGCAATGGGCCATGGCGTCGACACCGGTAGCGGCGGTGACCGCCGGCGGTACGGAATAGGTGAGTTCCGGATCGAGAACGGCAACATCGGCGATCATGTGCGGGCTTTCGACCGCGATCTTGTTGCCTTTTTCGGGATCGGTGATCAGCGAGCGGATCCCAGCTTCCGAGCCCGTGCCGGCCGTGGTGGCGACCTGCACGAGGCGCGTGCTGCGGCCGGCTACCCTGTTCGGCCCGGCGACATCGGCAAGCGTCTGCTCTGAGTTCCAAAGCACGGCAACCAGCTTGGCGACATCGAGAACCGAGCCGCCACCCAGGCCGACGATCAGATCCGGCTTCTGCTGGCGCGCAACCTCCAGGGCGGCGTTCAACGTCGCGATATCGGGTTCGCCGGGAATGGCGTCAAACACCACGATGCGACCCTTAAGCTTCAGTCGATCGACGAAACCGGCGGTGATCGGTGTTGCAACGACGAGGATCGAGGTGGCGTCGGTCGCCCAACTGCCGACCTCCGATATCGTGCCGGCGCCGACGATGAGGCGACGGGGCTGGTGAAGGGTGATGGGAGCAGTGGTCATGACGTCATCCTCGCTTGGCAGCACCCGACACCAGCCTGCGGGCGTAGGCGATCGCGGAGTTCATGTTGCCGTGGTTGGCAATGCCTTTGCCGGCGATGTCGAAGGCTGTGCCGTGATCGACCGAGGTGCGATCGATCGGCAAGTCCACAGACACGTTCACGGCCGTGTCGAAGGCGACGAGCTTGACCGGGATGTGTCCTTGGTCGTGATATTGGGCAACGACGAGGTCGAAGCCGCCGGAATAGGCACGGTGGAACACGGTGTCGGCGGAGATCGGGCCATACGCGTCGATACCTTCCGCCCGCGCGGCTTTGACGGCCGGTGCGATCTGGTCGTCATCCTCTGTGCCGAAGAGACCGTTCTCACCGCAATGAGGATTGATGCCGGCGACCGCGATCTTGGGTGCCGCATATCCGATGCGCTTCAGATGCGCATCGCCGGCCCGGATGGTAGCCAGCACCCGCTCGGTTGTCGAACGCCGGATCGCTTCCTGAAGCGAGACATGCGTCGAGACGTGGATGACCTTGAGGCGCTCCGAGGCGAGCAGCATGTAGGCTGCCTTGGAGCCCGTCAGGCTACGCAGCATTCCGGTGTGGCCGTCATAGTGATGGCCAGCAAGGTTCAGCGCTTCCTTGTTGATCGGTGCGGTGACGATGCAGCCGATGATGCCGGCTTCGGCGTCCCGCACCGCCCTTTCGATGAAACGAAACGCGGCGTCACCGGCAACAGGGCTCAACTGGCCCCAGGCAAGTGGCGCGCCTTCGACCGGCAGGTCCACGACGTGAGGCGCGAGATCGATGTCGAGGCCCAAGGCCGCTCGGGCCGCTTCGAGCGTTGCAAGGTTGCCGTAGATGCGGATCGTCTCGCGCCCTTGCTGTGTCATTTCGGCGAGTGCACGAACCGAAATCTCCGGGCCGACGCCGCACGGGTCGCCCATAGTTATGCCGATGATATTGCTCATGAAAGTCTCCGTGCGTCGGCGCGGTCCCAGCCAGGGGCCAGGCGGACATATTTGATGGCGCGCCGGTGATAGGTGTAGGCGAGGTGCATGGTTCCGTCCGGGCCCTCAAGCAGCCAGGGATAGGACATTTCCTTATTGCGGCCGTCGGTCGAGTCGTTGGAAAGGCAGGTTCCCGGACCATCTTCGATCACCAGGCGGACGGGAAAGGTCCTGCCACCGTCCTCCGAAAGGCAGAGGGCGACGGGCGCACGCGGCACGCCCCAGATCGGCAAGCAGCCACCTTCCGGGCTCGCATCGGGGCGCCCGTCCTCCTCTCCGAGTTCGTCGTAAAGAGAGGCGCGCCGCTCGGTGAATTCTGCGGCACTGACGGGATTGCAGATCGTCGCGATCCGGCCATCGCCAAGGCGTATGGCGGCGATGGAGGAGTTGTTGTTCGGAACGTCGCTCGCGTCCGGTATCGACCACGAGCGTCCGCCATCAAGGCTCTCCGTCCTGTAGATCCAGTCGGCCTGCCGGCGGCGGAAGAGCGCAGCGAGGCGTCCTTCTCCGAGGGAAACGGGTGACATGTGCACGCAGCCGATCGACCGGTCGAGATCCTCCAGTTGCCACGTTTCCCCCTGATCGAACGAAATGCCAACGGCAGCGGTGTCATGGCTGCCGTTCCATTTCTGACCAGGGCGCTGAACGCACCGGAAGATTGGCAACAGCCAGGCTCCGTCATCGCGCACCACCAGAGGCGCGCGAACGAAACAGCCACGGGGGAGGTCGAGATAGCGACCTTCGGCAGCGATAAGTACCAAGGGGTCGGACGGGTCCCGGCGGAGCTCGGCCATCCGGATCCGGCACTCATCCTGATTGCCGGAGGGCTGGGAGGTGTGAAAGAGCCAAAGCCTGCCGTCGGGAGCGGCGAAGAGGACCGGGTTCTGTTCCGAATGCGCCGGGTCGAAGCTCAGGCGTTGCGGCGGCCCCCATGCCGTCGCGTCCTTAGGCAGCACAGAGGCAAATATCGAAATATCGGACTTGCCTTCAAGCGTGCCTCCGAACCAGGCGCAGGCGAGCGCACCATCTGAAAGTAGATGCAGGAATGCGGCGTGATTCTGGATCATGGGCGACGGCAGCAAGGCTTCCTGACGCGCGGGCGACGTGGATCGAAGCGCGCCATTCATGCTGCGGGCTATTTCCTCTGGGGTCATTGGCTCCTCCTGCTTGCTCTTGAAAATCGTTGAAAATACAAAGTTGTCAAGTTCTATTATGTAATCGAGTGGCATCTAAGAAGATATTATGCCTGTTAAATTATTGAAAATACATCATTAAAAATAGCGCAAGATCCACGAGTATTTTTACATGATGAAATCATTTGACAAATTTGTTCGAAAGGAGGATTGTCGTGTCAAGCCGGCAAGAGGATGCCGGGGAGGAGTTTGTTATGCCGGAAGCCGGCAGCCCCAAGGGGGCTAAGATGGCCGTGATCTTTGCTGTAGGCGCTGCGATCCTTGCGGCAACCGATGCGGTGATCGTGCGTGCACTGAATGGCGCCGTGCATCCCTTCGTCATCGGCTTCTTTCGCGCCTTCTTCGGCGCCGTCATCTTGTTGCCCTGGGTCGTTCTGCGCCCGTCCGTCCTGCGTTCGAGCCACTCGTTGCACCAGCATGCGGTGCGTGCCGGCTTTAAGCTTCTCGCTATGGTCGCCTTTTTTGCTGCTTTCAGCTGGGGGGCGCTGGCCGACGTAACGGCGATAGCCTTTACATCTCCGATATTTGTTCTGCTGGGTGCGGCGCTGACGCTGGGCGAGCGACCGGGACCCGTGATGATCGGCGCCGTGGCGCTTGGTTTTGTCGGTGCGATGCTGATCGTTGGGCCGTCTGGGGCCGGTTTCAGCCTGGCCATCTTGCTCGCCCTTGTCGGCGCGGTGCTCCAGTCCGCGATTCAGCTGATCCTCAAGTCGATGTCGAAGGGCGATTCAACCTCGACGCTTGTCGTCTGGAACCTTCTTTTGACCGTGCCGATCGCGCTTCTCTTCGCCCTTCCGTTCTGGGCCACGCCGGGGGCGAAGGAATTGTCGCTCCTGGCGCTCCAGGGTCTCGTGGGCACGGCATGCATGGGCATGATGACGCATGCCTTTTCGCTCGCCCCGGCCACGATCATTGCGCCCGTCGATTTCCTGCGGTTGCCGCTCGTGGCACTCGGCGGCTTTGCGCTCTTTGGCGAACACATTGCCCTCACCACACTCTGCGGCGGCGGGCTCATCGGTTTTGCAGCGCTGGTCGCTGCGAGGTTCGGAAAAGCAACATCTGGCTGAACGAATTTCAATAGGGAGGAAATGCCGTGAAGAAACTATTTGTCTTGAGTGCGCTCATGCTGAGCTCCGCTCTTTCGCCCGCCTTTGCCGGGTCGGGTCCGATCAAGATCGTGCTGGCGGAAGAAGCCGACCTGCTCGAACCCTGCATGGCGACCCGCTCGAACATCGGTCGCGTAATCATGCAGAACGTCAGCGAAACACTGACCGAACTCGATGTTCGCGGCGACAAGGGCGTCATGCCGCGGCTTGCCGAGAAATGGGAACAGAATGAAGACGGCAGCTGGCGCTTTTACCTGCGTCAGGGCGTCAAGTTCTCCGACGGCACGACCTTCGACGCCAAGGATGTCAAGCACAGCTTTGACCGTATCATGAGCGACAAGAACACCTGCGAGTCGCGTCGCTATTTCGGCGGCATTACGGTGACC
>Ga0209257_1002251_pt1 | contig 19776 bp, 24 predicted proteins | sample AraplaCvi_mCL_r2_FD_184277 | JGI IMG/M metagenome (GOLD analysis project Ga0209257, IMG submission 184277) | Arabidopsis root microbial communities from North Carolina, USA - plate scrape MF_Cvi_mCL_r2 (SPAdes) (version 2) | ecosystem: Host-associated > Plants > Roots > Endosphere | place: USA...
CCTGTTCGTCGCCCCCGGCTTATTCGGTCTCTGCGCGTTCGTGGGAGCCGGACTGATGTTCGCAGGGATGACGGGATGGTGCGGCATGGCCAACCTGCTGCGTGCCATGCCGTGGAACCGTCGCGCGGCTGACTGAGGCGATCATGGACACCGCCACCATCCTTGCCACGCTCGTGTCGGGGGGCGTGATCGGGCTGATCCTCGGCTTGGTGGGCGGGGGCGGGTCGATCCTTGCCGTTCCGCTATTGATCTATGTCGTCGGCATTGGCTCGCCGCACGCCGCGATCGGGACCGCCGCAGTCGCCGTTACGGTCAATGCGCTCGCCAGCCTCATCGGCCATGCCCGCGCCGAACGGGTGAAATGGCGGTGTGCAGGCGTGTTCGCGGTGTCGGGCATGATCGGAGCCGCGCTGGGCGCGGAGCTGGGTAAGACTTTTGACGGCAAGCGGCTGCTCATCCTGTTCGGGCTGCTGATGATCGGCATTGGTCTATCGATGCTGCGCAAGCGCCGCACGGCAGAAGCGCCCGATGTACGACTGACACGCGACAGCGCCGCGATGCTGCTTCCGCGATTGGTTCCGATTGGGCTTGCCGTCGGGCTTGCCGCCGGTTTCTTCGGGATCGGAGGCGGGTTCCTGATTGTGCCGGGGCTGATTCTCGCAACCGCGATGCCATTGCCCTTTGCCATTGGCACGTCGCTGGTGGTCGTCAGCGCGCTCGGGCTGACTACCGCCACTTCCTACACTCTGTCTGGGCTGGTCGATTGGCCCTTGACCGTGCTGCTGGTCACGGGCGGCGTCGGTGGGACGATTGCCGGTATCGCGCTGGGCAAGCTTCTCGGCACGCGCAAGGGGCTGCTCGAACGTGGCTTTGCTGCCGTGGTGATCGCGATCGGGGCCTATATCACTACGTCATCAATTTAGGGTCGCGATCCTCCCGAATGAATCCGAGTCGGGAAGATCGCGCGGAACGAAGGGCTGCTTCCGGCGGCTCTGGATGTACGCCTGAACGTCCGTGATCGGGGGGCGTTAGCGGCCGATCCGCTTTTATAAGTCTACACCCTAGATGGCGCGCGAGTGCCGGACCGGCCCCTGGCCCAGATATTGGTCGAAAAGGGCCGCGACCACGCGAACCAGCGGCCGGGCCTCATAGGGCATCTCGAGCACATTGCCGCGCACCGTGGCGAGCCCGTCATGCACGATCTCGCCGAGCCCCGCGGCGCTACCGATGACCTCGCGAGCATCGGCGCCGTAGCGGGCGCAAACCTGGTCGAGATCGACGCGATAGTCGCACATGATCCGTTCGATGATCGTGGCGCGAAGCCTATCCTGGCCCTCGAATGCGCAGGCTTTGGCCACGGCCGTGCCATGCGTCTCCACGCGCTTCTGATATTCGCCGATCAGGACCGAATTCTGCACATATCCCTGCGGCAGCCGTCCGATCGACGAGGCGCCAAAGCCGATGAGCGTCTGGCACGCGTCGGTGGTATAGCCCTGGAAATTGCGGTGCAGCCGGCCTTCGCGATCGGCGCGCGCCAGATCGTCTTCCGGGCGAGCATAATGGTCGAGGCCGATGCGGACATAGCCGGCATCCTGTAACAACGCAGCGATCGCCTCCGCCTGTGCGTGGCGTTCGGCGCCATCGGGCAGCACGGCCTCGTCGATCTTGCGCTGGTGGATCTTGAAACCCGGAACATGGGCATAGCCGAAGACGGCGAAGCGATCGGGCAGGAGCGTAAGTGACTGGGCGACGGTCTCGACACATGAGTCCACGCTCTGGTGGGGCAGACCGTAGATCAGATCGAAATTGACCCCGGCCACGCCCGCATCGCGCAGACGCTCTGTCACTTCAGCGGTTTGTTCGAAGCTCTGGATCCGGTTGATGGCGCGCTGCACGACGGGATCGAAGCTCTGCACGCCGAGGCTGGCCCGGGTGACTCCGCCATGTGCGAGGGCTTTGATCATCATGCCGTCGAGCGTACGGGGATCGAGCTCGATCGCGACCTCGCTGTCGCGGTCGATGCGAAAGGCGCCGCGCAGCCGATCCATCAAGTCCATGAACTGTTGCGGCTGCATCAGGCTGGGCGTTCCGCCGCCGAAATGCAGGTGCCGTGCGGGCAGGGCCTCGACCATCGCCTTTTGTGCCCAGGTGATCTCGTCGTGGAGCGCGGTGAGATAGCGCGTGATCGGTGCCTCGCGCGCGGTGATCGTGGTGTGGCAGCCGCAATACCAGCACATCGACCGGCAGAAGGGGACGTGCAGATAGACCGAGACCGGCTCCGCCACGGGCAATTGGCCCAGCCAGCGCGCATAAAGCTCCGGCGTCATGCCGGGTCCGAAATGCGGGGCGGTGGGATAGCTGGTGTAGCGCGGCAGCGGCCGGTCCGCATAGCGCGCGACGATCTCGGGGGTCACGTCCGGGCTCCTCATGGTCTCGCCCGGCCCTCTAGCCCAACCGTGGCGCGACTGCGCCTCGGGTACGGACCGGATGTGGCCACACCGTATTTTCGGGCGCCGCGCGGCGCGCCTATTGCCGCCTCGATCGCGAACCGACGCTCGTACGGTTTGCGGGCGGAGACGCCGGACCGCGAGCGGAAAATGATGTGGATCACCGCCCGGACAAGACCCTGGCGCTACATCGACAGCGCGGGCATCCCGTCCGCACCGGAGGCAAGAGATGCGCGTCGCTGGACGCTCCAACGGGCTGACTGCCGGAGTCTGGCTGGCAAGTCTCGCGTTGTTGCTGCGAGCAGCCTTGCCCGGCGGCTTCATGTTGAACCCGGCCGATCACGGTTGGGGCGTGTCGATAGCATTGTGCGCGGGCACCGCGACGATGGCGACCGATTCAGCGCATCTCGAGGAAACGCGCGGCAAGAGCGACGCGCCGCACAAGGCGGATACGGTCCCTTGTGCGTTCACTGGCCTGCTCATGCCGCATCTGGCGCAATCTTCCGCGCCGGGATCCTGGTTTCCGGCGTCGGTCGCAGGAACGCCCCTGGCCGGGCCGATAGCGACGCATCAGGCCGCACCGGCGCGTATGCCGGCGCCGCCGCCGCCCAGCCAGGCGCCGCCGACGCAGCCCGCCTGAACTCTCTCCATCGCATGGCCTGCCTTTTGGGTGCTCGCGCCCCCGGGGATCCGTGCGCCTCGACGACCTGGCGCCTGCCGCCGCAATTTTCCGAGACATGCAATGCACCAACGTCCCATTCGCGCACGCCTTCTTCTCACGGCAGCGCTACTCATCCCCGCTCCGGCGCTCGCGCAAGAAGCGACGGCGCTTCCCACCGTCGACGTGACATCGACGGCCGGTGCTGACACCGGCGAGACCCGCGCGCCCGAACAGATTCTCCGCGACGCGGTCCGTACCAGCGATACTGCCGCAATCCTTCGTGAGCTGCCGGGCGTCAGCGCCTTCAATGCGGGGGGCGTGGCCAGCCTGCCGACGATCCGCGGGCTCGAGGCGGACCGTATCGCGATCCTCGTGGACGGGATCAAGATCGACGACGTCTGTCCGAACAAGATGGCCCCGCCGCTCTCCTTCACCGATCCGCAGACCATAGCCTCCATCACAGCCTTGACCGGCGTCACGCCCGTTAGCCTGGGCGGCGACACGATCGGCGGTGCGATCAGCGTCGAGACGCTGGGGCCGCGCTTCGCCGCTTCGGACGCGAAACTGCTCGCCGGCCGCGCCAGCGCATTTTATCGCAGCAACGGCAACGGACTTGGCGGGGCTTTGTCGCTGACCGCGGCGAGCGACAAATTGAGCCTCACCTATAACGGCTCCTATACCCGGTCGGAAAACTACCATGGCGGTGGCGGTGACGGCGTGGTCCGCGCGTCGGAATTTGCCAAGACCGACCATGCGCTGGCGTTCTCCGCGTTGACCGGTGCAGGGCAACTGGAGCTCAGGGCAGGGATCCAGCGCGCGCCGCGCGAAGGCTTCACCAATCAATATATGGACATGACCGACAACCGGTCGTGGTTCGTCAACGGCCGTTACAAGGGCGTGTTCGGCTGGGGCGACCTCGACCTGATGGTGCACTATCGCGACACCGATCATGAGATGAACTTTCTTGAGGACAAAGGCGGCATTGCGAACGGCGGCATGCCCATGGTTACCGAAACGCATACGGCTGGCTATACGCTGAAACTGCGGTTCCCCGTTTCCGCGCGCGATACCATCGGCGTCGGCAGCGAATTTCACCATCAGTGGCTGAACGATTATTGGCCGCCCGTCGCCGGCAGCATGATGATGGGACCGAACCCTTATGTGAACATCAACGGGGCGAAGCGCGACCGTCTGGGAAGCTATCTCGAATGGGAACGCCACTGGAATGGACCGCTGTCGACGGTAGTTGGGATCCGCAACGACCAGCTCTGGATGAACACCGGCGATGTCCAGCCATATTCTACCGGCATGATGAGTATGGCCGATGCGTCCGCCGCGACGGCCTTCAATGCGGCCGATCACGCGCGCCACGCCAGCAACTGGAGCGGCAGTGCGCTGGCGCGCTATTCGCCTTCGGATCGCCTGGCGCTGGAATTCGGCTATGCGCACAAGGTGCGCTCGCCGGCTCTCTATGAGCGCTACAGCTGGGGGCGCGGATCGATGTCGAGTCGCATGATCGGCTGGTTCGGCGACGGCAATGGCTATGTCGGCAATCTCGACCTCGCGCCCGAACGGGCCGACACGCTGAGCGCGGCATTGCGTCTGGGCGGCTCCGGCGATCGCGGCTGGACGCTGCGGGTGGCGCCGTTCTTCACGCATGTCGCGGACTATATCGATGTCGTGAAACTCAGGGACCTGACCGACGGGATGGGAAAGCCGACCGGCTTTGCGCAGTTGCAGTTCGCCAATGGCGAGGCCCGCTTCTACGGCGTCGATGTCTCCGCGACGCTGCCGCTTTGGGACAGCAAGCGCGCCGGGAGCGCGGCGATTTCCTTCGTCGGAAGTCTGGTCGAGGGTGACAACCTCGCCGATCGCGGTGCCCTTTACCACCAGATGCCCGTCAATGCGAAGGTCAAGCTCGTGCACAGGCTGGGCGGCCTGCAAAGTCACATCGCGTTCGCCTTGGCGGCTGACAAGACCCGCGTCGATGCGACCCGCAACGAGCCCAAAACGCAGGGCTATGCGCTGGTCGATCTCGGTGCGAGCTATGGCTGGAACGGGATTCGTCTGAGCCTCGACGTCGAGAATCTGCTCGATACCGCCTATGACCTGCCGCTCGGGGGGGTGTCGCTCGGCGACTATAAGGCGACGGGCGTGGTGCGCCCGGTGCCGGGGCGCGGCCGAAGCGTCAATCTTGGCCTGAGCGTGGAGTTCTGAGACATGAAACTTCTCACGCTCACGGACCGCTTGTGGGGGCTCGGGATGACCACCGCGGTCTATGGCGCCATCGTGCCGGCGATGTTCCTGCTCTCGGCAGGTATCGGTCCTGCGCCGGCCCGGTCCGGCGCGCTCAAGACCTTCGACGTGGCGCTGCCCAAACCCGCCCCGGAACACGCTCCGAGACCGGCGGAGCGCAAAAAATCCGTCGAATCCATTATGGCGGCGGACCGGCCACCACTTCCAGAACGACCGCTCCCGCCGGTACCCGCGGCGAATAGCGCAAGCAACCGCGCCGTGCCCGAACCCGCCACGCCGGCTGCCGCTCCACCAGTGCCTCAACCGGCAACCCCGGTGGCCGCACCAGCGGCGCCCGGCCGCAGCGCGGACTCCGCATCCGCGCAGCGGATCTACGCGGCACGTCTCTGGGCGCATATTGCCGCCCGGCGGCCACCCGGGATCCGCATCGAAGGTACCGCCATCGTCGCATTCGCCGTGACGCGGAGTGGTACACTCGAGAATGTGTCGCTCGGCCAATCCAGCAGCAACCCGATGCTTGACCGCCTCGCGACACGCATCATCCGGCAGGCCGCACCATTTCCCGCGCCGCCCGCGGAACTGACCGACGAGCAACTCCGCTTTACCATACCGTTCAGCTTCCGTTGAAGCGGCGGGGACGCGGGCAGCGTCCTGGCGGGTCCGGCAGAAGAAGCAGCCGGACAAATGGATGCGGCGCAAACGGTGGCGGTCAGACGTGTCGTGCCGCGCGTCGGACAATCACGCGGCGGATTTTCCCGGGCGCGCGACCGCGTGGCGGGCGCCCTTTTGCAGCCGGGGCATCAGATCTTCCCGCGGGCCGGCAGGGGCGCACCCTCGAGCAGATCCTCGATGAACAAGCTGAGCAAGGCGGCGCGCGAGCCGACGCCTGCCTTGGCGTAGGCGCGTGTCAGTTGCGCGCGGATCGTTCCCGTTGCGGCAGAACGCAACCGCGCGATCTCCGCGATGTCGCACCCCTTGAGCGCGAACAGCGCCACATCGGCTTCCGCGCCCGTCAGCCCCCACGCCGCGAACCGCAGGACAATCAGATCTGCCAGCGCGCCCGACGCGGCCGCCAACGCCTCGTTGCGACGCTGCGCTTCGGCCATCATCGCCCTGAGATGCCATGCACCGAAAACGACGCCGGCGACGAGAGCTACCGCGACCAGACCTTCCACCACGATATGGGCGGTCAGGCCTCCCAAGCGCAAATCGGCAAGTGCGTCGGCGACGAAGAATATCGCGGCCACCGACTGGAGCCCGACGATTGCAGCGATCGCCCATCTATGGCCCTTGTGGTTCTCGCGGATTGAACGGCGCATCATTCCCGTCTCCGGCGCGGCGGCCAGGGGAGCATCGCTCCAATGATCTGGGGGCCAGCGCGCCGGGTCTCGAAGATCACACCCGCCAGATGGAGCGCGATCAGCACGTAGAGCAGGTTCACGGCGATCTCATGCGCTTCGGTCAACGTGCCCTCTTCGTCTTCGTGCTCGCCCCGGCCGTCATGCCGGGCGGACACCTTGGTGGCGGAAAGGCGTTCCACCGGCTCCGCCTGACTCTCCCGCCCGGAAATCGCGTTCCCTGAAAGCGCCGATGGTGGCGAGAGTGCGATGCCGGTCGCGACGATGACCGCAAGGCAGCTCCACATCGTATAGACCATCAGCGCGCCGAGCGGGTTGTGCGACGCATGGATGGCACGGCGTCCCGCGGCAATGTCGCGGATATGCGCCAGCGCTCGCCACGGGCTGGGTGGAAAGGCCGAAAAGCGCGCCTGTGGCGTGCCGACAAAGCCCCAGAGCAGCCTGAGCGCGAGCAGGATTGCGAGCCCATAGCCGACCCAGACATGCGCCGCTGAACCTTCTTCGGTAACGAGCGCGTTCGCGATCACCGCGGCGACAGTCCCCCAATGGGCGATGCGCACAAGCGGATCCCAGCGTCGTAGCAGGGGCGCTCCGTTAGCGTTCATTGCCTTGCTCCTCTCGCGCACAGTGCCCGCCGGCAGGGGAAGGGTGCGGCCCTGCGATTTTCGGAAGGGCGACCGCTGCGCCCCGCTCGGGCGGTGGCGCGGCAAATATCGAGCGTTCGGCGATCGGGAATGTCCAGCGCATTTCGAATGTCCTCCTGATACCGCAACTGGTCTCTGGATGGGTCGCCGCCATTGTCCTGGCGCTTACCGCTGCCGAAATAAGCGCCTGCTGACGGGCTGCCTGTGGGGGCGGCGCTGTCGGGATTTCATGGCCGGGCCGGACCTGGGCGAACGGCAGCAGCGATCTGTTCGCACGTGACGGGGCGCACTTCAGCCGCGGGACCTTCCTTTCATGGTATTGGCGGCAAGGCGCCGGACAAGTTGACCGAGCGAGGGATAATCCGCGCGCGCGTAAACAGAGTCCGGCCCCAGCGCCCGGGAGAGGCGGCGATTGGCCTCCGCGAGCGAATGATAAGGCAGGCTGGGAAGCAGATGATGCAGCGCGTGAAAGCGCAGCCCGACAGGGGCCCACAAGCCAGCCAGCACCCCTTGCGCGACATTGGTGCTGTCGAGGAACTGCGCGGTAATCGTCAATGGCGCGCCGTCATTCTCCCATAGATGCGCAACCAGCGTGCGCATTTGGTTGAGCACAGCGACGCCCGCGAGGACAGTCATCGCGATGAGGAACGACCTGACCGGCAGCATCCCCGTTGTCAGCGCCGCGATAATCGCCACTGCTACGAGGCTCGCCCCGAACTCCTGCCAGAACCATTGTCGTGCGAAGACCCCCTCGGGCGCGCGCCGCTCGAACCTGGGATTGATCTGCAGGCCCGAGAACCGCGCGACCAGGATACGCCGGAGCGGAGGCGAAAACACCGAAAGCGGACCAAGAATTCCGAAGCGTAGCAGCAGTGCCGCCGGCATCAGCAGCGACACGAGGAGGAAGACGGGCAGGGTCCACGGCTTCATCAACGCCAGCGGAAGATATTCGGGATCCCGGATCGTTCCATAGCGGGTGCGGGTATGATGGATGATATGGATGCCTTCGTACATGAAGGACGGCAGCAGGGTCGGAATGCCGAGCAGGACATTCCACGCGACGCGAAACCCGGGCAGCCTCCCGGGCTGAAAATGGGTGATTTCGTGGATGAAGAGCGTCGCCCGGTAGAGCGCAAGTATCGCGGCGACGCCGCACAGGAAGGCAGCCGGGACGGAGTGTACCAGTATGGCGGCCGCCAGTGCCGAATAGCCCAGCACTGCGGAACCGAGGAAATCGCTCCAGTAGAGCAGCGGATCGGGCTGCTGAAGATCCCGCGTCACTTCCGCCGCCGTCTTCAGTAGCGTCCGGTCGTCCGGGACGCCGGACAGGCGAACGGTGGTTGCGGCGCCTGGCGCGCGCTCGGCAACCACCTTGCTGTAGTCGTGATTCACTGGGTACCTCGCATCAATAGTTCTTGAGCGTTCGGCGCAGGCGTTACGGGAAGGTCGTCCGGCGCCTCCGAAACTGCCGGGATCAGGGTCCGGGACCATCGGCGTGCCTGTCGAGTTGCTGGTATCGGCCGGGCTGGACCAGCGGCTCGACAGGCCTGCGGTCATCGTCGCAAGCGGTGGCGACGCAAGATCGCAGTCCTGCACCACCGGTGCCGTCTTCAAACCTGCAGCCCGGGTGCAAACCGCCACCTCCTGGTCTCACATCGGCCCGCTGCCGCGCGAGAGTCGTTCGCTATGGACTGCGGCTGCCCGGCCAAATTGGTAAATTTACGGATGGAGGCGTCGCTCCCTTCCTCCCCTTCGGCCAGCGACGCGAGCCGGTGCGCCGCGGCTGGGTCTGAAAATCGTTCTTTTCGCTCGCGACCGCGCGATCGATGAATCGTGAGCCGCGCGGCCGGTGCGCTTCGCGCAACTGGGGAATCTCCGCGTTGCGGAGCGATTTCATCTCCCGAATAAGTGGCAGGTCTCCCATCACCCCGATGGTGCGCAACCAAGGCCCCCTGAACCATGACCGCCGACCCATTCGAGCTTTTCGCGGCCTGCTATGCCGAGGCAGCCGCTGCCGAACCAGATGACGCGAATGCGATGGCCCTCGCGACCGCAGGCCCGGACGGCCAGCCTTCGGTGCGCATGGTCCTGTTGAAGGAATATGGCCGGCAAGGCTTCGCATTCTACACCAACTTCGCGAGCCGCAAGGCACGCGAGCTTGAAGACGGCAAGGCGGCGTTGCTCTTCCACTGGAAATCAATGCGACAGCAAGTGCGGATCGAAGGCGATGTTCGCAGGGTCAGTGACGCGGAGAGCGATGCGTATTTCGCCTTGCGGGACCGCGACTCGCAAATTGGCGCCTGGGCATCGGATCAGTCGCGCCCGCTCGACAGCCGCCAGACATTCGAGGCGCGCTTCGAGGCAGCGCGCATGCGCTTCGCAGGGAAGGTGGTTCCCCGCCCGCCGCACTGGGGCGGATATCGTGTCGACCCGGTGGCGTTCGAGTTCTGGCAGGATCGCGCCCATCGGCTGCACGAACGCAGGATATTCACCCGGGCGGGCAGGGGCTGGTGCGAAAGGCTCCTCTACCCGTAACCGCGTTTTCGCGGCGCACCGAGCGATCCTGTTACCGGACAACAGATATTCGCCTGCCGCTCGCAGTGGCCCAATCCAGCGAGATCGTGGCCAATCCGCCGACTGGCCGCCACAGATCGCTATCGCCTTGTGCTGGCTGCGGAGGCCGGACGGCAGCGCTGCCAGAACTGCGATTTTTGGGCTCCGCACCTGAACCATTGCATCGGCCCGCGTGCCCGGCGCATGGCGCGAACCATGTCGAGGTTTCGCATTGGTTCACGCGGGTCGCCGCTCGCCCTCACGCAAGCCAATATGGTGCGTGAAGCACTGATTGCCGCACGCGCTGTCGCGCCGGGCGATATCGAGGTCGTTCCCATCCGCACGACGGGGGACAAGATCCAGGATCGCGCGCTTGCCGAGATTGGTGGCAAGGCGCTGTGGACCAGGGAGCTCGACCGCGCGCTGCTGGCCCATGAGATCGACTGTGCGGTGCATTCGATGAAGGACGTCGAGACGGTTCGTCCCGAGAGCATCGCGATCGCGGCGATGCTCCCCCGCGCCGATGTTCGCGATCGGCTCGTCGGCGCCGGTTCGATCGGTGCGCTGCGTGAGGGAGCGCTCGTGGGCACGAGTTCTCCACGGCGCGCGGCGCAGCTGCGCAGGCTCCGCCCCGATCTGAAGATCGTGCTGTTCCGCGGCAATGTCGATACGCGGCTGGCCAGGCTGGCCGCCGGTGAAGTCGATGCAACCCTCCTCGCGGCGGCGGGGCTCGAGCGCCTGCGACGGCATGACGTCGGCACCGCGATTCCCCTCGATGTGATGTTACCTGCTCCGGCACAGGGGGCGATCGGCATCGAGTGCCGCCGCGACAATCCGCTTGCCCATGCGATGCTGACGGGGATCGACCACCTCCAGACGCACGCCTGCGTGCTGGCCGAACGCCGGCTGCTAGCCGCTTTGAACGCCGATTGTCATTCGCCGGTCGCGGCGCTTGCGACCATCGAGGGCGCAATCATGACGCTCAGGGCCGAGTTGCTGTCCGAGGACGGCGCGGAGCATATCTTCGCCCAGGACGCCGGTGCGCCGTCCGATCAGGAACTGCCGGTAGCCGTCGCGCGCGGCCTCTTGTCGGGCGCGTCGGCCGAAATACGGCGGCTGTTCAGCTGACGCGGCGGCGGCAGGGACTCGCGGGTCGTTGCATGGCAAAGGCCGAACGACGGTTCCGGGTGATCCCCATGCGCTGTTTCCCGAGATTGCGATGGTGGGTCTCCGGGTCAGCCCGGTGCGGCCGGAGCGCCGGGCAAATCTATGCGTCCCCAACGCCGGGTACGCCATCCTCCCGAAGGTCCGGGGTCGGATACGTCCGCGTGGACCGATATGCGTCGACTGCCCGCGTCATGCGATCCCGCTGATCGATCCACCGGGCGGCGTAGAACCGCGCCCGCTCGATCGCCTCGTGCATCGCTGCCGACATTTCGGCTACCGGTGCCGGCAGGCCGCGGTCGTCCTCCACCACGTCCGGCAAAGCCCCCGCACGATCCCGCGGATTCGATTCCATTTCCCTAGGACTGCTCGTCGCGCGTGCGTGCGGCCTCGGCGTTGGCTCTGTCGTGCGCTCTTCCGCCGGCGATGATCACTGCAAAAAACAGCCCCAACAAAAGCGTCGAGATCAGGACGATCCCCGCGATCATCCTATGCGTGCCTGCTCGTTCGTTGGGGCTGCGTGCGTGGCCGGCAGCGCGTCTGCATTTCTCCCGCCGCCGATCGCCGCATGTTGCGTCCGCTCAACATTGAATGTCCAGGCCGGGCAACGGTTTCGCATGCCGCGTCCGAGAATCGCCCAGACGGATCGCGGCGCGCTGCGCTCGGATTCGATCGGCTTTTTGGTGCCCGGCCATGCGGGGCGCGAGTCTTCGCGCATTCGCCGGGACGGACGATCACCGTGCTTCGGATCGAAAGGGGTCAAGACCTCAGGCATCTGGACCTTTGAGAGTGTGCCCTGTGCCGAACGGAGAGCGCATTTCGGACTGTATCAAGCACGCCATCACGCGCGACCTCCCGGCGCGGGCTGAACGCGGGGAACGCAGTGCGCCTTCTCGTCACGGGCCGCCTGCTCGAGCGCGTAGCCGAGCTCGAGCATCAATTCGGCGGCTTCACCGGCGGACAGATCGACGACGAACGCCGTCTTTTCCGATCGCGCGTCGATCGTAATCCTGCGGCTTCCATCCGCTTTCGGGTGCGACCGGGGGTGAAGATGCCAATGGCCCGATTGCTCTTGTCGAGGCTCCCCGCAGACAATTCCAAGGCGAGGGCGTTCGACCTGCCGACGGCGCCCGAGAGCTATAGATGCCTTGCTATCCATCGCCACACCTCCCGAAGGAAACCGGGGAGCGCACAAATGGCCCTCCTGTCAGAACTGTTGTATCACACATCTTTATCATGGTATAAAGCGGTATGTTGATGTATAAAACATCATAACAAAGCAGGGGGAGCCTTGTGGGAGTGATCACCTCTGCGAAAGTGCCGCCCGCGCGGGCGATACAGGGCCCCGGAAAAATGGGGCTTGCCGCGCCGGAGGGGTCGTCGCTGTCGACGATCTCGCGCCCGGAGGCCTTTGGCAGACGGGTGTGCGGGATGATCGGCATGCTGCTCAAACCGGTTGAAGCGCCGGGGGAGGCCTGGATTGATTTGATTGGAGCGGCTGCTTCCACGTCGGGGGCCGCACGCAGGGTGCGGCTGCGCGTGGCAACCTCCCGGCCCGAGGAACGGCGCAACGGGCGTGTCGCGCGGGATGGTGTCGGGCCGGAATGTGCAAACCATGCTGCCTAGGGTTTTCCCGATCGAGTTCACGCCAAAGCTGTTCTCGGTTCTTCGCCAGGGGTATGACGGGCGCCGGCTGAGGGCCGATATTGTCGCGGGCCTTACCGTCGCGATCGTCGCCCTGCCGCTGTCGATGGCACTGGGGATCGCGAGCGGCGCTACGCCCGACAAAGGTTTGATTACCGCGGTCGTGGCCGGCCTGCTCATTTCGGCGCTGGGCGGCTCCCGGGTACAGATCGGCGGGCCGACCGGCGCCTTCGTCGTCATTGTCTTCACCGTGATTGCACAGCACGGCTATGATGGACTGGTGCTTGCGACGTTGCTCGCGGGCCTTATCCTGACGATCGCCGGATATCTACGACTGGGCCGTCTCGTAAAGTTCATACCCCATCCCGTGGTGACGGGGTTCACCGCCGGGATCGCAGTGATCATCGCTTCGAGCCAGGTGAAGGACTTTCTCGGCCTTCGGATGAGCGCCGTGCCGGCGGACTTCCTGCCGAAATGGGCTGCCTATCTCGATGCGATCGGGAGTCTGAATCCGGTCGCCATCGCCGTCGGAACCGCCGCGCTCGCGACGATCGTCATTCTGCGCAGAACGGCGCCGCGCCTACCAGGCTTTCTGGTCGCGGTGGTCCTTACCTCGATCGTCGCGGCTGCGTTCTCGCTTCCGGTCGACACGATCGGGTCGCGTTTCCCGAACATGGCGACGGGCATGCCCCTGCCGCACTTTCCGCCCTTCTCGGTCGAGAAGGTTCAGCAGGTTCTGCCCGCGGCCTTCACGATCGCGTTCCTCGCGGGCATCGAATCATTGCTGTCGGCTGTCGTTGCGGACGGCATGACCGGCTTTCGGCATCGCTCCAACCAGGAAATGGTCGGGCAAGGGGTAGCGAACTTCGCCTCTGCCCTTTTTGGTGGACTTCCGGCGACCGGGGCGATTGCGCGCACCGCGACCAACATCAAGGCGGGCGGTCGCTCACCGGTCGCCGGTGTGTCGCACGCGCTGTTCCTCCTCCTGTTCATACTCTTCGGCTCGAAGCTGATGGCGTTCGTGCCGATGGCGGCCCTTGCCGCCATCCTGTTCATGGTTGCCTGGGGCATGAGCGAACGCCGGCACTTCCTCGGCTATCTGCGGATGCCGAACGGCGACCGCATCGTTCTCCTGCTGACATTCGCCCTGACGGTGCTTGTCGATCTCACGGTGGCGATCGGCGTGGGCGTCACGCTCGCTTCACTGATCTTCATGGCGCGGATGAGCTCGACCGTGGAGATCGGCGCCGGCTTTGACGGCGAAGACGAGGATCTGCACCAGCGTGACGCGATCCCCCCGGGCGTCGAGGTGTTCCGGATGAGCGGGCCGTTCTTCTTTGGCGTGGTCGGTGGGCTGATGGACACCTTCCGCGCGATGGGGCAGCAACCCCGTGCGATCGTCCTCAGGATGCGCCTGGTGCCCATGATCGATGCGTCCGGGGCGACCGCGCTCGAAGGTCTTGTTGACGAGGCGCGGCGGGCAGGCATCGATGTGATCCTGTCGGGTGTGCAGCCGCAGCCGCAGGAGATGCTTCGGCGCGTGCATCTGGGCAACGGCAACGGCCGGGTCCGTTATGCGGACGACTTCGCCGGCGCGCTGCAGCTCGCACAGATCGCCGTCGGCGGGGACGCTCGAGATGCGTGACGATCGCTCGCTCATCATTGTCGAGGATGACGCGCCATATGCGAATGTGCTGGCGCGCTCGCTGGAGCGGCGGGGATATCGGGTCAGGATCGCAGCCGATCCGGGCGCGGTCGCGAAGCTCCTGGACGAAGACGCGTTCCGTTACGCCATCGTTGACCTCAATCTCAACCCGGCGTCCGGACTGCCTTGCATCGAGGCACTGCGCAGAGCCAATGCGGCGACGCGCATCCTCATGGTATCGGGCTTTGCCAATCCGGCAAACGCCGCCGAGGCGATCAGACTCGGCGCCTGTGGGTGCCTCGCAAAACCGGTCAGCAGCGACGAGATCGAGGCTGCCTTCCTGGGTGCGTGGCCAGTCGCTAACTCCCGGAGCACGTACGTTGACGACGCCTGCGATCTGTCTGCGTCCCCGGCTGCGGACCCGGCCGGGAGTGACCGCAGATGACCGCGGTCCGGGTCTGCGGTTCGATCTGGCCGGGCTCCGGCTGCGACGTCAAAACGCGGCGCGAGGCGGGCTGCGGAGCAGGCCGCTGTCCGAAAATCGTGCGGCGCGCCGGGCGCGGCTTTGACGGTGCCCGCGAGGCGCGCCGGCGCGGTGCCGCGCGATGAGCGGCCGGCCGTCGCGGCGCGGTTTCCTGGTCGTCATATTCGACCGCGAAGCCCGGACCTTCTCGGTCGAGGGACCGATCTGGAGCGAGAAGCCGTGCCGGGACGCCGTCGCGAGGACGCGCCTCGAGGGACGGGACGTCGGCTATATCCGTTATCGGGACGGGTCGGCCTGCGAATGGCGTCGAAGTGCAGCGGAACGCTTCCGGCGCGCCTCGAAGTACCGGAGAGTAGCGATGGGCGCGATCCTTGGCACCGACCTGCGTAACCCGGGGTAGGAACACATATGGACGAGGACTTTCGCGAAGCGGCGCGCGATTTCTTGCCGGCCGGGGAGGCGGGAGTGCGGCCGGCCACGCGAATGGCAAGCCATCGCGGCCTGGCACACGCTTGTTCGCCGGTTGCCGCTGGGTGCGGCACGGTCGCCGCCGGCCCGGACTGCGCTGGTGACTATACTGGCGTGCGAACCTTGTCGCGGCCATCACCAACCACATCAGCATTCCCGGTCGGGCGACATCAGACCGCTTGTGCCCGAGCTTCCAATCCTGGCCTTTGAAGGTGCCTGAACGTGTCACGACGAATCGATTTGAAACCGACCCTCCGCAACAGCGAACTGTATCTGAACCGGAGCAGGGCATGCCTCGAAGAGGCGAGCGCAGCTTCGCTGCCGCGCGTCAGGGAGCGCGCGTTGCGAGCCGCGACCGCCTGGCAAGAAATGTATGACAAGGCTCTGCTGTCCGAACAGCGCTCGAGCCGCTGAGGCGGCGCCATTGTGGCAGGAGTGCTGTGCGAAACATCTTTATCGTGGTATAAATAGCTATATTGATGCGTCATATATCACTTCATTGCGTCCGGGAGCGCCGCCAGAATGATCACCTCTGCACAGATGCGAGCGGCCAGAGCGATGCTCGGCCTCGATCAGAAGGGGCTCGCCGAGTTGGCGGGGCTGTCGCTGCCGACGATCCAGCGCATGGAGGCATCAGGCGGGCAGGTGCGCGGGATCATCGATACGTTGATGAAGGTCGTCGAGGCCCTGGAGGAAGCGGGGATCGAGTTGATCGGCGAAAACGCTCCCTCTGCCGGAAGCGGTCGGGGGGTGCGTCTGCGCGAGGCGGCGTCCCGATCCGGTGAACGGCCCGGCGGACGCGCCGGCCGCGAGGGTGTCGTGCCGGAGACGGCGAGCCATGCCGGCTAGGACGTTGCTGGTCGAAAGCACGCCCGGCCGGCTTTCGGTTCTTCGCGAAAGCCGTGACAGGCCCCGGTCTGGCGTTCGTATCGCCGCAGGTCTGACGGGCGCGGCCGGCATCCGGTTGCCGTCGGTCGCTGATCGCTGGCCGACACTGGCTGAAACGAATGTGGCTGCGCGCGCGAGGCGGGTGGCACTTGCGCGGGTGCGATCTGCTGATCTTGCTCTCGGCATGCAGATTTGTCCCGCCATCGAGGAAACCGGGAAACTATCCCGATGACCGATGGCTCCGCGGGGCCCTGGCCGGGTTCGTGGTTTGACGGCGATGCGCTGAGTGTCGCCGACAGCGAGGTGCTGCACGCCTGCGGCTTCGCATCCGGTCTTCAGCTGAATCCGAAGCGTGGAGCGCCATATCTGTCCGAGTTTGGCGATACCCGGGCACTTCATTTCGATAATCGCACCATCCAGAGCGAGATGAGCATCAGCAATCCGCTCGACCTGGCTCTGGACTATACGAGAGTCATGATGGGGTTCCTGCTGTTCAACCCCAGGCCCGCGACCATCGACATGATCGGGCTCGGAGGCGGCTCGCTGGCGAAATACTGCTACTACAAGGTGCCCTCGAGCGTCGTAACCGCCGTTGAGATCGATCGGGACGTCATTGCACTCCGGGGCCGTTTTCTGATCCCCGAAGATTGCGGCCGCTTCAGGATACTCTGGGGTGATGGCGTCGATTATGTCCGGCAGAGCAGGCGACAGGCCGACGTGCTGCTTGTCGACGGGTTCGATATGGACGGCCAGCCGCCTGAGCTGTGCTCCCAGGACTTCTATGATGATTGCTACCGGCATCTCGCACCGGGCGGCATTTTTGTCGTAAACCTCTGGGAGAAGCATCGGCTCTGCAAGAGCCGGATCCGGAGAAGCTTCGGCGACGAGGTCGTGGTCGTTCAGACCGAATGCGGAGACAATCGTGCCGTGTTCGCGAGAAAAGGTGGCAGCCTGGCGCAATTCACCGACGACGCAACCGGGCTGATGCATGGCGAGCGTCACGCCAGATTCCTGCCTCAGGTCGCACGACGCATTCGCCACCAGATGCTCCGTCGGGACCTGATCGGGCAAGCGGCCGAGGCTATCCGATCCTCCGCGGCAGACACCGGTACGGCATCACGCTAGCCCTTGCCGTTCGGCGCAAGCCTCGCGCCGTGGTGCCTGAATCGCGTCTCGCCCTCGATATCTCCGAGCGCCGTTCGCGGTCGGAGGGGCCGCGCATCATGCGCGAGCCCCGACCGGAGCTCACATCTGGCTTTGCAGGAAGACCACGGTCGCTCCGAACAGCAACGTGATCAGAAAAAGCCATATTCCGATGACGGCGCGGCTCGGCCGCGGGTCGCGCGGCGGTAAAGGATCGCGATTGACGATCGACGACATTGAATGTCTCCCAATGATTGGGGACCATCTGATCCTCACAGCGGCGGTGCCGGAATCCGGAAATTCACGGATGCATGGCGGCATCGTGTGCGCGAAGCAGCTGCAAGGCCCTGGGCATCGCACCGCGCGTCTCGCGCCGGTGCGTACCGCCGCTCCGGATCCGTGACGATAGCCGGCGGAAGGCCCGGTAAAGCCAGGCTCGAGCCCATTCTGTCGAGCTTCGCTTCGATCCCGGCCGAGATCGGGGGAAACCGGACGCGCGCTGGCGCAAGCTTCGCCCGTTCCGATCGACCAATCCGTAATCCTCGTCCTTCCGGGCCAGTATGAGGACCCCGGTTGCCGATGTAGCGCGCCAAATCCCTCTCCCACTTGCGGGAGGGACATCCGCAACGGCGCGGGGAAGGGCGACCCTACCGGCAGAGCTGCGCTTCGAGCCGGTCGAGCAATGGCTGCTGGCTCGCAAGCATCACCAGGCGCGCTTCGGCGATGGTTAGCCAACATGCGCGATCGATCTCGGGAAACGAGACCAGCCTGCCGCCGCGTGGCGGCCATTCGAGACGAAAACGGTTGCTCGTGATTCGGGAAACGTCGAGTCCCTGCTCGAGCGCGAATACGTGAACCACCTTGCCCCCGGCCTGGCGGATTTCACCCAGCGGGGCGGGCGTTCCGTCGAGACGAATGCCGAGTTCCTCTTCCGCCTCCCGGCGCGCGGCCGTGAGCATATCCTCTCCGCTTTTGATCATGCCTTTGGGGATTTGCCAGCCGCCGATGTTCTTGTTGCGCCAGAAGGGTCCACCCGGATGCACGAGAAGCACCTCGGTCGCGGACGAAAGTCGCCGGTAGAGAAGGATCCCGGCGCTCGCGGGTGGGCGGGAGCTTTTCGGCTTCACCATGGGAGCGGCATTCCTTCCCGTGCGCCCCTGACCGGGTGCGCCAACTCCGTATCTGTGCTCTCGCGCGTACCTGGTACCGGGTCGACAGGCGTCCCGGCCTCGCCTGCAGTGTTCGCCCGGCTCGAGATTGACCCGCGAGAGCCTGTCAGCCGATCGCGCGCGTCTCGGCTTCATCGTCGGGAGATGTCGCCCCCCGCGCGTCGTCGGGGGACCGGATCCTCCGGCAACCCCCGGTCCGGCACACAGGTGTCGGGTTGCGGTGGTGCAAATTCCGGCGCGGCCCGCGCCGGTTGATCCGGCGGCTCGCAAGGCGACTCGGCCGGGCTTGGCGTCAATCCGGGGTCCGCAGGAAAGATTGGCGGAGGGGAAGGCATCGTGGCGGTTCCTTGTCCTGCGCTTGCCTCGAAAGGGTGTGCGCCAGGTTTGCCTTCACAATGTGCCGGGCCCTCCAGAGGCGCTATCCGCAATCCTACGCAGTAGCATGTGGCGGCTCACCCTCACGGTCAGTGCGCCGGCCGCGATCCGGCGCATCCGGGAGGCCAGCCACAGCAGTCATCGCAGCCACAGCAGTCACCGCTCGGGCGGCGGGGGGCACTATAGCCACATGAGCCATACCAGCCACCGTTCGAGCACCGGTGGCTATGACGGAGGCTATTCGTCGCCGGCCTATACGACGCCTGCCCCTTCACCGACGCCGGCACCACCGCCCACGCGTTACGTTCCGCTTCGCAGCGCACAGCCCGGGGAGGCCACTCCGCCGCGGTCCGATGCACTGCCCGCGCTGAGCGGCCGGACGGAACGGTTCAAGGCGATCGTGAAGCGCGTGCAGATCGGGTTGCTCGCCCAAGGATATTATGACGGGGCGATCGACGGGATTGTCGGGCCCGGGATGCGTGCCAGCATTCGCAAGTTCCAGAAGGCGCGGGACTTGCCGGTGACGGGGACGATCACGTCCGAGGTTCTCGACGCGTTACGCGTGTCGAGCGAGTGAGTGGCCCGTCGATATCCTCGCAAGGTGGCTCCTATTGGACCGTTAGCGGCTGGACTGCTTCGGGACGGCGATCACAGGAGCTGCCATTAGCGGTGTCGGTCGAGCGAACGGCAATTATCCACTCCAATCAAACGGGTCGACGAGCTTGCGAGATTCGGCCGCTCATAGAGCTGACGCATGGCCGCGCGAACGAAGCTATGCCTCGATCTCCACGCCGTTCGCCTTCGACAGCGAGGCAGCCGAGGTCATTGCCGAAGTCGATTTGGCGGGCCGTTCCGCCATCGTCACCGGCGGCGCGGG
>Ga0209257_1002256_pt1 | contig 19708 bp, 15 predicted proteins | sample AraplaCvi_mCL_r2_FD_184277 | JGI IMG/M metagenome (GOLD analysis project Ga0209257, IMG submission 184277) | Arabidopsis root microbial communities from North Carolina, USA - plate scrape MF_Cvi_mCL_r2 (SPAdes) (version 2) | ecosystem: Host-associated > Plants > Roots > Endosphere | place: USA...
GTCCCAGACCCCGCTCGTCGACTTCGCGTCGAACGCTCGCGCCCAGTTGGCCAGGCGCACCAGCGGCTCGCGCACCTTGCCGTAGTTGGGGTCGGCGGCCGCCGTGGCGCTGCGCGCCTCGGTGTCCAGCAGGATCGCCCGCACGACCGCCGCCATGTCGCCGCGCACGCCCGCGCCGTTGTTGTTGAACGCCGCGGCCACCCGTCCGACGTAGGCCGGGCTGGGATTGCTGGTCACCAGGCGCTGGATCAGCTGCCGCGAGATGAACGGGCCGACGTTCGGGTGATTGAACAGGGTGTCCAACGCGATCTTCAGGTCGCCCTGCGGATCGGCCGTCGTCGACGCGGGGATCGTCACCCCCAGGAACGACTTCGCGCTCGTGGAGTGGAAGGCCGGATAAGGGATCATCGCGCGGATGGTGGCGTCCGCGTTCCTGTTGCCGCCCCGGAACGTGCCGTTGCTCGGGGTCGGCGAATAGTAGCTGTAACCGGTAAACACCTTGGCCAGGCCGCGGATGTCGTCGGCGGTGTAGGCCGGCAGCGGACGGCCACTGCTGTCCGTCCGGACGCTGCCGTCCGTGTTCAGCTGGTAGAGCCCGATGGTCATGAGCTGCATGACCTCGCGGGCGAAGTTTTCGTCCGGGTTGCGTCCGGTGGCGGGGTCTTCCTTCTGGTTGCCCAGCCAGGTCAGGTAGACGCCCATGGTCGGGTGCAGCGCCACGCCCTCCAGCAGGGTCCGGAAGTTCCCGAAGGCGTTGGCGCCCAGCATGTCGTAGTACGAGGCCGCGCCGCGCGTATCGACCGTGGTGTCGGTCAGCGAGATGACGAAGATCTCGGACAGCGCCAGCTTCATCCGCTGCCGCAACTGGTCCGGCCCGGTGACCGCCTGCTCCCAGTAGGTGTGGTTGAAGTCCGGCGGGTTCAGCGTCGCCGTCGGATTGGTCACGCGCAGCGGTGCGAGGATGGCGTCGAGCTCTTCCCGGTGGCTGGTGGGCGCGGCCTGGGTGATCTGTCGGTCGATCCAGACCGAATACCCCGCGGCCCGGACCTCGGCGATCGACGCATCGGTGGCGCCGTAGCTGGCTTGGTTCAGAAACCGCGCCGCCTCCGCCGCGGTCGGCTGCCCGTCGCTGCTGGAGCCGCGCACGCCGCTGCACGCGGCCAGGGTCAGCGCGACCGCCACCGCGAGCCAGCGTGCTCGCCAACGCGCCCCTGTCACCCCCGGCTTCAACGCCCAGCCCCCTAGGTCACGGCCGGGCGGCGCGCCACCGCTCGCCTTCCCGACCTCGCCATCCGACATCGTAAGCTACGAACGTCCGCCCGACTCCGGACGCCTGTTGCGCAGCGAAGCTACAGCACTCTCACGGGGGCGGCGACCATATCCGTCGCGGCTGCGCTATTCGGCGATGCTCGGAGCCGCCTGGCGCTTCTGACCCCGCGTGCTGATGGCCGAGAGCACCCGCGGCGCCACGAGGCTCCATCCCCACGAATAGGTCAGGCCGGCCAGCACCGACCCCACGAGGACCACCGGGACCGTCACGACGGGCGCTTCCTGCTTCAGCACGTGAATGATCACGTGCACCACCAGCACGTGGGTCAGGTAGATGAAGTAGCTGGCGGACGCCAGGGTCAGGACGAGGCGGCTGGCCAGGGTCGGCAGGCGCACGCGCGGGATGAACAGGATGATCAGCAGCGCGAGGGTGAGCCAGAACTCGCGCGGGTTCGGGACGCCGTAGTCGAGGCCCGACACAAGGACGGCGATGCCCACGACGACGAGCTTCTGCACGGTGGTCCGGGCGAGGTAGGCCGTCCAGCCGAGGAAGTAGGTGTAGAGCAGCGCATCGACCGTCAGGTGGAAGGCGCGGCCGTCGTTCCAGATCGGCGGCAGCGCGACCTTGAACAGCAGGGCCCCGGCGACGAACGCGAGGCCCGACGCATAGGGCCTGAGCTTCGCGAAGCTTCGGACCGCCGGGATCATGAACAGCGCGCTGGTGATCAGCAACGCGTGGAACACCGACTCGATGAACCAGAAGGCGAACAGCGGGCCGCGGAATTCGACGGTGAAGACGCTGATCAGCAGCGGCCAGCCGAACGACTTGTCCGCCTCCGATGTCGGAAGCATCAGGGCGACCAGCAGGAAGTAGGGCAGGATCACCCGGTAGAGCGAGCCCAGGATCGCATTGCCCGGCTCGCCCTTGAGCAGGGATTCGCGCTGGAACCGGGCCAGGCTGAAGCCGGCCAGGGCGAACAGGATGTTCGAACCGCCGCGCAACCACAGGGTCTCTTCGGGCGCGGAGTGCCCGATCAGCACCAGCGACAGGGCGCCCAGACGGACCAGCATCTCGGTGCTGATCCACGCGGTCTTCTGGGGCGGCTCCGGCTCGGACGGCGCCATCGCCTCCAGACTGGCGATGCTCATCGTCTCCCAGGCCTCGGGCAACCGGCCCAGGACCCGTTCGAGCCCGATCGAGGCGTTGACGTACGAGAGCGAGTCCCCGCCCAGCGACGAGAAGCTGGCCTCGGGCGGCGGCGCGGGGATGCCCAGGGCCTTGGCGAACACGGCGGCGATGGCGCCGCTCTGATCGGCGGCGGCGGCCTCGGCGGCGACCATCCCCTCCCCCGTGCGCAGGATGAGCGCGTAGTCGACCTTTCCGGACGCCAGGCGCGGCGTCTCGGGTCGCGTGAAGGCGAAGACGGCGGCGGCCGGGAGACCGCAACGCCGGGCCACATAATCCCGGGCCGCCGCCGCATCGGCGTCGCCCACGAGGCAGAGCACCACCAGGCCGTCGGAGCCGGCCACGCGGCCTTCGTAGCCCAGCTCGGAGACCATGGCCTCGACGTCGTCCAGACCGATCCGCAGGCCGGCGATCTTCACGAACCGGCTGGCCCGGCCGACGATCTTGTAGAGGTCGCGGCGGGTCCGCAGCGCCAGGTCGCCCGTGCGCAGCTCGGCGCACTCGCGGCCCTTCGCCAGGTCCTCGCGCACGAAGGCGTAGCCCAGCATCACATTGGGCCCGCGGTAGACCAACTCGCCGGCCGTGTCGGGGCGGGTGATCTCGACGCCGCTGTCGTCGATCAGGTGGAACGAGCCCCCGGGAATCGCCACGCCGACGCAATCGGGATTGTCGGCCGCCATCTCGGGCGGCAGATACGCCATCCGCGGCGCAGCCTCGGTCTGCCCGTACATCGTGTAGAAGCGCATGCCCACCGACTGGCCGAACTGGGCGTAGGCCTTGACGAGGTCGGGCGCCAGCCTGCCGCCCGCCTGGGTCATGGTGCGCAGCGTCGGCGGCGGGTCGTCCCGGAACCCGATCCGCTCGAGCAGCTCATAGCTGTAGGGAACGCCGGCGAAGCTGGTCACGCGGTGGTCGCGGAACAGGGTCCAGAACGCTGGGTTGGTGACCGACAGGTCCGTCAGGACCAGGCTCGCGCCGGCGCGCAGGTGTGAGTTGAGGACCGACAGGCCGAACGAATAGTGGATCGGCAGGCTGGAGATCGCGCGGTCGTCCGGGCCGATCCGAAGATATTCGACGATGGAGGCCGCGTTGGCGTCCAGGTTGGCCCGGGACAGCCGCACCAGCTTGGGGCTGCCGGTCGACCCCGAGGTCGGCAACAGCAGCGACAGCTCCGGGTGCAACTCGGGCGGCGCTTCGTCGGTCAGCGAGCTGAACCGTCCGTCGCGGAAGAGCAGGTTCGGGCGGAACGCGTCGACGATGCGGCGATGGCCGTTGCCGCCATCCTCGCCGACCAGGATCACGCAGTGTCCGGCTTCCAGGCACGCCAGGTAGGCGACGATGGAAGAAGCATCGTTGCGGGCCTCGAGCAGGATCAGCTGTCGCGCCGCCGGGGCCTGGCGCTGGACATCCCGGCACATCCCGACCAACTCACGATAGCTGATCTCCCGGCCGTTCTCCTCTATCAGGGCACAGGCATCGCCGAATCGTTCCAGCCAGCCAAAGTTCGAGTCGCCCATGCCACCTCGCCCACGCTCCGACACTCGAACTAACACCTTGACCAGACGAGCACCAACTCGCCGGATTGGCTGCAAGGTCCATGCCGAATCCGGCGTGATCGACCGGCAGCCAAGCGGCTACGAAGGGCCCTTTCCATGATGCGCCGACGCGGCCGAGTTCCTTGCACTTCGGCGTGCGATCGCGCCAGACGCTGCGGTGAAAATCCGGCGGGTCGGCGTCGGCAAGAGGAAGCGCGGTCCGCGCGTCGCCGCGCGTGAGACAAGGCGCCAAGGCCTATTTCGCGGCCAATCTCACGGCCCAGGTGTTCGCCCTCATCCGGTTCACGCTGCTGGCGCGGATCCTCGGCCCGCACGAGCTGGGCCTGGCGGCGATGATCCTGCTGACGTCCCAGTTCTTCCAGAACGTGACGGACACTGGCAGCGACCGGTTCCTGGTCCAGGACAAGGACGGCGACACGCCCCTGATGCAGGGGATGGTCCAGCTCATCCTGGTCGGCCGCGGCGTGCTGCTGGCGGTCGCCATGGTGCTGTTTGCGGGCGTCGTGGCGTCGATCTTCCATGAGTCGAAGGTGCAACCCTACCTCATCGGCCTGGCGATCGCGCCGCTGATCGGCGGGTTCGTCCATCTGGACTACCTGCGCGTCCAGCGGAACTCCGACTTCCGGCCCGAGAGCGCCATCATCCTGGTCTCAGAGACGCTTGGGCTCGCCGGCACTATGGCCGCCGCCTTCATCACCCGCGACGCCTCGGCGGTGGTCTACGGCCTGGCCATCCGGGCCGCGGCGATGGTCGCCGTCTCGCACCTCACGGCCAAGCGGAAGTACGGCTGGGCGTTCGCGCGCGAGGAGAGCCTGCGGTTCTCGAAGTTCGGCGTGCCGCTGATGCTGAACGGCCTGCTGATCTTCTTCGGCTCCCAGGGCGACCGGGTCATCGTCGCTAACGGGCTCGGGACCGCGGCGCTGGGCCACTACAGCGCCATCGTGCTGCTGATCTTCAACCCGGTCAGCATGATGATGCGGCTGGCCCTGAGCTTCTATCTCCCGCAGGTGGTCCGTTCGCGCGAGACGCCCGAGGGATACGAGGCCGAGCGCGATCGGCTCGGCGGCCGGGTGCTGCTGGTCTCGATCCTGGTCCTGGCGGGCTTCGTCGTGGTCGCGCCGATCGCGACCCCGCTGCTCTACGGCAAGAGCTTCACCGAGCCGTTGCTGTTCTTCGGCCTGATCGGCGCCCTGCAGACGGCCAAGTTCATGCGCATCTGGCCGTCCATCCTCGCCACCAGCATCGGCCGCAGCACGATCATCCTGGCCAACAACATCGCCCGCATCGTCGGCCTGCCGATCGCCATGGCGGCGAACTGGTACTCCCCGTCGCTGGGCGCGATCGTGGGCGGGTTCTTCGTGGGTGAGATCCTCGCCCTGCTCACCTCGCTCAGCCTGCTGCATCGCGCCGACGCCGTGGACATGCGCCGCGAGATCGTCCGCGTCGGCGCCTTCCTGCTCTGGAGCGGCGTCATCGTGGGATGGGCATGGGCGCTACCGAGCCATCAGCCCGCGATCATGCTGGGCCTGGCGGTCGCCTCCGTGACGGCCATCGCCCTCCTGGCGACCGAGCGCCGGGTCATCGGGGAGTCGATCGTCCTGCTGCGAAACAGGCTCCGCGCCCGCCGGCGGGCCTGAGCGCCGCCGAGGCCTTCCCGGTCACGGTGGATCATCCGACCGGACAAGAAGGCCTCTAAATCAACGGGCCCGAGGCGGGCTAGGCGATGCGCTGGGCGAGCGAGGTCCCGACCAGCGCCGCGCGGCGGGCCTTGGGGATCGCCTCGAGCATCGAGACGACGAAACGGTCCACGGTCTTGAACGCCTGCTCCGGCTCGCCGACCGTCGAGCACCGGACCAGGATGCCGTCGGGTACGAAGCCCTTCATGGCGTTCTCAAGTCGGGCCATCCGTTGCTGGTCGCCGGTCTGCGGCAGGGTCTCGCCCATGCGCGCCCAGTAGAGGATGCTCTCGACCCGGTCTTCCAGCGTGGCGACGATCCGCCGGGCCGGAAGCTGCGCGCCGCCCGGCAGCGGAAGCTCGACCGACTGGGCGCTCGCCAGCGTGAAGCCGACGGCGGGATAGCAGCTTTCCGGCCGGTGCAGCTGGAGCAGGTCGCTCTGGGTGTCGCCATAGGCGGCCAGGAACATGACCCCCGCGCCGGTGGCGGGCTCGCGGTAAACCCGGGTCACGATCTCGCTGTAGAGGGTGCGTGCCAGGCGACCAGCCTGTTCCGGCCCCACCAGGTCGCTCACGCTCTCCGACTCCCAGCCGCCGAAGCGGGTCGGGACGGTTTCCTCGATGGTGGTGTCGCGTAGCAGGATCAGCCGCTTGCGCGGCTTCAGCACCTCGGCCCCGCCGACCGCGGCCAGGCCCATGCCGGCCAGAATGAGGTCACGGCGACGCATCACGCCAGCTCCGTCTTGGGCATCCGCCAGAAGCGCGAAACGACGCTGTCGATGGTGAACATCAGCAGCAGCGAGAGCGCGAAGAGGAACAGGCCGGCGGTCACATGCAGGAAGCCCTGCCCCACCGCGTCGCCGAAGTAGTAGGTCAGCAGGATCAGCACCACGATCCGCACGACGTTGGCCGCGATCGCCACCGGGATGATCAGCATCACCAGGAACAGCGAGTAGCGCCAGCTCGCATTGCGGAGCAGGTAAATGTAGAACAGCGTGATCGCGATCAGGCCGATCAGCGAATTCAGGCCCGAGCACGCGTCCTCGACCAGCAACTGGTACGGCCCGACCGTCATGGTCACGCCCTCCTGATACAGAGGGATGTCCAGGGGCGCGACGAGGGCGGCCGCCAGGCTCGAAACCAGCAGCTTCAGCGGCGCGGTAAACTGGTCCAGCATCCAGCCGGGCACCGGCAGCAGCAGGCCCAGGTAGAGGATCGGGAACCAGTTCTTCAGCAGGGCCTGCAGGCCGAAACGGTCGTGGAGCACCGCCACGCCGAAGCCGTAGACGCCGGCCGCCTCGAGGCTGATGAGGTCGTAGGCGCGCCCGACGGCGTAGACCGCAAGGGCCAAGGTCGCGGCCAGGAACGTGAGCACGGCGTTTCCGCTCTTGCCCGTTTCCGTCATCTGCGGGATGCGCCGCCACAGCAGCCAGAGGCCGGTGGCGAACACGATCGGTCCGTGAGCCCCGACTTCGCGCGACCAGACCTGCTCGCCCAACCGGATCAGGGTCGGGATGAGCAGGGCCAGGCCGACGACGATCAGCGGCGCTTCATCGATGATCTTTGCGACAAGGCGCCGTTGCCCCTGTACCTCGGCCGACTCAACCATGCGCCACGTCAGTTATCGTTGAGGACTGCGCCGACGATCTCGGCCCCGTCTCCCTGCAATTGCCGCGCCAGCACCGCGACCTCGCTCGACCGGGTCGTATGCGCCTTCGCGACGATGAGCGTGTAGCCGATCACCGAGCCGATCCGCAGCGCGTCGGCGACGTCCGCCGCCGCCGGCGTGTCGATGATCGTGAACTGGAAATCGCGGAGGCAGCGTTCGATCAACCTCTTGAACGCCTCGCTGGCCAGCAGCTCCTGGGCGTCATGCGCGACACCGCCGGCGTACATGACCGAGAGGTTCGGCAGCACTTCCTGGTGGGTGAAGTCGCTGGCGGGCCGATCCGGCGCGGCCAGGCACTGCTTCAGGCCGGCCGTCGGCACGCTCGGCTTGATGAACGTCTGGATCTGGGGCGCGCGAAGGTCGCCGTCGATCAGCAGGGTCGCGATCCCGGCCTGGGACAGGGCGACCGCGAGGTTCGCCGCCGTGAAGGAACAGCCGACGCCGGCCGTGGCCGCGCAGACCGCCAGCCCTCGCCGGCCGTCTTCCATGTGCCGGGCCATAACGTGGGTCCGCACCGTGCGGATGGCCTCCGCCTCGGCGAACCGGGTGTCCGACAGCATCACGAGGTCGGGCGACAGCTCGTACCGGTATTCCGCATCGGAGCTCACAGCCGCCAGGGGCTGCGTGCTGCTGGCGACCTCGATGACGGGCGCAGCGGTTTTGGACGCCTTCATGCGCGTGCGACCCGCCCCGCGCGACCGGCCGTCAGAGACCGCAACGACGGCAGGCCGGATCCGCGCTTGCCGGCCTTGCGGACCGGATCGCGGATGACCGCCAGCACCGGCGCGGCGATCGCCGCGCTGAGGTCCTCGGCGCTGCGCACCCGACGGCCGACCAGTTCCAGGACCAGGCCGATGAGCAGGCCCAGCACCACGCCGGCCGGCACCGACACGCCCAGGATCATGCCCTTCTTCGGGAACGCCGGGCTGTCGGGGGTTGTCGCGCTGGCGAGCGGGGTGACGCCCGCCTCGGTCGCCTCGGCCTCTTGCCGCAGCTGGGCCGCCCGGGCCACGGCGCGGTTGTACTGGTCGCGCCGCAGGTCGATCTCGCCCTGCATGAGCCGCAGGCGCTCGACCTTCTCGCGCTGGGCCATGACCTTGGCCTTCTGGGCCTCGAGCATGCCGCTGTTGGCGCGGGCCGCCGAGAGGGCCGCGCCCGACGAGGCGGACGACAGGTTGCGGTCCTGGGCGGCCTGCTGGGCGAGGATGCCGCGGCGGGTCTTCAGCTGCTGCAGCAGCGGGTGGTTGGGGCCGAGCGTCTTGGTCTGTTCGGCGATCTCGGCGTCCAGCGTGGCGAGCTGGGCTTCCGCCGCCGACATGCCGCCGCCGCCCTGCGTGGCCACGATCGGCGCAGACCCCTGCGTGGCCAGAGCGGCCAGGCGGGCGCTGTCGATGTCGACCTTGTCGTCCTGCAGGATGATGCCGTTCTCGCGCTCGTAGTTCGTCTTGGCGCTCTCGGCCGCGAACAGGCTGGTCTTCGCCTTTTCGGCCTGCGCCTCGTACCACTGGGCGTTGCGGCTGGCCGTCTCGCGGCGGGACTGCAGGGTCATGTCCTGGTAGGCCTTCAGCAGGCCGTCGGCGATCCGCTTGGCCTCGGCGGGCGAGCTCGAGCTGTAGGTGATCTCGAGGATGTTGCTGCCCTGGATCAGGTCCGCGCTGGCGCCAGCCCGGACGCGCTCGACGGCATAGGTCATGAAGTCGGGCTGGCCGCTTTCGCGGAAGGCCTTCTGGACCGCCGGGTCCTTCTCCCACTGGAGATCCTTCACCACCATTCGCGCGACCTGCTGGCTCTTCACCATCTCGGTCTGCGTCTTCGTGTAGGCGCGAAGGAAGGCCGAACCGATCACCTCGCCGGTGACCGGGTCGGGCTTGATCACGTCAAGCATCACTCGCGACTGCGCCTCGTAGCGCGGCTTCACCAGCTCGACGAAGGTGAGACCTGCCGCAAAGCAGATCACCGCCGACGCAAGGATCAGCGCCTTGTACGCCCAGACGATCCGGAAGAACTGTCCGATATTCATCGCGAGATCCCTACCAGACCCTAGAACAGGCGCTCGCCGACGACGATCACGTCGCCCGGCTCGACCTTGTCCTCAAGCTTCAACTTGATCTTCTTGTCTTTCCGCGTGACGTCGATCTTCTTTTCTGACCCCGAGGCCGAGATGCCCGACGCCTTGGCGATCGCCATGCGCACGGACATGCCCTGCTGGACGGGGAAGGCGCCCGGCGCGTTCACCTGGCCATAGATGTAGAAGACCTCCGCCATCGGCGCGTAGATCTTGTCGCCCGGCGAGACATAGGGGTCCTGGTCGGTATTGCCGGTGGCCAGGTCGCGGATCAGCGGGCGCTTCTCCTCGCCCTTGTCCGAGCGGACGATGAGGTATTCGGCAGCGCCGTCGCGAACGCCGCCGACCCGGGCGAGGATCTCCGACAGCCGGTAGGGCCGATTGATCGGCACCAGGCCCGGCGCGCCGACGGCGCCCAGCACGGTCACATAGCGGCTCGCATATCCCACGACCTCGATCGTCACCACGGGGTCGGAGAAGAAGCCGCCCTTCTGAAGGGCCGCGCGGATCGTGTCCGACAGCTCGGACGTCGTCTTGTCGATCGCCGGGACCTTGCCGATGAACGGCAGCTGGATCGTTCCGTCGGCCTGAACCCGGGCGCGGCCGCCAAAGTCGGTCCGGCCCAGGAGGCCAACCTCGATGACGTCGTCGCGTCCGAGCACATAGGCGGACGACGCGGGCTCCGGAGCCGCCAGCGTCGCCGCGGCCGGCGCGGTTGGAGGCTGGGCGCCCGCGGGCTGTTGCTGCTGCGCCGCCGCCGTCAGAGGCGCGCCGAACGCGAACATCGCGGCGGCCACCAACGCAAAGAAGGTCCGAACGGTCATGTGCTCTTATCCAGGCTTAGAATCCGACGTCCACCGAAAGCCCTATACGGGTAGACGTATAATCGAAATCCGACAGGTTGGCGTTGCGATCGTCGTAGCGCGCGTCGAGCGTGACGCTGATGCGCTGGCTCTGGGTGTAGCGGATCGACGCGAAGGTCGTGTTGGTCCGGGAGTTCGTTATCACCAGCTGACCGGGCGTGAGCGTCGTGTCCACGTTGGACTTGATGTCCTGGATCTGGTGGCCGAGCGTCACGAGATAGCGGCTCCCGAGCTTGTAAGCGCCGGAAATTTGCCCGTTCGTGTTGATATCATACAACTTTCCAGACCGCCCGGTAGGCTGCACCGCGCGTGCGCCCTCGAGGTCCAAGGTCAGCCGGCTGCCGAGCTTGTAGGTCAGCTGGCCGGAGTAGGTGTTGCTGGTGAATTTTTGATCCACGCCGGGCGGCGCGAACTCGCGCTTCACCGTGGTGCGGCCGGCGGTCGCCGCCACCTTGATGCGGCTGCCGAGCTGCCGCTCACCCGACAGGCCGATCGTTTGGGTGAAGAACCCGTCGCCGATGGGCCGCCCGACGATGATCCGGTTGGGAAACTCGCTGTTGGTATAGGCATAGAGCAGCGCGAAGCGCCCGAAGGTCGGGTTGGCGTAGCCCACCTGTGCGGTCAGGCCCTCGGTGTCGCTGTCGGCCTGCTTCTGGGAGGCGGCGGAATTCTTCGCCTCGGTGCGCTGGACGTTGAGGCCGCCCGTGATGCCCTGCGCGCTGCCGCACTGGCCGCCGGCGCTGATGGTCGTGGTCTGCGCCGTGTTCTTCACGCCGGGCGTGTCCAGGAGGGCGAGATCGCTCTGCGCCACCCGGTAGCTGCTCATCGCCGACGTCTGGCAGAAGCCCAGCGACGCGATGTAGCCGCCCAGCACGTCGGCGGTGACGCGATCGAGGTTCTTGTTCTCGCGGTGGAACTGATAGCCGCCGCCGCCCGACGCATAGAGCATCTGGCGGCCCAGCGGTTGGACGATGCTGAAGTCCAAGCGTGGCGTGAGCGTGTACTCGGCCTGCTTGATGCCGCGCTGGTCGGCAAGGGCCTTGCTGGAGCGGGCGAAATTGCTGTCGTAGACGCCGCGGAGGCTGGCCGAGGCATGGTACTGGCGTTCCGAGCCCAGCGGCGGCGCCTGCTGAGCAACGGCGCCCGTGCCCCAGCACGCACACGCGATCGCCCCAAGGGCAAACGGCTTCAGTCGCATCCCCAACCGCTCCAACACCGCCGCCACTCTTCCCCCGCTAGTTGCTAACTATCAGCTAAGAATCGGAAAACCTAGGAGGCTCCGTCGTTGCGCTCGCGGCGCGCGGATCCGGGCGTTTGATCTCCGCCGCCAGCGGAATTTGCAAGTCCCGCGTGCGTTCTTGGAGCGCGGTTCAGCACTCCTTTACGCGGTCCGTCGTGAAGGATACCTGCAGCGCAGTTGAGGGGCCTTAGATGTCTGTACCGGGCGAAATGAAGTCGGAAGCGTCCGGCAGGCGCCTCCGCATCTGCCTGGCGGCGTCCGGCGGCGGCCATGTGCGCCAGCTCCTCGACATGCGCCCCGCGTGGTCGGCGCACGACCACTTCTTCGTCACCGAGGACACCGCGCTGGGCCAGAGCCTGGCGCGCGAGCACCGGACGCACTTCGTCCCGCACTTCGCCTGGGGACAGGTCAAGCTGGGCACGCCCTTCCGGATGATCGCCCGCGCGTTCAAGAGCTTCTTCGGCTCGCTGAAGATGATGCTGCGGGAACGCCCCGACGTCGTGATCTCGACCGGCGCCGGCGCGGTTATCTTCCCCGTGCTGTGGGGCCGCCTGCTTGGCGCCCATGTGGTGGTGATCGAGTCCTTCGCGCGGTTCGAGGGGCCGTCGCTGTTCGGCCGCATCGCCGCCCCCCTCGCCCACGACGTCGTCGTCCAGTCCGCGAAGCTGAAGGACCACTACCCGCACGCCCAGCTGTTCGATCCCTTCCGCCGCCTCGACGGCGAGGCGCCGCCCAAGAAAGACCTCCTGTTCGCGACCGTCGGCGCCACCCTGCCCTTCGACCGGCTGGTGGACGCCGTGGCTTCCGTGAAGGCGGATGGCGGCCTGCCCGAGGACATCATCGTACAGACGGGCGTCGGCGGACGCGCGCCCTCCGGGCTGAATGTCTCCGAGACCCTGCCGTTCGACGAGGTCCAGGCGATTTTGCGCGATGCGCGTTTCGTCGTGTGTCACGGCGGCACCGGCTCCCTGATCACGGCCCTGCGCGAGGGCTGCCATGTGATCGCCATGCCCCGCCTTTCGAAGCTGGGCGAACATTACGACGATCATCAGGCAGAGATCACCGAAGCGTTCGCGGCGCGGGGCCTGGTCCAGGTCGCCAACACGGCGGAGGAGCTTGGCCAGGCGATCGAGAACGCGCGGTCCCGGACCCCCGTCCTGGCCACCACCGACCCGCAGAACCTCATCCGCTACCTGGGCGAGCTATTCGGGAAGATCACGCCGCGCCGTCGATGAGCATGTTCCGCGACAACGCGCGTCTTGCCCGGTCCCGCGTTCCTGGCTATCGGCGAGGTGAGGTGCGACCGCAATGACGCTGGCGACCAACCTACGGCGATGGGCGGGCCGATCCCCGGAGGACGCCGCGGCGCAGCCGCTGCTCGCCGGCTACCGCCGCTCGTCGCCCCGCCTTCTCCGCTATGTGCTGCTGACCCTGCTGGCGATCGCGTGCGTGGCGTACGGGGTCACGTTCGGCACGGTCGCTCCGGCGCGCATGATGCCGTTCACGGTCCCGCTCGCCCTGCTGTTCGGCCTGATCCTGTGGTGCCTGCCGAGCGGCGGCTACGCGCCGATCCGCGCGATCGAGCCGCTGTTCCTTGCGTTCTTCGCCTCGCTGCTCCTGTGGCCGAACTATCTGGCGGTCGCCGTCGGCAACCTGCCATGGATGACGGTGCTGCGGCTCACCGGCATACCGCTGGTGACGGTCTTCCTCGCGTGCATCTCGATTTCGAAGACCTTCCGGTCGGAGCTGTCGAACATATTGCGCGCCGACAAAGTGATGACCCAGCTCATGCTGGCGCTCGTCGGGCTGTGGACGTTCTCGCTGCTGCTGTCCCGCGATCCGGGCATGTCGATCAACCACTACATCCTAACGCAGCTGAACCTGACGGCGATCTTCTTCGTCAGCTGCTTCGTGTTCAGCCGCAACGGCTTCGCCAACTTCTGGGTCAGGGCGCTCCTCGCGATCCTGGCGTTCATCTGCATCCTGGGGATCTGGGAGTCGCGAATCCAGCACCTGCCCTGGGCCGGACACATCCCGTCCTTCCTCAAGGTCGACGATCCGCGGGTCCAGAAGCTTCTGACGCCCAAGGTCTCCCTGAACATGATCTACCGGGTGAAGGTGACGTCGACGACGCCGCTGGGTCTCGCGGAACTCCTGGGGCTGTCGATGCCCTTCGCGATCCACTTCATGCTGGGCAACTACAAGCTCGTCATGCGCGTGGCGATGGCGCTTTTCATTCCCCTCTCCTTCACGGTGATCCTCTTCACCGACTCGCGGTTGGGGGTAGTTTCGGCCTTCGCCTCTGGCCTATTCTACGTGCTCGTATGGGCGATCCTCATGTGGCGGCAGCAGAGGAACAGCCTGATCGCGCCGGCCATCGTCCTGTCCTATCCGGCGCTGTTCGCCGGCTTCATGGTCGCGACGTTCCTGGTCCCCCCGCTGCGGTACAAGTTCTGGGGGCGCGGCAGCCAGCAGGCCAGCACCCAGGGGCGGATCGACCAATGGGAGCACGGCATCCCGAAGATCATCACCCACCCCTTCGGGCACGGCATCGGCCAGGGTTCCCCGGCGCTGGGGTGGTCGACGCCGGGCGGCACCATCACCATCGACTCCTATTGGCTGAGCATCCTCCTGGAGCTCGGCTTCCTCGGGTTCTTCGTGTTCTACGGCCTCATGCTGCGGGCCGCCTTCGTGGCCACCCGGACGGCCGTCACTCTCAGGGGCATGGCCGAAACGACGCTGCTCCTCCCGATGTCGGTCTCCCTGGTCACCTTCGTGATCGTCAAGCTGGTGTTCAGCCAGGAGAGCAATCACCCGCTGATCTTCATGATCCTGGGCGCGGTCATGGCGCTGACCTACCGGGCCAGGAAGAACGCCGAGCGCCAGGCGGAGGCCGCGCCGGTCGTGGAAGCCGCGCCCAAGGCCCGGTCGGCGCGTGATCTGATCGCCGTCAGCCGGCGTTGAAGATCGAACCGACGACCGCCACGCCGACCTGGTTGAGCTGCTCCGACAGCAGCTGGACGTCGTCGAGGTAGGTGAAGTCGTTGCGTCCCACGATCACCGCATAGCCGACGGCCGCGGCCACCGTGCGCACATCGGCGAAGCGATTGGCCGGCGGCGTATCGACGATCACGCAGCCGTAGTCGCGCATGCAATCGCGCACGAGGTTCCGGAAGCGGTCGCCCGCAAGCAGGTCGTCGGCGTCGGGTGCGGTCCCGCCTGCGAGGACGACGGACAGATTGGGAAGCACGTCGAGGGTCACGATGTCCGCGCGGTCGGCGTCCGCGGTCAGGTACTGCAGGAGCCCCGGCTCCCCGGCGCCGAGGTCGAACGCCGCCGCCTGGGTCGGCGCGCGCAGGTCCGCCTCGATCAACAGTGTCTGCACGCCCGTGTAGGCCAGGGTCGCCGACAGGTTCGCCGCCGTGAAGCTCACGCCCGTTCCCATGGACGCGCCGCACAGCACCAGGCCCCGGCGCCCCAGCATGAGGTGCCGGTTGATCAGCTCGGTGACGATGTCCGCGAAAGCCAACGCCGTCGGATCGGCCGCGCCGTCGGCGGCCCCCACAGCGATCGGACCCGGTTCGGCGTCAGCCGGCAGGAGGGGCTGGGGCCGGCTGCCGGCCGCTGCGGAAGACGACGCTGACGGGCGCTTGAACCAACGGGTCATGCCGCCGCACGGGACCTTTGACGGCTCTTCTGCGTCCGGTCCGGACGGGCTGCCTTCCTCGCGGGCTTCACCCGCCCCGCCGAGGCCAGCGGCACGACACCGAGCAGCTTGGCGTCGGCGCTGAGTTCGAACTCCCGCGCACTGCGCGCGCGCCGGTTCAGCAGTTCCAGGAAGATCGCCAGCATGGAGCCCAGGGCGAGCCCCAGGAAGCCGGTCCCCCCGAGGATCAGCGCCGGGTTCGGGAACACCGCCTTCGGTTCGACCTCGGCGTCGCCGACCGGCGCCAGCCCGACGTCCTGGTAGCTGGCGTTCTGCCGCAACGCGACGATCTGTTCGTTCATTCCCTTGATGACGAGGTTGCGCCCGGCGATCTCGTCGTCGAGCAGCCTCATCTCCAGTTCGTACTGCCGCAGCGAGAGCACCTTGCTCTTCTGCGCTTCGATCATCGTCTGCCGGGCCCGTTCCTCGGCCGTATCGGTCGAGGCCGCAGCCTGCGACGCCGCCGATTCGATCTGGACCTGCCGCTTGATGGCGTCGCGCGCCGCGCGCAGCGCCGACAGCCGTGGGTTGTTCGGGCCGAGCGCGGTGGTAGCCTGCGCCAGTTCCGCCTCAGCCTCGGCCAGTCGGATCGGCAGGCGGCTGCGCGACGGGCCCATGACATAGGGACTGCCGTATTTCTTGGTGACCATGTCGGTCAGGCGCTGGGATTCCACCTCCGGCATCGAGCCGCTGGCCGTCTCCAGATCGCGCTTCGCGGCCTGCAGGCGTTCGAGTTCCTTGGTGGAGAACGTGACCCGCGTGGCCAGGTTGTTCGCGGTGCTCAGCGCATTCGAACGCTGCGCCTCGACAGTAGCCTGCATGTAGGCCGACCGGACGGCGTCCACGGACTGCAGGGCGGTTTCCGGCGTCGGCGCCACATAGCCGATCTCCAGCATGTTGCTCTCGGCCACCGGCCGGGCGAACACGCTGCCGATGATCCGGGACGCGACCCAGCGGGGGAAATCGTCAGGGTCTCCGCCCGTGGCGGCGAAGGCCGCCTGGACATCCGGATTGTCGAGCAAGCCCAGCGCTTCGGCGGCGGGGACCGCGACCTGATAATCCCGGATCATGCGGACCTGGCTGGTCACATAGGCCGTGGCGGCCTTCTTGTTCATGAGGGTCTCGCCTCGCGCGGCCTTCACGTACTGCATCTCGACCCGCGCCGTCGCCTCGTACCGCGGCGGCGCCGTGAACGCGATGTACGCGCCCCCCGCGAGGCTGCAGCCCGTCGCAATGGCCACCACGGGCCACCGCGCGCGCAGCATGCGAAAAATCAGCGGGAACAACATCGCGTGGATCGGCCCTGAAAGGCTGTTTGCGGGTCTTCATATCGCGCTTGGGTTACCATGCACAGAACGGAGCAGCGTCCGGACCCGATCTGGTCGCCGAGGCGTCATCGCCGCCTCGGATGCCGCTCCAGGGACGATCCTTTGTCGCATTCCCGGTGGGCGAGGCGCCAAAGAATCGACTTCTCCGTGTGATTAAGCAAACAGAAGGCAGCGTGTAGGCATTTAAAGCGTCTAGATGACGATTGCGCTCGTACGCAATCTGCGCCCCCGCGGGCGCACGGACTATGGAGAGCGACTTTGGCTGGCTGGAATCCCTTTAAGCGCAAGGCCGCTGTCAAACCGGCCCGCCCAGACTCCCAGTCGGCCACCGTCGTGAAGCCGCTGATCCGCGAGGCGCATCGCCGGGCGCCCGAGGCCAGCGGCCTGCCCCGCTTCAACACCACCGCCAGCGACCAGATGAGCGGGCGCGGCAGCGACCGCTTCGAGGCCGTGCGCGCGAAGCTTCGCCACGCCTTCACCCCCTCGCAGCCGGTGGCCGACCGCCGCCTCTTCGCGGGCCGCGACGAGGTCCTGAAGACGGTCATCCGCTCGATCGAGGACCAGCGGCTGCACATCGTCCTGTACGGCGAGCGCGGGATCGGGAAGACCTCGCTGCTGCACGTCCTGACCCAGGCGGCGACCGAAGCCCGCTACATCGTCGTGTACACCTCGTGCGGCGCCAACTCGAACTTCGACGAGACGTTCCGCGCCGTCGCGACCGACATCCCGCTGCTGTTCCACTCGGGCTTCTCGCCGACGGCCACCGAGGCCGAGCGCGGCTCGTCGCTGGCGGACCTGCTGCCGAACGAACCGCTGTCGCCCCGCAAGTTCGGCGACCTCTGCGCGAAGCTCACCGGCACCCGCGTGCTGGTCATCCTCGACGAGTTCGACCGGGCGGGCTCCGCCGCCTTCCGGCGCGACGTGGCCGAGCTGATCAAGAACCTCTCGGACCGTCTCTGCCGGGTCCAGCTCGTCCTGGCCGGCGTCGCCGCGGACCTCACCGAGTTGGTGGAGCACATCCCCTCGATCCGCCGGAACATCTTCGCGCTCCGCGTGCCCAAGATGACCGAGACCGAGGTGCTGCAGATCGTCGCCAACGGCGAACGGGAAGCCGACCTGAAGTTCGACGCCGACGCCAGCGCCTCGGTGGTCGCGGTGGCGCGTGGCTCGCCGTACCTCGCCAGCCTGCTGTGCCATCACGCCAGCCACGCCGCGCTGGACGAGAACCGGAACACGGTGCTGCCCGCCGACGTCGCGAGCGCCGTGGGTTTCGCGGTCAACGAGTTCGAGGCCCGCGTGCCGAAGCCGGCGCAGGCGCACGTGCGGCGGCTGTTCGAACAGGGCCGGGCCGAGGCCATGGCCCTGGCGTCGCGGGCCGCCCTCGCCAACGACGGCGTCTTCACTGTGGCGGACCTGACCAACGCGAACGACCTGACGGCCCGCAAGGCCGAAGAGATCCTCAGCACTCTGTCGGCCGACGGCCTGCTGCGGCCGGCCTATCAGGACGACTCGGACGACCGGTTCACCTTCGTGGAAGACGGTCTGCCCGCGCTGATCTGGATGACGTGGGCGCAGCGCACCCTGCAGCCGGCGCCCCGGCCGTCCCGCGCCGCCGCCGCGGCCGGGTCGTGAAGCGCGGCCCCGCGGGGCCGCGTCGACACCAGAGCCCGTCGATCAGAGGCCGGGAAGGCCTCTAGCGTTTGACGCTTCGAATGTTGCGGGTGTCGCCGGCGAGGCGCCGCCGCGCTTCGATCTCGGCCGCCCGCTTGGCCCGAGTGCCCTCGCGGTCCGTAACCCCGTTGTTCACCGAGCCGGCCGCCACGATGGCGATGATGGCCAGAAGCAGGAACAGGAGCGAATAGGCTTCCATGGCGGACCTCGCGTGGCGTCGGCGACGCAGGCGGAGGACGGGTCCCCGCCTGCGTCACCCCGATGCTATTTCGCCGCCGGCGTCTCGGCGGGCGCCGCCGGAGCCGCAGGCGCAGCCGCGGGAGCTGCGGACGGCGCAGCTTTCGCAGCCGGCGCCTTAGGCGGCGGCTTGAACGAGGCATTGTAGACGATCTTGGACTCCGCAGCCTTGCGCATGTCCTGGATCTGCTTGCCGACGGTTTCCTGCGCCTTCTGCTGGCGAAGGACGTTCATCGCGTAGTTCGTCGCCACATCGCCCTGGAATGGGACGGTCTTCGAACCGGTGATCTGGTTGAAGACGAACGAGCCGCCCTGCGGCACGACGAACACCTCGCCCGGCGGCAGCTTGCTGATCCCGGCCACGAGCCCGGGATTGGCCGACATGGTGTCGAGCGTGGCGACGCTTTCCTGGTACTGCACGCCCTCGGCTTCCAGGAGCGCCTTCACCTCGCCGAGCGAGTTGAGCGGCTTGAAGCGCTCGGCCGGGATCTTGTTGGGCGCCGCGATGAGCTGGTCGACCACCATCACCCGGCGGTTCGCGAACTGCTCCGGATGCGAGGTGATATAGGCCTCGGCCTGCTGCTTGGTCGGCACGCCCGCCTTGGCGGCGAGCTTGCGCTGGTAGAGCTGCGCCAACAGCCCCTCTTCGCCGCGCTCGAGCTGGATGGCGTAGTCCGGGGTCTTGTCCAGTTTCTGCTCGCGCGCCTGCTGGGCGAGCAGCTTGCGGAGGATGATTCGCTGAAGGGCCTGCTGCTGCGCGGCCTTCATCACCGCCGGATCGCGGGAGCTGAAGTTGCCCAGCTCGGCGCGGAGCTGCAGCGTGGTGATCTCCTCACCGTTGACGGTCGCAGCCACCTGCCCCTTCGGCGCGCCGCCGCCGCCGGCCATCTGCTTGATGCGGTCGCACCCTGACAGCGCAAGCGCCGCGCCCACGCACACAACGACAGTCAGCGATCTCGTTCTCAATTGCCCCTCCCGGACCAACGGCAGCGTGTTTTCCACGGCGCATCCCGACAGTGTCAAACGACATTCCTTGCGAAAGTGCTGCGGGACCCCCCGCGAAACGTCAGCCAGCCCAATGTCGCGACGCACCCGATGTTCCGAAAGCTTCGCACGAACCGAGTCCGCCCAAAAGGGAAATGGACTTGGCGCAGGCATCGGCGCGACGAGCGGGGGCGACGGTTCGACGGAAGCAAGCTGGGCGGTGCGCTCCGTCAAAGGTCCCTTTAGACTCCTCGCGCCA
>Ga0209257_1002268_pt1 | contig 19622 bp, 15 predicted proteins | sample AraplaCvi_mCL_r2_FD_184277 | JGI IMG/M metagenome (GOLD analysis project Ga0209257, IMG submission 184277) | Arabidopsis root microbial communities from North Carolina, USA - plate scrape MF_Cvi_mCL_r2 (SPAdes) (version 2) | ecosystem: Host-associated > Plants > Roots > Endosphere | place: USA...
CTTCCCCGGCGCCCGCGCCGGCGCCGATTGCGGAGCCGGCGCGGGCGCCGGGGAAGGGGGCGTGCTCGATCCGGCCGGCATCACCGGCTTGTCGCGCAGCAGCACGATGGAGATGCGGCGATTCTCCGGCGAGAGCGGATCTTCCTTGATCTTCGGATCAGTGTCGGCCCGGCCGGAAATGTCCTCGAACCGCCCGTCATCGACGCCGGCATTGACCAGCGCCCGCCGCGCGGCATTGGCGCGATCGGTGGAAAGTTCCCAGTTGCTGTAATCCGCGCGGCCCTGATAGGGCGTCGCATCGGTATGGCCGGCGATGGAGAGCTTGTTGTCGAGCGGCGCCACCACGTGGGCGACCAGGGACAGAAGCTGCCGGCTGCGATCGTTCATCGAGGCGCTGCCGGAAGGGAACATCGACACCTTCTCCTTGTCGAGCAGCTGGATGCGCAGACCTTCCGGCGTCTGCTGGATGTCGATGTTGTTCTTCAGATCGGCAAGTCCGGGATCCTGCTGGATCTGCTGCTCGATCTTTTTCTTCACGTCCGCGAACTGCTGCTGCTCGGCCTTGGCGACGACTTCCTGCGCCTCTTTGACATCGACCGGCTTCTCGGCTTTCGGGTTGGCGTCGGCGGGAACCGGATTCTCGTCCTCCGATTTCGGACTCTGGTTGGCGTCGTCCGACGGGTCCTCGATATCGACCTCGGCCTGCGCCGCCGCCGCGCCCTCGACCGCCTGCATGATGGCGGGCTGGCCGTTCAGCACCGCTTCCTGCGATTGCTGGTTCTGTGGCGCGATGGTCGGCTTGAAGTATTGGGCGATGCCCTTCTTCTGCTCTTCGGTGACCGCGTTCAGCAGCCAAAGCAGCAGGAAGAAGGCCATCATCGCGGTCACGAAGTCGGCATAGGCCACCTTCCAGGCGCCGCCGTGATGGCCGCCCCCGGATTTCTTGATCCGCTTGATGATGATCGGTCTGTCGTCGGCCATGGCCCGAGTCTCCTCAGACCGCCGGGAGGGCGCTCACCGCCTCTTCGACCTCGTAGAAGCTCGGTCGATCCGTGGACCAGAGCACCTTGCGCGCGAACTCGACCGAGACCGCGGGCGGGTAGCCCTGCATATGGGCGAGGAGGCCGGCCTTGATGCATTGGAAGTATTTCGAATCGGCATTGTCCACGCCGGCGATGGCACCACCGATCGGCGCCACCAGGCCGTAGGACATCAGCACGCCGAAGAACGTGCCGACCAGCGCCGCGCCGATCAGATGGCCGAGCACTTCCGGCGGCTCGGTGATCGAGCCCATGGTGTGGATGACGCCGAGCACCGCGGCGACGATACCGAGGGCGGGCATGCCGTCCGCCATCAGCTGCACGGCATGCGATGCGTTGTGCTGCTCCTGGTGATGCGCCTCGAGTTCGGCATCGATCAGCGTCTCGACCTCGTTCGCGTTCTCGGTGCCGAGAGTCATCATGCGCAGATAGTCGCACAAGAACTCGACCGCATGGTGGTTGTGCTGAACCTTGGGGAACGCGGCGAACAGCGCGCTCTCGTCGGGCTTCTCGATATGTTGCTCGAGCGCCAGCATGCCTTTGGTCTTGGCCAGGCGGAACAGCTGGTAGAGCAGGCTCAGAAGCTCGATGTAGTCGCCCTTCTTATAGGTCGGGCCCTTGAGCGCGCGCTTGAAGCCCGCGCCGACCGCCTTCAGGTTGGCCTTGGTGTTGCCGATGATAAAGGCGCCGACAGCGGCGCCCAGGATGATGATGAACTCGTTCGGCTGGAACAGGACGCCGAAATGGCCGCCGGCCATCAGGTAACCGCCGGCCACAGCGCCGAAGACAATAATGGTGCCGACGATGACAAGCATGCGGGGAGTCGACCGGACCTTTGATTCGAACCGGCCCAACCATTGACGAATAAAGTTAAAACTTGGTTAGGGTGCGCTCTATCGGTCCGTTTATTGAGATTTTTCCTCGGAGCGCGAGGACAGCCGCCGGGTCGGAAAACCGCCGGATTCCAAGGCGGAAATGATCTCGGCGACGTGCTGGGGATTGCGGGTTTCGACCACCGCATCGACATCGGCGCGTTTCACCGGCAGGTCGAAGAACATCCGCTGGTGATAGATTTCAATGATGTTGCCCCCGGTTGCGCCGATCAGGCGGGCCAAATGGCCGAGCACGCCAGGCTGGTCGGAAATCTCGATCCGGAGCGTCACGACCCGCCCGTCGCGGATCAACCCGCGCATCAGCACCTGAGCCATCAGGCGGGAATCGATGTTCCCGCCGGAGACGATGAGAACGACGTCGCGGCCCTTGAATCGCCAGGGATCGGCGAGCAAGGCCGCCAGGCTCGCGCCACCGGCACCCTCGGCGACCAGGCCCTGACGTTCCACCAGAATGTGCACTGCGTTCTCGAGCTGGTCCTCGGTCGCGAGCAGCAGATCGGCGGTATGATGCTGGATGATCGCCTGGGTGAGGCGGCCGGGCGACTTCACGGCGATCCCGTCGGCGATGGTCTGGCCGCGGTTGTCGGGCGGCAGTTGCTTCACCGCGTGGTGCATCGAAGGATAGAGATCGGCCTCGACGCCGAAGATCTCGACCGCTGGCTTCTTCTCTTTCACCGCGATGGCGATGCCGCTGATCAACCCGCCGCCGCCGATCGGCGCGATCAGGCTGTCGAAAGCCGGCAGGTCGGCGAGGATCTCCAAGCCGATCGTGCCCTGGCCGGCGACGATCAAGGGATCGTCGTAAGGATGCACGAACACCAGGTTCTGCTTGGCGGCAACCTCGCGCGCATAGACCGCGGCCGCGTCGATCGTGTCGCCTTCGAGCTCGACCTTGGCGCCGAACCCGGCGGTGCGCTCGACCTTGGTGAAGGGTGTCGCCTTCGGCATCACGATGGTTGCCGGAATGCCGAGCCGCTGGGCGTGATAGGCGACACCTTGTGCGTGGTTGCCGGCCGACATGGCGATCACGCCGCGCTTCGACTCTTCCTGCGTCAAGCTGAGGAGCTTATTGAGCGCGCCACGATCCTTGAATGAGCCGGTGAACTGCTGGTTCTCCAGCTTCAGATGGATGCTGTTCGCGCCCGAGAGGGCGGCGAGGCGCGGCGAGCTCACCAGCGGCGTTCGCACCACCTGACCCTCGATTCGGGCGGCCGCGTCCCGAATGTCATCGGCGGTCGGAAACACCAGATCGGACGACAAGATCAATTCCCCGGATTCAGCGTCAGCGTATGGACCGACGGTTGCACGATAGTGCGATAGCGCCCGTCGCGCCAGTCCACCAGCCAGTCGGCATAGTGGTTTGAGAGGGGATTACCCGATTGTCCGCCGGCGAGGGTCACGGCGGCCTGCATCGGATCGGCGAGATCGGTCACGATCCGCATGGTCGGTCCATGCATATCGGGAAATTCCAGCGGATCGTCGCGCTGGATCGGAACGGCGCGATTGAGCGTGAACATGTCGCCGTCGGTCGCGAGATCCGGATCCAGCCAGTCACCAAGCAGAGGGATGCGGCTGAACACCGGATGGCGGAAATGCAACCGGTGCAGGGCACCCCATTTCCAGTTCGCGGCGTCGGTCTTGAACTGATCGCGGAGGCGATCGGTCGCCTCTTTGAGAGTGGCACCGAGCAGCGCGCCACAGGTTTCCGGGGCGCAGCGCTTCGGATCGCTCAGCAGTTGCCTCAGAACATCGTCGTTCCAGAACCACCAGTCGTCATAGGAGGCACCCAGTTCCTTGCGCAACAGCCGATTGGCGGTGATCGAGACCCAGAGCGTCGCAATCGAGGGTTCGGCACGGGACAGGTCGGCGTGGCCGTCCCAGCGTTCCAGCATGCCGGTGATGACCGGATCGCCGTCCTTCACCAGCGGCAGCCAGGATCGGACTAGATCGCGCAGCGGCGCCGAGAGGGTGTCGCGCTGGATCTTCTCCATGTCTTCGGAATCGAAGGTGGGCTTCGCCTGCAGCAATTCGGCGATGCGCCGATAGCGGCCGTCATCGTGCCAGCGGCCGGCGATGAAATGCGGATAATCGTCAGGGACGATCTTGTTGTTGGCGGTGGCGATCCATCCGGCTGCGGGATCGCGCGACTGCGGGAGCTGGTCGAAGGGCAGGGTGCCGGTCCAGTCGTAATCACCGGTCCAGCCGGGCGCCGGCAGCAGGCTGTTGGCGAAGACCTTGCGGCGCAGCGGGACGCGGCCCGCGGCGACGAAACCGATATGGCCCGCGCGATCGGCAAAGACCACGTTCTGCTCCGGCGCATGGAAGTCGGCGAGGGCGGTGCGGAACTCATCGGCGGAGCGCGCCATGTTCATGCCGAACAGCCCCTCAGCCGTGCGGTCGCCAGGCAGGAGGAAGGTGGCCGACAAGGCGAAGATCGGACCGTCGGTCTTGCGGTCTTCGTCGAGGTCGGACACGACGGGACCATGGCGGGTGCTGCGGATGTCGAGCAGCACATCCGGGCCGCCTTTGACCTTGATCGTCTCCTTGCGGATCTCGAACGGCGCCGAACCTTCCGGCGTTTGATAGAGGCCGGGACTGCCTTCGACCGCCTTCTCCTCGAACAGGTCCTCGGTGTCTCCGCTGGTCGTGGTGAGGCCCCAGGCCACGCGATCGCTGGCGCCGATCACGATCAACGGCATGCCGGGGCTGGTGCTGCCGACCCATTCGCGATCCGGCGTCACGATATGCACCAGGTACCAGACCGACGGGGCGCCGAGGCTCAAATGCGGGTCGTTGGCCACCATCGGCGCACCGCGCGTGCTCTTCTGTGGGCCGATGACCCAGTTGTTCGAAGCGACGTTCAAATGCCCGAACCAGGGCGTCGGCAGGCCGGCCAGCGATTTTGCTTCGGGAAGCAGGATCTGGAAAAGGTCCGGCGGCAACGCCTTCTTCAGGGCCAGGTTCAGCCGCTCCTCGCGCCAATTGGCCGAGAGTTGCAGGGCCATGATCCGACCCCAGACCAGCGAATCCGCCGGCTTCCAGGGCTCCGGTGTGATGCCCAGCAGCTGAAATTCCGGTGGCAGTACACCGCGCCTTTGCGCGAGGAAGGCGTTGACGCCCGCCGCATAAGCATCGAGTGCGGCTTTCAACGCCGGGCTCGCAGCGGCCGCTTGCGCTTGCGCCTGGCGATAGAGGCCGAGCGTCCGCATCAGCCTGTCGGTCGGAAGGCCGGACTCGCCGATGGTTTCCGCCAGCCGTCCGGCACCCGCGCGCCGCATCATCTCCATCTGGAACAGCCGGTCCTGCGCATGGGCGAAGCCGACTGCAAAATACGCATCATTCAGCGACTTCGCGGTGATGGTCGGTACGCCACGGTCGTCGCGCGCGATCTCGACCGGCGCCGAGAGTCCGGCGACGGAAATCGTGCCGTCAACCTGCGGCAGGGAGGTGCGCAGCCAGAAGTATCCGCCGACGCCAAGAATGATCGCCAATGCCAGCAGGGCCAGGAGCCCGCGGCCGATCCATTTGAATACGCGCTGCATGCCTGTTACGGAAAGTCCGCGAGGATGCGCGCGCGATCGCCGTCCAGCGCCGGTGCCGCGGGACGGCGCTCCGCATCGGGATAGGCCGACATCTTGATCGGCATGCCGGCCACCATCAGCGGCGCGACGCTCGGATCGTCGACCGGCAGCACCATGTTGCGGGCCTGGACCTGCGGATCGTGCACCGCCTGCTCCACGTTGTTGATCGGTGCGCAGGGGACGCCCGCAGGCAGCAGCAGATCGAGCCAATGCTGGGTCGGGTGGTGGATGAGCAGATCCTCCAAGGTCGCCTTCAGCAGCACGACATGGTCGCTGCGCGCGGCATTCGTCGCAAAGCGCGGATCCTGCGCCACGGCGGGGCAGCCCAGGGTGCGACAGAGATTGGCAAACAGCTCGTCATTGCCGCAGGCGATGACCACATGCCCGTCCTTGGTCTGATAGGGCTCGAACGGCGCGATCGAGGGATGGCGCGCCCCTTGCGGCTTCGGCGCCTTGCCGCTGGCGAAATAGCGCGCGATCGAGTTTTCCAGGAGCGCCACCTGGGAATCCAGCATGGCGACGTCGATCATCATGCCTTCGCCGGTCTTCGCGCGGTGATGCAGCGCGGTGAGGATGCCGAGTGCCGTGAACATCCCGGCGCCGAGATCGCCGATGGAGGAACCGACGCGGGTCGGGGGTCCGCCTTCATGGCCGGTGACGCTCATGATCCCGCCCATCGCCTGGGCGATGATGTCATAGGCCGCGCGCTTGGCATAAGGACCGGTCTGGCCAAATCCCGAGGTCGAGGCATAGATGAGCTTCGGATAGGCGCGGTGCAAGGCTTCCCAGCCGAGGCCCAGCCGCTCCATCGTGCCGGGCCGGAAATTCTCGATCACGACATCGGCGCGCTTCAGCATCCGGTGCAGGATGGCGCTGTCAGCCGCGGCCTTGAGATCGAGCGCGATCGACTCCTTGCCGCGGTTCTGCGAGATGAAATAGCCGGACTTGCCGTTGATGAAGGGCCCATAGGCCCTGGAATCGTCGCCACCCACCGGGTTCTCGACCTTGATCACCCGGGCGCCCAGATCGGAAAGCAGCAGGGTGCAGAACGGCCCGGCGAGCACCCGCGTCAGATCGATGACAACAATGTCGGAAAGCGGTCCCGCCACAATCGATAACCCCAATTGTCTTCGTTCCGTCTTGATAGCCGAGGCGGGTGACTCTGGGAAGCGGCTGGGCTAAGAACCTCATCCATTCCCGTCATGTGCGGGCCCCGTCCGCGAATACGGGCATTCGTCCGCTGGGCTCGCGGGTGACGAACTGACTGGGAGACGACATGGCCATCAGGGATTTCGAATCGGTCAAGGCGATGGTCGCGGCGCTCCAGCCGAGCTATCCGGTCTATTGCCTGCGGCCCGAGGTCATCGCTGAGACGGCGAAGCGCTTCCTCGATCTCTTTCCCGGCCGGGTGCTCTATGCCGTCAAATGCAACCCGCATCCGGAAGTCCTGAAGGCGCTCTACCAGGCCGGCATCCGGCATTTCGACACGGCCTCGCTGCCCGAGATCGCCCAGGTGCGCGAAAGCTTCGGCGATGCCGCCTGCTATTTCATGCATCCGGTGAAGGGCAGGGCGGTGATCAACACCTCGGCGCGGGTCTATGAGATCGACACCTTCGTGATCGACCACATGGATGAGCTGGAGAAGATCCTGACGGAGACCGGCGGCGCCGAGGGCCTCACCATCTATGTCCGCATCAAGACGCCGCCGGCGGAAGGGACGCTCTATCACCTCGCCGCGAAATTCGGCGCCGGCGTTGCCGAAGCGGCGGCGATGCTGAAAGAGGCACAGTCGCGCGGCTGCCAGGTCGGCGTCGCCTTCCATGTCGGCTCGCAATGCCTGACGCCCGGCGCCTATACGACGGCGCTGCAATTGGTGGGCGAGGTGCTGGACCAGGCAAAGGTGCAGATCGCGGGCCTCGATGTCGGCGGCGGCTTTCCCGCGGCCTATCTCGGCACCAACATGCCGCCCCTGGAGGACTTCGTTTCGGCGATCGAGGAGGGCGTGAAGACGCTCGGCCTCCGGCGCGATTGCGTGCTGATGTGCGAGCCGGGCCGCGCGCTGGTTGCGCATGCGATCTCGGTGGTGACCCAGGTGCAACTCCGGAAGGGCGATCAGCTCTATATCAACGACGGCATCTACGGCTCCCTTTCGGAGACGGTGGATGCCGGCCTGCGTCTCCCCGCGCGCCTGGTGCGGATCGGCGAGGATTCCCGTGCACCGGCCAAAGACTTCACCCTGAACGGCCCGACCTGCGATTCACTCGATGTGCTGCCGTCGCCCTTCGCCTTGCCGGAGGACGTGCGGGAAGGGGACTGGATCGAGATCGACCGGGTCGGCGCCTATTCGAATGCGCTGGCAACCCGCTTCAACGGCTTCCATCCGGAAACCATGGTCACGGTCCACGACAAGGCGATCATTCCCTCGCTCTGAGGCACCGCTTACCCGAATGGCGGTATGCTTTCGAAGCAATTACAGCGTGTAAACGTTTGATATTCTGCTCGAAAGGCACGTCGGAATCGGATAAAATCCCTAGACGTTGATGGGGATCATGTCGAATAGGGGGCGAACCATGAAGCCGTGGCTGCTTGTGCTGGCCGTCGCTGTCGGCCTCTCCGGATGCACGCTGCTCGACCGGCAGGAGAAGCGCATCAATTACACGGAGAACCTGAACTCCAAGGGGACGCCCACCCTGATCACGGACGCCAAGCAGCGCGCGATCATCAACGTTCCGGCGAATGTCTACGAGGGAACCGGGAGCGACGCCGGCGTTAAGAATCATCCCACGCGGATCATTTGTGCCGAGCCCAGTCCGGATGTGGCTCAAGCGATCTCCGCGGCGTTCACTGCGGCAGCACAGGTGGATGCGAAGATGGCGGATGCTGCTGCGCCGAGTGTGACCCAGCAGATCTCCGGTTCCGGGTCGGTCGGCTCAGCCTATGCGTCCAGCATCGCTCAGCTCGGCGAACGCCTGGCGACCGTCGCATTGCTGCGCGACAAGATGTATCGAGCGTGCGAAGCATATCAAAACGGCGCTATCACCGACACCAGCTACACATTGCTGCTATCCCGTTTCGACAAGACCATGACGAGCTTGTTGTCCGCTGAAATGGCGGCGGGTGCGTTCGGCCGCAATCTCGCCGCTCTGGGAGGAAGCGCTTCGACCCGCGGAGTCGATCCCAAGGAATTAGCCGACGCCAAGGAAGGTGCGAAGGCGGCTGCAAAGGCGCTGTCCACCGCCGCGGCGTTGCCGGACTCCGATCCAACCAAGAAGGACGTCGTTCAAAAGGCCGGTGCAGACCTGGATAGTGCCGTCTCCAAGCTGGCCGATCTGGAACTGCATGCCGCGGCCACCGCTGCGCAGTCCGGCCCTGGGACCAGCGGAGTGATCGGTCAGATCGCCGGACGAAGCGCGACGGACGCGGATGCGGTCGCGCGGATCAATGCGAATTTCCTGGATGATGACGCCTCAGGATCGATCATCGACGCGTGCATCACCGCGCTGGACCGGAATCGCGCCGGCCAGACCAGCCAACAGCTTCGAGATAGTACAGCAAGGATCGGACAACTGCAGGAGCAATTGGCCGAAATTGAAAGGAGCAAGCCGTCCCCCGGCGCTGAATCGGCTCCTCCTAACGGGACTAACGAGCAGGCTCTCAGGGATGATCTTAGAACAGAACAGGCCATAAATACGCGACTGAGGGAAGCTTCTGCGCCTTCGCTCGGGGCGACGTGTCAAAAACTGCTGGACAAGGCGGACGAAACCCTAGTCACGGTGACCCAGCCAGTATCCGGCAGCGCGGATGGAACTGTTCAGATCACCGGTGGTGGCGCGATCAGTCTTCTCCAGCAGAACAAGCTCGCGATGCGCAAGGTCGAAGCTGATGTGACGAAGAGCGTCGTATCGTCCAATGCGACGGTTGAAAAGTCCAAGGCCGCTGCCGCCGCTCAGGTCGAGATCGCGACGAAGATCATTGACGCCTGCGTAAAGGCCGCACCGGCAGTGAGCGATCCCAAGGAACGCATGGAAAAACTGACAGTGTGCCTCGCCGCAGCCAAGCCTGCCGCGCCTGCGGAGTAGCGCTCTTGGAGAGAGAGCATGCGCGCCGTGGCGTGAAATTTCATCGAGGAACCTGATCCGGCCGGTCATTCCGAGTGACCGAAGCTTGCTAACCTGCTAAGAAATCCCCATTTGCTGCGCTGCAACATAGAGCGAGGCGGCGAATGGACAGTGTCGAGATGCAGCCCCGGATCGGCTCTTTTCAGGGCTGCTCGCCGGGCGGCTTTCATGAGGTCTTCTATACGGAGTGGGGCGATCCCGCAGCCAAGCGGGTGATCGTCTGCTGTCACGGTCTCACCCGAAACGGGCGCGACTTCGATCTTCTGGCGGCACGGCTGGCGAGCGGCCTCGACTTCGCGCAGGCCCGCGGTCAGGAGACTGACGCACCGGCACGCGGCTCCTGGTTCTCGAATCTGTGGCGCCGCCGCGCCGAGCCGGCGCCGCTGCAGCTCGATCCCGAGCCGGTTGCCGTCCGCGTGATCTGCCCCGATGTGACCGGGCGGGGCCGCAGCGAATGGCTGAAGGATCCGGCGAACTACGGCTATCCACAATACATGTCCGACATGACCGCGCTGATCGCGCGCCTCGGCGTGGCGCAGGTCGATTGGATCGGAACTTCGATGGGCGGGTTGATCGGTATGTTCCTGGCCGCATCGCCGAACACGCCGATCCGGTCCCTGGTGGTGAACGATGTCGGTCCCATCCTGCCGCGTGCTGCCCTGCTTCGGATCGCCGATTATGTCGGCCGCGATGAGCGCTTTGCCAATCTCGCCGAGCTCGAGGCGCATCTGCGCAAGGTCCATGCGTCGTTCGGTCCTCTCACCGACCCGCAATGGCGGCATCTGGCGCAGCACGGCCATCGCTTCCACGCCGATGGCAGCTACGGCCTCGCCTATGATCCGGGGATTGCCTTGAACGTGCGCGCCGCAATCCGGGACTGGGATTTCTGGGCCAGCTGGGACGCCATCGCCTGTCCCGCGCTCATCCTGCGTGGCGCGCAATCCGATCTCTTGAGCGCCGAGGTCGCCGAAGCCATGACGAAGCGCGGGCCGAAGGCCGATCTCGCCACCTTCGAGGGAATCGGCCATGCTCCGGCTTTGATGAGCAGCGATCAGATCGAGACCGTCGCAAAATGGCTGGCACGACGACCTTAAGAGCGATCATCGAGCGGCTGCCGCCGTTCCGGGCGCGGCTGCCCTGGCTGGGCGGCGATCTCCAGACCATGCGCAATTTCCTCGTGCGCCCGAAGCCGCCGATCGAGCAGTGGCCGGCGCAGCCGCTCGAGTTCGATATGGCCGACGGCACGGGCGATCGCCTGGACGGTCTGCTGCATCGCCCAAAAGAGAATCGACGCCGCCCGCTTGTGCTGCTCATTCACGGGATCGGCGGCTCCAACCAGAGCGCTTACATCCGCATCAGCACCGTGCATCTGCTGCGCGCCGGGTACCCGGTGCTGCGGCTGAACCTGCGTGGCGCCGGCGGGCGGAAGACTCAGCAGTTCTACCATGCGGGCCGCACCGAGGACCTGAAGCGCGTGATCGGCAGTCTCGACGGCAACGTTGCCGCCAACGGCGTGGTGCCGGTCGGCTTCTCGCTCGGCGGCAACCTGTTGCTGAAGTATCTCGCCGAATGCGGGGCGATGGCGCCGGTGATGGCGGCGATCAGCATCTCGGCGCCGATCGACCTCGATGCGACGCAGCACCGGATCCATATGGCGCGCAATCGGATCTATCACCGCGAGATCATGAAATGGGTGGTATCGGAGCGCCGCGGCGAGCTGCCGCCCGAGATCCGCACCATGCTGGAGTTCGACAACCGGATCGTCGCGCCCGCCAACGGCTTCAAGGACGCGCGCGACTATTATCGCAACTGCTCGGCGGCGCCGATGCTGGGTGCGATCCGCCGCCCGACCTTGCTGATCCATGCCGCGGACGATCCCTGGATTCCCGCCGCGAGCTATCGCGACATCGCGCCCAATCCCAGCCTCATCCCCGCGATCCTGCCGGGTGGCGGCCATGTCGGCTTCCATGCCAGGGGCCTCGATCGTTCCTGGCACGACTTTGCGCTCGGCCGGTTCATCGGCGCCTTGGGCTAAGGCACTCCGAATCTGCTGTAGCCGGGAACGGTGGCCTTGAGGGCCGGTTGCCGTCCCATGAAGGTCTGGCTCGTCTCCTTCGCCGCCGGCTGTTTCGGCGGCTGCTGCTTCGTGGCAGCGCTCTTGATGCTCGATATCGGCGGGCTCGGGACGCTGATCGCGCGCGATCAGGGGGCGCTGGTGCCTCTTCTCTTGCTTCTGACCGCGGTCGCCGGCTCGTTCGGAGTCGCCATGGCCGTCTCAAGCGTGGCGGAGGAACAACCGCCCCGCGGCGGTCGCCTGCAGCGGCGCGCGCTTCCCGTCAGAGCTTCTGCAGCAGCGTGCAGGCTTCAATCGCCGAATAGGTGAGGATGCCGTCGGCGCCGGCGCGCTTGAAGCACATCAGCGCCTCCAGCACGCATTTGTCGTTATCCAGCCATCCGTTCTGTGCGGCGGCCTTGATCATCGCGTATTCGCCGGAGACCTGATAGGCGAAGGTCGGCATGCCGAACTGCTGCTTCATTCGCCACAGCACGTCGAGATAGGGCAGGCCGGGCTTCACCATCAGCATGTCGGCGCCCTCGGCAACGTCGAGCGCCCCCTCGCGCAGGGCTTCATCGCCGTTGGCGGGGTCCATCTGATAGGTGCGCTTGTCGGCGCGGCCCAGGGCCGATTTCGATCCCACCGCCTCGCGGAACGGTCCGTAGAAATTGGAAGCGTATTTGGCTGAGTAGGCCATGATCTTCACATGGCTGTAGCCGTTCGCGTCGAGCGCGTCGCGGATCCGGCCGATCCGCCCATCCATCATGTCCGAAGGCCCGACCACGTCGCAGCCGGCATCGGCCAGCGCCAGGCTCTGCTTGATCAGCACCTCGATGGTCTCGTCGTTGAGGATGCGGCCGCCGCGCTCCAGCCCGTCCTGGCCATGGCTGATATAGGGATCGAGCGCCACGTCGGACATGATGCCGATCTCCGGCACCGCCTTCTTCAGCGCGCGGATCGCCTTGTCGATCACATTGCCCTTGCGATAGGCCTCGCGCGCGTCCTCGGTCTTCCGCTCCTTCGGCACATAGGGGAAGAGCGAGAGCATCGGGATCCCGAGCTTCGCCGCCTGTTCGGCCGCCTTGACCAGCGCCGGCACGGTCAGCCGGCTGACGCCGGGCAAAGACGGAATCGGCTCCTTCGCCGCACCACCTTCCTTGACGAAGACCGGCCAGATGAAATCGGCGGGCGTCAGCACCTGCTCGGCGGTCAGCCGCCGCACCCAATCGTCGCTGCGGTTGCGGCGCATCCGGATGCGCGGATACTGGCCGAAGGGCTGGCGCGAATGTTTTGTCTCGGACATGGGGAGGGCAGGCGCGTTGTTCTGGGGTTTAATGTCCCCGGATACTAGGCCGCTTGATGCCGATCAACAACAGCAGCGAAACGGACGGAATGTCGCAAGTTCACTCGAAGACGGCGGCGACGTCGAGCGCCCGCGGCTGTGCCGGATAGACGCCGACCCGCCAGAACACCCAGCCGCCCATGGTGCCAAAAGGAACCAGGACCAGCCCGAGCAGGAAGACCAGCGCGCCGTCCGAGGAGCCGTGGAAAGCGATGGCGTCATCGGCGTCGACCTCAGCAGGCGCGGCGCCGTCAATCCAATCGACCGCCTTGCTGGTGAGCATGACGGCGGCCGGGAGGGAGAAAGCGAGGAAGGCGCCGAGCAGGAAGCAGTGGGCGCGCCGCACGAACCGATGTCGCCTTGCCAGGGCCAGAAACAGCGTACCGATCGGCAGCGACCAGATTTCGGCGGCTGCGAGAACAACGCCGAAGGACGTAAGGACAATGCCTGATTCGAGCAGGATAAGAAGGAGTGCCCCCAGCGCGATTGGCAAAACAGGGGCGACCGCAAGGCCGAACAAAAGTCGCCACTTCGCCAGATCGCGCCAATGGCGCTGATGCGCCCGCTCGTGCTTCGCAGAGATCAGGATCTCCACCCGCCGCCTTGCCCTTGTTCTTCCGGACACCACTCTAGGGCAAAAAGTGGCGAGGTTATGACGCAGCCTCCATCGCCATTACTCCGCCGCCACCGGCACCGCGTTCGGCTTCGGCTGAGCCGCGGCGTAGCGGCGGGCGAGGATGGCGCAGACCATGAGCTGCATCTGGTGGAAGATCATGATCGGGAGCAGCACCACGCCGACGGTCGAGGCGCCGAACAGGACGGTGGCCATCGGGATGCCGGCGGCGAGGCTCTTCTTCGAGCCGCAGAACACGATGACGATCTCGTCGGCCCGGGCGAAGCCGGCGAGCCGACTGCCGAAGGTGGTGATCGCCAGCACGATGCCGAGCAGCATCGCGTTCACCAGCACGAGCGCGCCGAGCTCAGGCAGGGGGAAGAGGTGCCAGATGCCCTCGACCACCGCCGCACCGAAGGCACTGTAGACTGCGAGCAGGATCGAGCCGCGATCGACCAGGCCGAGGATCTTGTTGTGCCGCTTGGCCCATTCGCCGATCCAGCGCCGCAGCAACTGGCCGGCGACGAAGGGCAGCAGGAGCTGCACCACGATATTGAGTGCGGAATCGAGACCGCCGGCGCTGCCGGTCTTGTGCAGCACCAGCGAGACCAGAACCGGCGTCAGCACGATGCCGAGGAGATTGGAGGCGGTCGCCGCGCAGACCGCCGCCGGCACATTGCCGCGGGCGATCGAGGTGAAGGCGATCGAGGACTGCACGGTCGACGAAAGCGTGCAGACGAAGAGCACGCCGGTCCAGAGCTCCGGCGCCAGGAGATGCGGGAACGCCGTCTGCAGGCCGATGCCGACCATGGGGAAGAGCAGGAAGGTGCTGGCCAGCACGGTCGCGTGCAGCTTCGGCTGCTTCAGGCCGCCGATGACCGCTTCGCGCGAGAGCCGCGCGCCGTGCAGGAAGAACAGCAGGCCGATCGCGATGTTGCTGGCCCAGCCGACGACCGTCGCCATCTCGCCGGTCGCGGGAAGGAAGCTGGCGAGCGCCACGGTGCCAAGGAGCGAAAGGATGAAGGTGTCGGGCAGGAAGCGGGCCATGGTCGGGTGTGCGGTGTTCTGCGGGTGATGTCCTGAAACTGGGCGCTTTTCTGCCTATCGTGAACCCCACTGATCTAGTTGACTGCTATCGTAAACTCCGATAGCCATGCCGAATGCTCCATCCGCAATGGCTCCGGACCTTCGTGACCGCCGCCGCCGCCTCCAGCTTCAGCGAAACCGGGCGGCGGCTGAACCTCACCCAATCGACGGTGAGCGAGCATATCCGCCAGCTCGAAGCGGCCCTCGGGCGCCGGGTCTTCGTCCGTGACACCCATTCGCTGGCGCTGACCCAGGACGGCGAGACTCTGCTGGTCCACGCCCGGCTGATCCTGGAAGCCCATGCCGCCGCCGAGGCGCAGTTCAGCGGTCCGAGGCTCCGCGGCCGGGTGCGGTTCGGCACCTCGGACGACCTGGTGCAGGGCCCGGTGCCGGATATCCTGGCCGCCTTCCGCCGCCGCCATCCCGATGTCGATCTCGACATCACCATCGGTTTCACGGACGCGCTCTATCGCCAGCTCGATGCCGGCAAGCTCGACATCATCACCGGCAAGCGCCGACCGGGCGAGAGCCGCGGCCATGCCCTGCACCGCGAGGCGCTGGTCTGGCTGGCGCAGGCCGGGATGAAGTTCGAGCCCGACCGGCCGCTGCCGCTCATCCTGCTCAGCGAACCCAGCGTCACTCGCACCGAAGCCCTGAGCGCGCTGGCCGAAGCGGGCCATCGCTGGCAAGTGGTCTGCAGCAGCGGCAGCTATGCAGCCTGCGCCGCCGCCGCACGCGCCGGATTGGGCATCACCGTGCAGCCCGGCCATCTGTCGACCGCCGGCCTCGCGCCACCGCGGGTGGCCGAGCCACTGCCGGAGCTTCCCGATGTGCAATATGTCGCCGTCGCCGCCCGCAAGCTCAGTCCGCCGGCGGAGACCTTGCTCCAGATCCTGAAAGACGCGCCGATGGGCGCATCGCATCCCGCCGGCTGAAGACACTGTCGGTTCGCTACCGATGTAACCTTCCATGCTTAGGGCGGACACTTTCTCGTAGCCGGGGCCGAGCCATGTTCGGTCTCGTCATCGATCATTCAGAGAGTGGACATGAACGACATCACCACCGGCACTGCCGCGCCGTCCGAGATCATGGCGATGGAGCGCGTGGAGCGAAACGCCTGGCTCGACATGTTCCTGGCGGCGCCGACTACGCTCGGTGCTGGCGCCACCGCGCGCTGGGAGCGCAACGGTGCCTATGCGCTGATTGCGGAAAGCGCGGTTCCGATTGCCGAGTTCAACCGGGGTTTCGGCCTCGGCGTCGATGCGGCCATGACCCAGTCGGATCTCGACCGGGCGATTGCCTGGCTCGACCGTTACGCCGGCGAGAATTGGTCGATCCAATTGCCGCCGCTGCACGGGGCCGTCGAGATCGCCGGATGGCTCGAACGCCGCGGCTTGAAGCCGGGCGGCACCGGTTGGGCACGGTTCCATCGGCCGGTCGCGCCGCTCCATGAAACGCTGTCGCGGACCGATCTCGCGGTCCGGCAGCTCGTGCCGGGCGAAGGCGCGCATTTCGGCGCCACCGTGGTCGGCGGCTTCGGATTGCCGGAAATGGTGGGCCCGTGGTTCGCCGCATTGGTGGGACGGCCCGGATGGCACATCTATGCGGCCTATGACGGGGACATGCCGGTCGCCTGCGGCGCGCTCTATGTCGCCGGCGAGTGGGCTTGGCTCGGTTGCGACACCACCTTGCCGGATTTCCGCGGCCACGGCGCGCAGGCCGCACTCATCCAGCGCCGGGTCGCGGATGCCGCTGCGTTGGGCGTGACCGCGTTGACCGCCGAGACGGGGCAGCCGGCGCCGGGCACGGAGCACAGCAGTCATTCCTATCGGAATTACCAGAAGGCGGGCTTTGCCAAGGCCTATGTGCGCCCGAATTACCGCCGCAGCTAGTGCGCGCCGCGCTGCTGCAGGGCGAGGCGCAGGCCGAGCCCGATCAGCACCGTGCCGAGTGCGCGGTCCAGCCAGAGCCCGATCCGCGGATTGCGCCGCAGGGCCTCGGTGAAACGCGCGGCGATTAGCACGATCACCGCCTCGACCGCGAGCCCGACCGCAATCACCAGCGCGCCGTGCAGCGCGAGCTGCAGTGGAATGGAACCGAGCGCCGGATTGGCGAATTGCGGCAGGAAGGCCATGAAGAAGACCGCGACCTTCGGGTTCAGGACGTCGATCATGAAACCCTGGCGGAAGATCGCGAAGGTGGAGAGGCCGGTCCGAGGCTTGCCGTCGATCGCGAAGCCGGAGCCCGCCGTCATCAGCGCATGGATGCCGAGATAGATGAGATAGGCGGCACCCACCCATTTCACGACCGAGAAGGCGAGGGCGGAGGCGGCGAGGATCGCCGAGAGGCCGAACGCCGCCGCCAGCACATGCATGATCGCCCCCGAGCAGACCCCGAACGAGGCCGCGAACCCGTGCCGCTTTCCGTGGGCCACCGTGTTCGAGACGATGTAGGCGATATCCGGCCCCGGCGAAATGTTGAGCGCGAAGGCGGCGGTGAAGAAGACGATCCAGTGGTTGAGGTCGTACATGCGGGGCGGCTTTCCGTGGGCTTGGTGTTCGGGATGATGGCACATCCAGACGCGGGATCGAAAGCGCCGGGCGGACATCCCGTCGGCGTTTACCCTTACGGCTCCAACCCGTGCAGGGCGGCGCTGGGCCCATCAAGTCGTTGACACTGAAGCCTTTGTTGCAAGGGACGGGGCAATCGGAAGGTTGATTCCGTACGGGTTGGGTCGGGGTTGCGGTGCCCGTCGAGCCAATCGGACGCTCCCGGCGGAAAAGCGATTCTGTAAACGTCGGGTCAACGTCGCGGCGTTGCGACAGCAAAGCACGCCGGCCGGTCCTGGTGACGGTCGCAGTGCTTTTCACCATGTCAAACAGCGAAGCGATCATACCACAATCGAGGGTCGATGTCTTCGTGATCGGTCCTGAATTCAGGAGTATGCAGGGAAGATCGGCCGTGCTTGCGTTGAGCTACGAGCCAAAAGCAACGCTTACCCCGTCTTGCCGGTGGCGAGCGCAGTGCCGCAAACGCGGTTTTTGCCTGCCGGCGACCCACGCGGTGGAACTTCCATACTATAGCAGCCTCCGCGGGCACAGATTGCTATATCTATTAATCTAAAATTGTGTTGGATACTATCCCCTCGCGTCTCGGGGGAGATAAGCATGAGTCCAATTCTTTTCAGGCATCGCCTTGCGTGTGCCCTGCTGACCGTGAGCTTGGGAGTGCCCAGCCTTGGCGCTGCCGTCGCCGCGGATCCCGCCACGATGCCATATGTCACCCCACAGGGCTGGACGGCCGATCAGCGCAAGATCTGGTACCAAGCCACCCAGGGCTCACGCCTCATACCTTTGGACTGGCTTCGTGCTTTGGAGCAAGACAAGAGCGCCGAGCTGTTCCTCGCGCCGCAGCACATCGCCTCGCTTCGCTACCTGGCCGACGGTGACGCCGATCTGCCACTCGGATTTGCAGTCGATGCGAGCGATGACTCTGATCTATCGATCAGCAAGCTCCGCTGGAAAAACGACCAAGGCTCGGGCGAGAAGTGGGTCGGCATGACCTGTTCCGCCTGCCATACGGCGCAGCTGACCTTTCAAGGCAAAGACGTCCGGATCGACGGCGGCCCCACTCTCGCGGACTTCCAGACATTCATTCGACAAATCAATGCCGCACTGGTCGCGACACAAGAAGACCCGGATAAGTTCAAGCGGTTCGCCGATCGCGTTCTCTCGGCATCGCATCCGGCGGAAGACGAACGGTTGCTCAAGGATGCTCTTTCCAAGCTGTCCGACTGGCAGACGCGATTGACCGCGCTGAGCAATACCGACTTGGCGTATGGATTTGGTCGCCTGGACGCGTTCGGACACATCTTCAACAAAGTCAAACTCGTCGCCGGCGGCAACAACATGTCGCCGACACCGGCCGACGCGCCGACCAGCTACCCGTTTCTCTGGAACGTCCCTCAGCACGATCGTGTTCAATGGAACGGCATCGCTGAAAATAACAAGACGGTAGACGGGCTCGCCGACCAACCGGTGAGCCTCGGCGCATTGGGGCGGAATGCCGGCGAAGTGATCGGGGTTTTCGGGGATATCACGATTGAGAGGAACGTCGGGTTGGGTGGGTATAAATCCAGCGCGAATGTCAAAAATCTGATTGCACTCGAACAGCAGCTCGGTGCGCTCCAGCCGCCGGCCTGGCCGGAAGATATCTTTGGCAAACTCAAACCCGCGCTCATCTCCGAAGGCCGAACGCTGTTCGCGGAGCATTGCCAAGACTGCCATCAGCTCATCTCTTCCACAGATTTGAGTAAGACGTTCAAGGTCATGCTCAGCCCGCTGAAACAACCCGCCCCAAACGCGCCGTTTTCAATCGGCAAGGTTCCGGCGGGCACCGATCCCTGGATGGCGTGCAATGCTTACACCTACAGCGCTGCAGCCGGCCTCTTTGCCGGCACGCGGAAGGGCGTGTTCGCCGGCGGCTACTACAGCAGCGCCCCGGCACCGCTTTCCGACCTGCTGACGACAACGGTCGCTGGGCTCCTCCTGGGAAAGAAGGTCGATATCGCCAGCAGCATGGCGTCCAGCTTCTTCGGCATCAACCGGCCGGCGAGGATCACGCCGTCCGCGGCCGTGCCGCTGCCATTCCCCGAACGTCAGCCGACCAGGCCCGCCGAAAAGGAAGCGCGACTGCGGAAATGCCTGACGGACAACGTCCTGGTTCTCGCCTACAAAGGACGGCCGCTGAATGGCGTCTGGGCGACCGCGCCGTTTCTGCACAACGGGTCAGTGCCGACTCTCTATGACCTGCTTCTGCCCGCCGCGGAGCGGCCAACGACATTCAATCTGGGCTCTCGCGAATTTGACCCCCACAACGTGGGTTACGTGACGA
>Ga0209257_1002270_pt1 | contig 19599 bp, 17 predicted proteins | sample AraplaCvi_mCL_r2_FD_184277 | JGI IMG/M metagenome (GOLD analysis project Ga0209257, IMG submission 184277) | Arabidopsis root microbial communities from North Carolina, USA - plate scrape MF_Cvi_mCL_r2 (SPAdes) (version 2) | ecosystem: Host-associated > Plants > Roots > Endosphere | place: USA...
GAGGCCGCCGTCGACCGCGATCGTATCGCCGACGACATAGTCGCCTGCCTTCGACGCGAGGAAGATCGCGGCGCCCGCCATATCCTCGGGTACGCCGATGCGCTTGACCGGGATGCTTTTCGCAACCGCATCGCCATGGTCGCGCGCCGCCTTGTTCATATCCGACTGGAAGGCACCCGGAGCGATCGCAGTGACGATGATATTGTCGTGCACCAGCCGCGCTGCGAGGCGCTTCGTCAAATAGAGGATCGCCGCCTTCGACGCATGATAGCTGTAGGTTTCCCACGGATTGAGACGCAGTCCGTCGATCGAGCCGATGTTGATGATCTTTGCGGGGCGTTCGGGCGTGCCTGCCGCCTTCATCAGCCCGTGGAGCGCCTGCGTCAGGAAGAAGGGCGATTTGACGTTGATGTCCATCACCTTGTCCCAGCCTGCCTCGGGGAAACCCTCGAACGGCTCGCCCCACGCCGCGCCTGCATTGTTGACGAGGATGTCGAGTTTTTCCTCGCGGGCTTCGAGTTCCTTGGCGAGCGCGCGGCAGCCCTCGACCGTCGCGAGGTCGACCGGCAGGCCAATGACCTTGCCCGGATAACGCGTTTCGAAATCGGCGACGGCTTCCTCGATCTGGGCAGTCTTGCGCGCCGAGATATAAACGCGCGCTGCGCCTGCGGCGAGATAGCCCTCGACGATCATCTTGCCGATCCCGCGCGAGCCACCCGTGACGAGCGCGATGCGGCCGTCGAGGCCGAACATGTCCTGAAGGTTCATCTGTTTTCTCCCCGGCTCAATAGCCGTTCATGCGGGCGACCTGATCGATGTGATAATGCACATCGCCCATAAATTCGGCGAGCGCGCGGTCGCGCTTCATATAGAGGCCGATGTCATATTCGTCGGTCATGCCGATGCCGCCGTGCATCTGCACGCCTTCGCGCACCGCAAGATTGGCGGCACGGCCGGCCTTGGCTTTCGCGACCGAGACCATCAGCTTCGCGCCCTCGCTGCCCTGATCGAGCAGCTCCTGCGCTTTCATCACCGTCGCGCGCGCGACTTCCATCTCGCCATAGAGATGCGCGGCGCGGTGCTGGAGCCCCTGGAACTCGCCGATCAGCTTGCCGAACTGCTTGCGTTCCTTGAGGTAGGTGACGGTCATGTCCATCGCACCCTGCCCGACGCCGACCATTTCGGCGGCGGCACCGGTGCGGGTGGCGGCGAGCAAGGCGTCGAGGATCTCGCCCCCGGCATCGACCTCGCCGATCACCGCGTCGGCATCGACCTCGACGCCGTCGAGCGTGACGTGGCTCGCGAGGCTGGAGTCCACGAGGCGGCGCGGATCGGCGGTCAGGCCTTTCGCATCCTTCGGCACCGCGAAGAGCGTGATGCCGCCATCAGTCTTCGCCGCCACGATGCTCATGTCGGCGACATGGCCGTGGAGCACGAAGCTCTTCTTGCCATCGAGGCGGAAGCCGTTGCCGGCGCGCGTTGCGGTCGTCGCGATGCGGTCGGGGCGGTGCTTCGCGCCCTCGTCGATCGCGAGCGCGACGATCGCCTCGCCCGACGCGATCGCGGGGAGCCAGCGGCTCGCCTGCGTGCCGCCCGCCCTTGCCAGCGCGGCGACCGCGCCGACGCCGGTCGACAGGAACGGCGACGGGGTCAGGTTGCGGCCGATTTCCTCGAGCACGATGCCCGCCTCCATATGCCCCATGCCGAGACCCCCGTGGGCCTCGGGAACGAGCATGCCGGGCAGGCCCATTTCGGTGAACTGCGCCCACAGGTCGCGCGAGAAGCCGGTGGCGTCGGCGCTGTCGCGAAGTTTGCGCAGGTGCGAGACGGGCGCCTGTTCGGCCACGAAGGGGGCGACGCTGTCCTTGAGCATCGCTTGGTCGTCATTGTGATACAAAGGCATGGGTCAGGCTCCGGGCAGATCGAGGATACGCTTGGCGATGACGTTGAGCATGACTTCGCTCGTCCCGCCTTCGATCGAATTGGCCTTGGTACGCAGCCAGCCGCGCGCACGCGCGCCGCCCTTGGTCTCTTCGCTGTCCCATTCCAGCGCTTCGCTGCCGCCGCCCGACATGACGAGTTCGTGGCGACGCTTGTTGAGCTCGGTGCCGACATATTTCATCATGTTCGACGACGCAGGATGCGCGCGGCCGGTCTTCCACATGTCCATGAAACGCTCGCCCATCGCGCGATACGCAAAGACGTCGGTGTCGAAGGCCGCCATTTCGGCGCGCAGGATCGGGTCGTCGAGTTCGCCCGCCGCATTCTTGCCGAACGCCTTGGCAAAGGCGCCGCCGATGCTGACCATGTCGCCGCCGGCGCCGCCGCCCGAGATCATCTCGCGCTCGTGGCCGAGCAGATATTTGGCGACGTCCCAGCCGCGGTTGATCTCGCCGACGAACTGCGTCTTCGGCACCTCGACATCGTCGAAGAAGGTTTCGCAGAAGGGCGAGTTGCCGCTGATCAGCAGGATCGGCTTCGTGGTGACGCCCTTGCTCGCCATGTCGAAGAGCATGAAGGTGATGCCCTGATATTTGTTCGTCTTGTCGGTGCGGACGAGACAGAAGATCCAGTCGGCCTTGTCGGCATAGCTGGTCCAGATTTTCGATCCGTTGACGACCCAGTGATCGCCCTTGTCCTCGCCGAAGGTCTGGAGCGAGACGAGGTCGCTGCCCGAACCGGGTTCCGAATAGCCTTGGCACCAGCGGATTTCGCCGCGCGCGATCGGGTTCAGATAATGGACCTTCTGCTCCTCGGTGCCGAATTGCAGCAGCGCGGGGCCGAGCATCCAGATGCCGAAGCTGTCGAGCGGCGAGCGCGCGTTGATACGCTTCATTTCCTGCTTCAGGACCTTGGTCTGCTCGGGGGTCAGCCCGGCGCCGCCATAAGGCTTGGGCCAGTCGGGCACGGTATAGCCCTTCGACACGCAGGCATCGAGCCATTGCTTCTGGGCGTCATTCTTGAACACCCAGTTGCGGCCGCCCCAGCAGACATCGCCTTCCTCGCGGATCGGCTCGCGCATTTCGGGGGGACAATTGGCTTCCAGCCACGCGCGCACTTCGGCGCGGAAGGCGTCCAGATCGCTCATCTTCAGGCTCCTCTTCTGGCCTCGAAACTAAGGCCTGATCGCTACTTTACGCAAGCGTCAACTTGAGCGCCCGAACCGACGCTACGGCGCCGTAACGGAAGGTCGAGAGCCGTTGACGCGCCTCGTCGCGCGCCTAAGTTGCGTGGCAAAATAAAACGGGAGCAGAGGATATGCGATTCGCAGGCAAGGTCGCCGTGGTCACCGGCGCGGCATCGGGCATCGGCAAGGCCGCGGTGCTGAAACTCGCGGGCGAAGGCGCGCATATTTTCGCGGCCGACATCGACGAAGCGGGCGGCAAGGCGCTTGCAGAACAGTCGAACGGCAAGATCGATTTCGTCCGCTGCGACGTGACGAAACCCGAGGACATCGAAGCGCTGATGAACGCCGCCGCGGCGAAGGCCGGCGGGATCGACATCGTCTTCAACAATGCCGCCGCGGGCGGCGACCGCGCGCCGATCGACGAGATCAGCCCCGAGGGCTGGGACCGCACCATGGATCTGGTGCTCAAATCGGTCGCGATGGGCATCCGCTACGCCGCGCCCCACATGAAGCACCGCAAGGGGGCGTCGATCGTCAACACCGCGAGCGTCGCCGCGCTCGGCGCGGGCTATTCGCCGATCGCCTATGCCGTCGCGAAAGCGGGCGTGCTCCACCTCAGCAAGGTCGCGGCGACCGATCTGGCGCAGTACGGCATCCGCGTGAATGCGATCTGTCCCGGCTTCATCAACACCAATATCTTCACCGCCTCGCTCGAGGTGCCGGGCGAGCTCAAGACGCAGGCGAATGAAGTGATCGCGCAGATGAGCGCACAGGCGCAGCCCGTTGCGCGCGGCGGCCAGCCCGAGGATATCGCGAACGCAGTCGCCTATCTCGCGAGCGAGGAATCGAGCTTCATGACCGGCACGCACCTGCTCGTCGACGGCGGGCTGACGATCGGGCAGCGCCACGCGTGGGACAAGGAAACGCCGGGCATGTTCGACGCCCTGCTGGCGATGGAGGAAGCGGCGAAAGCCGGAGCCGCGGCGTGACCGCTACCGCGGCACCCCTGCCGCCGACGGAAAAATTGCCGCTGCGGATCAAGCTGGGCAACGGCTTCGGTTCGGTTGCCTATGGCGTCAAGGACAACGGCTTCGCGACGCTGTTGATGCTGTTCTACAATCAGGTGCTCGGCCTCGACGCCCAGCTCGTCGGGTTCATCCTGCTGATCGCACTGCTGCTCGACGCGATCGTCGATCCACTTGTCGGCTATTGGGGCGACAAGACGCATAGCCGCTGGGGCAAGCGCCATCCGTGGATGTACGCTTCGATCCTGCCGATGGCCGCAGCGTGGATGATGTTGTGGCATCCGCCGCTGGCTGCGTCAGGCTGGCTTTACGGCTATCTCCTGCTGTTCGCCTTCCTGATGCGCGCGGCGGTATCCTGTTATGAAATTCCGGCATTGTCGGTCGTTCCCGGCCTGACCAGCGACTATGACGAGCGCACCTCGCTGACCCGCTGGCGCTTCGTTTTCGGATGGGCCGGGGGCCTGTTGATGCTGACGCTGGCGTTCGCGGTGTTTCTGGTGCCGTCCGAAAAATATCCCGTCGGCCAACTCAATGTCGATGGTTATCAGCTCTACGGCTGGACCGGCGCGGCGCTGATGATCGTCGCGACGAGCGTTTCGGCGATTACAACGCACCATCGCATCGCGCGCCTCGACAGCAGCCCGCCGACGCACCTGCCCTTGGGCCAGACGCTTCGCAAGATCGGCCGGACGCTCGGCAATCGCGCCTTTCTGATCCTGCTCGCCAGCTCGCTCTTCGCCTATGTGAACCAGGGCATGACCTTCTCGGCCACCACCTATATGCTCAGCTATTATTGGGAGATGCCGCAGGCCGGTTTCCTCGCCTATTCGATGACGCTGTTTGTCGGCGTGGTCGGCGCATTCCTGATCGTCGGATTGCTGCAAAAGCGCATCGAAAAGCGAACGGGTGCCGTCGGCGCCGGCATCGCGGCGCTGCTGCTTGCGCTTACCCCCTATGCGCTTCGCTATGCCGGCCATTTTCCCGCAAACCACGACCCGGCGCTGATTCCCGCGCTGTTCGCGCTCGTCACCCTGTCCAATGCCTGTGCCGTGGCATCGATGATGCTGGGGCAGTCGATGGCGGCCGACATCATCGAAGCGTCGCAGGAAACGACCGGCGAGCGATCCGAAGGGCTGTTCTTCTCGGCCTATTTCTTCGTCCAGAAATGCGCGACGGGCATCGGGCTGTTCCTCACCGGCCTGATCATCAGTGCCGCAGGCATCCCGGCACAGGCCGAGCCCGGAAAGATCGCCCAGACGATCCTCGACGATTTTGCGATCTATTATCTGATGATCCTGGTCGGTTTTTCGCTGGCGAGCATCGCTTTCATCGCACGCTTTCCGATTTCACGCTCCGACCACGAGGCGCGGATCGCCGCGATGGCGGCGGTTGCCGCAGAGACGGCGCGACCTCACCCGTAACGCAAAATGTCACGAAGCGGCGGAAGGACGTAATTTTCCGCCCGCAGGACTTGGCAAGGCCGGCGAATCGGTCCAAGGGTTTACGTAAACGTAAAGGAGGATGCTCAGATGGATTTCGACCTTACCGACCGGCAGAAGCACTGGCAGGGCCGGGTTCGCGAGTTCATCGAGCGCAAGGTCCGCCCCGCGGTGCCGATCTATAACGAGCAGGACAAGGCGGGCGACCGCTGGAAGGTCATCCAGATCGTCGAGGATCTGAAGGCCGAGGCGAAGGCCGCGGGCATCTGGAACCTGTTCATGCCGCCCCGCTCCGGCGCGCATCATCATGTCGACGAGACGTTCGAATTCGAAGGCCCCGGCCTCACCAACCTCGAATATGCGCTCTGCGCGGAGGAAATGGGCCGCGTCGGCTTCGCCAGCGAAGTGTTCAATTGCTCGGCGCCCGATACCGGCAATATGGAAGTCTTCCACCGCTACGGCACCCGCGCGCAGAAAGAGAAATATCTCGGCCGGCTGATGAACGGCGAGATCCGCTCGGCCTTTCTGATGACCGAGCCGCAGGTTGCCTCGTCCGACGCGACCAATATCGAGACGCGCATCGAGCGCGACGGCGACGATTATGTGATCAACGGCCGCAAATGGTGGTCGTCGGGCGCCGGCGATCCGCGCTGCGAGGTCGCGATTGTGATGGGCAAGACCGATTTCGCCGCCAAGCGCCATGCGCAGCAGTCGATGGTGCTGATGCCGCTGAACGCCCCGGGGGTGAACATCCTCCGCCATCTGCCCGTCTTCGGTTATGACGATGCGCCGCACGGCCATATGGAAATCGAGCTCAAGGACGTCCGCGTCAATGCCGAGGAAGCGATGCTACTGGGCGAAGGCCGCGGCTTCGAGATCGCGCAGGGCCGCCTCGGGCCGGGCCGCATCCACCATTGCATGCGCACGATCGGAGTCGCCGAGGAAGCGATCGCCAAGATGGCGAAGCGGCTGCAGTCGCGCGTCGCCTTCGGCAGGACGGTCGCCGAATACAGCATCTGGGAACATCGTCTGGCGCGCGCGCGCATCGACATCGACATGACGCGCCTGCTCTGCCTCAAGGCCGCCGACATGATGGACAAGGTCGGCAACAAGGCGGCCGCAGCCGAGATCGCGATGATCAAGGTGCAGGCGCCGAACATGGCGCTGCAGATCATCGACGACGCGATCCAGGCACATGGCGGCGGCGGCGTGTCCGAGGATTTCGGGTTGGCGAAGGCCTATGCGCATCAGCGCACCCTGCGCCTTGCCGATGGCCCCGACGAAGTTCACGAACGTGCGATCGCGCGCATCGAGTTCGCCAAGCATAGCGGCGCCAGCGATCCCGGCTTCTCGTCGGGCGACGTCGGCGTTTCGCGCTAACCATACAGACAGTTTCGGAGAGACACCTTGACCAAAGCCGCCGTTCTGATCGAGCCGGGCAAACCGCTCGTCATCGAAGACGTGATCGTCGACAAGCCCGGCCCGCACGAAGTGCTGATCCGCACCGCCGCGTGCGGGCTCTGCCATTCGGACCTGCATTTCATCGACGGCGCCTATCCGCATCCGCTGCCCGCCATTCCGGGGCACGAGGCCGCGGGGATCGTCGAAGCAGTCGGCAGCGAAGTGCGCACGGTGAAGCCCGGCGATGCGGTCGTCACCTGCCTGTCGGCTTTCTGCGGCCACTGCGAATTCTGCGTTTCGGGCCGGATGTCGCTCTGCCTCGGCGGCGACACGCGCCGTCCGGCGGGGTCGGCGCCGCGCATCACGCGCCCCGACGGATCGCCGGTCAACCAGATGCTGAACCTCAGCGCCTTTTCCGAAGCGATGCTCGTCCATGAACATGCCTGCGTGCGCATCGACCCCGACATGCCGCTCGACCGCGCCGCGGTGATCGGCTGCGCGGTAACCACCGGCGCCGGCACGATCTTCAATGCGTGCAAGGTGACCCCGGGCGAGACCGTTGCGGTCGTCGGCTGCGGCGGTGTCGGGCTCGCGACGATCAACGCCGCGAAGATCGCCGGCGCGGGGCGCATCATTGCCGCGGACCCGGTGCCCGAGAAGCGCGAACTCGCGAAGAAACTCGGCGCGACCGATGTCGTCGATGCGCTCGCCGACGATGCCGCGAAGCAGATCGTCGAGCTGACCAAGGGCGGCGTCGACCATGCGATCGAGGCCGTCGGTCGCCCGGCCTCGGCAAGCCTCGCGGTCGCCTCGCTCCGTCGTGGCGGTACAGCGACGATCCTCGGCATGATGCCGCTCGCCGAGAAGGTCGGCCTCAGCGCGATGGACCTGCTTTCGGGCAAGAAATTGCAGGGCGCGATCATGGGCGGCAACCGCTTCCCGGTCGACATCCCGCGCCTCGTCGACTTTTACCTGCGCGGCCTGCTCGACCTCGACAGCATCGTCGCCGAGACGATCCCTCTCGCGAAGGTCAATGAAGGCTTCGACAAGATGCGAAAGGGCGATGCCGCGCGGTCGGTCATCGTGTTCGATCAATGACGACGGGCATCGACGCGCAAAAAGCCTTCAGCGGCACTGTCGCGCCGGAGGGGGCCGACGTCCTCGACGAGGCGAAGCTCACCGCGTGGATGGAAGCCAATGTCGAGGGTTTTCAAGGCCCGCTGACGCAGGGCAAGTTCGCCGGCGGCCAGTCGAACCCGACCTACAAGATTTCGGCGCCGTCCGGGAACTACGTCCTCCGCCGCAAGCCCTTCGGCCCGCTGCTTCCTTCGGCGCACGCGGTCGACCGCGAGTACAAGGTACAGGCCGGGCTTCACAAGGTGGGCTTCCCTGTCGCGCGTCAGTACGGCCTCTGCACCGACGACAGCGTGGTCGGCAGCTGGTTCTATGTGATGGGCATGGTCGACGGCCAGACGATCTGGGACGGGTCGATGCCCGGATCGACCCCCGAGAATCGCCGCGCGACCTATCACGCGATGATCGACACGCTCGCCGCGCTGCACAACGTCGATGTCGAGGCGGCGGGGCTGTCGGACTTCGGCAAGCCCGGCAATTATTTCGGACGGCAGGTCGACCGCTGGACGAAGCAGTACAAGCTTTCCGAAACCGAGACGATGGACGAGATGGAGCGGCTGATTGCATGGCTGCCCGCGACGCTGCCCGAACAGACGCGGACCAGCGTCGTCCACGGCGACTATCGCATCGACAATATGATCTACGCCAAGGACCGGCCCGAGGTGCTCGCAGTGCTCGACTGGGAGCTGTCGACGCTTGGCGATCCGCTCGCCGATTTCACCTATGTCGCCATGGCGTGGGTGACCGACAATGGCGGGCGTTCGGGGGTCATGGACCTCGACCGCAAGGCGCTGGGCATTCCCGAGCTCGACGAGGTGGTCGAACGCTATTGCGCGGCCACTCGCCGCGACGGGGTGCCCGACATGAACTGGTACTTCGCCTATAATTTCTTCCGCCTCGCGGGGATCATGCAGGGGATCAAGAAGCGCGTCATCGACGGAACCGCCTCCTCGGCGCATGCCAAGGCGATGTCAGAACGCGTCCTGCCACTCGCCGAAAAGGCGTGGGACTTCGCGAAGAAGGCTGGCGCATGAGCCTGTTCGACATGAGCGGGCAGGTCGCACTGATCACCGGATCGTCGCGCGGGATCGGCAAGGCGACCGCCGAGGCGATGGCCGAGCAGGGCGCGAAGGTCGTGATTTCGAGCCGCAAGCAGGATGCGTGCGATGCAACGGCGGCCGAGATCAACGCGCGGTTCGGCGCAGGAACCGCGATCGCGGTCGCGGCGAACATCTCGTCGAAGGACGATCTTCAGCATCTGGTCGACGAGACGCGCGGCAGCTTCGGCAAGATTACGACGCTCGTCTGCAACGCCGCATCGAACCCCTATTACGGCCCCGGCCTCGGGATCAGCGACGACCAGTTCCGCAAGATCATGGATAACAACATCCTGTCCAACCACTGGCTGATTTCCATGGTCGCGCCCGAGATGCTCGAGCGCGGCGAGGGATCGATCATCATCATCAGCTCGATCGGCGGCCTCAAGGGATCGCCGATCATCGGCGCCTATGGCATTTCCAAGGCAGCCGACATGCAGGTCGCGCGGAATTTCTCGGTCGAGTTCGGCCCGAAGGGCGTGCGCGTCAACTGCATCGCGCCCGGCCTGATCCGCACGGACATGGCGCGCGCACTCTGGGAAAATGAAGAGAATCTGCGGCGCTCGACCGCCGCTTCGACGCTGAAGCGCATCGGCGAACCGCACGAGATCGCGGGCGCCGCGGTCTTCCTCGCCAGCAAGGCGGGAGCTTTTACCACCGGCCAGACCATCGTTTGCGATGGCGGCGCCACGATTTCGGGAGGCGCATGATGGGCGCATTGGACGGCAAGATCGCAATCATCACCGGCGCGGGTTCGGGCATCGGCCGCGCGAGCGCGCTGCGCTTCGCCGCCGAGGGCGCGAAGCTCGTCATCGGCGACAAGACCGCCGCGGTGCACGAAACCGCCGAGCTGGTGAAGGCTGCGGGCGGCGAGGCGATCGCGCTCGAGATCGACGCGGGCGTCGAAGCCGATGTCGCAAAGCTCGTCGCAACCGCGAAGGACAGCTTCGGCGGGCTCGACGTCGCCTTCGCCAACGCCGGGATCATCGGCGACATGGGCGGTATCTTCGATTTCGATCCCGCCGCCTGGGCCGAGACGCTGCGCGTCAACCTGATCGGCCCCGCGCTGATGGTGAAGCATGCCGGCAAGGCGATGGTCGACCAGGGCCGCGGCGGCGCGATCGTGCTGACTGCCAGCGTCGCGGGGATCAATTCGGGCGCCGGCCCGGGCGCTTACTCGGCATCGAAGGCGGGCGTGATCAACCTCGCCAAGGTCGCGGCGCAGCAGCTTTCGACCAGCGGCGTGCGCGTCAACGCGGTGTGCCCCGGCCTGACCGAGACCGGCATGACCAAGCCGACCTTCGACTATGCGAAGGCCAAGGAGGTCACCCACAAGCTCGGCCAGCTCAACCCGCTCCGCCGTGCCGCGCAGCCCGAAGAGCTGGCGAACGTTGCGCTCTTCCTCGCGAGCGACCAGGCAAGCTATGTCAACGGACAGGCTATCGCGGTCGACGGCGGGCTGACAAGCTCGCACCCGGTCACGCGCCAGCTTCTGGGCCAGACCTCGCACTGAGGAGACACGCAGATGCAATATCGGCAACTTGGCGACAGCGGGATTGAGGTTTCGGCAATCTGCCTCGGCAGCTGGCTGACCTATGGCGTCGGGGTCGATGACAATGCGGCGCGCGCGTGCGTCGATGCATCGTTCGACGCCGGGATCAATTTCATCGACACCGCGAATATCTATGGCCGCGGGGCGGCGGAAAGCTTCCTCGGCGACACGCTGAAGGACCGGCCGCGCGACAGTTATGTGCTCGCGACCAAGCTCTTCTTCCCGATGACCGCCGAGGACCGTGGCCTGTCGGCAGCGCAGGTCGCGAAGCAGATCGATGCGAGCCTGACGCGGCTGCGGACCGACTATGTCGATCTGTACCAGTGCCATCGCTACGACCCCGAAACGCCGCTCGAAGAGACGATGGAAGCGCTCTCCGAAGTGGTACGCAGCGGCAAGGCGCGCGCGATCGGCTTTTCCGAATGGGCCCCCGACGAAATCGAGGCCGCGCTCGCGCTGGCGCCGCCGTCGGTCAAATTCGTGTCGAGCCAGCCGCAATATAATCTGCTCTATCGCCGCCCCGAGGCGAAGGTGATCCCGATCAGCATGGCGAACGGGATCGGCCAGATCGTCTGGTCGCCGCTCGCGATGGGCGTGCTCAGCGGCAAATATGCGCCGGGCGCCGAACCGCCCGCGGGCAGCCGCGCCGCGAGCGAGGACGAGCAATATATGCAACGCTATCTCGCCGATCCCGTCCTCGAGGCGGTGCAGCGGCTGAAGCCGGTGGCCGAAAAGGCAGGATGTTCGATGGCGCAGCTCGCCATCGCGTGGGTCGTCGCCCAGCCGGGCATCACGAGCGCGATCATCGGCGCGAGCCGGCCCGAACAGCTCAGGGAAACAGCGGCTGCGGCCGACCTCGCCATCGACCCCGCGCTGCTCGCCGAAGCCGCCGCCATTCTCGAAGGAGTCCGCGTTTCGTGAGTCACGGATTCGACACCGCACGGCTGGATCGCATTCCGGCCTTTCTCGACGCCAAATATGTCAGCACGGGCCGCCTGCCGCACGCCGCCACGCTCGTGTCGCGGCGCGGCGAGATCGCGCACCGCTCGGTCATCGGCGAGGCGCGGCCGGGCGAGGCGCTGAAGGACGATGCGATCTTCCGCATCGCGAGCATGACCAAGCCGATCACGAGCATCGCGTTCATGATGCTGCTCGAAGAGGGCAAGGTCGCGCTCAGCGATCCGTTGGTGAAGTTCTGCCCCGAGTTCAGGGATACCGGCGTCTTCGTCGCGGGCGGCGGCAATGTGCCGTTCCTCACCCGCCCGCCGGCGCAGCCGATCCGGATGGTCGACCTGCTGCGGCATACCGCGGGACTAACCTACAGCTTTCAGGAGCGCACCCCGGTCGACGCCGCCTATCGCAAGACGAAGATCGACGATTTCGACGCCGACCTCGACATGGACGGTTTCATCGCGGCGCTCGCGAAGATTCCGCTGCAGTTCGACCCCGGCGCGCACTGGAATTATTCGATGGCCACCGACGTGCTCGGTGCCGTGATCGAGCGGATCGAGGGCAAGCCCTTTGCCGAGGTTCTGCAGGAGCGCATCTTCGGCCCGCTCGGCATGGTCGATACGGGTTTCAAAGTTCCCGCCGACCAGCAGCACCGCCTGACCGACGCCTATGCCTTCGACCCGAAGGAGAAGATGAAGGGCTTCGACGCGGGCGACCGCAGCCGTTGGGCGAAGGACCGCAGCTTTCACTCGGGCGGCGGCGGGCTCGCCTCGACCCTCGACGATTATCACCGTTTCTGCCTGATGCTGCTCGGTGGCGGCAAGCTGGGCGATACGCGCATCGTCAGCCGCAAGACGCTCGACCTGATGACGTCGAATCATCTCGTCGGCGGCGGCGACCTGACGCAGCACAGCGTCGGCATCTTTTCCGAGGACGAAAATGCCGGGGTCGGCTTCGGTCTCGGCTTCGCGGTCACGCTCGATCCTGCGCGCGCGGGCATTCCCGGCTCGGCCGGCGATTTTTACTGGGGCGGCATGTTCTCGACCGGCTTCTTCGTCGATCCGGTCGAGGATATCTGCATGGTGTTCATGACCCAGCTCATGCCCTCCTCCACCTACCCCGTCCGGCGCGAGGTCAAGACGCTCGTCCACGCCGCCATCGACGACTGAAATGCAACACCACCTTTCCGTTCGCCATGCGCGGACGGTCCATTGATCGAAGGAGTCTCCCATGTCCGAAGAAACCCCCGTCAGCGTGACGATGCAGAAGGATGGCGATGTCGCCGTCGTCATCGTCAACAATCCGCCGGTGAACGCGCTGTCGTGGCACGTCCGCGAGGGCCTCAAGACCAATTTCGAAGCAGCGCTCGCCGACGATGGCGTGAAGGCGATCGTGCTGCGCTGCGACGGCGCGACCTTCATCGCCGGCGCCGACATCAGCGAGTTCGGCAAGCCGCCGCGCGGCCCCGACTTCAACGCCGTGCTCAACATGATCGAGGCCGCATCGAAACCGGTGGTCGCCGCGATCCACGGGACGGCGCTCGGCGGCGGGCTCGAGACCGCGCTCGTCTGTCATTACCGGGTCGCGGTGCCGTCCGCGAAGCTCGGCGTGCCCGAAGTGAAGCTGGGCCTGCTGCCCGGCGCTGGCGGCACGCAGCGCCTGCCGCGCATCGTCGGCGTCGAAGCCGCAGCAACGATGACCTCGCTCGGCGATCCGCTGCCGGCATCGAAGGCGAAGGACCTCGGTCTCGTCAACCAACTCGCAGGCGAGGACAGTCTTGCCGCCGACGCGATCGCCTTTGCCCGCGCGAAGATCGCCGACGGCCCGCGCCCGACGCGCGAACGCGCGGTGTTCGGCGACGTCGCGGTCATCGAACAGCTCAAGACCGCAAATGCCAAGCGCTGGCGCGGGTTCGAGGCGCCTTATGCGAACCTCGCCTGCGTCGAGGCCGCGACGCGGCTTCCGTTCGACGAAGGCCTGGCGTTCGAGCGCGAGCAGTTTATGAAACTGATGTTCGGCAGCCAGTCGGCCGCACAGCGCCATATCTTTTTCGCCGAGCGTCAGGCCGCGAAGATCGATGGCCTGCCCAAGGACACGCAGCTGCGCGACGTCAAGAAGGTCGGCGTCATCGGTGCCGGCACGATGGGCGGCGGGATCAGCATGAACTTCCTGCAGAAGGGCATCCCGGTCACGATCGTCGAGATGCAGCAGGAAGCGCTCGACCGCGGCGTCGGCGTGATCCGCAAGAATTACGACGCGTCGGCCGCGAAGGGCCGCTTCAAGCCCGAGCAGGTCGATCAGATGATGGGCATCCTGACCCCGACGCTGAACCTCGACGATCTTGCCGACTGCGACCTGATCATCGAGGCGGTCTATGAGGACATGGGGGTCAAGAAGGAGATCTTCGGCAAGCTCGACGCGATCGCCAAGCCCGGGGCGATCCTTGCCTCGAACACCAGCTATCTCGACGTCAACGAAATCGCGACCGCGACGAGCCGCCCCGGCGACGTGCTCGGCATGCATTTCTTCTCGCCCGCGAACGTGATGAAGCTGCTTGAGGTCGTCCGCGGCGACAAGACCGCCGACGATGCGCTGGCGACGGCGATGGCGATCGGCAAGAAGATCGGCAAGGTCGCGGTCGTCGCGGGTGTGTGCGACGGCTTCATCGGCAACCGCATGCTGAAGCCCCGCCAGATCGAGGCGATGAAGCTGCTGATGGAAGGCGCGACCCCGGCGCAGGTCGACAAGGTCCATGTCGAGTTCGGTATGCCGATGGGCCCGTTCCAGATGAGCGACCTCGCGGGCGTCGACATCGGCTGGCACCGCGACCCGAACCGGATCGAGAGCATCCGCGATGCGCTCTGCGCCGAAGGCCGCTGGGGTCAGAAGAAGCAGGCAGGCTTTTACGACTATGACGAGAAGCGCAATCCGTCGCCCAGCGCGCGTGTCGAGGAAATCATCGACGAGTTCCGCAAAAAGGCCGGCGTCGAAAAGCGCGAGATCACCGATCAGGAGATCATCGAGCGCACCCTCTATCCGATGGTCAACGAGGGCGCACTGATCCTGTCCGAGGGCAAGGCGCAGCGCGCGAGCGATATCGATGTCGTGTGGATCTATGGCTATGGCTGGCCGGTCTATCGCGGCGGTCCGATGTTCTGGGCCGGTCTCGAAGGCACCGACAAGATCGTCGCGGCACTCGAAAAGCATGGCTTCGAGGTGGCGCCGCTGCTCAAGGAAAAGGCTGACGCAAAGTCGGGCTTCTGAGCCTTAACCGCTAAGCAAAGGAAGGCCGCCTGTCCCAAGCCGGGGCAGGCGGCCTTCTCTTTGCCCCAAAACCCGGGCCGGCGAGGCGAGGCACAGACGATTCAGGGTTAAAGCGGTGGTAACGGCTGCCGTTAGGGCAATCATGATTGCCATGTCGCTGATCGCCGCCCTGCTCCTTGCCGGAAGCGCGTCGTCGCCACCTGCCGGCCCGCAGCCGCAGGCAACCGCGGTCGGTGTCGCGCGCGCGCGTATTCTGGCACCCGCCGAGGTGCGCCGCGTGGGCGACCGGCTGGAGATCACAACCGGCGACCGTCGCGCACCGACGCAGGTGCACCGCAGCGAGCGCCGCGACGGCGGCGAGACCGCCGACTTTTACTGAAGCGTCCTGATGATCGCCGAGAAGTCGCGGCCGTCCTTGTCGGCCTCGACGAAAGCCTCATAAAGCTCGCGCGCCTTCGTCCCCATCGGTACATCGGCATCGACGCTTGCCGCAGCCTCCATCGCCAGACGCAGATCCTTGAGCATCAGCGCTGCGGCGAACCCGCCCTTGTAATCATTGTCGGCGGGCGTGGTCGGCCCGACGCCGGGGAGCGGCGCATAGCTGGTGAGCGACCAGCACTGCCCCGACGACACGCTGGCAATGTCGAAAAAGCGCTGCGGATCGAGCCCGAGCTTCTGCGCGAGCGCGAGCGTCTCGCACGTCGCGATCATCGAAGCACCGAGCAGCATGTTGTTGCAGATCTTCGCGCCTTGTCCGGCGCCCGCGTCGCCCGCGTGGATCACCGCCTTGCCCATCTTCGCCAGGATCGGTTCGGCGCGCGCGAAGCCCTCGCCGGTGCCGCCGACCATGAAAGTCAGCGTGCCCGCGTTCGCCGCGGCGATGCCGCCCGACACCGGTGCGTCGACCGCGACAAGGCCCTTGGCAGTCGCCGCCTCGATATTCGAACGCGCGGTCGCGACGTCGATCGTCGAGCAATCGAGCAGCAGCGTGCCCGGCGCGGCGTTCGGGAAGACCTCGCTTTCATAGACGCCCGCGACATGCTTGCCCGCAGGGAGCATCGTTACCACCGCCTCGGCGCCGGTGACGGCTTCGGCGGCCGAGGCAGCGCGGGTGCATCCGGCTTCGGCGGCGCGCGCGAGCGCGTCCTCGCTGAGATCGAAAGCACGCACCTCGTGCCCCGCTTTCGCAAGGTTCGCGGCCATGCCGCCGCCCATATTGCCGAGCCCGATGAATGCGATTTTCATGTCAGCGGCCCTTCCACACGCCTTCGCGCTTTTCGATGAAGGCGGCCATGCCCTCGGCCTTGTCCTCGGTTGCGGCGAGGATCTGGAACAGACGGCGTTCGTAGATCAGGCCTTGGTCGAGCGTAGTTTCGAACGCGGCGTTGACCATGTCCTTGTTCACCATCGCGGCCATGGGGGGCATCGACGCGATCAGGGCCGCGGTCTTCACCGCCTCGTCGACCAGCGTCTCATGCGGAGCGACACGCGCGACGAGCCCCGAACGCTCGGCTTCGGCGGCATCCATCATCCGGCCGGTGAGGCACATTTCCATCGCCTTCGCCTTGCCGATCGCGCGCGTCAGCCGCTGCGACCCGCCCATGCCGGGTGCGACGCCGAGCTTGATTTCGGGCTGGCCGAATTTCGCCTTGTCCGAGGCGATGATGAAGTCGGCCATCATCGCGAGTTCGCAGCCACCGCCAAGCGAGAAGCCGTTGACTGCGGCGATCCACGGCTTGCGGACTTTCTTCACGAAGTCGCTCGTCCATTTCGAGAAGAAATCCTCAAGGTAGAAATCGGCGGCGGGCTTGTCGGCCATTTCCTTGATGTCGGCGCCGGCGGCAAAGGCCTTGTCGCCGGAACCGGTCAGCACGGCGCAGCGCTGGCTGTCGTCGGCCTCGAACGCCGCGAAGGCCGCGATCAGGTCATCTAGGACACCCGAGTTCAGCGCATTCAGCGCCTGCGGGCGATTGAGCGTCACCAGCGTGACGGCCCCGCGCGTTTCGACGAGGAGGGTTTCATAGCTCATAGCGGGGTCCATTTCTCACTATCGGGAAGGGGAGCGAAGATCGCGTCGATCCAGTCGTCGGTGACGGCTTCAGGGGTCGGCGGGTCCCATTTCGGGCTGTTGTCCTTGTCGACGATCAGCGCGCGGACGCCCTCGATGAAGTCGTGCATCCGGACGACGCGGGCGCCGATCGCATATTCCTGCGTCATCTGGCTCGCGAAATCGTGCATTTCGGCACCTTCCGCGAGCTGACGGAGCGCGACCTTGCAGGTCTGCGGCGATTTGCTGTGCAGAGTCGCGAGTTCCTTCCCGGCCCATTCGCCGCCGTCGGCTTCGAGCGCGGCGAGAATGTCCTCATAGGTGTCGCTGGCAAACAGCCGGTTGATCTTGTCGATCTGGCCGGTGATCGCCGCGGGCGGCGCGGTGACCGACAGCTCGCCCAAAATGCCGCCGATACGGTCTGGATGCGCCGCGATGCGGTCCTTCGCCTCGGCAAGCTTTTCCGACGGCAGATAATGCGTCGCGAGGCCGAGCGCGACGCACTCGGCGCCGTCGAGCCGAGCGCCGGTGAGCGCAAGGAACACGCCGACCCGGCCTTCGAGCCGCGGCAGATACCAGCCGCCGCCGACGTCGGGGAACAGGCCGATCCCGGTCTCGGGCATCGCGAAGCGCGTATGCTCGGTCGCGACACGATATTTCGCCGGCTGCGAAATCCCGACCCCGCCACCCATCGTGATGCCGTCCATGAAGGCGACGACGGGTTTGGGGTAGGTGAAGAGCAGATGGTTGAGGCGATATTCGGTGTGGAAGAAGAGCCGAGCTTCTGTCCCGTCCTTCGCGCCGCTCTCGGCGAGCATACGGATGTCGCCGCCCGCGCAGAAGCCGCGGCCCTCGCTGTGGTCGATCAGCACCGCCTCGATGGCGTCGTCATCGCGCCATTCGAGCAGCGCCTCGATCATCGCCTGGCACATCGGCAGGTTGAGCGCGTGGATCGCCTTGGGGCGGTTGAGCGACAGGCGGCCGACGCGGCCGTCAACGCTGATCAGAACGTCTTCGGTCATTGGCGCAGCAGGTCCCTTCCGACGATCATCCGCATCACCTGATTGGTGCCTTCGAGGATCGAGTGGACGCGCAGATCGCGCCAGAAGCGCTCGATCGGATAGTCGCGCAAATAGCCATAGCCGCCGAACAGCTGGAGCGCGTCGTTGACGATCTTGCTGCCATTGTCGGTCGCGAGCCGCTTCGCCATCGCCGAGAAGCGCGACTTGTCCGGCGCATTCGCGGTGACCTTCGCTGCGGCGAGATAGAGCAAGGCGCGCGAGGCTTCGAGGTCGGTCGCCATGTCGGCGAGCATGAACTGGGTGTTCTGGAAATCGGCGACCGGCTGGCCGAACTGCTGGCGGTCCTTGGTATAGGCGATCGCCTCGTCGAGGCAGCGCTGTGCGCCGCCGAGCGAGCAGGCGCCGATGTTGAGCCGGCCGCCGTCGAGCCCCGCCATCGCGAAGCGGAAACCGTCGCCCTCGGCGCCGACCAGATTTTCCACCGGCACGCGGCAATCCTCGAAAATCACTTGCGCGGTCGGCGAGGCGTTCCAGCCGAGCTTCTTTTCAGGCGCGCCGAAGCTCAATCCCGGCGTGTCCTTTTCAATGACGAGGCAGGAAATGCCCTTGGACTTTTCGTCGCCGGTGCGGACCATGCAGACATAGATGTCGTTATAGCCCGCGCCCGAGATGAACTGCTTGGTGCCGTTGAGGACATAATGGTCGCCGTCGCGCTTCGCAGTGGTCTTGAGCGCCGCCGCGTCCGACCCCGAGCCGGGTTCGGTCAGGCAATAGCTCGCGATCTTTTCCATGCTGACGAGGTCGGGCAGGAAGCGCGCCTTGACCTCGGCACCGCCGAAGCGGTCGATCATCCACGTCGCCATATTGTGGATCGAGACATAGGCGGATGTAGCGGGGCAGCCATAGGCCATCGCCTCCATGATCAGCGCGGCTTCCAATCGGCCGAGCCCGATCCCGCCCGATTCCTCGGCGACGTAGATCGCGCCGAAGCCGAGCTCGCCGGCCGCCTTCCACACGTCGACGGGATAATGGCTTTTTTCGTCCCACTCGGCCGCGAAAGGCGTGATGCGGTCGGCGGTGAATTTGCGCGCCATGTCCTGGATGGCGAGCTGGTCGTCGGTAAGTTGAAATTGATCGGTCATCGTCATTCCCAAGAGAAAATTGTTCGCAACTTGCAGCCTTCGGGGTCTTCCCCTTCATTAAAGAGATCGACCCGGTCGATTGCCGCCAACTGCAGCTTTGTGAAGGGCTCGGCCGAAGAGAAATAGGCTGCGCCATGCGCGCTATTCCATATCGCCACCACATATTCGCCTTCGACGCGACGTTGCGCGAAACGGATATGTCCCATCCCGTTCCGTTTCGAAGCCGCTTTGCCCTCGGGCTTGCTGGCCCAGCCAATGCCATTGACTTTCAACGAGCCGAAATCGCCGGTCCAGCGGAACGTGCCGCCATGAATTCCGCCACCCAGCGTTTCGATGCGCTCGCCAGGCAGCAAATCGATGATCGGCGAATAGCCGCAAAACCGTGCGGGGCCTTTCAG